>Ga0209754_1000063_pt1 | contig 157972 bp, 154 predicted proteins | sample MesohylBB_FD_187295 | JGI IMG/M metagenome (GOLD analysis project Ga0209754, IMG submission 187295) | Host-associated microbial community of the marine sponge Aplysina aerophoba from Gulf of Piran - sponge mesohyl, lysed by bead beating... | ecosystem: Host-associated > Porifera > Sponge >... | reverse complement strand
GCTTCAATGGTGTGACCGCGGCAGGATGCGTTCATGAGCCGGTGGTGACCGGTGGCGGGAAAGCCGCGGTAGAGCGTCCCGAGTTTCGATGGGTGAACACGATCCTCGGAAACATCAAGAGCGCGCTGCGCGGCACCTACCATGCGATCCGCCCCAAGTATGCACAGCGCTATCTTGCGGTGTTCGAGTACCGGTTCAATCGCCGCTTCGACCTGCCCGACATCATACCAAGACTGGTCTACGTGGCCCTGAGGACGCCGCCAATGCCGGAACGCCTACTCAAGTTGCGCTTAGCTTGAGCGGGAATCAGGAATGACTTTGTCGGATTCGCGTGCAGCCTGCTGACGCTGACACCCCATGCATCCTGGCGCCGGCAGCACGCGGGTCACCATGGCGTCTGGAACGATCTCGATCGTCGGCAGAGCGGCGCCGATATCTATTCCTCCTGCCTGACCGTCGGCGAATACCGGGCTTTGAGCCCAAGGCAGCGTTGGTGGTACCGCACGACGCGGCATCCTATGGTCTCTAACCTTCTGCTGCGGCCCTGCAGAGTTCGACCTACCTGCGCCTGCCGGCGGTCCTGCAATGGTTCACAGACAAAATCGGGTTCCATCACGTGCATCACCTGAACCCGCGCGTGCCCAATTATCGGCTTCAGGAATGCCACGAGCGGATCGCAACACATTGTGATGTTCCGATATTGTCCTTCTTGGAGGGGCTGCAGGCCTTGCGTCTCGTTCTGTGGGACGAGGACCGCGACAAGATGACGACGGTTCGCGAAGCGGCACGCGGGGCCAGGCCGTGAAGCTGTTCGAGTGCCAGCACTGCGGCCAACTGCTCTACTTCGAAAACACGCGGTGCGAGCGCTGCAGACACGTTTTGGGCTATCTGCCCGATGGCACGATTCTGAGCGGCCTGACGGCCGAGGGTGGAGACCGCTGGCGTCCGTTGGCCGCCCCGATGAACCTTTCCGCTTCTGCGCCAATGCGGTCTATGACGCCTGCAACTGGCTGGTGCCGGCCGACGGCCCGGAGGCATTCTGCCGCGCCTGTCGGCTCAACCGGACGATACCCAACCTCGAAGCGCCCGAAGACCTCCTGCTCTGGCAGCGCCTGGAGGCCGCCAAGCACCACCTCGTCTACGGGCTGCTGCGCCTCGGACTGCCGCTGGTGAGCAAGTTCGAGGACGCCGAAAAGGGGCTCGCCTTCGACTTCTTAGCCGGCTCGGGCGCGATGTTCCAGGAAGGCCCGCAGGTCGTCACGGGTCATGCCCAAGGGCTGATCACCATCGATATCGCCGAGGCCGATGACGCCGAACGCGAACGCCATCGCCGCGACATGGCGGAGCCCTACCGCACGCTCCTCGGGCATTTCCGCCACGAGATCGGCCACCACTATTGGGAGCGGCTGGTCCGGGAAGGTGTGTGGCACGGAGCCTTCCGCGAGATGTTCGGTGACGAGCGTCGCGATTACGGCGCCGCCCTGGAAGCGCATTACGCGAACGGCCCGCGGCCCGGCTGGCAGGAGCACTACGTCAGCGGCTACGCCGGCGCCCACCCTTGGGAGGATTTCGCCGAGACCTGGGCGCACTACCTGCACATCGTTGATACGCTGGAGACCGCGGACGCCTTTGGCATGCGAATCCACCCCAAGGTCGGTCGCAAACCCGTGCTTGAGATGGCGATCGATTTCGATCCCTACCGCCAAGGCAACTTCGATGCGCTGGTCGAGGCGTGGCTGCCGCTCACCTATGCGGTCAACAGCCTCAACCACAGCATGGGCCAGCCGGACCTCTACCCGTTCGTCCTGGCGCCGACAGTCTTAGGGAAGCTCCGCTTCGTGCACGGTCTCATCCACAGGGGTAGCGGAGAGAAATAGGCCGCGGGCGATTCAGACCACCGACCGCTTACACGCCGTCGGGATCGACGAACAAGCAATCCTGTGGGTCAGCTTCGAACGGTGCCAATCGAGAGTCGTAGCGGTATCGTGTCGCGCAGTAAGGACAGAGGATCGTCTCCTGGTCGCCGATGTTGATATAGACGTGCGGATGATCCTGCGGCGGGGATACGCCGATGCAGTTGAACTCCCTCGCCCCAATGCGGATCTCCGGGACCGCGCGGTCGTTCCGGAATTTCGGATAGCGGCTTGCCATCATAGTCGCTCCAGAACGGCTCGACGATATCGCGCTCGACGAGGCCACGGACCACCCTCGGGCCACTTGAGCGGATGCCCCCCGAAATGCCGGCAATGCAGCACTGCCTGCATAAGTGTGGCGAGGTAGAGCACTGCCCTCCGCTTCCCAGGAGTCAATCCCGTTTATGTCGAACTGCGAGTTGGCCGCCGTCGGACAGTCGAATTGCTCGGGCATACGGGTCGACTTCGACGTCACACGACGTTGGAACTCAATGGTTCCAAGGTCAACGCTGACGCCGAGGGCCGCGAACTGCCCTCGCGAAAGTCCGGCTGGACGATGTCGATCGACGCGATGCCAGCCAGATGTTGTTGGTTGGACCAAAGGTTGCTCACATCTGGCTCGGAAACCTTGTCGCCGTCCAGGCGCGACATGGCAAAGAGCACTGCAGCGCCAAGTGCGAGCCAAACCAGCCAGTTCGTAGACCCCGACTTCTGCTTCTGATCCCCGGTGCTCCTGTCCTGCGCGGACTTGGCCGACTGCGAGCCGTGCCTGGGCAAGCAATTCACCAAGCGAACGGCGATCGACTGTCGATCCGACACCTTCCAATCCCCTCCGGGGAGCGCACCAATTGTTGCCGCCAGAGCATGCGTCGCAGCTTCCTTGGGCAATTCGGACAGACGAGCGGCCTCGCCCCACGGGTCGAGGCCAAGCCGCGCCAGCGCGGAGAGGACGGTGAGCTGTTGTCCGCTCTTCTCTTCGCCAACGAATGCGAAAAGAAACTCGTTAAACTCGGAATGACCGAGCGAATATTCGGGACGCAGAGCCATCTCATTCCTCCTTCAGGATGCGCAGCTTATACAAGACCAAGGCAAAGCAGCCGACGCCCCAGTTGAATAGGCCTGCTGTCTCCGCCGGCTCAGTGGCCGTTTGAAGACCGGTGGCAAGGCGGGCGCATTTCCTTTCAACCCGCTGCTGGCAGCGACCGCGAGTCTAAGAGTCCGCGCCACTCATGCCACCGCCCTGCACGGCCCTACCCGCTCGTCTCGGCCTTCTGCGCGACCATTGCCTCGGTGGTGATCATCAGGCCGGCGATGGAAGCCGCACCCTGCAGCGCCAGGCGCACGACTTTGGCCGGATCGATGACCCCGGCTTTCATCATGTCGACATACTCGCCAGCTTGGGCATCGAAGCCGTAGCCAGCATCGCCCCTCTCCAAGAGCTTTCCAACGACGATCGCCCCTTCCGCTCCGGCGTTGGCGCAGATCTGCCTGGCTGGCGCTTCCAGCGCGCGGCGCACGATGTTGATTCCAGCCTTCTGGTCGTCGTTTTCAGGATTGAGCCCCCCGAGCCCCTTGCCGGCATAGAGGAGCGTGACGCCACCGCCGGCGACGATGCCTTCTTCGACCGCCGCGCGGGTCGCGTGGATTGCGTCGTCGACGCGATCCCTACGTTCCTTCACTTCGACTTCGGTCGAGCCACCGACGCGGACGATAGCGACACCGCCGGCCAACTTCGCCAGGCGCTCTTGCAGCTTCTCCTTGTCGTAGTCGGAAGTTGTCTCCTCGATCTGCGCGCGGATCTGCGCGCAGCGGCCCTGGATATCGCTCTTTTTGCCGGCACCGTCGATGATCGTGGTGTTGTCCTTGTCGATGCGCACCTTCTTGGCGTTCCCAAGCATGTCGAGGGTAATGTTCTCGAATTTGATGCCGAGGTCCTCGCTGACGACCTGGCCGCCGGTCAGGATGGCAATGTCCTCGAGCATGGATTTGCGTCGATCGCCGAAGCCCGGCGCCTTGATCGCCGCGACCTTGAGGCCGCCGCGGAGCTTATTGATGACGAGCGTCGCCAGCGCTTCGCCGTCGATGTCCTCGGCGACGATCAGCAGGGCCTTGCCGCTCTGTACGACGAGTTCAAGAAAAGACAGAATTGTCTGCACGCTGGGAAGCTTCTTCTCGTGCAAAAGGATGTATGGCTCCTCAAGCTCTGCGAACATTTTCTCGGCATTGGTCACGAAATAGGGTGAGATGTAGCCTCGGTCGAACTGCATGCCTTCGACGATGTCGAGCTCGGTCTCGAGGGATTTTGCCTCTTCGACCGTAATCGCGCCTTCATTGCCGACCTTCTGCATCGCCCTGGCAATCATCTCGCCTATCTCGCTATCGTCATTGGCGGAGATCGTGCCTACTTGAGCAATCTCGGCGTTGGTAGAAACCTTTGTAGATGCCAATTCGATATTCGCCACCACCGCCCTCACGGCCATGTCGATGCCGCGCTTCAAATCCATCGGATTCATGCCGGCAGCGACCGCCTTCGCCCCTTCGCGCATGATCGACTCGGCAAGGACCGTTGCGGTCGTCGTTCCATCGCCGGCAAGATCGCTGGTCCTGGTGGCAACCTCTTTCACCATCTGCGCGCCCATGTTCTCGAACCGGTCGGCGAGCTCGATCTCCTTGGCGACCGTCACGCCATCCTTGGTGACACGCGGGGCGCCATAAGGTTTGTCGAGGACGACGCTGCGCCCTTTCGGACCGAGCGTCGCCTTCACCGCGTTCGCGAGAATCGCGACGCCGCGCAGCATCGAGTCGCGCGCGTCGCCGTCAAATTTCACTGCTTTTACACTCATGATTTAGACTCCAGTCCCTACGCGGCCTTCGCGGCTTTGCTTTTCGTGGCGGCACGTTCGACCACGCCCATGATGTCGGACTCCTTCATGATCATGAGGGTTGCGTCATCAAGCTTGACTTCGCTTCCCGACCACTTCCCGAACAGCACACGGTCGCCGGCCCTGACCTCAAGAGCGTGCAACGCGCCATTCGCATCGCGGGCGCCGGGCCCGGCGGCGACAACCTCACCTTCCATCGGCTTTTCCTGCGCCGTGTCAGGAATGATGATGCCGCCAGAGGTCCTCGCCTCGGGTTCGACAGGGCGGATCAGGACCCGGTCCTGCAACGGGCGCAATTTCATTGACGGCCTCCTCCGACCAATATTTCTGAAGAATTCGGTTCTATCGGAAAGAAATCGGTAGAACGCGTCTATTAGATGGGGCGGAGCGATTCTAAATACAATCGAGCGGATGCCAGGGAAGAAATAAAAGCAAAATTTTTTCCTGATTCCCACTCAAGCTAAGCGCAACTTGAGTAGCCGTTCCGGCATTGGCGGCGTCCTCAGGGCCACGTAGACCAGTCTGGGGATGATGTCGGGCAGGTCGAAGCGGCGATTGAACCGGTACTCGAACACCGCAAGATAGCGCTGTGCATATCTCAGACCGACTTCACCTGGCTCAGGGTGATCGGCTGGGGCTGGTTCTATCTCTCGACGATCCTGGACGACTTCTCCCGCTACGTCATCACCTGGAAGCTGTGCACCACGATGAAGGCCAGTGATGTCACTGACACGCTGAGTCCGCTTGAACGACGAGGTGAATTCAGTCATCGGGGTGCACTCCGACACGGTCCCCCGCAACGCCGGTGCGAAGGTCATCCGCGCCGGCCTCGCACAGCCAGGTTCGGTGCGCTCCGCAGGAGCAAGCCTCCGGGCCCTTCCGCTGCAACCGCGTGTCGGTACTCCGCACCCACGAACGGGCCCTCCGGTCCTGGCCGCCCGGCGCCACCGGGCCATGGTCCCACTACCGGATTCGGTCAGGTTCAGGCTTTCGAGAACCACCCGGCCGGCACCCTGATCACGCGTGAGGCCGAAGTGATTCCGGCCGGGCGTGCGGGTACTGTCGCACAGGTGGTCGTGACCAGTGCTGCGCAAGGGACAACGGCACCATCGATGTCGACCAAACCGTGGCGAAGCTTCGAACCAGTGCACGGGTTGTCGTGTTCCCGAACTCCGCGATCTGCCTTCCAGTCTGTCCATGCCCACCCTGTCCCTGCGATCCTGCCATCCGGGAGAGATCCCGCGAGGACGTATCAGGCCTGCCTCTCTATATATCCTTGCATTTATGGCATTGTGCGCCATATATACAAGGATGATACCGCGTCATAAATCACAGCTCCTCCGTGACCGGCTTGACCAGTTCCCCGCCGTGGCCCTCCTCGGCCCGCGCCAGACAGGCAAGACCACCCTGGCCAAGGTTATTGCCGAAGAGCGGGCCAGCATCTATCTCGACCTTGAGAGCCAGGCGGACCGCGAGAAGCTGAGCGATGCCGCACCTTACCTGTCCGGGCACGCAGGGGAGCTGGTGATTATCGACGAGGTGCAGCGAGCGCCGGAGCTGTTCCAGACCCTTCGCGGCCTCATCGACCAGGGGCGCCGCCGCGGCATCCGGGCCGGCCGGTTCCTGCTTCTGGGTTCCGCGTCGATCGACTTGCTCAAGCAGTCGGGAGAGTCCCTTGCCGGCCGCATCGCGTATGTCGAACTCGGTCCGCTCACCGTTCATGAAGTGGGCGCTGCCCTGCGCGACGAGCTCTGGATCCGGGGCGGTTTCCCGGACAGTTTTCTTGCCGATAGCGACGACGCCAGCGCGGTCTGGCGGGAGAACTTCGTGCGCACCTACCTGGAGCGTGACATCCCGCAGCTTGGTCCGCGCGTGCCGGCGGAAACGCTGCGCCGCTTCTGGACAATGCTGGCCCACATGCAGGGCGGCCTGCTCAACGCGGCCCGGCTCGCGCGCAGCCTTGCCGTCGACGGCAAGACGGTCGCCCGGTATCTCGACCTGCTCGTCGATCTTCTGCTGGTGCGGCGCCTGCAACCGTTTCACGTCAACGTCGGCAAGCGCCTGGTGAAATCACCGAAGCTCCATGTCCGCGACAGCGGTATCGTTCACGCGCTGCTCGGGCTCGATGACCGGGACGCGGTACTGGGTCATCCGGTCGCAGGCGGGAGCTGGGAAGGGTTCGTGGTGGAGAACCTCCTCGGCGCGGCTCCGGAGCGTGTGAAGCCGTGGTTCTACCGAACCGCCGCCGGCGCCGAAATCGACCTGCTGCTCGAGATGCCGGGCGGAGACCTGTGGGCGGTGGAAATCAAGCGCGGACTGGCGCCGAGACTCGACAGGGGATTTCACCACGCACGACAGGACCTCGATCCGAACCGCTCCTTCGTCGTGTATTCGGGCGACGAACGGTACCCCGCAGGCGAGGGTGTCGAAGCGATCGGCCTGGAGGAACTGACATCCCTCCTCGCCGCTGCATGACGGCCGAACCCGGACGACGCGCGACGGGTTCCTGCGCCGACGTGGTTGGGGCCCGATCCTGGCCTATGCGATGCCGGCACGCAGCAGGGCGTGGCGCTTGCGTCCCGAGGACAGCTTGACGATCCCTTCGGCGTCAAGGTCCGCCAGACCGACCCGGTACTCCTCGCTGCTCACCACCACGTCATTGATCCGCGCACCCCCGTTCCTGATCAGCTTGCGCCCCTCACCGTTGCTCGCGACCAGGCCGCTGCGCCGCAGCGCTTCCACGACCCACAGTCCGTCCTCCAGGTCCTGACGGTCGACCGGCAGGCTCGGCAGTTCTCCGCCCCTGCCGCCTTCCTCAAACGTCCTGCGAGCGGTCTCGGCCGCGGCCTGCGCCGCCCCGGAACCGTGACACAACCCGGTTACCTCGTCCGCCAGGACCTTTTTGGCGTGGTTGAGTTCCCGGCCCTCGAGTGCCGCAAGCCGCCGGATCTCCTCGAGCGGGAGATCGGTAAACAGCTGCAGGAACCGGCCCACGTCACCGTCCTCGGTGTTTCGCCAGAACTGCCAGAAGTCGTACGGGCTCAGTCGTTCGGCGTTGAGCCAGATCGCGCCCTGGGCCGTCTTGCCCATCTTCGCGCCCGACGCCGTGGTGATCAGGGGCGACGTCAGGCCGTGGATGGCCTGCCGGTCGATTCGGCGCGCCAGTTCGACGCCGTTTACGATGTTGCCCCACTGGTCCGATCCGCCCATCTGCAGTTCGCACCCGTAGCGGCGCCGCAGTTCCAGAAAGTCGTACGCCTGCAGGATCATGTAGTTGAACTCGAGGAACGACAGCGGCTGTTCGCGCTCCAGCCTGAGCTTGACACTGTCGAACGACAGCATGCGGTTGACGGAAAAATACCGGCCGACCTTGCGCAGAAACGGGATGTAGCGCAGCGTCGAGAGCCATTCGTCGTTGTCGCACATGACGGCACCGGTCGGACCGTCGCCGAAGGTGACGTAGCGCTCGAAGATGCGCCGGATTCCCGCCTTGTTGCGCCCGATGTCCTCGTCGCTCAGCAGCTGTCGGGCATCGTCGCGCCCGGACGGGTCCCCGACCTTGGTGGTTCCTCCGCCCATGAGCACGATCGGGCGATGACCGCAGCGCTGCAAGTGCCGCAACATCATGATCTGGAGCAGGCTGCCGACATGCAGGCTGTCAGCGGTGCAGTCGAACCCGATATAGGCCGTCACGACCTTGTTGTTCATCAGCGTGTCAAGGCCACCGGCATCGGTTGCCTGGTGAATGAACCCGCGTTCGCTCATTGTCCGCATGAACGACGAGGTGAATTCGGTCATCGGGATGCACTCCGGATCGCCCGGGTCTGGGAAGCCGCGGGTGTAGCATGCTCCTCCGGGCCTCTCAACAAGGCCGGTCACGCCGGCGCGTAGACCCCGAACACCTCCGCGAATGCCTTCATCTGGTTGCCGACGGCCGACGAGGGCACCAGGATCGGGGTCCTGACACCCGCCTCGACGAGTTCTTCCACGCCTTCCCTGATTCGCCCGGGCCGGCCAGCCAGGGTGGTGTCGTCGAGCCAGCGGTCGGACAGCCTGGCAGCGACCGCCGCGTCGTCCCGGTCAAGGACCCGCTCGACCTCGTCCATTTCCTCGGCGTACCCGGCCTCGCGCCAGTACGCCCGGTAGTACGGCAACCGGGCATAGCGTGACAGGGTCCGGCGATTGACGGCGCGGGCCGCCTCGAGGTCCTCACTCACGCAGGTCGGCGTCATGCAGGCAACCTCGAACTTCGGGTCCGCGCGCACCGCGAAAGGCAGGGCTTCGAGCGAGGCCGCGATCCGACTCCGGCAGGCGTTGGCAAAGACGACCCCGTCCGCGATCTCGCCCGCCAGGGTGATCATCCGCGGACGCATCGCGGCAAGCACAACCGGGGGCAGGCTGCCAGTGCGCGGAACAGCGCGCAGCCGGTCGACGAAGCCGCGCATGTCCTCGAGCGGCCGTCCCGCGCTGAGCCCGAGGCGCCTGTGGGTGGACTGGTGCGAAACGCCGATGCCGAACCGGAACCGTCCGCCCGACACCTCGTGCAGGAAGCCTGCGGCCTGGGCGAACTCGTCCACCGGCTGGAAGTAGATCGGCGCGATCGAGGTGGCGAAGGTCAGGCGTTCGGTGACATGGGCGAGCGCATGGCACAGACTCAGTCCGGCAAACGGACTCGGAACCCACAGACCGGCAAAGCCGCGGCGTTCAATCTCGCCCGCCAGTTCGAGCGTCTGGCGCCGACGGCCCGGAACCGCGGTCAGGCTGAGGGCCGGCATGGTCATGGCGTCTCTCCGGTCGTGGGTCGGCAGGTCAGCCCGCATCACGCAGCAGGTCGAGCAGCTGACCGAGCTGGTCGAGTTTGCCGGGAACGTCCCCGGGCACCGGGTCGAGCCGCAGGGTCGTCACACCGGCCCGGCGGTAGACAGCGAGCCTCTCGCGGATCGCGGCCGGCGGCCCGATCAGGTTGCTCCTGAGCACGAGGTCGTCCGGAACCGCCTCGATCGCTTCCTTGCGGCGACGATCGATCCACAGGCTGCGGACCCGCTGGCATTCCTCCTCCCATCCCGCACGACGGTACGCGTCGTTGTAGAAGTTGCTGGTAGCCGATCCCATGGCGCCGAGCCGGAAGGCAAGCTCGGGCCTGAGCACCGCCACCGCACCCTCGACATCGTCGGTGATCCACAGCCGGCCGCCCGCCTGCAGGTCCAGTGCGTCGAGCGACCGGCCGGCCCGGGCCGCGCCACGCCCGATCGAGTCCCAGAAGACGTCGGCACGCTCGGGAACGAAACAGGTGCCGAGCCAGCCCTGCGCCCGCTCGCCCGTGAGCTCGAGGCTGCGTTCGCCCAGGGTCGCAAGGTAGATCGGCAGGTCCGGCCGCGGGGGCATGGCCAGCGCGATCGCCTTGCCTTCCCCATCCGGCAAGGGAAACCGCATCTGCCGGCCCGAGAAGGATATTCTCTCGCCGCCGAGCGCCATACCCAGCACGTCGAGCGTTTCCCGCAACCGCTCGAGCGGCCGGGAAAACCGGACACCGTGCAGCCCCTCCACCACCTGCGGACCGCTCACGCCCAGTCCGAGGACGAACCTGCCCCCGGTCAGGCGGTCAAGACTGAGCGCGGTCATGGCCATCATCGCCGGCACCCGCGCCGTAACCTGCATGATGCCGGTCCCCAGGATGATGCGGGAGGTGAGCGGCGCCAGCGCGGCCAGGGGTGTCGCCGCGTCCTGTCCCCAGCCTTCGGCCGACCATACGTGATCGACACCCAGCCGCTCCGCTTCAAGCACGTAAGAGACGGTCCCTTCCCAGTCCTCCGCGGTTGACGATGCACTGCCGATCGAAATGCTGGTCTTCACGACGCGGTCCCTCCCGCCTGTCGGATTCCGGCGGCGGCCCTCGCGAGGATGCCGCCGGTCATGGGTTCCGGAACTCCGGTGACACCGGGATAGCTGATCGGCAGGCCGCGGAGCGAGCGAACCGCCAGGTAGGCGAAGGCCTGTGCCTCGAGGCCGTCACCATCCAGTCCCGCCGCCTCGCCGGGCACGACCCGGACCCCGAGGCGCCGGCGCAGTTCCTTCATCAGCGTCGGGTTGCGCCTGCCGCCGCCCACCACCACCCAGGTGTCGGGCAATGACGGAAGGTGGTCGCGGGCGCGCGCAGCCGCCTCGGCCGTGATCGCGGTCAGGGTGGCAGCACCGTCTTCAGGCGAAGTCCCGTCCATCAGCGCGCGCGTCGTCACGGCGAAGGTGTTGCGGTCAAGCGACTTCGGCGGCGGGAGCGCCAGGTACGGTTCACGCATGAACCGCGCCACCAGCGCCTCGTCGACGCGCCCGCGTGCCGCCATCCGGCCGTCCTCATCGAAGTCGGCGCCGGTCCGGGCCCGCACCCAGTCATCGATCAGCCCGTTGCCGGGACCGGTATCGAAGCCCAGCAGTTCCCCTTCGCCCGGCCCGATCCAGGTCACGTTGGCCACGCCCCCGACATTCAGCACCGCGACCGGCAGCGCCGTTCCGGCAAGCAGGGCCCGGTGGTAGACCGGGACCAGGGGTGCGCCCTGCCCGCCGGCGGCGACGTCGGCGCTGCGCAGGTCGTGAACCACATCGATCTCCGTGAGTTCCGCCAGCAGCGCCGCGTCGCCGAGTTGGTCGGTCATGCCCCTCTCGGGTGCGTGGCTGATCGTGTGACCGTGAAACCCGATCACGTCGACATCGCCCTGTGCCAGTCCGCCCGCCGCCAGCACCTGCCGGACCGCGTCGGCGTGCCGTCGGGTCAGGTCCAGTCTCACCCGGTCCCTGTCGCCGGCCCCTTCGATCAGGTCGCGAAGACGGGAGCGGAACTCCGGCGGATAGGGAACCGACACCGCCGCGCCGGGCCGCACCACGTCACGCCCGTCGGTCACGAGCAGGGCCGCGTCGACCCCATCCATCGAGGTGCCGCTCATCAGTCCGATTGCGGTGGTGACCAGCGCTGTCATCGAGTCCGCCGAAGGGTGAATGAAGCGGGTGCGAGCCTATGGCATCGGACCCCGCATGCACAGCATCGAAGGGAGGTCACAATGCGCTTGTCTCAGGCGGGTTCCGGCGCGCAGCATGAAGGACGGAGCGCACCGGCCCGCCGACGGCGTGCGCCCTCTTTCCGACCGGTGGTTGTCATGCACACCCTCGTGTTTCTCGAGCCCGGCCACTTTCACGCCGCGCTGACCCTGCGAACGCAGAACCCGCGCATCGACCCGACCGTGCATCTCTACGCCGGCGCGGGTAAGGAGCGCGATGCCTTCCTCGACCTGGTTGCCTCGTTCAACCGGCGCGCAGAACACCCCACCGCCTGGACCGTGAAGGTGCACGAATCGGCCGACCCGGAACGGGCTTTGGTCGAGGAGCGGCCAGGCGGGGTCGTCATTCTCGCCGGGCGCACCCGGCCCAAGCTCGGCACCATCGCGCGACTGCACGCAGCAGGGCTGCACGTGCTGGCCGACAAGCCCTGGATCACGGAAAGCGGCGCACTCGGTCACCTCGGGCAGGTGACGGCCGGCTGGCCGCTCGCGATCGACATCATGACCTTTCGCCACGAGGTGGTGGCACGGCTTGCACACGAAATCGCAACCGACCCGGACCTGTTCGGCACCCTCGACGGCAGTGCCGGCCGGCCCGCGATCGACATTCAGTCGGTCCACCACCTGCTGAAGCTGGTCAACGGCGCGCCGCTGCGCCGACCTGCCTGGTACTACGATACCCGCATCCAGGGTGACGGCCTCGTCGACATCCAGTCGCACATGGCCGACCAGGCCCAGTGGATCATCGGTGACGGCGACGGCCTCGCGTTCGACCGCGACTACGCGATCGAGAGTGCACGGCGCTGGAGCACACCGGTACCGTTGGAACTCTTCCGCGCCAGTACCGGGCTCGATGCGTTCCCGCAGGAACTCCTGCCACGGATCGGGAACGGGGTGCTAGAATTTGCCTGCAATGGCGAGATCCGCTACCGGCTGCGGGGCGTGACGGTGTGCCAGCGTGCCGAGTGGGGCCAGCGCGAGCCGGACGGAGGCGGCGACGCCCACCGCACGACAATCAGGGGCAGCGAAGCGACAGTCGTTGCAAGGCGCGGACCCGAGACCGGATTCCGGGGCGAACTCCACCTCTCCCCGCGCACTCCGGGAGCGGGTTTCACGCGCCGGCTTACCGAATGGCTTGCCTCCCGGAAGGCCGGGATGCCCGGGCTGTCGCAGCGCCCGTCCGAATTCGGTTGCGAGATCGTCATTCCGCACCGGTTCCACACGCCGCACGAAGCCCACTTCGCGATGGTGCTCGACGAGTTCCTCGACCAGCTCGAGGCGGGTGCATGGCCGCGGGTTCACGCCGCGCGCATACGCGCGCGCTACACCCTGCTTGCACGGGCGCGCGAACACTGCACCGACGACGGGACCAGCCAGTCACGGCAACCGGCATGAACCCGCGGGAGACGGGACGAGGACCGTTCACGGCAATCGCCCGGGAACGGGCGCACCCCACCCGGTGCGATTGCACCCGAATTGCCGTGCAGATAGGCTGAAACCGGCTTCATGTCTGGAGATGTCGGAGTGACTGATAACCCCTTCGAGACCGGTCTCGACAGGAACGCGGCCAACCATGTTCCGCTCTCCCCGCTGTCCTTCCTCGAGCGGACCGCCGCGGTGTTCCCGACCCGGACATCGGTGATCCATGGTGCCGGGCGCTGGACCTGGGCGGAGACCGCGCAGCGCTGCCGGAACCTGGCGTCGGCACTCGCGAATCACGGCATCGGCGCCGGAGATACCGTGTCGGTCATGCTGCCCAACGTACCGCCGGCCTTCGAGGCAACCTTCGGCGTGCCGATGACCGGGGCGATCCTCAACGCGCTCAACACCCGGCTCGACGCCGCGACCATCGCCTTCATCCTGGAACACGGCGGTGCCAGGGTCCTGATCACCGATACCGAGTACGCACCGGTGATCCGCGAGGCCCTTGCACAGCTCGGACGCGAGATCCTGGTCGTCGACTACGATGATTCGGAAGGCCCCGGCGGCGACCGGCTCGGGACCATGAACTACGAGGAATTCCTGGCATCGGCGGACCCCGGCTACGTGCCGCGGCCGGTCGCCGACGAGTGGGAATCACTGGCGTTGAACTACACCTCGGGCACCACCGGGAACCCGAAGGGCGTGGTCTACCACCATCGCGGGGCATACCTGAATGCGCTGGCCAACATCCTGACCTGGGGGATGAAGAAGCACCCGGTCTACCTGTGGACCCTGCCGATGTTCCACTGCAACGGCTGGTGTTTCCCGTGGACCGTAACCTCGCTCGGCGGCACCCACGTCTGCCTGCGTCGGGTCGAGGCCGGGGCGATCTATGCGGCGATCGCCGAGCACAGGGTCACCCACATGTGCGGGGCGCCGGTGGTGATGACCATGCTGCTGAATGCCCCGGCCCCGGATGTGCGCGCCTTCGATCACGAACTTGCGATGATGACCGCCGGAGCCGCGCCTCCGGCCGCGGTGATCGAGGGAATGGAGCAGCGCGGCGTGTCCATCACCCACGTCTACGGACTGACCGAGGTCTACGGGCCGGTCACGGTGTGCGAATGGCACGACGAATGGAACGACCTGCCGATGGCGGAACAGGCCAGGCTCAAGGCGCGCCAGGGGGTCCGCTACCCGGTACTCGAGGGCCTGATGGTGGCGGACCCCGAAACCCTGGAACCGGTTCCGTCCGACGGTGAGACCATGGGCGAGATCTTCATGCGCGGCAACGTGGTGATGAAGGGATACCTCAGGAACCCGTCGGCCACCGAGGAGGCGTTCCGCGGCGGCTGGTTCCACACCGGTGATCTCGCGGTGATGCACCCGTCCGGCTACATCGAGGTCCGGGACCGCTCGAAGGATATCATCATTTCCGGCGGCGAGAACATCAGCACCATCGAGGTGGAGGACGTGCTGTTCCGTCACCCGGCGGTCCTGGAGGCCGCGGTGGTGGCCCGGCCCGACCCGAAGTGGGGCGAGACACCCTGCGCGTTCGTCACCCTCAAACCCGACACGGCGGCGAGCGAGGATGACATCATCCGTCACTGCCGCGCCGGGCTTGCGGGGTTCAAGGTGCCGCGAACGGTGGTGTTCGGCCCGCTGCCGAAGACGTCGACCGGCAAGGTGCAGAAGTTCGCCCTGCGCGACCGCGCACGGGCGCTGTAGCGCCTACAGCAGTCCGCGTTCCGCCAGGTTGCGCATCAGCGCGCCGGTGCCGAACGTCCACGGCGCGACCGCCTCGCTGTGGTTGACGCGGTTGGCAAGCGCGCCCAGCCTCGGCGTCGAGATCCGGACCACGTCACCCACCTTGTGGGTAAATCCGCCTCCCGGCGCGTCCCGGTCCTTCGTCGGCGAGAACAGCGTGCCGGTCATCAGACACACCCCGTCCGGGTACTGGTGATGCGCCCCGATGGTCTCGGCCACCAGCGCCAGCGGGTCGCGGCTGATCCGCGACATCGAGCTTGCGCCGTCGAGCACGAACCCGTCCGGACCGCTGACCCGCAACGCGAGCTCCGCCGATCGCACGTCGTCGATGCCGTAGTCGTCATCGAACAGCCGGATGAACGGTCCGATCGCGGCCGAGGCGTTGTTGTCCTTCGCCTTGCCGAGCAACAGGGCACTGCGCCCCTCGACATCGCGAAGGTTGACGTCGTTGCCGAGCGTTGCCCCCACTGTCTCGCCCCGGGCGTTGACCACGAGCACGATCTCGGGTTCCGGGTTGTTCCACGAAGACGCAGAGTGGATGCCGATCTCGGCACCGGTGCCGACGGCCGACATCGGTTGCGCCTTGGTAAAGACCTCGGCGTCCGGACCGATCCCCACCTCCAGATACTGTGACCACATGCCCCGCTCGATCAGCATGTCCTTGAGCCGCGCCGCCTCGGGAGAACCCGGGACCACGGCCCCGAGATCGACCCCGATCGCCAGTCGCAGCTCCGAGCGGATTCCGTCCGCCGCCGACGCATCGCCCTTGGCCCGCTCCTCGATCACGCGTTCCAGCATGCTCTCGGCGAAGGTAACGCCGCAGGCCTTCACCGCTTGCAGGTCGACGGGAGCAAGCAGGAACGGCATCGCCCCGTCTGCCGCAGGCAGGATGGACGCCGCGAGGACGTCGGCGAGGCCGCCGATGTCACGGCCCGCGGCACTCCGGACCCCGGCACAGGCCGACGGCCGGTTCAGCAGCTCCGAGCAGGTGGGTGCCAGGCCGGTGATGTCGACCAGGCGGTCGCCGCGAACGGTGACGACCGCCGGGCCGCCCGGTGCGCCGGGAAGCCAAGCCCGCCCGACCAGGACCGCACGGTCGCGGTCCTCGGGCAGGGTGTCGGCAACCGTCAGTTCAAGCGACATCGCCGGTCAGTCGGCCACGCATTTCTGGCGCTGTTCGCCCAGCCCCTCGATGGCAAGGCGCATTTCGTCACCGGGCTTCAGGAATACCGGTTCCGGCTTGACCCCGAGCCCGACACCAGGGGGCGTTCCGGTCGAGATCACGTCGCCCGGATGCAGGGTGAAGAAGTGCGAGAGATAGTGCACGAGGTGGCGGACACCGAAGATCATGGTGCTGGTGTTGCCGTCCTGGAACCGCGTGCCGTTGACGTCGAGCGTCATCTTCAGGTCCTGCGGATCCGCAACCTCGTCGGCGGTCACCAGCCATGGCCCGGTGGGACCGAAGGTGTCGCAGCTCTTGCCCTTGGTCCACTGCCCGGCCCGCTCGGCCTGGAACTCCCGCTCGGAGACATCATTGCAGATGCAGTAGCCGGCCACGTGGTCGAGGGCATCGGCTTCGGAAACGTACTTCGCCTCGGTGCCGATGATCACGCCGAGCTCGACCTCCCAGTCGGTCTTGACCGACCCGCGCGGGATGCGCACGTCGTCGTTCGGGCCACTGATCGCGGAGTTGGCCTTCATGAAGATGATCGGCTCGGGTGGCGGCTTGGAACCGGTCTCGGCGGCATGGTCGGAATAGTTGAGCCCGATGCAGACCAGCTTGCCGATATTGCCGACGCAGGGCCCGAGGCGCGTCGACCCCGGGACCGCCGGTAGAGCGCCCGCATCCAGTGCCCTGAGCATGTCGATGGTTGCGGGACCCAGGGTCTGCGGAGCGATATCGTCGATGACGCCGGAGAGATCGCGGATCACGCCGTCCCCGTCGAGCAACCCGGGTTTCTCTTCGCCCGCCGGTCCGTGGCGCAGCAGTTTCATCCCCTATCCCTCCCGTCCGACGTCCGGTCGGCATCGCCGGTCCGGACCTGTTGCTGTGTGAGTGCGAATGCGCCGGAGCATCCGTCCGGCACAGGACCCTGTCAAGCGGCCGGACCGCTGCCGCCCGTACCCTGTCCGTCGTCGATCCGGGGACCGAAACTGCGCGGCGGCGTTCCCGGATAGAGCGAGAAGTGGGTGTGGATGCACGACCAGTCCGCACCGGGATCAGGGCGCGACAGGATGGCGGTGGTGCGCCCTGGCCGGTGAAAGCTGCCGCCATCCTCGTGGTAGCCCACCGAGGTCCAGGTGGTGGCAAGGAACGCAAGCAGGCGGTCGGGCGAGAAGCCGACATGCATGGCGTCGAAGTCCCAGGCGAACCCGTCGATCCTGCCCCAGACATTGCGCCACTGGCCCTGCTCCAGCGCGTCGAGCCCGCTCACCACGTCCCGGTGGGTTCCGAAGGAGACCACCCCCTCGTCGAACAGCGCCCGCGCCGCCTCGTAGTCGGCGGCGCGCACACTGGGTTGCCAGCGGGCGAGCCAGTCCTTGACCGATCGCACGTCGTCGGCGTCGGCCGCCGGCACCGGCGCCCTACTCCGCCGCCGCCAGGTCGGCGCTCTCGCGGGGCTGCAGCTCGCGCGCCTTCTCCTCCAGTGCCGGGAGGACGCAGCGGACCAGGTCCGGATCGAGGTCCCGGGCAATGTCGGGATAGCCGGCCGCCTCGATCATGGCGCCGAGCTTGCCCGCCTTCAGCACGTCGAGCGTCCACTCCAGCGTATCCGGGACCACGGTCTTGTCCCAGTAGTAGCGGAGGTTCTTGTTGCGCGGACCGTAGTGGTAGTGCGGCTCGAGCCGGAAGCAGTCGAAGGCGATGATCTCGGTTTCCTCGGCGTACTCGTGCTCCGGCCCGCCGCAGACGTCGGAGAGGACGTGGATCGCGAGACCGCCGTCCTGGCCCAGCACCCGTTTCTCGAGCCCGAAGCGGATGTTCCCGGCCTCGATGATGTGGTCACCCCTGTTGTGCTTGACCAGGCTGATCGCGCTGCGGAACAGGTGCCGTGCCACCCGTTCGACCTCGTCGGCCGCCGCCGCAGTCACCGTGCTGTCAAGCGATGCCGCGATCCCGGGAAAGCCGGCCGCCGTCAGCATCTCGGGCAAGCGCTCGCGGATCTGGCGCGCCGACCAGCCGATCGGGTTTCCGTCGGTCACCGGATCGATCTGGCAGATCCGGGCCTTGCCCTCCGGCGCGTATGTATAGCTGCGTTCGGCATGCATGCAGGTAAACTGCAGCAGGCTGGTCTCGCGTCCGTCAACCTCCCCGCGCACCTCGATGAGGACACCCTGGTCGGCATGGTGATCGATGTTGGCATCCCACTGCTCGTGCCAGACGGCAAGAAACACCGCTCCCGCTTCGATCCTGTTGTAGTTGGAACGCATGTTGGCCTCCCTCGCCCGGTGCGTGTCAGGGTGGCAGGATACCAGTCCGGCAGGGGCGGGAACAGACACTGGATGCGACGGGGTCGGGACGGACGGGAGGGAGTGGTGCCCAGGGGCGGATTCGAACCACCGACACGCGGATTTTCAGTCCGCTGCTCTACCAACTGAGCTACCTGGGCATCGCGCGGCGGCGGTGCGCACCGCGAGCCCGTGTCCATTACCGGGCACCCCCGCGCGTGTCAACCGACGCCCGGCGAGGACAGTCAGTCGCACTCAGGAACCGTGGCCTTCCGGCGCCGGAACCAGCCGACGATATAGGGCTGCATGATGCCGAGGACCGCAAGCACCAGGAACAATGCCGCCAGCGGCTGCGTCCCGATCTCCCACCACGCGCCGTCGAACATCTTGAGCGAGTTCTGCAGGTTGGTCTCGACCATTTCACCGAGGATGAGACCGATCGCGACCGGTGCAACCGCGAAGCCGAAACGGCGGAACAGGTAGCCGATGACACCGAAGATCAGTGCGACGTAGACATCGAGCATCGACTGGGCAAGCGCGTAGGAACCGAGAACGCTGAACGCGAAGACGACCGGCCACAGGATGTTGCGCGGCACCAGGGTGACGCGGGCGAACAGCTTTGCCGCGAACAGGCCAAGGACGAAGAACAACGCGTTGGCGACAAACATGGTGCCGAAGATGGCGTAGACCTTGTCGAGCTGCTCGGTGAACAGGTACGGGCCCGGACGCAGCCCGTGCACCATCAGCCCGACGAGGATCACCGCCGTGGTTCCGCTGCCGGGAATGCCCAGGACCAGGGTCGGCACCATTGCGCCGCCGGTTGCCGCGTTGTTGGCGGTTTCCGCCCCGGCGATGCCCTCGACCGCCCCCTTGCCGAACTCCTCGGGCGTGCGCGACCAGCGCTTGGCTTCCGCGTAGCCGATCATCGAGGCAACCGTGGCGCCCTCTGCCGGCAGGATGCCGATGAATGTCCCGATGCCGCATGAACGCAGCACCGTGCGCCAGATTTTCCTGTAGTCGGCCATGCTCGGTAACTGCACCGCCTTCATCGCGATGTGTTCCATCGCGAGCTTCAGCGTCGTCGACTGCACCAGGAGCTCACTGATCGCAAACAGGCCCACCAGGACCGGGATGAAGTTCAGCCCCTCATAGAGCTCGTAGTTGCCGAACATGAACCGCTCGACACCGGTGCTGGCATCCGCCCCGATGGTGGCAAGCCAGACGCCGAACAGGCCCCCCATCAGGTTCTTGACCGCCCCGCCCTCCGATATCGAGGCCAGCATCGAGAGGCCGAAGACGGTGAGCGCGAAGTACTCCGGCGGCCGGAACTCGTAGGCCACCCTGGCCAGCAGCGGGGCGGCAATCGAGAGCACGATCACCGAGAAGATGCCGCCGACGGTGCTGGCGACCACCGCGATGCCGAGGGCGCGGCCGGCCTCGCCGCGCTGGGCAAGCGGAAAGCCGTCGAGACACGTCGCCGCCGCCGCGGAAGTTCCCGGCGTGTTGATCAGGATCGCGGTAATCGCGCCGGCGAAGGTCGCGGAGACGTAGATGGTGGTCAGCACCGCGATCGCCGGCACTGGGTCCATGGTCAGGGTGAACGGCAGCAGCAGCGCCGCCCCCGTGGTCGCGCCGAGACCTGGCAGAGCGCCGATCACGACCCCTCCCACCGTAGTGATCAGGATCAGCCCCATCAGATAGGGGTCGCTCAGGACGGAGAGCATCGAGATCAGCGCATCGGCAACCATCGCTCCGCCCGTTCTATCCGTAGTAGATGTTTGTCAGGACGCCGCGTGGGAAACGGACTTCCAGCACGAGATCGAAACTGAAGAATATGGCGCAGGTGGTGATCACCGCAGTCAGTGCCGCGACCCACAGGCGAGTTTCGCCCCACAGCCTGCACATGCAGAAGATCACGGCCGGCAGGGCCAGCATCATGTCGACATGTTCGGCGAGGATGTAGAAGGCAACCATCAGCACGACGCTGAACCAGGTGGCCTTCGGTTCCAGTTCCAGCCGCTTCGGGGGGTTCCTGGTGATCTGCAGAATCAGGGCGATGTTGAGCAGCCCCATCACCACCATCAGGAAGATGGGGAATACGCGCGGCTGCATCGAGTCCCCGACGATGATCTCCGGCACTTCTTCGAAGGTCATGCTCAGATGGATCACGGCGGCACAGAACACGAAGACCGTGCCGGGAAGACCCAGGTCAAACCAGCGAAGCCGGCCGGGCGCCTGCGCCCGGCCGGTCACGTCATCGGGTTGCATCATTCCGGATCCGGCGAACCGGTCCGGATCGTCACTTCACCAGGCCCATTTCCTTTGCGGCCGGGATCAGGTCCTGCAGCAGCTGTTTGATCTGGGCACCCCACTCGTCGGAACCGAGCACCGAGGTGTTGTCCAGACCCGACGTGGTCAGATAGGCCTGATAGATGCTGTGGCCCATGGCCTTCAGCATGCCCTTCTCGAGTGTCTCAGCCTTGGCGTCGTCGACACCGGCGTGGGTGACGAACCCGCGCACCGTGGCGAAGACGACGTCGACACCCATCTCGCGGGCGGTCTTGACGTCGGGGATCGGCTTCATCCGCTCGGTGTGCAGGACCACCATCGGGCAGATGTCGCCCGCCTCGATCTGAGCGGATGCCTCGGAAAGATTGAGCACGCCGACATCGATCGAGCCGGCGACCAGCTGGGTGGCGAGTTCCCCGCCGCCCTTGAACGGAACGATGGTCGGCTGCACCGCGCCGGCCCGCTTGGCGAAGACGAAGGCGGTGATGTGGTCAAGACCACCGATGTTCGTGGTCCCGAACTTCAGCTTGGTCTCGCGCACGCCGGCCAGGAACTCGTCGGAGCTCTTGTAGGGCGAGGTCTTGCAGTTGACCATCAGGACCTGCGGGTCGTTGGTGCCGCGTGCGATCGGTCGCATGTCCTCGACCTTCAGATCCGACTTGCCAAGCGCCATGGTGAGCGCGTGACCGTTGGTGAAGGTCATGATCGTGTAGCCGTCGTCAGGCCGGCTCTGGAAGTACGACATCGCGAGCGCACCGTTGCCGCCGCGCTTGTTGACCACCACCATGTCGGTCTTCAGCGTGCGCCGCGCCCGCAGCATCATCATGCGCGAGTTCACGTCGGTGCCACCGCCGGCACCGGCGTGGGTCACCACCTCGATGGTCTTGGACGGGTAGTCGTCGGCAACAGCCTGGTTCGCCGCCAGCCCCAGGGCGGCAACGGCCAGCGCCGAGACCCCGGCCATGACCAGTCGGCCGGTTGTCCGGCCAGTCTTCCGTTCTTGCATGTCAGTCCTCTCTGTTCTCGTTGTCAGCGCCGCAGCGGATCCGGCATCCCGCTTCGTCCCCGGTTTCCTTCCGGGCCCGGTATGCAGGAAGGGCGACGTTCCGCCGCTAGGACCCCCCGGTGTGCGGGACTGCCCTGTCGGTCCGGATGCGATCGCCCCGGCGCGGCAGTCTAGTCAGCAAGCGGACGGTGGCAAGCGTGGCGAAGCTCCCCCCGGCGCAGCAGCCAGAACAGGGTCGACAGCGCACGCCTCTTCATGGATGTTCCCCACGATCGCGGTCCCCGCCCGGGTCGGGCGGCCGCCTGCCGCACGTGGTCTGATCCTGTTTCGGGGCTCCCGATGGACACGCACCAGAAAGCCGAGTTGCTGAACGACCTGATCAGCAGGGCTCGCAGGGCGGGCGCCGACGCCGCCGATGCCGTCTTCGCCGAGTTTCGGTCGCTGTCCGCGCACCAGCGCCTCGGCAGGCCGGAGGCGGTGGAGCGGTCCGAGGGCGGTGACCTCGGCCTGCGGGTGATGGTCGGACGCAGGCAGGCGGTGGTCTCCTCGACCGACCTGTCGGCCCCGGCACTCGAGGAACTCGTCGAACGCTGCATCGGCATGGCCCGGGCGGTCCCGGAGGATCCGTGGGCGGGACTTGCCGATCCCGACCAGGTCGCCGGTGAACTGGCCCAGATCGACAGCGTCGACCCCGTCGAGCCCGCACCCGACGACCTGGTCCGGCGGGCGGCCGAGGCCGAGGAGGCCGCGATGGCGGTCGCCGGCGTGACCAATTCGGAAGGGGGCGAGGCCGACTGGTCGCTGTCGCGCTACCTGCTTGCAGCCAGCAACGGGTTCTTCGGCGAGTTCTCGCAGTCCAGTCACGGCGTGAGCGCGGTGGTCCTCGCCGGCGATGGCCAGGACAGGGAACGCGACTACGAGTTTTCCGCCGCCACCCACCTCGCCGACCTCGCCGACCCCGCCGAGGTCGGTCGGCGGGCCGGCGAACGGGCGGTCCGCCGGCTCAACCCGCGCCGGCCGGCCAGCGCCGCCGTACCCGTTGTCTACGATCCACGGGTGTCATCCAGCCTGGTCCGTCACCTTGCCTCGGCGATCAACGGCACGGCGGTCGCGCGCAGGACCAGTTTCCTCCAGGACGCGTTGGGCCGACAGATCTTCGCCCCCGGCATCACCATCACCGACGATCCGCACCGACAGCGGGGACTGGCGTCGCGGCCGTTTGACGGCGAGGGGCTGGCGACATGCCGGCGCAATCTGGTCGAGGACGGCCATCTGCGCTCGTGGGTCCTTGATCTCGCCTCGGCGCGGCAGCTTGGTCTGGAGAGCACCGGGAACGCCAGCCGCTCGTCCGGGGGCACACCGCACCCGGGAGTGACCAATCTGCACTTGGCCGCGGGCAGCGTGGGCCCCGACGAGCTGATGGCGGACATCGAGGACGGACTCTATGTCACCGAGCTCATGGGCAGCAGCGTCAACATGGTGACAGGGGACTACAGCCGCGGTGCCGGTGGTTTCTGGATCGAGAACGGCCGTATCGCCTGGCCGGTCAGCGATGTGACGGTCGCGGGCAACCTGCTGGAGATGTTCGCGCGACTGGTACCGGCGAACGACCTGGAGTTCCGCACCAGCGTCAACGCCCCGACGCTCAGGATCGACGGCATGACCGTGGCGGGTCCCGGCGGCTGACCGGCGCGACTCAGAGGCCGCGGTATCCGCGGTACCAGTCCACGAACTCCGGAACTCCGGTCTCGATCGGAATCGACGGGACGAAGCCGAGCTCGGCGGTGCTCAGCGAGATGTCGGCCCAGGTCTCGAGCACGTCGCCGGGCTGAAGCGGATGCCCTTCGATGATCGCGGCGTGCCCGCATGCCTGCTCGATCACCCGGACATAGTCGGTGAGAGAAACCGGCCTGTCATTGCCAAGATTGTAGATCCGGTGGGGCGCATCGGCCTCCCCGTGCCTTGGCGGGCGGTCGAGTGCGGAAACCACGCCGCGCACGATGTCGGCGATGTGGGTGAAGTCCCGCTTCATCCTGCCGTGGTTGAACAGGCGGATGGGCTCTCCGGCGAGGATGCGGGAGGTGAAGATCCACGGTGACATGTCCGGCCGGCCCCAAGGTCCGTAGACGGTGAAAAACCGGAGCCCGATGGTCGGGATCCGGTAGAGGTGGGCATAGGACTGCGCCATGACCTCGCACGACTTCTTGGTTGCTCCGTACAACGAGACCGGGTGGTCGGTCCGCTGACCGGGCGAACAGGGCATGACCGGACTGGCACCGTAAACGGACGAGGAACTCGCGTAGACGAGGCCGCGGCAGCCCCCGTGCCGTTCCTGCAGCCGGCGGCAGACCTCCAGCATCACCAGCTGGCCGGCGAGGTTCGCCTGCAGGTAGTCGAACGGTCGCTCGATCGAATGCCGCACCCCGGGCTGGGCTGCGAGGTGCACGACGCGGTCCAGGTCCGCGTTCGAGTCCACCAGGTCGAACAGCGTCGCCCGGTCGGCAACGTCACATTCGTGAAACTCGAACCCTGCAATGCCGGACATGGTGGCGAGCCGGTCGCGCTTGAGCGTCGGATCGTAGTAGTCGTTGACCGAGTCGACACCGACCACCTGCTCGCCCCGGTCGAGGAGGGAGCGCGCGACATGCATGCCGATGAACCCGGCGACACCGGTCAGCAGTATGGACATGCATCACTCCGCGGCGGCTCACGATGACCGGATAGGCCGGACGCCCGGCAATGTCAAAACCGCCCGCCGTACTTGCGATCCCGTACCCGTCACCCCGGACCGGTAGGGCCGGGCCTTGCACTGTGCGCGCCAGGTACGATGATGGCACCCGCCGACGGTCCATGCGGGACCGGCCCGGCCGGCCGGCGCTTCGCGTTGCCACCAAACCGGCATAATTCTATGCTTCCCGCTGGGTCGCGGGCAGGGAGAACTCGCCATGGCGTCACCTGCCGTCACGCTGGATGACAAGTACACGCTGGAATCGGGGCGCGTCTACCTGACGGGCATCCAGGCGCTGGTGCGCCTGCCCATGGTCCAGCGTCAGCGCGATGTTGCCGCCGGCCTCGATACCGGGTGCTTCATCTCCGGCTACCGGGGATCCCCGGTCGGGGGCTACGATCAGCAGCTGTGGCGCGCCCGCGGCTTCCTCGCCAAGAACCGCATCCATTTCCAGCCCGGCGTCAACGAGGACCTGGCGGCAACCGCGGTCTGGGGCAGCCAGCAGACCACCCTGTTCGAGGGTGCGACCTGCGACGGCGTGTTCGCCATCTGGTACGCCAAGGGCCCGGGTGTCGACCGCAGCGGAGACGCGATCAAGCACGGCAACATGGCCGGATCGTCTCCCGACGGCGGTGTGCTGCTGGTCGCAGGCGACGATCACGTCGCGAAGTCATCGACCGTACCGCACCAGAGCGAATTCGCCTTCATGGACGCCAACGTACCGGTGCTGAACCCGGCGGGTGTCCAGGAAATTCTCGACTTTGGCCTGCACGGGTTCGCCCTGTCGCGGTTTTCCGGGTGCTGGATCGCGTTCAAGACCACTCCGGAGAACATGGACAGCTCGGCATCGATCAGTGTCGACCCGGCGCGGCTGCAGATCGTCCTGCCGCCCTTCGACATGCCGGCCGGCGGGCTCAACATCCGCTGGCCCGACGACTGGCTGGAACAGGAAACCCGGCTGCACCACCACAAGCTCCCCGCCGCGAGGGCGTACGCGCGTGCCAACGGGCTCGACCGCATCATGCTCGACAGCTCACGGGCCCGACTCGGCATCGTGACCGCGGGCAAGTCCTATCTCGACGTCCGCCAGGCGCTCGATGACCTTGGCATCGGCGAGGCCGAGGCCGAGGCGATCGGGCTTCGTCTCTACAAGGTGGGCATGCCGTGGCCGCTGGAGCCCGAGGGGCTGGCGGAGTGTGCCGCCGGACTGGAAGAGCTGCTGGTCATCGAGGAGAAGCGCCCGCTGATGGAGCAGCAGGTGAAGGACCTGCTCTACAACGCACCGGCTTCGGCGCGCCCGCGCGTCGTCGGCAAGTTCGACGAGACGGGGCGTCGGCTTCAGGATCCGGACGGCGAACTGCTGCCTGCACACATCGCGCGCGTGATCGCCGAACGGATCGGCCGCTTCCACGACGACCCGGCCATCGACCGGCGGATTCGAGCGCTCGACGAGAGGGAAGCCGCGGTCCATCACGGTGGGACCGGCTTCGCCCGGACCCCCTACTTCTGTTCCGGGTGCCCGCACAATACCTCGACCAGGGTCCCCGACGGCTCCCGGGCCATGGCGGGGATCGGGTGTCACTTCATGTCGGTGTGGATGGACCGTAACACCGAGACCTTCACCCACATGGGTGGCGAGGGTGCCACCTGGATCGGACAGGCGCCGTTTACCGACACGCGGCATGTCTTTGTCAACCTGGGTGACGGGACCTACACCCACTCGGGCCTGCTGGCCATCCGCGCCGCCGCCGCCGCGGGCGTCAACATCACCTACAAGATCCTGTTCAATGACGCGGTCGCCATGACCGGTGGCCAGCCTGCGGACGGCGGCTTCACCGTTCCCCAGATCGCAGCACAGGTCGCGGCCGAAGGCGCGCGGTCGGTCCGTATCGTGACCGACGAGCCCGACAAGTACCCGATCGGGACCCGGTGGCCGGACGGGGCGGCGGTGCACCATCGCGACGAGCTCGACACGGTCCAGCGCGAACTCCGCGAGGTCGAGGGATTGTCGGTCCTGATCTACGACCAGACCTGTGCCGCCGAGAAGCGCCGGCGACGCAAGCGCGGCACCATGGTCGACCCGCCTCGGCGCATCTTCATCAACGAACTGGTCTGTGAGGGCTGCGGAGACTGCGGCACGGCGTCCAACTGCGTATCGGTGGTCCCGGTGGAAACCGAGTTTGGCCGCAAGCGCGCGATCGACCAGTCCAGCTGCAACAAGGACTACTCCTGTGCCAAGGGGTTCTGCCCGAGCTTCGTCTCGGTGATCGGCGGCGTCCCGCGCCGGTCGGGTGCGGCCGGATCCGCGGACCTGTTCGAGACCCTGCCGGAGCCCGGTCAGCCGAGGCTTGACCGGCCGTGGGACATCGTCGTCACCGGTATCGGCGGGACCGGCGTGGTCACGATCGGGGCGCTCATCGGAATGGCGGCCCACATCGAAGGCAAGGGCGTCACCGTTCTGGACATGACCGGACTGGCCCAGAAGGGCGGAGCCGTCATCAGCCACGTGCGGATCGCGGAACGACCGGACGACCTGCACAGCGTGCGCATCGCCACCGGCGGCGCGCGGTTGCTGCTCGCGTGCGACATGGTGACCGCGGCGGGTCCGGACGGACTGTCCAGGGTCTCGCGCGGGGAGACCACCGCGATCGTGAACACCCGGGAAACCATGACCGGGGCATTCACCCGTGACCCGGACCTCGCCTTCCCCGGCGCCGAGTTCCGCGAGGCTCTGCGTACCGCGGCCGGCGAGAACTCGACCTGGTTCGTCGATGCCACCCGGATCGCGACCCGTCTGCTCGGCGATTCGATCGCAACCAACCTGTTCATGCTTGGCTATGCCGTGCAGAAGGGTCAGGTCCCGATCGGCCTGGAGGCGATCGAACGCGCGATCGAGCTCAACGGCGTGGCGGTCGAGTTCAACCGCCAGGCGCTGCTGTGGGGGCGTCGGGCGGCGCACGACCCGGAAGAGGTCGAACGGCGAGCCGCACCTGCCGCGCCCGAACCGGTACACCGCGACAGGGCAACGACGCTCGAGGAGATGGTCGAACGCCGCGTCCGGTACCTTGAGGCATACCAGGATCAGGCCTGGGCCGGGCGCTACCTCGAACTGGTCCGCGAGGTGGAAACTGCCGAGGCGAACCGGACACCGGGCATGTCGGGGCTCGCCGAGGCGGTCGCGCGCTACGCCTTCAAGCTGATGGCCTACAAGGACGAGTACGAGGTCGCGCGCCTGTTCAGCGACGGAACATTCCGCGATGCGCTCGCAGAACAGTTCGAGGGCGACTTCCGCATCGAGTTCAACCTGGCGCCGCCGCTGATCGCCAGACCCGACCCTGAAACCGGCGAGGTGCGCAAGCGGACCTACGGGCCGTGGATGATGACGGTGTTCCGGTTGCTGGCAGCGCTGCGCCGCCTGCGCGGCACCCCGTTCGACATCTTCGGGCGGACCGCGGAACGACGCATGGAACGCGAGCTGATCGAGACCTACTTCGAACAGGTGCGCGAAGTGACCGGCGCGCTGGACCAGGACAATCACGCGGCGGCCATCGAACTCGCCCGGGTGCCTGAGTTCATCCGCGGCTACGGTCACGTCAAGCAGCGCCATGTCGTCAGGGCCAGGGCCCTGCAGCATCAGGCCCTGGCGGCGTTCCGGGATCCCGATACCGCCCGGGCAGCCGCCGAGTAGCATCCGGTGCGGCGCTGGAGCAGGTGGCTGCTGGTCGCCGTCCTGCTGCTGGCACCACTTCCCGTCAGCCTGGGCGTGCATGGAACCGCCGGTTCGCACTGGAGCCAGGCCCGACGCGACAGCAGCGGTCTTGCTCCGAACCCGGCCAGCGAGCCCGGTCCTGTCGTCCAGGTCTATTCCGGGCGGGCCTGGGGGTGGCGCCGCGCGTTCGGGGTGCACACCTGGATCGCCGCGAAACCACGAAACGGCGATCACTACACCCGCTACGAAGTCCTCGGCTGGCGGGCGCGGTACGGCGGTGACGCAGTGCGGGTCTCGACAGGCACGCCCGACGGCTACTGGTACGGCGCCCGCCCGACACTGCTGGCCGACATCCGGGGCAGCAGAGCCGAGCGCATCATCGGCCAGCTGGGGCCGGCCGTCGCCGCCTACCCGGCCCGGTCCCACTACCGGATCTGGCCGGGCCCCAACAGCAACAGCTTCACCGCCTGGCTCGCGCGGACCATCGACGGACTGGGCGTCGACCTGCCGCCGACGGCGGTTGGCAAGGACTACCTGGTCGGCGGCGGCGCGATGGCGCCAAGCCCGAGCGGGACCGGCTGGCAAGTCTCGCTCGGTGGGCTGGCGGGCGTGCTCGTCGGGCTGGACGAGGGGCTTGAAGTCTCGCTGCTCGGCCTGACATGGGGGATCGACTTCGATCCTCCGGCACTGAAACTCCCCGGCCTCGGTCGGCTCGGCATGGCCTCAATCGCACCATAGCCGGGATGCGCCCGAACGGCGGGGCATACCCTACCCGGCAGAACGCCATGCGTCGGGCGCACGCGCCCTGATCGGGACGGATCCCCGCGGCGGGATACAGGTGATGGCCTCGCCCGCGTTTCCCGCCCTTCCCCGGGCCGGGCACCGGCGCGCGGCTGGCCTTGTCTCGCCGGGAGCTGCGGGCACCAGCAATGGTCATGAAGAGCGGCGTGACGGTCCGCCCGGCCCACGCACCGGGTATCGAGCCGGTTGCCGACGCATCATGTATCCGATACCGTCTACCATGCGAGTGCATTCGCGTGGGCGGTGCACGACACGAATAGGGGAGGCCTAAAGTAATGAATTTGAGAACACTCACACGGGGCGCGATGATCCTGCCCCTTGCCCTGGCCGTTACGGTCGCGGTCTCCACCGACTCCGAGGCCCAGAAACGGCTCAGATGGAAGATGCAGAGCGCATTCGGCAGCAAGATCCTGCATCTTGGCCCGAGCGCGATACGGTTCTCCGACAAGGTCTACAGCATGTCGGGCGAGAAGTTCCGGATCAAGTTCCACGAGCCGGGCGCCCTGGTTCCCGCGCTTGAGACCTTCGATGCGGTCTCGAAGGGAGCGATCGAGTCGTCCTGGACCAGTCCTGGCTACCACGCCGGGCGTTATCCGGGGCTGGCGTTTATGACCGCGGTCCCGTTCGGTCCGGGTCTGGGTGAATACATGGCATGGAAGTGGTTCGGCGGCGGCAACGAGATCCGTGACCGCGTCTACGCCGACCATGACCTGCTGGGATTTGACAGTTTCGGCATCGGCCCGGAGACGTCGGGCTGGTTCAAGGAGCCGATCGTGTCACTCGATCAGATGAAGGGCCTGAAGATGCGGTTCTTCGGCCTGGGTGGCCGGGTCCTGAGCAAGATCGGCGTGTCTACCCAGCTGCTGGCGGGTGGCGACATCTATCCGGCACTCGAACGGGGCGTGATTGACGCCACCGAGTTCTCGTTGCCGACCATCGATATCGGTTACGGCTTCTACCAGATCGCCAAGCACAACTACTTCCCGGGATGGCATCAGCAGGTGTCGATCGGCGAGTTCCTCGTCAACAAGACCCTGTTCGAGGGATTGCCGCAGGCATACCAGGACATGATCGATGCCGCCCTGGGTTGGCAGATTCTGTACACCTACGCCGAGACCGAAGGCCTGAACCCCGATGCCATGATGGAAATGCAGACGAAGTACGGGGTGACCAACTACCGGTGGACAGACGAACAGCTCGGGGTCTTCGAGCAGGCATGGCGTGACCTGCTTGAAGAGGAGTCGGCGAAGGATCCGTTGTTCAAGGAGTTTGCCGACAGCTATCTCGGGTTCCGCGAGAAATACAAGATCTGGGGTGATGCCCAGGCTCTCAAGGGCACCTATCTGGACTGACACCCGGTTCCTCCGGTCGCAGTTCCGCGACCGGGTTTGACCGAAGGGCAGTTCGCCCAGGGATGCGCCGGTGCGGGACCCGGCACGGTTTCGGGATCCTGCACCGGCACTTCCGCCTCACGCCGAAAGCGACCGGTCGGACAGGAGCGGCACAGCCGATGCCGCCACTCCGGCGCGCCCCGACAGGGAGCGTGCCGCGCGGGCACCGCGACCGGCTCACCCGCAGTCCCGAATGCGGTGCTTCCCCCCTCTCACCATCACGAGATACCTGTGCGGGCATGCACCGACGCCGTCGCCCGTGTGGTCAGGGTCGGAGTGGTTCAGGCCCTCAGACCTGCTTGAGTTCGAGCCCGTTGCCCTCGGGATCCGACAGGTAGATCGACAGCCCTTCGCCGTGCGCGCCGAAGCGGACGACCGCATCGCCGGTCTCGATGCCGTGGGAGTGCAACCAGCTCCGGATCGCATCGGCATCGAACGGAGAGACCTTGAGTGCGACGTGATCTACGTTGCGTCCCTCCGCACCCGGTCCCGCACCGCCGGCGGCGCCAAGCTCGCCGTCGATGGTCACGAGATCGATCAGGGAACTGCCGGCCGAGAGATGCCACAGCCCCAGCGGTTCGTTGTGACGCACCAGCGTGCATCCGAGGACATCGCGGTAGAACGCCAGCATCCGGTCGATGTCGCGGACCCGGAGCACCACGTGGTCGATCCCGGCAAGTTCAAAGCTGCGCATTGCACTTCTCCAGCCAGCCACCGGACCAGAGGATAGCGGACCTTCCGATCGGCGCATATCACCCGAGTCGGGCAAGCATGCGCACCACGCGCCGGGTCCGGTCGCTGAACAGCCGCGGCGTGTAGAAGCCGCCGGCGGCGCGCTTGCTGGCTTCGCCGAAGGTCGGGTACGGCAGGATGGTCTGGGCGACCGCGCCGATGCCGACGCGCTTCTGGATCGCCAGACACCACAACTGCACCATCTCGCCGGCATGGGTGGCGAGGACTGACGCGCCGAGGATGTGCCCGCGCGAGGTCACGATCACCTTGACGCACCCTTCGGTATCGCGTTCGGCCACGGCCCGGTCGTTTTCCGCCAGGTGCCAGCGAAGCACCTCGACCCGGCCGTGCCGGGCCCGGGCCTCGGCCTCCCCGAGCCCGACCGACGCCAGTTCCGGATCGCAGTACGTCACCCTCGGAACCGCGCTGTCGTCCACCCTGGCCGGCAGGCGGAACAGCACATTGCGTACCACGACTCCGGCCTCGTAGCCGGCCACGTGGGTCAGCTGCCATCGACCCGCGGCATCGCCGATGGCGTAGACCCGGCGATTGCTGCTGCGCAGCGACCGGTTCACGGTCACGCCCCGAGGGGTGGCCTTGATACCGGCCGTATCCAGATCAAGGTCGGCAAGCGAGGGCACCCGTCCTGTCGCCACCAGCAGGTGACTTCCCTCGATGGTACGGGGCTCACCGCCGCCTTCGTCGACCTGGAGCACCACGCGTCCCTCACGACCGCCCGCCGACACGACCCGGGCGTTCTCCACAAGCTCGATCCCGTCGCCGCGAAGGCGGGTACGCAGCAGGTCGACCAGTTCCGGATCGTCGCGCACGAGGATGGTTGCCATCTCGATCACAGTGACCCGGGCACCGAGGTTGCGAAAGGCCTGAGCGAGCTCGATGCCGATCGGCCCGCCCCCGATCACCAGCAGGTGCTCGGGCAGCCGGTCGGCATCGAAGATGGTCTCGTTGGTCAGGTACGGCACTTCGGCCAGGCCCGGGATCGGCGGAATGGCGGGCATCGATCCGGTCGCGATCACGAAGCGGCGGGCACGGACCTCGGTCGAGCCGCCCCGGACCCGGTCGGGAGCCACGAACCGGGCCCGCTCCCTGACGACCCGAACACCCAGACCCTCGAACCGCTCCACTGAATCATGCGGCGCAATCTGCGCGATGACGCCGCGAATGTGCGCCTTCACCGCCTCGAAGTCGGTTTCTCCGGGCTCCGAGCGGATGCCGAACACTTCGTCACGCCGCTGCCGGGCACGGGCGCGGCCGGCGGCGAGGATCGACTTCGAAGGAACGCAGCCGTGGTTCAGGCAGTCTCCGCCCATGGCCCCGGACTCGAACAGCACCACCCGGGCACCCATCTGGCTGGCGCCGGCGGCGACTGACAGCCCCCCCGCCCCGCCACCAATCACGCACAGGTCTGCACGAAGCAATTCCGACATGATTTTCTCCCGTTTCCGCCTCGGGCTTTTCCGCGGCCGTCATTGACGTGTCATCACCAAGTCGATATACACCCCTCCGGCCCGCCCGCGGTGGGCAATCACTGTCCGTTGCCGGGGGCTTGCTTGTGAAACGCACGTATCAACCCAGCGTTCTGGTACGCAAGCGCAGGCACGGTTTTCGTGCGCGCATGGCCACCGTCGGAGGTCGCCGAATCCTGAGGGCGCGGAGACGGAAGAGTCGCACAAGGCTTTCCGCCTGAGGCCGCTGCGGCCGGACGCCATCGCAAGATGGAACATCGATGCGGGGGAGTGGAATTTCGCGTCTCGGACGGCTGACCCGGCGTCCGGAATTTCTCCGAGTCGCGAGGACACGACGCAAGGCGGTCATGCCAGGACTGGTGCTTCAGGCATCCCCGATGCCGGCCGGCACGGAAGGTCCGGCACCGAGGATCGGACTGACCGCGAGCCGCAAGGTCGGCAACGCCGTCATGCGCAATCGGGCACGCCGGCGATTGCGTGCGGCGGCGCATGACGTGCTGCTGCCACGCATGGGAGAACCGATGGACTATGTGCTGATCGCACGGGCCGCGACGGTCTCCCGTCCCTTCGATCAGCTCGTCGGCGACCTCAGGACCTGTCTTGCCCGCGTGTCCGGGCAGCGGGAGCCCCGACAGTGACGCCGGGCCGCCTCGCAGTCGCGCTCCTCAAGATGCCAGTCATCGCCTACAGGCTTACACTCTCGGCCTGGCTCGGACATGCCTGCCGGTTTCAGCCGACCTGCTCGGCCTATGCGCTCGAAGCGTTGGAGACCCACGGCGCATGGGTCGGCACCCGGATGGCCGTTGCGCGCATTCTGCGTTGCCATCCCTGGGGCGGATCCGGTGTCGATCCGGTTCCGCCGGCCGGTGAGCACGAGAACGGACGGGCCGCCACATGAGCGACCAAAAGAACATGCTGATCGCCATCGCGCTGTCCCTGGCGATCCTGCTCGGGTTCCAGTTCCTCTACGAGTTCCCGAAGGTGGAACAGGAACGCGCGCGCCAGGCCCAGATCGAGGCCCAGCGCCCCGCGGAGCAGCTGGCGCCCGCCGACGCGCCGGCGGCGGCCCCGCCGGCCGACGTCGCCGCCCCGGGAGCGCCGGCGGCCGTGGTCTCGGCGGAACAGCGCTCCCAGGCGCTGCAGTCCTCGCCACGGGTCGGTATCGATACCCCGACGCTCTCCGGCAGCATCGACCTGCTCGGCGCCAGGATCGACGACCTGGTCCTCAGGAACTACCGCCAGACCACCGACCCCGAATCCGGCCTGATCAGGCTGTTCAGTCCCGTGGGCGCGCCGCGACCCTACTACGCCGAGTTCGGATGGGTCGGGGCCGGCACCGGGACCGCCCTGCCAGGCGCCGACACGCTGTGGACCGCGGACCGCAGCACCCTGACCCCGCAGAAACCGGTCACGCTTTCCTGGAACAACGGCGCCGGCCTCGTCTTCGAACGGACCTACGCGATCGACCCGAACTACCTGATCACCGTCACCCAACGGGTGCGCAACGCCGGCGCCTCCGACCAGACGCTGTTCCCCTACGGCCTGGTGGCGCGCAGCGGTACCCCGGAGACCCTCGGCTTCTACATCCTGCACGAGGGACCGCTCGGCGTGTTCGACGGCACGCTCAGCGAAATCGACTACGACGACATGCAGGACGAGCCGCGGATCGAGAAGACCACCACTGGCGGCTGGATCGGGATCACCGACAAGTACTGGCTCGCCGCCCTCGTTCCCGACCAGAACACCAGGGTGACAGCCCGGTTCGTCCACTCCATCCGCGACCAGGACGACCGCTACCAGGTGGACTATCTCGGTGGCAGCATCACGCTGGCCGCCGGTTCCTCGATCGAGGTGACGAACCGGCTGTTCGCCGGTGCCAAGGAAGTCAAGCTTCTGGATCGCTACAGCGAGGAACACCGTATCCCGAACTTCGACCTGGCGGTCGATTTCGGATGGTTCTACTTCCTGACCAAGCCGTTCTTCTACGTGATCTCCTGGATGTACGGGTTCCTCGGCAACTTCGGACTCGCCATCCTCGGGTTCACTGTGATCGTGAAGATCATCTTCTTCCCGCTTGCCAACAAGTCCTACCGCTCGATGGCCAAGATGCGGGAGCTCACGCCGAAACTGCAGGCGCTGCGGGAACAGTACGGCGACGACAAGATGCGCCTCAACCAGGAGATGATGGCGATCTACAAGCAGGAACGGGTCAATCCCGCCTCGGGATGCCTGCCGATCCTGATACAGATCCCGGTCTTTTTTGCCCTCTACAAGGTGCTGTTCGTCAACATCGAAATGCGCCATGCGCCGTTCTATGGCTGGATCAAGGACCTGTCGGTCGCCGACCCGACGTCGCTCTTCAATGCCTTCGGCCTGATCCCCTGGGAGCCGCCCTACTTCCTGATGATCGGCGTCTGGCCGGTGTTCATGGGCCTGACCATGTGGCTGCAGCAGCGGCTCAACCCGCAACCCACCGACCCGGTCCAGGCCAAGATCTTCGCCTTCCTGCCGCTGTTCTTCACCTTCCTGCTGGGGACCTTTCCCGCGGGCCTGGTGATCTACTGGACCTGGAACAACCTGCTGTCGATCGCGCAGCAGAAGCTCATCATGTGGCGCATGGGCGTGAAGTAGCGCACCCACCGGGAAGACGAAGGTGGCGCGGTGACCGAAACGGCCGGGACCGACGAGCAGGATATCGAGGCCGGACGGCTGCTGTTTGCGCGTGAATGCCGTTTCATGCGCGGGGTCGCGTCTCTCGACCAACTGCCTCCGGCCGGCATGCCCGAGATCGCCTTTGCCGGCCGGTCGAATGTCGGCAAGTCCAGCCTGCTCAACGCCCTGACCGGGCGCAGGGCGCTCGCGCGCACGTCGCGCACGCCGGGGCGCACCCAGCAACTCAACTTCTTCGACCTCGGGGGCCGGCTGGTCCTGGTCGACCTGCCCGGCTACGGCTGGGCTCGCGTCTCCCGCAGCCTGGTCGACGCCTGGACCAGGCTGCTGCGCGACTACCTGCGCGGACGCCCGACCCTGCACCGGGTCTGCCTGCTCGTGGACTCCCGTCACGGTTTCAAGCCGTCGGACCGCGAATTCATGGACATGCTGGACACGGCCGCCGTCGCCTACCAGGTCGTGCTGACCAAGATCGACAAGGTAAAGCCGCACACGCTCGAGTCCCGTGCCGGGGAAATGGGCCGCGAGATTGCGCGCCGGGGTGCCGCCCACCCGTCTCTCGCCCGAACCAGCGCGCAGGAGTCGTTCGGCATCGCCGAGTTGCGGGCCGAACTCGCCGGAATCGCCGGGAGTTGACGTCACCCTTGCGCAGCGAGACGCGCGGGGTATAAGCCCCGGGGCGGGCAACGGGAGCGCAGACCATGAGCACCTCCGAGGCGGCTGCAGGGCCGAGGGCGGCGTGGCTGTCAAAGGCCGAGATCCTGGCCGAGGCCCTGCCCTTCATGCGCCGCTACAGCGGTCGCGCGGTCGTGATCAAGTTCGGGGGCCACGCGATGGGTGATCCGTCGCTGTTCCGCAGCTTTGCATCCGACATGGTCCTGCTGCGCCAGGTCGGGGCCAACCCGCTGGTGGTGCACGGCGGCGGACCGCAGATCGGCGACATGCTCAAGCGACTGGCGATCCGCAGTACCTTCGTCGACGGGTTACGGGTCACTGACGAGGCCACGGTCGAAATCGTCGAGATGGTGCTCGCCGGTTCCATCAACAAGTCGATCGTTGCCGCGATCAACACGGCCGGCGGCCGGGGTGTCGGGATTTCGGGCAAGGATGCCAGCCTGATCACGGCCGAACGGCTCACTCGCACCCGCGTCGACCCGGACAGCAGGGTGGAGCAGGTTCTTGACCTGGGCCTGGTCGGCGAACCCCGCAAGATCGATACCGCGCTGCTCGATACCCTGACGCAAGCGGGTTTCATCCCCGTGATCGCCCCTGTCGGCCAGGGACCGGATGACAGGACCTACAACATCAACGCCGACACCGTGGCCGGCGCCATTGCCGGTGCGTGCGACGCCCGGCGCATGCTGATGCTGACCGACGTCGAGGGGGTACTCGACGAGACCGGAACACTGATCGAGGAACTTACCGTCGGCGAGGCGCAACGACTGATGCGGACCGGCACCATTTCAGGCGGGATGATCCCGAAGGTCGAGACCTGTATCGAGGCGGTCTCGCGCGGCGCCGGCGCCGCGGTTATCCTCGACGGCCGGATCCCGCACGCCGTGTTGCTCGAACTGTTCACCTCCCAGGGTGCGGGCACCATCATCCGCGCGAGCTGAGGCGGACCGAACGCACCGTGCCGGGGACAGAGATGGACCAGCAACCCACCACCTGCCCGACGCTTGACGCCGGTGTCGTCACCAGCTGGGTGTTCGACCTCGACAATACGCTCTACCCGGCGGCGTCGAACCTGTTTGCCCGGGTCTCGGTACGGATGACCCGGTTCATCTGCGCGGAATACGGCCTTGGTGAAGACGAGGCCCGGACGCTTCAGCGCCAGCTGTTCCGAGCCCACGGCACCACGTTGCGCGGCCTGATGGTGGAACGCGACCTCGATCCCGAACGGTTCCTCGACTACGTGCACGACATCGACCTTTCCGACCTCGAGCCCGATCCCAGGCTGGCCGACCTGATCGCCCGCCTGCCGGGTCGCAAGGTCATCTTCACCAACGGATCGGTTCCGCACGCCGAGCGGATCACGAGCCGGCTCGGCCTCGTCTCCCTGTTCGAGGGCACCTTCGACATCGTGGCCAGCAACTACATTCCCAAGCCCGACCCGCGGCCGTATGACGTCATGATCGCACGGTACGGGATCGAACCGGCCTCCTCGGTCATGATCGAGGACATGGCGGCGAACCTGCGGCCCGCGGCCGCGCGCGGGATGACCACCGTCTGGCTGCGGCACGATGCCGAGTGGGCGCGCGCGGGCGCCGGCGACGACCACATCCACCATCGCATCACCGACCTGTCGGCGTGGCTCGAACATCTGCTGGACAACGGGTAACGCGCCCGGCGCAGTCCCGAGAATTCACGTGGCCGGATCGCGCGGGTTCGTCTATACAAGCGCTGACCGGTCCGGCGACGTGACGGCACGGGTGACCGGTCGCATCGTTCAGTGAACAGATGCACGGGTCCACGCCGCGGAAGTCCGGTCATGAATGCAGCCGAACTCGAAGCCATCATCGAACGTGCGTGGGAGGACCGCGCCGCAATCAGCCGAGACACGACGGGGGAAACCAGGGAAGCGGTCGAGACTGCGCTCGCCGCGCTCGATTCCGGCGAGGCCCGGGTCGCCACTCCGCTTGGCGACCACCGCTGGCAGGTCAACCAGTGGCTCAAGAAGGCGGTGCTGCTGTCGTTTCAACTGAACGACATGGACCTGGTGTCCGGAGGTCCCGCGGATCCCGGACGTGGGGTGTCGGGCTGGTGGGACAAGGTGCCGTCGAAGTTCTCCGGCTGGGATGCCGGACGCTTCCGCGAGGCCGGGTTGCGCGCGGTTCCGAACTGCGTCGTGCGCCACTCGGCCTACGTGGCGCCGGGAGTGGTGCTGATGCCGAGCTTCGTCAACCTCGGCGCCTACGTGGACAGCGGCACCATGGTCGACACCTGGGCCACCATCGGTTCCTGCGCCCAGGTCGGCAGGAACTGCCACATCTCGGGCGGCGCCGGCATCGCCGGGGTCCTGGAACCGATGCAGGCCAACCCGGTGATCATCGAGGACGACTGTTTCATCGGTGCCCGCTCGGAGGTGGCGGAGGGCGTGATCGTGGAGACCGGATCGGTTCTCAGCATGGGTGTCTACATCGGAGCCTCGACGCGTATCGTCAACCGGGAGACCGGCAAGATCACCACCGGACGGGTACCGGCCTATTCGGTCGTGGTTCCCGGTTCGCTGCCGGGCAGGCCGCTGCCGGACGGGTCTGCCGGCCCGTCACTCTACTGCGCGGTCATCGTCAAGCAGGTCGACGCCCAGACCAGGTCAAAGACCTCGATCAACGAACTGCTGCGCGACTGAACCGCCATGTCCTCGCACGCGGAGACCGTGACCCGTCCGGCGCCGGACCCGGTCGAGATCTCCCGGCGGCTGATCCGGTGTGCGAGCGTCACCCCGGCGGATGAAGGTGCGCTCGACGTGGTGCAGCGGGCCCTCGAGGAGATCGGGTTTACCTGCCATCGCCTGCTGTTCTCCAATGAGGGAACGGCCGACGTCGACAACCTGTACGCGCGCATCGGCACCGAAAGCCCCAATTTCTGCTTCGCGGGCCACACCGACGTGGTTCCTCCCGGTGATACCGCGCTGTGGCAGGTCGACCCGTTCGGAGGCGACATCGTCGACGACCGGCTCTACGGCCGCGGCGCCTCGGACATGAAGTCCTCGATCGGCGCGTTCATCGCCGCTGCCGACCGGTTCCTCACGGCATCGGAAGACGACCTGGCGGGATCGATCAGCCTGCTGATCACAGGGGACGAGGAAGGCCCGGCCGTGAACGGCACCGCGCGGGTGCTCGACTGGATGCACGAGAACGGGGAGACGATCGACGCCTGCATCGTCGGTGAACCGACCAGCGCCGAGGTCCTGGGCGACATGGCCAAGATCGGCAGGCGCGGCAGCCTGACCGGAACCCTGGTGGTGCACGGGATCCAGGGGCATGCGGCCTATCCGCAGCGCGCCGACAACCCGCTGTCGCGAATGGTCAGGATGCTGGCGCCGCTCGCAGACGAGCAGCTCGATCAGGGCAGCGTCCACTTTCCGCCAACCACCGTCGCAATCGCCTCGATCGACACCGGAAACCCCGCAACCAACGTGATCCCGGCGCGTGCGCGCGCGACCTTCAACATCCGCTTCAACGACCTGCACACCGACCGGAGCCTCGAGGCGTGGCTGCGGGAGATCTTCGACCAGGCCGGCGGGCGCTACGAACTCGAGACCAGCTGTTCGTCGAACGCCTTCGTGACCGAACCGGGGCCGTTGTCCGACGACCTGAGTGCGGCGGTGGAGGTGGTCACCGGCCGCATCCCCGAACTCAGCACCACCGGCGGAACGTCGGATGCGCGGTTTATTCGCGCCTGGTGCCCGGTCATCGAGTTCGGTGGCGTCGGCGCGACCATGCACAAGGTCGATGAGAACGTGCCTGTCGCCGACATCCCGGCACTGAGCCGGATCTACGAGCTGCTTCTCGCGCGCTACTTCGCCCGCGCGCCCGGATAGGGCAATGCTGCCGTCGGTCGCGGACATCGTCAGGGCCTGCTACGGGATGGCATACTTGATCCGCCGCCACCCCGATGCGGAACAGATGTTCGACGCCACGCCGGCCGGGTTCTGGCGCTCGATGTTCGCCGCCGTGATCTGCCTGCCTGCGCATGCGATCATCGTCGTACACGGCGTGGTCTACACCGGGGAACGCGACTACGGGTTCCGTGACGGGACTTCGGACCTGATGGTCTACGTGATCATCTGGCTCGCCTACCCGGTGCTGATCGCGAACGTGGCCCCCGCCCTCGGACGCCGCGACCGCTTCCTGCCCTACATCGTTCCCTACAACTGGCTTGCGATCCCGATCTCCTATCTGTTCGCCCTGATCAGCGGACTTGCGCTCCAGGACACTCTCCCTGCGGGAATCCAGGCCGGCCTGACCATCGCGGTCTACATCGCCACCACGCTGCTACTGATCGAGGTGGCCCGACGCCTGCTCGATATCGGCACCGGGCTCGCGTTTGGAGTGGTGGTGCTCGACATGCTGTTTACCGCCGCGATCGCCCGGATCCTGGGATCACTGTTCGGACGCGGATAGCGTCACCACCCGTCGGCGTAGAGGGCCGCCTCGAAACACAGCCCGGCAGCCGGTGCGGTCGGACCGGCGGCGGAACGGTCACGGGCGCGGAGCGCGGCCGCAAGGTCGTCGCACTGCCACCTGCCGTCACCCACCAGCCTGAGCGAACCGACCATGGTCCGCACCTGGCGGTGCAGGAAGGACCGGGCCTCGGCCGTTACCCGCACCTCGTCACCGGCACGGCAGACCTCGAGGCGGTCAAGGGTCCGGCAGGGGCTCGCTGCCTGGCACCCCGCGGCACGAAAGCTGGTGAAGTCATGTCGACCGACCAGGACCGCCGCCGCCTCGGCCATCGCCTCCGCGTCGAGGGGAACCGGAACGTGCCAGACCCGGTTTCGATCGAGCGTCGGCGGTGCCGGGCGGTTCAGGATCCGGTAGAGGTAGCGCCGGCCCAGGGCGGAGAACCGGGCGTGGAACCCGGGATCGACGATGCCGGCCGTGACCAGGGCGACAGGGGCCGGGCGCAGGTGGAAGTTCACCGCCCTGCACAGGGTCCGGCCGTCGAACCTGCCGGTTGCAAGGTCGACATGCGCCACCATGCCCCGGGCATGGACCCCGGCGTCGGTACGCCCGGCCCCCACCACGGCGGGATGCTCACCCGTGACCGCGGCAATCGCCGCCTCGACGGCCTCCTGCACCGAAGGGCCGTTCGCCTGGCGCTGCCAGCCGACGAAACCGGTCCCCTCGTACTCGACAGTCATCCTGAAGCGCGGCATGTCCCGTCTTCCAGACCCGCCTGCCGATAGCGGGTCAGCTTGAATTCTTGGGTCGGTAGTCCCGCAAATCCAGGCAAGCATCGTAAAATGTCTGATCCATCCGATACCATTCCGCGCCGTTGACCCCGCGTTGGGCCGTGGCCGCGGGACCTGTGGGGAATGCAGAGACGACCTTGATCCACCTGTTGGTGTCGCGCGCGATCTCCTTGACCTCAGTGACGACTTCAGCCAGGTCCTGATCCTGACTGAAGACGACCGCAACGTCCAACTGACAGACACGCGCCAGCCGGACCACGTCCAGCCCTAAACGCAGATCGATTCCCTTTTCCTGTGGAACGTACCTGGTTTCAACGGTTCCATCAGCGAGTGTGACGTCATGCGCTCGATAGCGGATGGGCCTGCTCTCGACGATGATCCCTGCACGGCGCATCAAGAGCAGCCGGGTGGCCCAATAGCCGTGCCACATTGGACTCTGCGCGTGCGCGGGCGTGCCCGTGTAGAATCGAACACCGTGGTTTACCCAGCGCTTGTCTGCACAGACTGCATCGAACAGCTTCTTCGGATCATAGTTGGGGTGATGGTGTCCGAAGGCATCCTTGGCGTGTCGGTACAGGTTCTGCCCATCGAAGAACGCGATAGCGCGTTTAACGGCGGGTTCATCGGCCATGGGGTCTCACGCAAATAACCCCTCGGGGGCCTTCCGAGATGCTCTCAGCTTGAGTGCGGAGATCCCGAACAGGCAAGTCCCGAGGGGGATAAGTGGGCAAAATGTCAGGGGTCACATCACGAATGTCAACCCCTGACGCGCCGGGCGGAGAAGCCGTTGGCGATGTCGTATGGGCAGACCGCATGCCGGCATGGCGGACCCCAGGCATTTTCAAGCTGAACCACTACGCGCCTGCCCGGATGCTTGACGGCTCCGGCAGGACCACACTATGGTCACCGCCATGGCGACCCTCACGGCACGCGGCCACGGCCTTCGACTTACGAACCCGGCTCCCTAGGGAGTCCGGGACAGACCTGTTAACCGGCCGTACGCGTTTCCGCAGGGTACCACTTCCCCATGACATCACCGTTCGACCATGCACGCGGAACCGCAATGCGCCTGAAGCGACCCGATCCGGGCCGTCCCGGCCCGGTCCAGGAGTGACACCGCCATGAGCCGAATGCCGATCGATAAATACCAGCCGTTTCCCACCATCGACAGACCTGTCCGACGATGGCCCGGCCAGGAGATTACCCGGGCCCCCGTCTGGTGCAGTGTGGACCTGCGCGACGGGAACCAGGCCCTGGTCGATCCGATGGACGGGCCACGCAAGCACCGCATGTTCGCAACCCTGGTGAAGATGGGGTTCAAGGAAATCGAGGTCGGGTTCCCGGCCGCCTCCGAGACCGACTTCAACTTCGTGCGCGAGATCATCGAGCAGGACCGGATTCCGCAGGACGTGACGATCCAGGTCCTCACGCAGGCACGCGAGGAACTGATCCAGCGGACCTTCGAGAGCCTCGTCGGCGCCGCCAACTGCATCGTGCACCTGTACAACTCCACCAGCACCCTGCAGCGCCGCGTGGTGTTCGAATCGGACCGCGCCGGCGTGAAGGCAATTGCAGCCGACGGCGCCCGGATGGTCCGCGACCGGATCGACATGCTGACCCGCGGCGGATCGAACGTCCGCCTGCAGTACTCGCCGGAGAGCTTTACCGGAACCGAACTCGACTACGCGATGGAGGTGTGCGAGGCGGTGATGGACATCTGGATGCCGACACCGCAGTCGCCCACCATCATCAACCTGCCGTCGACGGTTGAGATGTCCACGCCCAACATCTACGCCGACCAGATCGAGTGGATGAACGACAATTTCCGCCAGCGCGACCACGTGGTCCTGTCGGTCCATCCACACAACGACCGCGGCACCGCGGTCGCGGCCGCGGAGCTCGCGCAGATGGCCGGAGCGGACCGGGTAGAGGGGACGCTGTTCGGCAACGGGGAGCGCACCGGCAATGTCGATCTCGTCACCCTGGGGCTCAACCTCTTTACCCAGGGCGTTGATCCCGGCCTCGATTTCACGCGCATCAACGGGCTGATGGAAACAGCCGAGCACTGCACCGGCCTGCCGATCCACCCGCGCCACCCCTATGCCGGCGAACTGGTCCACACCGCGTTCTCGGGTTCGCACCAGGACGCGATCAACAAGGGCATGAAGGCCATGGAGGCGGCGAACGATCCGCTGTTCCAGGTCCCCTACCTGCCGATCGACCCCAAGGACATCGGGCGCACCTACGAGGCGATCATCCGGGTCAACAGCCAGTCCGGCAAGGGTGGACTGGCCTACATCCTGGAAGCCGACTACGCCATCCGGCTGCCCAAGGGGGCCCAGTCCCAGTTCAGCCAGGTGATCCAGCGCATCACCGACGCGACCAGCCGGGAAATCCCGGCGGCCGAGATCTGGGACACTTTCCGCGCGGAATTCCTCGAGCAGGACGGCCCGTTCCGCCTGGTCTCGTTCCAGGCGATCCCGGCATCACGCAGGAACGAGTTCGAGCGGGTCACGGCGGTGATGGTGCACGGGGAGCGGGAACACACGATCACCGCGACCGGCAACGGACCCATCGCCGCCTTCGTGAAGGCGGTGCGCGAGGAGTTCGGTCTCTCGTTCCGTCTCGCCGACTACACGGAGCACACCCGCAACACCGGGTCGGAGGCCGAGGCGGCCGCCTACATCGAGCTGCTGGTGCCGGACGAGAACGGGCAGAGCGTGTTCGGTGTCGGTATCGACACCTCGATCACCATGGCCCCGATCCGCGCGGTGGTCAGCGCCATGAACAGGATGCCACAGCACCGCTCCGCCGGCACCTGACCGTTTCCCGGTTCCGGCCGCCCGCTCAGACCTCGCGGGTCGGCCGGCCCGGGATATGCGAGTAGAGCGAGTCCACGAACCCGCCGTCGGTCAGGATGTTCTGCCCGGTCACGTACTCCGCATCGGGCGAGAGCAGAAAGCAGATCACCCTGGCGATGTCCTCCGGCTCACCGACCCGGCCCCAGGGAACCAGGGCGGCACGGTCGCGGGCAATCCGGTTGTTCTCGTAGACCTGCCAGGTCAGCGGCGTGCGGATCATGCCGGGCGAGACCGTGTTGACGTTGATGTGATCACCCGCCCACTCCTGGGCCAGCACCTGGCAGAGCGAGATCAACGCCGCTTTGCTCGGACTGTAGGCACCCATCCCGGGGTGCGCTCCCATTCCCGACATCGAGGCGATGGCGACCAGTGCGCCCTCGGAGTCGCGCAGCGCCGGCCAGGCCGCCTGGGCAAGCAGCAGGGTGGCGCGGGTATTGACCGCCATCAACCGGTCCCACTGGGCGACGTCGAGATCGTTGATCGGGGACGGCGCCGTGATCCCGGCATTGCTCACTACCGCGTCGAGGCCGCCGAACTGGTCCACCGCGTCGGCGACCAGGCGGGCGGGAACCGACGGATCGGCGAGGTCCCCGGCGAGAACGATCACCCTGGCGCCTGCATCACCGAGTTCGGCCGCCAGCGCCTCGACCTCCGGTGTTCGCCGGATCTCGCACGCGGCGATGCACGGCACTTCTCCGCGCCCAAGTGCGCGCTCGGCCAGCATGCGGCAGGTGGTCCCGCCGATACCCGGACTCGCCCCTGTCACCAGGATGCGCATCGCTCCTTCTCCCTACTGCGCCGCTGCGCTACGCTCGGCATGTTCGCCCCAGCGGTTTTCGGGCACCTCCAGGGTGTCGAGCCGCGGCATCACCTCCTCGGCGAACAGCCGCAGGTTGGCGCAGGTCTCGTCGTGGGACAGGGTTCCGCCCTGGGCCATGATGAGCAGGTGTCCGAAGCCGCCGACCTCCCTGTGGAAGGTCCTGATCTGTTCGAACACCTGGTCGGGCGTGCCGGCAAAGACCGTGCGGGCGTCGATGAACTCCTGCACCGTGGCCCTGGTCGGGTCGATGGTCCTGCCGTCGACCGTCTGCACCCTGGCTCCGAAGGCGGTCGGCCCCATCTTCAGCAGGGCGACGTTGGCGGCGATCGGGTTGTATCCGGGCGGGTTCGTGAACGGTTCCGCCACAATCGGCGAGGTCCTCACGTAGCCCGCCACCTCGTCGGCGCGTCGGCGCCCCTCCTCCTCGGTGTGGCCGACCCCCACCAGTCCGCAGTAGGCGAACCGGTCCGGCGGCGCGGCCCAGCCGAGTTCTGCGGCCCGTTCGCGGTAGCCGTCAAACATCGCGCCGGCGATGCCGCCGGACAGCAACGCTGCCGCCACGTGCCGGCGCTCCGCGATCGCCCGGCCGCTGCGGGGACTGAGCGCGGTGATCCAGACCGGAGGATGCGGCTGCTGCCACGGACGCGGCCAGATGTTGACCTGCCGGTAGTGGTAGTTCTCGCTTTCCCAGTTGAACGGGCCGTCCTGGGTGCTCATGGCCTTCAGGATCAGGTCATGTGCCTCCCAGAACCGGTCCATCAGCCGGGCGGGATTCATGTTGGCGGGCGCAACCTCGTAGGGCGCCCCCTTGACTAGCCCCATCTCGAGGCGGCCGCGCGAGATCACGTCGATCATCGCCATTTCTTCCGCCACCCTCACCGGGTCCGGCCGGTTGGCGATCGGCGAGCCGAGCAGCAGCAGCCGCGACCTGCTGGTGGTCCGGGCCAGCACCGCGCCAGCCAGCGGCACGGCGGCGTTGGTGCAGGTGAGCGTGCTGTGGTGCTCGTTGAGCATGATGTCGATGCCGAGTTCGTCGCACAACTCGTACTCGGCGAAGTGGCGCTCGTAGATGTCGGCGCCGATCACCGGGTCGTAGTGGCTGTTGGGGACGGTCACGCGGAAGGTTCCCATCCGGTGGCCGATGTCCCACGCCTGGGGATAGGCCATCTCGGAAAAATGCCAGACCCTCATGACACCGTCTCCTCGCTCCAGCTGATGATCCTGTTCGCGCTCGCGCCGGGCTGTTCGACCGCCGGATAGTGTCCGGCATCGCGAACGAGTTCGAAGGTGGCATCCGGCAGTGCCGCGGCCCAGTTTCGGCCATAGTCGGTTGTTACCATGCGGTCCTGCTCGCCCCACAGCACCAGTGCCGGCACGTCGATCCGGTGCACCCAGCGCCGCAACACGGGGTTATGCATGTAGGGCTTCCAGCCGAACAGCGCGAAACTCTCGCGGTTTCGCACCAGTGCCGCGAGTTCCTGATCGCTCATCGCGGCGGTGTCCCGCCGTGCCCGGGACGGATCGGCATACAGGGTTTCGACCTGTTCCCCCTCGCCCATCGCGTGGATGTCGGTGATCTCGCGGGTGAGGTGATCACCGAATTTCAGTCCCGTCGCGTCAATCAGCACCAGCCCGCGGAGCCGTCCCGTCGAGCGCACCGCCATTTCCGCGGCAACCCAGCCGCCCAGACACGAGCCGGCCAGCAGGGCATCGTCGAGGCCGAACTCCGCCAGCAGGTCCAGGCCGAAACAGGCAAGGTCGTCCACCACGTTCCAGCTGCGGGGAAGTTCCGTCGCGCCGAACCCCGGCAGATCCGGGGCGATCACCCGGAACCGTTCGGCCAGATGCCCGATGAAGGCCTCGTGACCGGTCAGTCCGAACCCGCCATGAAGGTAGACCAGCGGCCGACCCCTTCCCGCTTCGAGGAAGGCGACGGTCACGTCCCGGATCACGCGCTGCTTCAATTCCATGGGCTCACTCATCGACCTCCCCGCGGTCCGGCTCGGGGGCGGGCGCACCGTACCCCGCCGAACCTCGCCGCATTGGTTCGCCTTCCGGGCGGCCTGTCAAGCCGCCGGCCATCCGGATCCCGGTGCCGGCGGCCCCGCCGTTCCACAGGCATCAGCTACGTGATTGCCCCCAAGGCTGCGACTTGATCGCGCCACGGCTTTGCGGTCTGATCGGGGCATGTGAAACGGACAGTCCGGAAGGATCGCGATGTCGGCCGACTCAGCACAGACCAGCGCCGGAACGGTGCCGATTTCCTGGCCAGAGGAAGGGGTGACCAGGGTTCCCTACCAGTTGTTTTCCGACCCGCAAATCTACGCGATGGAGCAGGAGCGCATCTTTCGCGGTCCGGTCTGGCACTTCCTGTGCCTCGAACTCGAAGTCGCCAACCCCGGGGACTACCGCACCGGGTTCGTGGGTGAGACTCCCGTCATCGTGACCCGCAACCGGACCGGCGACATCCATGCCATGGTCAACCGATGTGCCCACAAGGGCGCGCTGGTCTGTCACAAGGAGCGCGGCAACGCGAAGACGCTGTCCTGCGTCTACCACTCCTGGACCTACGACCTGGAGGGCCGGCTCATGGGGCTGGCGTTCCGCGACGGGCTCAAGGGCAAGGGCGGAATGCCGAAGACCTTCCGGACCAGCGACCACCGGTTGCAGCCGATTCGCACCGAGGTCTACGCCGGCATCGTCTTCGGGACCTTTCATGCGGACACGCCCGGCGTCGAGACCTTTTTCGGCCCGGCCATGTGCCGCATCCTGCAGCGCAACCTGTCGAGGCCGCTGAAATTGCTCGGCTTTCACAGCCAGATGATCCACAACAACTGGAAGCTCTACGCCGAGAACGTGCGCGATTCCTACCACGCCACGCTGCTCCATACCTTCTACACCACCTTCAGGATCAACCGGCTCGACATGGACGGCGGCATCCGCATCGCCGACGCGCCACAGCCCTGGCACCACCTGTCGTTCGCCCGGCGCGCCAACTTCGAGGCGGCGGAGGAATACACCACCGCCCAGGTGCACTCGGCCAACTACGGGTCGCGACTGAATGGTCCCGAACTGTTGGAGACCTGGGAGGAGTTCGACGACGGCATCACCCACGCGATCCAGGCGCTGTTCCCGACGCTCACCATCCAGTTCACCCTGAACTCGCTTGCGGTGCGCTGGTTCACCCCGCGCGGCGTGGACCGGACCGAACTGTTCTGGATGTACCTCGGCTATGCGGACGACGAGGACGACGAGCAGCAGATGCGGGTCATGCAGGCCAACCTCACCGGGGCCGCCGGCCTGGTCAGCCTCGAGGACGGCTGCATCAACGAGTTCGTGCAACGCGGAACCCGCGGCAGCACGCCGGACGACAGGGCATTCATGGAAATGGGCGGGACCACGGTCGAGTCAAGCGAGGGATCGCGCGCCACCGAGGTGGCGATCCGCGGTTTCTGGCAGGGGTACAGGGAGATCATGGGTCTTGGCTGAGCAGGACAATCCGGACAGGGAAGAACTGCCGGTCGACCCGGCGCTGCGTGCGCGGATCGGTGACTTCCTGCTTGATGTCGCGCATGCGATCGATGACGACCGGCTCGAGGCCTGGCCGCAGTTCTTCACCGAACGGGCGACCTACCGCATCACCACCCGGGAAAACGAGGAAGCCGGCCTGCCGGTCGGCATCATGGCCTGCGCCAGCCGGGGCATGCTCGAGGACCGGATCAATGCATTGCGGACCGCAAACATCTTCGAGCCGCACACCTACTGCCACCTGCTGGGACCATCGAGGCTTCGTCTCGTGGCCCCGGATCTGGTGGCCGCACGCACCAACTTTTCCGTCATCCGCACCATGCAGAACGGCGAGTCGATCCTATTTGCCGCCGGCCGGTACCAGGACGAGATCGTGATCGGACGCGAGCAGCCGCTGCTTCGCTCTCGCACGGTGGTGCTCGAATCACGCCGCATCGACGTCCTGCTCGTCATTCCGATCTGATGGCCGGCGGTAACGGCGTGTGACAGCACCCGGTCGCTACTGATATTGTCTGGGCCGGTTACGACCTGCCTGGTGCGATTGTGCCGATGCCGATCCTGTATCACCTTCCCTTCGACCCGTTCAGCCGCAAGGTCCGGATAATCCTGGCGGAAAAGCAGTTCGAGGCCGAACTGGTCACCGAGCAGCCGTGGCTCAAGCGACAGGAGTTCCTGCACATCAATCCGGCGGGCGAGGTACCGGTCCTGCATGAACCCGGCAAGTTGGCGCTCTCTCCTTCCCAGGTCATTGCCGAGTACCTTGAAGAGACCCTGACCAAGGTACCGCTCCTGCCCTCGCACCCGGCGGCGCGTGCAGAGATCAGGCGCCTGTGCGCCTGGTTCGATCGCAAGTTCCATGAAGAGGTCACCAGCCGGCTGGTCGGAGAGAAGCTCAGTCGCCACCTCACCGGCAGGACCGAGCCCGACAGTGCAAGGATCCGGACCGGATACACCAACATCGACCTGCATCTGTCCTACATCAACCTGCTGGCCGAGGAGCGGAACTGGCTCGGCGGCAACCAGTTCTCGCTCGCCGACATCTCGGCAGCCGCCCACCTGTCGTGTCTCGACTACCTCGGTGACGTGCCGTGGCATGATCACCTCGACGCCAAGAACTGGTATTCCCGCGTCAAGTCGCGGCCGAGTTTCCAGTCGCTGCTGCGTGATGTCATCCCAGGGCAGCGACCGCCTCCCCATTACGCCGACATCGACTTCTGACCCGCCGCATGGAGCGGCGCTCCGGGTTCTGGCGCCTGTCGGCGGTCTACGCCGCCTACTTCCTCGCCATCGGCATCCTGCTGCCGTTCTGGCCACTCTGGCTCGACGCCCGGGGCCTCGATCCGGCCCAGATCGGCCTGGTCCTTGCCGCGGCCTTCTGGATCAAGGTCGCCGCCGAACCGGTGATGGCGCGCCTCGTCGACCGGACCGGCCGCACCCGCCTTCCCACCGCCCTGCTCGGCATCCTTGCCGCGGCCGGTTACCTCGCGCTCACCGGAGTGCACGGGTTCTGGCCGATCCTCGTGACCAGTGCCGCCATCGCCGCCTGCATGCACCCGATTCTCCCGGTCATGGAGAGTGTTGCCCTGTCGCACGCCGCCCGGTCCGGCTACGACTACGGCCGCATGCGCCTTTGGGGCTCGGTCAGCTTCATCTGCGCGACCATGGGGGTGGGTGGGATTCTCGGGATCTGGCAAGCGGAGTCCGTGGTCTGGATGATGGCGGTTGCAAGCGGGCTGGTGGCACTCGGCTGCTGGTGTGCACCGGAACGGGTGCGGTCACCGGGGATCGCGCGGCCGGGACGCCGCGAGTGGGTGCGGCTCGCCCGCCGGCTCGCGGTTCTGGTCCTGGTGGCCGGACTGATCCAGGCCAGTCACACCGTGCTCTACGGCTTTGCCTCGCTGCACTGGCGCTCGATCGGCATCAGCGAATTCACCATCGGCCTGTTCTGGACCGCCGGTGTGCTTGCCGAGATCGTCCTGTTCGCGGTCATGGGCAGGTTGAGGCTGGGTGCGCACCACCTGCTGGCGCTGGCCGCACTCGCCGGTGTGATTCGCTGGCCGCTGCTGGCGCTCGCGGACACGGTCGCCGTCATTCTCGCCGCCCAATTGCTGCACGCCGCCACCTTCGCCGCCGCCCATCTCGGCGCCATGATCTTCCTGACCCGGGTGGTTCCGCCCGAGCGCGCGGCGACCGGGCAGGCGCTGTACTACGCGCTGGTCGGCGGGGCCATCGGGGGCTGCATGATGCCGGTCGCGGGCATGCTGTTCGACCGGTTCGGCGCCGACGCGTTCTGGGTGATGGCGGTCCTGTGCGTCGCCGCCCTTCCCGCCTCGGCTCTGCTGCGACAACGCAACTGACCGCACGGGTTGCCCGGCCGGACCCGTTCGCGTGACACTCGCACCGAAGAGGACAGGAGGAGCGGGAACATGCGGCTTGATGGACGGATCGCTGTGGTCACCGGCGCAGCCGGCGGGATCGGGGCGGCGATTGCAACCCGGTTCATGGCCGAGGGGGCAACGGTCGTGCCGAGCGACCTCGACACGTCGGCGCTGGGGGACGACGCGATCGGGGCCGACGTCGGCGACCCCGGGGCCGCGCGCCGGCTGGTCGAGGAAACGGTTCGCCGGCACGGGCGACTCGACATCGCGGTCAATGCCGCCGGCATTGCCGCCTCCACCAATTTCCTCGACGTGACCGCGGAGGAGTTTGACCACGTTCTCCGGGTCAACCTGCACGGAACGCTGTGGATTTCCCAGGCGGCGGCACGGGTCATGGCCACGCAGCGATACGGACGCATCGTGAACGTGGCCTCGATCTCAGGTGAGCGGGCGGGTGTGGGCCGCACTTCCTACGGCACCTCGAAGGCCGGTGTGATCCATCTGACCCGGCACGCGGCGCACGAACTGGCACCACTGGGGATCACCGTCAACGCGCTGGCGCCAGGGCCGGTTGAAACCGAGCTCACGCGCATCCACCACACCGAGGCCACCCGGTCGAACTACTGCCGGATGATCCCGGCGGGCCGCTACGGCACGCCGGAGGAAATGGCCGATGCCGCCACGTTCCTGGCCGGGGAGGAGGCGCGATACGTAACCGGCCACATCCTGTTCGTCGACGGGGGCTACATTGCGGCGGGCGTTCGCGAGGACTGACCGGGTCGCGCGGCTGCCCCTTCAATCCGACGACGGTTTCGCCTAGGTTGCGCGCCATGATCGATCTCGCCTCGCCCTACCGGTTTTGCGTCGCGCCGATGATGGACTGGACGGATCGGCACGACCGGTACTTCCTGCGACGGATCTCGCGGTCGGCGCGGCTCTACACCCAGATGATCACCGCCGGCGCCATCCTGCACGGCGACCGGCGCCGGCTGCTCGACTTCGACGCGTCGGAACATCCGCTGGCGGTGCAGGTCGGGGGATCGGATGCGCGGGCGCTGGCGGATTGCGCGCGCATCGCCGAGGACTGGGGGTACGACGAAATCAACCTGAATGTCGGGTGTCCGAGCGACCGGGTCCAGTCCGGGACCTTCGGCGCCTGCCTGATGCGCGATCCGGCCCGGGTTGCCGACTGCATCGACGCCATGCGGCGCGCGGTCGCCATCCCGGTCACCGTCAAGTGCCGGATCGGCGTCGACGACCAGCAGCCGCACGAGATACTGCCGGGGTTCATCGACACCGTCGCCGCCGCAGGCTGCGCGGTCTTCATCATCCATGCCCGCAAGGCGTGGCTTTCGGGACTGTCCCCGGCGGAGAACCGGACCGTTCCCCCACTCGACTACCCACTGGTGCACGCGATGAAGCGGCGCCGGCCGGACCTCGTGATCGTGCTCAACGGCGGGCTTGCCACGCTCGGGGACGCGGCCGGACACCTCGGGCTGGTTGACGGGGTGATGATGGGCCGGGCGGCATACCGCACGCCGTGGGTCCTGGCCGATGTCGATCGCCTGTTCTTCCATCCCTCGGCACCGGTTCCCAACCGCTGGGAGGTGGCGGACGCGATGAGCCGGTACGCCGAGCGGCGAATGGCGGAGGGCACCCCGCTGAAGGCCATCGCCCGGCACCTGACCGGGCTGTTCCAGGGCCTGCCGGGCGCGCGGTCGTGGCGGCGGGCCCTCAGCGAGGAGGTCCGCGGCCCCGACGTCACCGCGGACCTGATCAGTCGGGCGGCCCTGATGGTGAGCCGCCGCGTCGAGCCCGTGTCATGACGACACGCGCGCCACCGTCACAGGGCATGCGGACCGCAATCGACCTCGGGCCGCTTGCGGTGTTCTTCGTGACCAACTGGCTGCATGACATCATGACCGCAACGGCAGCCCTCATGGTCGCGACGGTGGTCGCGATCGCGGCCTCCTACAGCCTCGAGCGCAGGGTTCCGCCGATGCCGGCGGTCACCTGCGCCTTCGTGCTGGTGTTCGGCGGGCTGACCCTGCTGTTCGACGACGAACTGTTCATCAAGATCAAGCCCACCCTGGTCAATTCCCTGTTCGCACTGGCCCTGCTCGTCGGACTGCTGCTGCGCCTGAACCTGCCGCGCATCCTGCTCGGCCATGTGCTCATGCTCAGCGATCGCGGCTGGTACCTGGTCACCTGGATCTGGATCTCGGTATTCGTCGTCCTCGCGATTCTGAACGAGATCGTCTGGCGGCTGTTCGATACCGATACCTGGGTGAGCTACAAGGTGTTCAGCGCACCGGTGGTCGCCGTGGTCTTCGCCGTCGCACTGTTCCTGGTCGCGCGCCACCATTCCACCGCGGACGATACCGGGGCCTGACCACGGCCTCTTCGCCCGGACAGACCCGCATCACCTGCAGGGAGCTTCACCATGGCCGGCATCGGCAGCCTGTTTCGTCCCGGACACCTGGTGACGGCACCGGGGATCTTCGACGGCATCTCGGCCCGCCTCGCCGATCGGGCCGGGTTCGACCTGCTGTACATGACCGGCTACGGAACCGTCGCCTCGTATCTCGGCCTGCCCGATGCCGGGCTGGCCAGCTACACCGACATGGTCTGCCGGGTCCGCATGATGGCCTCGATCCTGTCAACCCCGTTCATCGCCGACGCCGATACCGGCTACGGCGGCCTGCTCAATGTCGAGCACACGGTACGCGGCTACGAGGCCGCGGGAGCCGCGGGGATCCAGATCGAGGACCAGGAGTTCCCGAAGAAGTGCGGTCACACCCCGGGGCGGCGGGTCATCCCCGCCGCGGACATGGCGCGCAAGATCCGGGTCGCGGCCGAAACGCGCGCAAGCCGCGACTTCGCGATCGTTGCCCGGACCGACGCGCGCACCAGCCTCGGCCTCGACGAGGCGCTGCGCCGGGCCCAGTGCTACCTCGAGGCCGGCGCCGACATCCTGTTCGTCGAGTCACCCGAGAGCGAAGAGGAGATGCGCGCCATCTGTTCCCGGTTCGACGTGCCGATGCTGGTCAATGTGGTCGAGGGCGGCCGCACACCGGTGCTGCGCGCCAGCGACTACGCCGAAATCGGCTACCAGCTCGCCATCTTTCCCGGCACCGGGTTCATGGCAACCGCCCACGCGCTGAATTCGGTCTACACCACGCTGAAGCGGACCGGGGCCTCGGTGGAGGCGGAGGTACCGCTGGAGGACTTCATGACCCTGTCCCGCGCGCTGGGTTTCGAGGAGGTGTGGGCGTTCGAGCGGCGGCACGCCGAGCGCGACGATTGAGGAGGAGACGTGCGGTGAGCGGATATTCGCAGACCTTCCTGGGCGACATCTGGCCGTGGGAGGTCGATTCGACGGAACACTTCACCGTGTCCCGGTATTACCAGAAGTTCCAGTCCGCCTCGTGGCGCTACCTGCACCAGCACGGTGTTGATCCCGCCGGTGCCAGGACCACCGCGGCACTGACGCTGTACAAGTCGGAGCTCAGGGTCCGCGACGTGTTCCGGGTCGAGACCGGCCTGGTGGAGGCCGGCAACCGGCCGGTGCTCGGGCACCGGGTCGTCAACGTCGACAACGGCGCCGTGTGCACCGAGATGCTGCAGTATCTCGAAGGCGTCACGCTCGACGGTCCCACACTGCCCTGGGACGGCGGCACCTGGGAAACCCGGCCCGCTCCCGACCCCGACACCCGCTGGATGCGCTCGGCGATGACGGTGGTCAGGATGGACGAGGCCGACTGGAACGGCGCGATGTCGTTCGAATGCCTGATCCAGAACTTCTCCTCGGCCAATACCCAGGTCATGGCTACCTTCGGCCTCACTCCGGACTACCTCACCAGGGAACGCGTCGGGCTTTCGACCTTCGAATTCCAGCTCGAGGTGGGCACGCTCGCGCGCCCGGGCGACCCGATCGACATCGATTCCTGCCTCGCACACCTCGGTGGCTCCTCGATGCGTTTCTGTCACCGCATGACCAATGCCCGGACCGGCGAACACATCGCCGACCTCAGCCAGTTCGGCGTCCATCTCGACCTCGACGCCCGCCGGCCCTCACGCATCCCCGACCACCTGCGCGAACGCGCCCGCAACATACTGGCCGGCCCGGACTGACGCCCCGGCCGAATTCCGTCACCGTTTCGGACGCACGCGTCCGAGGAGGCATTCGAGACGGTTGAGACGGGCTGTGAGATGCCATGAACGGCCTGGGCCGCACGCTGCTTCGCGCCTGGAGCGCAAGCCGGGCCGAGGGTACGAGCCGGATCGATCGTGACGGGCTGAGTCGCTTCCGGGTGGCGGCGATACCGAAGTACGTCATGACGACGCCTGGACCGGCGACCTTTCGGCATGCGCGCCACCACACCGGCAGCCGGAGAGCAACAGTTCCAGCAGATCTCGGTCGTCAACCGCCTGCCGCCCGGCGCGCAGGATGCGGGCCCGGGAAGTTTTCGCAAGGCGGGCGGCGCTGGTATCATGCCTTCCACCTCACGCCGGAGGCGCCGGGCGGGAGCGCACCTGTCTCGGCTGTTTCTGCCCGGCCCATGCCGCGCGCCCGGACGCCATAGACGCCAAGGCCATGGAACATTATCTCCGCACCTGCACCAGCCCCGAGGCGCTTCGCGCGGGCTTCGCCTTCTACCGCAACCTGCCACGGGACGCGGCCGACAACGAGGCGCTGCTTGCCAGCGGGTTCCGGCTGACCGTCCCGATGCTCGCCATCGGCGGCGGAAGGACGGACGGTTTCGGGCGGACCGGCGAGGTCGAGACATCGATGCATCGCGTGGTAACCGACGTCTGCAGGTCGATCGCGGAGGAAAGCCGCCATTTCATTCCGGAGGAAGACCCTGAGCTCACTGCCCGCGCCATTCCCGAGCATGTCGAGCGGCGCGCATGAACGGGCAGGCAGACGGCGCCTGGGTGTTCGGCTACGGCTCGCTCATATGGCGGCCGGACATCCCGTTCCTCGAATCGCGGGTTGCGCGGGTGCGCGGCTGGAAGCGTCGTTTCTGGCAGGGCTCGCACGACCATCGCGGTGTGCCGCACGCGCCCGGCCGGGTGGCGACGCTCATCCCGGATGCGGACGCATCCTGCGAAGGCGTGGCTTATTTTGTCGACGGGTTTCAGTTGCAGAAGACCTGGGCCGACCTGGACCACCGCGAGAAGAACGGCTACCGGCGCGAGTCTGTTGGACTCGAGTTCCGTGACGGCACGGCGGCCGACGGCGTACTCTATGTCGCGCCGGTCGGAAACAGCGCTTATCTGGGCCCGGCGCCGCTGCCCGAGATGGCCGCGCTCATTGCCCGCTCGGCGGGGCCGAGCGGCACCAACATCGACTATCTGCGAAGACTCGCGGGAGAATTGCGGCGCCTGGAGATCGACGATCCGCATGTGTTCGTGCTGGAGCGCTGCGTCGAGGTCCTGGTCCGCGGGGACAAGCCCTCGCCGGCGGTCCGACCCACGCCGGAGATCGACGGCGTCGAAACGAAACGCGAATCGTAGCAAGACGGGAGGCAACCCATGTGCGACGAGAGAACGATCCGCGACGCGGAGGACCGCTTGCGCCGTCCGGGAGGGCTGAGCCGGCGCGAAGTCGGAGCTCTTTCGGCCGGTGCGGGAGTTGCCATGCTCCTGCCGGGAGCCGCAGCCGCGCTCGAGGTGACAGCCGGGAATGTCGAGGTGCCGACGCCCGACGGCACGGCGGACTGCCATTTCGTGCATCCGTCGAGCGGCGCCCATCCGGGTATGTTGATCTGGCCCGATGCGCTCGGCCTCAGGCCCGCCTTCGAGCAGATGGCGCGACGGCTGGCCGAATCAGGCTATTCGGTGCTCGTCGTCAATCCCTACTACCGCACCGAACCGGCACCGGTCGTGCCGGAGGGCGCCTCATTCCGGGACGAGGCGGTGCGCAAGAAGGTCTTTCCCCTGATGCGCTCCCTGACCCCCGAGAGGACGGTGACGGACGCAACCGCCTTCGTTGACTTCCTCGACAGCCACGACGCGGTGGCGCGCGACCGCCGCATGGGGACAACGGGATATTGCATGGGCGGCTCCATGACCATGCGGACCGCGGCGGCGTTCCCCGACAGGATCGGCGCCGGCGCCTCGTTCCACGGCGGCAGGCTCGTGACCGACAAGCCAGACAGCCCCCACCTGCTGGTCGGGAAGATGCGCGCACACTATCTGTTCGCGATCGCGGAGAACGACGACGCGAAGGACCCCGGCGCCAAGACCGCGCTGCGGGCGGCATTCGATGCGGCGGGACTGCTGGCGGAGATCGAGGTCTATGCCGGCACGCTGCACGGCTGGTGCCCACCCGATTCTGCCGTGTACAACGAAGCGCAGGCGGAGCGGGCCTGGAGCCGGATGTTGTCGCTGTTCCAGACCGCGCTCGCCTGACGCGGCGGGGCTCGGCGGAACGGGAGACTCGTGGGGGCGGGTCCTTCGATGAGCGTGGCGAGCCTGCACAGCGCTGCCAGGCGCCCGAGGTGAACAGCGCCGGCGCCGAACCGGCCGATCGGCTGGAGGGGCCGGCGGCTTTCATGGCAGAGTGCCGGCGGTCCCGGAAACCCGAGCCGAAGGGAGCGTCGGCCATGGCGGTGCTCAGGATTTTCTCCTACCTCCCCAATCCGCGCGTCTGGAAGGCGACGATCGCCGCGCGTCTGCTCGGCGTCGAGGTCGAGGTCGTGGGCGACCGCCCGAATGCCCTTCCGGGCTGGCTCTGGGACTTCGACGCGAGGCCGCTCGAAGAGGCCGAGAAGACGCCCGACAGCCCGCATGCACGCGCGAGCAAGCGCGGCTTCGACGTTGCCAGGCTCTACAAGACCGACGCTTTCCTCGCCGCCCATCCGTTCGGCACGGTGCCGGCGGCCTTCGACCCGGAGGGCGCGACCGGTGTGTTCGAATCGAACAGCATCCTGCGCGCCGTTGCGCGTGCGGCAAACGGGCTCTACGGCGACGGGCCTTACGAGGCCGCGCGGATCGACAGCTTCCTCGATGCAGGGCTCATCTTCGCGCGCGAGGCGCAGGCCTATCTGCTGGCGCTTGTGCCCCGCAAGGCTTCGCGGGAACTCTCGGACCGCATGAGCGAGGCCTACGCCTTCTACCTGGACGGCATCGACAATTCCGCGAAGCTCGGCGGAGAAGGCCTGGCGGGCCCGTTCTCCATCGCCGACATTGCCTTCATCTGCGACTTCGCACAGTTCCGCCGTGAGCAGCGTATGGCGGACCGGCTGGCGGATTGCGGCCTCGAGCCCATTTACCGGCCCGGTGACCACCCCCATGCGCACGCCCATTTCGACCGCCTGCGCCGCCTGCCCGCTTTCGCCGCCGACCTGGGCGGCTATGTGCTCGAAACCCAGTCCGAAGAGAGGAAAAACGCATGAGTCAGTCGGTTGCGCTCGTCACCGGCGTCGGCCCCGACAGGGGCACCGGTGCCGAAATCGCCAGGCGATTCGCCGATGGCGGCTACCGGACCGCGATGCTCGCCCGCGACGCCGGGCGACTGGCCGCGCTGGAGGCCGATATCGAGAACGCCACCGCCTTTCCATGCGATGTCGGCGATCTCGACGCGCTCAAGGCGACCGTCGCAGCCGTGCGCGAGCAATTGGGCCCGCCGACGGTCGTCGTGCACAACGCGCTCAGGAGCACGCGTGGGCCGTTTCTGGAGCAGGACCCGGAGGACCTCGAGCGCAATTTCCGCGTGAATGCGACGGCGCTGCTGCATCTCGCCCGCGAGACGATTCCGGGCATGCTGGAGGCGGGCGGCGGTGCGCTGCTCGTCACCGGCAACACCTCGGCCACTCGCGGCAAGGCACATTGGGGCTTCTTCGCTTCCACCAAGGCGGCGCAGCGTATCCTGGCTGAGTCCATCGCGCGGGAGTTCGGTCCCCAGGGCATCCATGTCGCCTATTTCATCATCGACGCTGCCATCGACACGCCGCGCACGCGGCCCGTCCTCGCACCGGATGCGCCCGACGACTTCTTCGCCAGACCCGTCGCCATCGCCGAGGAAATGTATCGCGTCGCCCACCAGGACCGCTCGACCTGGTCCTTCACCGTCGAACTCCGCCCCTTCGGCGAGACCTGGTAAGCCTACACGGGGGCGATGTCGGTCCGCGAGAAGTCGTCGCCCTTGAACAGCAGCGGATCGTAACGCGTACAAGCGCACAGGCGAAACAGTCACCGAAATCCGGAGCGATCCGATGGTTGTCGTTGCCGAAGCGCCGCCGGGCCTGACGCGTGGTTTCCATCTGCTCCACCGTCACCGGCACGGGCTCGATCCCGGCAGGCGCCGGAACACCATCGAGTTCACGCCCGGCCGCCGCGGCGCTCCACCACCGTGGATGTCTCAAGGATGTCGACGCCCGACATGTGGCATTGAGGGGCAGTGAGAACTGCCTGCTATCAGCGACCGGCATCTCTTTCGCGGTTCACAACCGCAAACAGGGTCGAGCTATAGACGATCACCTCGGCAGTCCCAGCTCGTCATGGATGAAATCGCCATGCTCGACCGCCGAAGGACCGGGGCTTATCAGCTTTGCACACCGTTCCGCCTCGGCGCGCAGATCCCGGCGCCGCCCTCGATGTCACGCGCGCCTTTTCCGCTCCAGACGCTCCCGCAGCGCCACAGTTATCTCGCCGGTCCTGGTCTCGCCGGTCAGCCGGACCAGTTCGGCAGCGAGCCGGCAGGTTTCCTCGTTCTTGATACTGAGGCTCATCGCAATCGCTCTGGGTAGAACACCGGTTCTCCTTTCTACCCCAACCGTGGCCCAACTCCTCGCAAAAATGGGCGTTTCAGGACCTTGCCGGAGGGGTCGCGCGGCAGGCCGGCTCTCAGGTGGAGTTCCTTAGGCACACCGACACACACTCGCCCGCGGAACCTCGGCCTGGCACGGACCCCGTGCTGTTCATCGGCACCGGCGACATGACGGCGGACCACGGCACCGTCCTGGTGCGCTGTTGTGATTGGCGTTGACGGTCGTGCCGGGCGCGTGGCACGTCATGGCGGTCATACCGGTGGTCCTGGCGACTGCCGCGAGAACACGTGCCGGAAAGGACCGAAGAGCATGAAACCTGTCTGTCTGGTGATCGGTGCCGGAGCCGGCATCGGTGGAACCGTGGGCGCACGGTTTGCCGCCGAAGGCTATCACGCGGTCCTGTGCCGCCGGCAGAACCGAGAGGGGCTCGACACCCTGGTCGCCCGGATTACCGAGAACGGCGGGACTGCGTCCGGCTTCCTGCTCAATGCCGTCGAACCGGACGCGCTCGAGGAACGCATCGCGGCAACCGAGCGCGACATCGGGCCGATCGAGGTGGTGATCTACAATCTCGGTGCGCAGATCGGTAACCGGGACCTGACGGAAACCACCGAGAAGCAGTTCGAACGCTGCTGGCGCATGGCGACCTTCGGGCTGTTTCGCACCGCCCGCGCCGTCCTGCCGGTGATGGCGGAACGCGCCACGGGCTCGATGATTGTCACCTCGGCGACCGCGGCCATGCGCGGCAACCCCGGTCAGCATGCCCATGCTGCCGCCATGGCCGGCCGCCGCATGCTGTGCCAGACCCTGGGCGCCGAGTACGCCTCCCGGGGCGTGCACGTCTGCCATGTCCTGATCGACGGCCCGGTCGATGCTCCCGACACCGTCGGACTGCTTCTCGGCAAGGAACGGTTCCAGGCTCTGCGGGAAGCCCGCGGGCTTGGCAAGGACGGCCTCCTGCTCCCGGAACAGATCGCCGAGACCTACCTTCATCTCCACCGCCAGCACCGCTCGGCGTGGAGCAACGAGATCGATCTGCGGCCCTGGACCGACCTGCCGTGGTGGAACAGTCGAAACGAGTCCCGGGGCTACTAGGATCGATCCCGAACGTCGTTCGTGATGTGACGCCGTGTTTCGGACTGTCCCCGAAGACAGGCTTCGGTTTGCGGTTTGCGGGCCACGATCTCACGACAGCCTCGTTGATCGTCGTTCTGGTGGCGGTCATGCATGCCGGCAGGATCGTCGATGCCGGCTACACCAACGATGCGTTCGCGCCACCGCATCATCCCGTCAATTCCGTGCCGGCGCTGCGCCAGGGGCGGTTCGAGGAAGTCATCACCAGCCGCGACGCGGAAGCGGGCATGCGTTCGAATGTCAGGCTTCACGACCGCCCGTGCCCCTTTCGAATGCCCTGCCCCCTTGTCATTTCCGGAACCTGCGACCTGGAGACGGGACACGGGTACATCATCACGTGCGGGCGCGATGACGAGGCGACCGTCCTCGCAGCGCAGGGTGGAGCCTGGTCCCTACCGGTCGAGCGGCGGCCTCGTTGCGGTATCGCCGTAGAGCGGCATGGCGGATCCGATCGCATGGGCCACCCGGAACACGGTCTCCTCGTCGAAGGGATTGCCGACGATCTGAATGCCGGTGGGAACCCCGTTGGTGTCGAAACCCGAGGGGACTGACAGCACCGGCAAACGGCTGAACGCGTTGAATGCCCGGGTCATGATGACACTCTGGACGTCACGGTCGACACCGTCGACGTTGACCGGCTGTTCCCAGTCCCTCAGGTCTGCCGGGATCGCGGTGGTTCCCACCGTCGGGCAGATGAAGACGTCGTAGCGCGCCAGGTCGGGCACGAACTTCAGCCAGGCGTCGCCGATTGCCTTCATGCAGTCGTGGAACATGCGGGGCGTGTAGCGTTCATTGTGCCGTGCGAAGGTGACCGTGTAGTCGCAGACGAGGTCGGGATGGCGATCCACGGCATCTCTGAATTCATCGGCATAGATCATGCCCCCCCAGGCCGGGAAGGCTTCCAGCAGGTCCCCGGCCCACGGAGTGGCGATCTCTTCCACACAGGCTCCGCCAAGGGCCGTTTCAACGATCTGCCGGGTGTTCCTCCTCACCGCGTCCGAGACGGCGTGGCCGCCGAGATCCTCCGACCAGGCCACCTTCAGTCCCTCCACGCTAACAGGACACTCGGGCAGCAGAGGGGCACCTGGAACATGTGCCGGATCCCTTGCCCCGTGGGGGCTGTTTGCAATGGCGTTCTGCACGAGTGCGGCATCACCGCTGGTACGGGTCATGGGGCCAATGTGAAAGAAGGGATCCATCGCCACTTCGGGACTTCCGGGATTGCGGCCGTAGGGTGGCTTGTAGCCGATGATGCCGCACATCGCGGCCGGCATCCTGATACTGCCGGCACTGTCGGAACCGGTGGCAAGCGTCGTTGTCCCGGCAGCGACGGCGGCGGCAGAGCCGCCGGACGAGGCGCCGCACGTGATCGCCGTGTTCCATGGATTGCGCGTTACCCCATGCAAACGCGACGTGCAGGTCCAGGGCCAGACAAATTCCGGGCATGTGGTGAGGGCATGGATGATCGCTCCCTCATCGACAAGGCCGGCAACGGTGGGATTGGTATGATCCGCCAGATTGTCGGCGAAGATGAGGGATCCAAATGTTCGGGGCTTGCCGAGGACAGCCGTATCTTCCTTGACCGCCAGCGTCAGACCCTCAAGCCGTCTGGGACCGCCATCCTTCCCGCCGTAGCGCGCTTCCGACCGCCGTGCCGCTTCCAGGGCTTCATCGAAGAAGGTCGAGGCGAGGGCATTGACACGGCCCTCGACCACGCCGGCGCGGGCGATCTGCGCCTCGAGAATGTCCACGGGCGAAAGTTCGCGCGTCCTGAACAGGCACAAGGCCTCCCTGGCCTCAAGAAAGCAGAGGTCGGTGTCGATCATGGATGGATGATCCAAAGTCGGAATGTCACAACGAAACCGCGTGCCGCAAGCGCGACAGTCCGGTCAAGGATCCCGGGCGTTGCCCCGTCGCCGAATTCATCGGTATGGCCTTCCTTCCGGCGACCGCTGTCGGTTCGGACATCACGGCAGAGAAGTTGTCACCGGACAATGTCGCCACGGCGACCGGACAACCGCGCTTGCTGAAGCGTTTCGCGGCCCCCGGGTCCGACGCCGGTGACGAGGCGGACGGGTCTGCCCGTGCGCCCGCTCACTGGGCCTGGAAGGCCGGCCGCGCCGTCACCTTCTGGAACCAGGCATGGGTTGCCGGCCAGGACGTGGCGATATCCATTTCCAGGGCGTAGGCAAGGCGGAGCGTGAAGACGCCGGTGATGTCGGCCACGGTGAAGTCCGAGCCGGCAACAAACGCGTTCTTCGCCATGTGCGGTTCGGCACGGTCGAACAGGACCTTCGCCATCTCCTTGCCGCGGCCGACCATGGCCTCCGATTGCGCCAGGTCCGTGCCGCGCGTGCCCGGCACGACCCTGCCGGCGAAGTTCGGCGCATGGTTGCGCAGAGCGTGCAGCAGCGGCAGAAACCCGTCCAGTTCGAAGCGGCGTCCCCACATGTCGACGACGGCACGCTCTGCCGCCGTACGCCCGAACAGCGGCGGATCCGGGTGCAGTTCCTCCACGTAGCGGCAGATCGAAACCGACTCGGCAATCACCACGCCATCGTCCAGCACCAGGAACGGCACGCAGTGGAAGGGGTTCATGGTCGTATACGGCTCGGCGAAATGGGCGGCCTCACGCACGTTCAACTGTTCGGTCGGGAGCTCCAGCCCCTTCTCGGCCAGATAGACGCGGACACGCTGGGAACTCGGCGCAAGCGCAAAATCGTAGAACTTCATTGTCGTTTCCTCTCGCTCCGGACGGGACGCCGGTGGTTTCTCCTGCGCAAGGTGTCAGTCGAACATGTCGGGCTCGCTGCACACGATGTGCTCGTAGTCTGTCTGAAAACAGAGCCACGCGGTGTAGTCGCTGCCGACATGCCGGCGGCTGTAGCGGGCCTTTTCAGGCGAAATCTCGATCGGCTTGTGACCCGAGGCCTCCACCATGAGCTGCTGCTGGCAGCAGCGCTCCAGCGCCATGAACATGAAGGCTGCCGCGTCGATGCTGTGCCGGCTGACCGTGAACAGGCCGTGGTTCTGGTGGATTGCCGCCCTCACGCCCTTGAAGGCCGGCGCGATGCTGGCGCCCGCGTCCCGTTCGACCGCGACCTGGCCCGATTCCTCGCGGATCACCGCATGGTCCTCGAAGAACTGGCAGGCGTCCTGGGTGATCGGGGCAAGCGGCCGGCCCTGCGACGCGTAGGCGGAGCCATAGACTGTGTGGGCATGGCACATCGCGAGGATGTCCGGATGTTCGGCGTGAACCGCCGAGTGCAGCACGAACCCCGCCCGATTGACCGCATGGTCGCCCTCGACGACGGTCCCGTCATGGTCTACCAGGATGAGGTTGGACAACCTGACCCGGGCGAAATGCACCGCCATCGGATTGGTCCAGTAGAGTTCCGGGAACTCCGGATCGCGGATCGTCAGGTGGCCGGCGAACCCGTAGTCCAGCCCCCAGCGCGCGAAGGCACGGCAGGCCCCGACCAGGTGCCGCTTGCGGTGTTGGCGCAACTCCACCGGATCGTTTGTCTTGAGTTCGCGCGGGAAGCTGAGACCTTCCTGCTCGGGCTGGTACACGGACACGCGGTCTGCGAGATCGGGCATGATCCAGGCTCCCCGACGGTAATCTGAACCGGAACGCGCGGCGACAATGCATGCGGCGCGGTCGCCGTACCATAAACGAGCCCCCACCCGGCACCAAACCGCCGCACCTCCGGACCGGCCCCCGGGTGTTCTGCCCCGCTGGCCCGGGCGTTTCCTTCGGCCGCCATGAACCGCTGGCCGAAAGCCGGCATGACTCCCTGACCGGCCACACTGTGCATCGGCGAGGTCGAGTGCGGCCGACGCCACGCCTGTCGGCTCCGGATTGTCCCCGATCAGGTACGCGACGGGTCGCACGCGACGGCGCCGTCCGGCCATTCGCGCAAACGGGCCCGGTTTGTCTTCACTGCGCCCGCGTCACGTTCCCGCCCCCGAAATGGTGAGGCGCGATGGCCAGGGTCCCGTTCTGTGGCCGGAGCCCTGGAGCGGGAACTCCAGCACACCCACGAGGTTCAGGCGACCGGTCGGCTCGACGGGCGAAACGTCACCTACTCCGCCGCCAGGTCCTTCTGATCGTTCGCGTTGTAGTTGGAATCGTACCACCAGGCGAGGTGGTCCCCATAGATGACGGGGGGCCAGCGGGGCGGGTGGTCCGGACTGGCGCAGGTCGGTACGCAGCGGATCTCGGCGTCCAGATTGGGGCCGAAGAAATACGGGATGGCGTACCGGTGGCGACCGATGGGCGGCAATGCGCGATGTGGTGTGGACTTGTACCGCCCGTTGGTCCAGCGGTGCAGCATGTCGCCGGTGTTGACGACGAAGCTGTCTTCCACGAACGGCACGTCCTCCCACTCGCCGAGTTCCGGGCGGATCTGCAGGCCCGGCACATCCGACTGGGCGAGGAAGGTCAGGAAGTTCGTATCGGTGTGGGGCGCGATGCCGTAGCTTCCGGGCTCGCGGGCGACGGGCGGGTAATGCGACAGGCGAAAGGAGAACTGGCTGCGGGTGAAATGGGGGGTGAACCAGTCGTGTGGCAGGCCGAGAGACAGCGAGAGCGCCGGCAGGATACTGACCGCCAACCGGTCCACCGTCTCGCAATAGCCGAGCACCGTCTCGCGGAACCCCGGCAGGTCGTCCGGCCAGCGGTTGGGACCAGTGAAGCGCCGGCCTGCGAGGGGGTCATCCGGGCCCCGCTCGCGCTTGACAAAAAAGGCCTCGTTCATGTCGGGCCTGGCTTCGGCCTCGCTCACCCGCGAGGTGCGAACATTGTAGCGCGCCATCGCCATGTAGCCGTTGTTGTGCTCGTTCATCAGCACGGCGTGCTTGGCCTCATCCGGCTGGGCGTGGAAGCGCTCGGCCTCGGCAAACATGCCCTGGATCTGCGTCTTCGGAACACCGTGATTCACGATGATGAAGAACCCGACATGCTCAAGCGTGCGGGCGAGTTCGTCAGCCACCTGCTCCCGGCTTTGCGAAAGATCGATCAACGGGATCATGGCGCCCTCTCCTTCCGTATCTCGCTCGGTCCGGCGGCCTGATGCGATCACCGTGTTCTGCGTGCGCCGCCGGGTGCAGCACAAGCCCCACCTGAGCGACAGCATAGCCGCTCTCGACGACATTGCCGTCATGATTCTCACACAGGGTGTCGGTCAGCTTTGCCCCGGTGACATGGTCCGGCATCGGGCCGGACTGGCGGGGTTCCGGACATTCCGGCTCGCACTTCGACGGGTGGCCAGCGAACCTGTGGCCGGGCCCGCGGCACGAAAAGGCCCGGCAGACCCCGAACGGGAGCGGCACGCGGCTTCAGCGCGACTCCGGCGGATCGCGCGTCCCGGACTCGCGCAGGGACCTGAGTTCCGCCTGCTCAGGCTGGTCACCTGTTACGCTGTCGCCGGGATCGGGCATGGTCCAGGCTTCTGCGACGGTGTCATGAACCGGATGTCGCGAGTGCAAGACATGCCGCGCGGACCCGGCACCATGAACGGGCCGCCGCTTTCGGGGACCGTCCTCGGAATGGCGCTGTGCTGACCGATGCGATTTCCGCCGTCTCGATGAACCGCTTGTCGGAAGCCGGCATGACGTTCCGACCGGCGGCCGTCGCGGGTGATGAAGTCCGGCTTGTGCATCGGGCCCCGGCTGTTTCGCGCCCACGGCCGGTTGCGACGCATCGTCGCCATCAACACCGTGAACGGCTGGCACATGAAGCCGGGCTCGGGATCCGGTTCGAAGCCGGGACATTCGCCAGCGTGCAGGCGGCCGGGCGCACTGGCGCCCTGCAGGTCACGACCGTCCGGCACTGCTACCCGCGAAAGTCGGACACGAACTCCTGCCAGCGTCGGTCCGGGTCGTCCGGCGGGACCGGAAAATACAGGCTGACCCGCGACAGAATCCCGGCGTAGCGCTCGCGCAGCCGTCGTCCGAGAGCGGAAAGGTCACCGGAGATCGCGAAGGCATCCAGCAGGGTGTCGGGAACCAGCGCCGGCATGGCGTCGAGCTCGCCGGCGCGCATCAGCTGCGACAGCTTCCGGGCAAGCTCTCCGTGGCCATGGTATTCGAACAGGGCGCGGTAGTTCGGAGTCGAGCCGTAGAACGCGATCTGTCGGCGAACATCGGCCTCGACGCGGGCGCGTTCCGCCTCGGTCTCGCCGTGAACGGCCAGGACCGGCGCGTAGAGCGCGAAGCCCTCGAGCGAACGGCCGGCTCGGCGCGCACCGTCCTCGATGGCCGGCATCACCACGTCACGCAGGTATGCCGGCGAGTGGATCGGGTGCACGTGGAATCCGTCGGCGACCTCGCCCGCCGCCCGGCACATGCGTGCGTTCACACCGGCGAGGTAGACCGGAATATCCGGCCAGTCGATCGGACCGGGGCTGAAGAACGGCGTGATCAGGCTGAAACGGTAGAACGGACCGTCATGCTCCGCGCGGGCACCGGTCTGAAAACTGTTCCAGATGCTCCTGACACAACGGATGTAGTCGGTGATCCTGGCCGCGGGATGGTCGAACGGCATCGAGAACCGTCGTTCCACATGGGCGCGCACCTGGGTGCCGACCCCGAGATGAAACCGCCCGTCACTGGCCTTCTGCAGGTCCCACGCGGTCTGGGCAAGGACGAACGGACTGCGTGCCAGCGCCACGGTGATATTGGTGCCCACAGTGAGCCTCGTGGTCGCGGTGACGGCCAGCAGCAGTGGCAGGAACGGGTCGTGCGCCGATTCAAAGGTCCACAGGCCGTCGAACCCGATGGCCTCAAGGCGGCGCGCCTCATCCGCGACCCGGTCAAGCCCGCAGTCGCGCAGCTGGGTGTCGATCTTCACTCTCGCTCTCCCGTCCGGTTGGCGCCGGCAAGCCAGGCTTCACGGTCAAATGCGACATGCGATCCGAAACAGTCGACCCGCGTTCCGGCGATCGCGTCCAACTCGCCGCGGAGGTAGACGCACTGCGCTTCCCCGAGTTCGCGAACCGCCGGGCCCTGCAGCCGCAGCCAGCCCTCGACCGGCTGCAGCGTGCTCTGACGCTGGGTCAGGTCGACGATGTAGTAGTGATGCGGCACCACCACCCGGGGTTTCAGCCTGGTGATGATCGCGGCGAGATGATCGAATCCCATGACATGGCGCGAGTCGTCGGCCGGCAGCAGCACGATGTCGATGGGCCCGAGCGCCTGCCATACCCACTCGGGCGGATCATGCCTGTTGTCGCCCCAGGCAAGGATCCTGATCCCGCCGGTCTCGATCAGCAGCAGGCAGTGGTCCCAGGAACGCGGGTTGTCCGGCGGCGTGATGTCGATCCCGTCGAACCGGCTGATGATCTCGCGGAAGTCGTAGATCGCCGCGGAAGAGTCGGTTGCATGCTTGTCGGGGATCCCGGTGATCCGGACGTCACCGAACTCCCAGGTTCCGATAAGGCGGTCGAGCAGGACATGGGCATCGAGCCGGTGCAGCGCGTCATGGTCGAAGTGGGCATGGGTCGAGACCCCGACGTCAACGGCGGTCGGTGGAAAGTCGTCGAAGAACCAGTCCCAGCGCCGCGACGGGTGGTTTCTCCACGGGTCCACCATGACCGTGAGACCGCCGGGCGATGTGACCCGGAAGGCGGACCCACCGAAATACGCCAGTTCGACCGGACCCGGGCCCGGACGCAGACCCTCCCGTTCAAGCGTGATCATCCGGTTGTGGTTCGACCGCTGTTTCCAGGCCTGCAGGCCGCTGTCGAGACTCATTGCCCGGGCACCGTTCCGGTTACAACAGCTTGCGCATGTAGACACGCGGGAAACCGTGCTCTGTGCGGCAATCGAACTCCTCGTACCCGTATCGCGCGTACATCGCGATATTCCCGGTCATCCGCTGATGGGTGTAGAGATCGAGGTGGTCATGACCAAGCCGGCGGGCCTCGGATTCGGCGTGCTCGACAAGGCGGCGGCCGAGCCCCTCGCCCTGTCTCGACGGCAGTACCGCGACGTTGTCAAGGAGAATACCGTCATCCGTGTCCTTCAGCACCAGCGCGCCGATGATCCGGCCGCCTTCCTCGATGACGTATGCGCGATGGTTCCGGACCACCTGCTGGTAGTCCTCGAGCATCGGCCCCGGCAGACGGCCGATGCCTTCAACGTAACGCTGATACGCGGCCCGCACGCACGCGGTGATGGCCGCCGCATCGGCGGCGGTGGCTGGACGGGGAACGGCGGAAGTCACGTCCATTGGCCGTCACGCATCGCATCTTCGCCCGGCGCGCGGCGACCGGCACCGCACCGGGCGTGACCGCGACGGTATTTCCGGGCACGCGGGCCCGGAGTGCCACCCGAGCGCTCACGGGCACCGGGCCAATACGGTGCGAGAGCGGCATCGGCATCCATTGCGGCTGGTGCCGTGATGGCCCCTGCCCCGGTGCCCGCGACGCGCCCGGCAGGGAAAGGGTGCCGACAGTCGAGGCGTGTTCCGGCGCGGCACGCGTACCGGTCGTGGTCCTGCATGGACAGGTGTGCCGCGCGGCCGTCCACGGTCACGTGGTGGCGCCGGTTCAGTTCTGCGCCCTGAGCTTGGGATCGAGAACGTCGCGCACCGCATCGCCGAACAGGTTGAAGCCGAACACGGCGAGCGTGATCGCCACCCCGGGCCAGATCGGGACCCAGGGCGCGCTCTCGGCAAACTCCTCTGCCCCACCCTGCAGCATCAGACCCCAGGCCGCCGTGGGTTCCTGGACCCCGAGCCCGAGGTAGGACAGCGACGCCTCGAGCAGGATCGCCTGACCGACAAAGGCCGTCAGCATGATCAGGAACGGAGCCATGACATTCGGCACCATGTGCCGCATCACGATCCTGGTATGGCTGTAGCCGATCGACCGCGCCGCATCGATGTAGGGCAGTTCGCGCAGGGCGAGCGCGCTCGACCTGACGACCCGCGCACACCGTGGGATGAACGGGATGGTGATCGCGATGATCACCTTCTCGGTCCCGGTGCCGAAAATGGCGACGATGGCGAGTGCCATGATGATCAGCGGGAACGCCATGAACACGTCCATCACCCGCTGGAACACCAGGTCGATATAGCCGCCGAAATACGCGCTCCCGACACCGAGCACGAGGCCGACGAAGGCGCCGATGAACGACGCCGTGAAACCGACCAGCAGTGCTGTGCGCGCGCCGTGCACGAGCCGCGAGAACATGTCCCGTCCGAAGGAATCGGTCCCGAGCATGAAGGTGATGCCCGTCGTCTCGTCCATGGTTCCCGGCGGCATCAGCATGTACTCGAAGTTCTCGATTTCCGGATCGTACGGCACAACGTAGTCCGCAAACACGGCGGCGAAGGTCATGATCACGATCACCAGCAGCCCGGCGCTGCCGAGCGGCTGCCGCCTGATCATCCGCAGGGCGGCGTCCCAGATCGTCTTCTGGCGCGGAAGGGTGCTGCTTTCGAGCGGTGCGATCTCCGTCTGGGCCATGTCACCCCTCCCCTATGAATACCTGATGCGCGGATCGAGCCACGCGTACATGAGATCGACGATGAAATTCACCAGCACGAAGATGAAGACCACGAGCATCACCAGCGCCTGTGTCAGCGTGTAGTCGGCCTGGGTCACCGATTCGACGAACAGCTTGCCGATCCCGTTCAGATTGAACACCTGCTCGGTCACGACCAGTCCTCCCATCAGGAAGGCGAACTCGATGCCGATGATGGTAACAACCGGCAGCAGGGCGTTCTTGAGCGCGTGCTTGTTGATGATCACCTGCTCGATCAGGCCCTTGGCGCGGGCGGTCCGCACGTAGTCCTCACGCAGCACCTCGAGCATGGCGGACCTGGTCATGCGGGTCGCCACCGCCGAATACCGGTAGCCTGTCGCCAGGGCCGGCCATATCAGCTGCGAGAGGTTGTGCGCCGGATCGTCGAAGATCGACTTGTAGTGCACCGGGGGCATCCAGGGCACGCCGCTCCAGGCCTGGGTGCCGATCAGAAGGCCGAGGATGATCAGGATTCCGAGCCAGAATGACGGCATGGCAATTCCGGCGATGCTGAAGGCCCGGACCAGATAGTCGATCATCGAGTTCTGTTTCGCCGCCGAGATCACGCCGAGCGGAATGGCGATGATCACGGAGGTCAGGGTGGCCATGATGGCGATCTGCAGCGAGAGCGGGAACCGGATCCAGATCTCTTCGGTGACCGGCTGGCCGGTCCACATTGATACCCCGAGATCAAGCGTGGCAAAGCCGATCATGTAGTCGACGAATTGCTCGATCTTGCTGTCCGAAATCCCGAGCCGCTCCTGGCACATCTTGATCTGCTCGGGATCGACATATCCGCCCTCGCCGCCGAACTTGAGCATGCAGACGTCGCCCGGGATCAGGCGCAACAGCAGGAACACCACGATCGCCGCCCCGAGCAGGGTCGGAAACAGCAACAGGACGCGTTTGACGATGTAGGAGTACATACCGCGATGTTCCCGGGACAGACGATCGCACAAAGGTCCCGACAACGGCCGGAACGGGTCTCCGACATGTCACCGGCCGTTCCGGGCAACCCGGAACGGCCGGCTCATCGGTTCGACGGACAGGCCCTACAGGCCGTGCCGCTTCTTCTCTTCCTTGTCGATCCAGACATTGTCGAGCGACTGGTTCAGATAGTGGCTCGGCGCAATCTTCCATCCCTTGACGTAGGAACGGTGCGGATTGATCTTGTACCACCACAGGGTAATCATCTGTGACGCCAGATCGTTGAGCACCCGCTTCTCGTACTGACGGATCAGGATCTTCTGCTCGTCGACATTCGCCGTACGGAGAAGATTTGCATAGATCTTCTCGAGTTCGGCATCCTCGAAGCTGGCGTAGTTGTTGCCTGCAGTCGGAAGGAACTTCGAGACGTCCGCGATCGGGTTGACGATCGACTGGCAGTTAAAGTCGATCGACACGTCGAAGTCCTTCTGCTTGCGCAGGGAGGCGTAGAACGGCGTGGTCGGACGAACGTCCTGGTCGACCTGCATGCCGACCTTGCGCCACTGGCCGATCAGCCAGGTCCCCACCACCTTGTAGGGCTGGTCAACGCCGCGGTTGAGCAGGGTGAACTTGAGGTCGGACTGCCCCGCTTCCTCGAGCAGCGCCTTGGCATGTTCGATCGAGTCCGCGATGTCGTCGCTGTACCCGGCGATATTCGCCTTGAGTTCGTCGACCGGCGTCGCAAGCGGATGGTTCGGGAACACGATACCGCCGACCGTTTTCACGATGGCGATGTTCGATAGGTACTTCGAACCTCCGTGACGATCGATTGCCAGGGTCATGGCTCTGCGAACCCGCGGGTCATCGAACGGCTTCGTCTTGTGGTTCGGCGTGACCAGCAGCACGCAGTTCCAGTCGCTCTCCTGAACCGTGATCTTGTCGCCGAGCGCGGCAACGAGGTCGTCGCGCGCCTTCGGCGGGAAGCCGCGGAACTCGATGTCGGCGCGTCCGCCGCGGATCGCCTGCAGCCGGATCGACATCTTCGGGGCCGACAGCGCCGTGTAGCCGTCGAGGTACGGCTTGCCCTCGTGGTAGTAGTCGTCGTTGCGCGTGCCTGTGACGTGGCTGCCCTGCACGTGCTCGACGAAGCGGAACGGCCCGCTGCCGTTGATGTTGGTCTGGTGCCAGGTGTAGCCGTGGGTGTCGAGATCGGCCTTGGCATAGATGAAGTTGAACGGCATCGCGACCGACGGAATGAAGGTCCCGCTCGCGTGCTTCAGCTTGAACACCACGGTGGTGTCGTCAGGCGCCTCGATCGACTCCACCATCTTGAAATAGGCCCTGCGATTGGACGCAACGCCCTCGGGCGGAAACGCGATCTTGTCGAAAGTCGCCTTGACGTCGGCGGCGGTCAGCGGCTTGCCGTCGTGGAAGGTGATGCCGGACCGGATCTTGAAGGTATAGGTGGTGCCGTTGTCTGTCGGCTCGGGCACGCCTCCCTCGCAGACGTCGCAGACGAAGTCGGTCGGTGAGGACGGGTTGTCCGGATTGACCCTGATCAGGGTGCTGTAGAACGGCCGGATCGGATGGATCATGCCGAATGTGGATTCAATATGTGCGTCGTATGACGGGATCTTCGAGCCGACAACGATGTTCAGTTCACCGCCGACCTGAGGGGTCTCCGCCATCGCCGCAACGGCGCCAAGCGCAAATCCTGCGCCGGCAACGGCCGCAACGAGCTTCGGTGCAACGCCTCTCATGCTGGATTCTCCTTCAAGGAAGATTGAAGCGCCAGGCCAAGCACCGATCCTGATACCCCCGACCGGTCCCCCTGTTGCCCCTGGCCGCCTCTCCTGGTCCGGGACGCCTCAATCGTTCCCGGTTCCGACACTCCCCGTGCCGCGCACACCTTTACGCAGACCGCCCGCCCGCGGTCAAGACCAACACCCACCCGGATCGCCCGGATTGTCGCGCCGATTTCCCTCTTTCTATAGTGTGTCAGGTGCTCCGTCGCATGCCCGGAGCCGGGGCGTGCACGGGGAGATGATCAACAGGGAGGCTGCGCCACCGCCAGCCTTCCACCCGGACGAGGCCGAACCATGCACGACACCCCCATCCGCGCCATCCTGTTCGATGTCTTCGGAACCGTTGTTGACTGGCGCGGGGGGATTGCCCGCGAGGCGGAGGCATGCCTTGGCCCGAAGGGGATCACGGTCGACTGGCTGGCGTTCGCCGAGGCCTGGCGCGCCCGGTACCAACCGTCGATGGAGCCGATTCGTCTCGGTACACGCGGCTACCAGCGCCTCGACGTGCTTCACTACGAGAACATGCTCGATGTGCTCGACGAGTTCGCGATCGAGGGGCTGTCGGGAGCGGAACTCGATCACCTGAACCGGGCATGGCACCGGCTGAGCCCGTGGCCGGATTGCGTGTCGGGCCTGAACCGGCTGAAGTCGCGGTTCATCATCGGTCCGCTTTCGAACGGCAACGTTTCGATGATGGTGAACATGGCGAAGCATGCCGGACTGCCATGGGACGTGGTGCTGGGCGCCGAACCGGCACGGATGTACAAGCCAAGGCGCGAAACCTACCTCATCGCGGCCGACTGGCTCGACCTTGCGCCCGGCCAGGTGCTGATGTGCGCCGCACACAACGGCGATCTTGCCGCCGCCGCATCCTGCGGCCTGCGGACCGCCTTCATTCCGCGACCAGCAGAATACGGGCCGGGCCAGACCAGCGACCTCGCAGCCCGCTACGCCTTCGATCACATCGCGAACGACATGAACGAACTCGCCAACCAGCTCGGCTGCTGAACATCCCGCCTGTTCGGTACCGGCGGGCGGCTACACCCTCGGGAACTCCAGCGCCAGGCCGGAACGCGGCCACGGCATCGAAACCAGGCAGCCGCCCCAGGACAGTGTCACAAGCGCGGTATCGAGGCCGGCGCCGGCAAAGCAGATGTTGGTGGTGTAGGGGTCATCGAGCGGAACGAACTCCAGCGTCCCGCCGTCCGGGCGTGCGACGGTGATGCCGCCGGTCAGCAGGGTTGCCACGCAGACGTTGCCGCCCGCCTCGACGGCGAGCGAGTCGAACCGCCGCAACCCGCCGTCACAGGTGACCAGCCTGCCCCCGTTGATCGAGTCCGGGAACGCGATCATCGAGACCTCGCCGGGGCCGGTGATCGGCCAGGCGTAGAGCCGTGCCCCCTCGGTCTCCGCAACGTAGAGGGTCTGGCCGTCCGGTGACAGGCCGATCCCGTTCGGCGTGGTGACCGGCTGGATCACTTCCCGGATCTCGCTCCCGTCCGGGCGAGCCCAGTAGACCGCTCCGCGATCCATGTCACGGTGACGCATCTTGCCAAGGTCGGTAAACCACATGTTCCCGTCCCGGTCGAACACGATGTCGTTGGGGCCGTTCAGGCGGACATCACCGCAGCGATCGTAGAGCCGATCCACCTTTCCTGTGGCCAGATCGACGCGCTCGATGCGGCCGGTCTCGTAGTCGTCGGCCTGCCGGATCGGGCGGCTTCGCCCGGTCGACGGGTCGCGTTCCCACTCGAACCCGCCGTTGTTGCAGACATAGCAGGCGCCGTCCGGACCGATCGCCGCGCCGTTGGGACCACCTCCGGTCTCGGCGATGACCTCGGTCCTGCCATCCGGCATCACCCGGGTGAGCGTACCGCGTGCAATCTCGACCAGGACGACGGAGCCATCCGGCATGGCGATCGGGCCCTCGGGAAACAGCAGTCCGTCAGCAAGCAGTTGAACCGACATCACCTTTACACTCCTACTTGCCAGACAATGGGATATTGAGTGATCTCCAGCGGATCGCTGTCGAAGAGTTCCGGATTGCGCAGTCCGGCGCTGGGTCCCGGACCGGCAAAGTAGCGGCACTCCTCGCCGCAATGGCGCACCGCATAGCCGTGCCGACGCGTCCCCTCGGTCAGGTTGCCCCCGGCGCCGTGAATGGTCAGGGCATGGAAGGCGAGCACGTCGCCCGGGTCCATGTCCCAGCCGACGATCCGGTAACGGTCGCGCCGGCTGTCGATGTCGGGCATCGGCTCGTAACCTTCGCCGGCCTCGTAGGCCGACGTGCCCTCGGCAAAGGGCTCCGGCTGGAACCAGCGGCCCCACAGGTGGGACCCGGCAACGAATTCGAGCCCGCCGCTCTCACGGATCACCGGATCCAACGGGATCCAGATCGACATCACCGGCCAGCCCCTCACCGGCCGGTACGGTTGGTCGTTGTGCCACCGGGTCGGTTGCGGGGTTGTCGGTTCCTTCACGAACAGCTGGTCGTAGAACAGCGTCAGCGCACGGTCTCCCAGCAGGTCGCCCGCCACGGTGCGGTGCGGACCGTGGAGGCAGAATTGCCGAAACCCGTCATCGTTCTCCCAGACCCGCAGGTTGCCGTGAAAGTAACCGGCCTCGGACCGGTACACGTTGAATGAAGAGCCTCGGGTCGGCGATGTCCCGTTCCACGGCCGCCTCGAGTTCGCCGCGCCAGTCAGCGTCGACAACGTCGCGCACCATCACCACACCGTCCTGTTCGAATGCCCGGCGCTGCTCTCCGGCCACACGGAAACCCGCCATCGACGTCTCCCGTCCTTTCCCTCGCCAGCGTAGTGCCGCCCGTCAGCGCGGCGCAAGTCCGCGGGCCGGGTGCCGCGGCTTGTTCCGGTTCGGCTGTTCGCGATAGGATGATGTGGAATCACGCCGGAAACGGCGCGATCACCGGTCCGTCGGACCGGAAACCTGTATGGCTCGGGGTGCCGCACCGCACAGTGTGCGGCTGAGAGCACACTCGTTGAACCTGAACTGGGTAATTCCAGCGCAGGGAGGCCGCACGTCATGTCTGTCCACTTCGCCGGTTCGCGTTCCCGCGACCGGCCGCGCGTTGCCATCATCGGGGCCGGTGTGTCCGGTCTGGGGATCGGGTGGCGGCTGGGAGCCGCAGGGTGCACGGTCGACCTGTTCGAGCGCAACTTTGCCGGCGGCGGGGCCAGCTGGGCGGCCGCGGGCATGCTTGCCGCCGGCGTCGAGGCCGAACCCGGCGAGGAGTCCCTGTTCCGGCTGAACCGGATGGCGCAGCAACTGTGGCCGGAGTTCAGGACCGAACTCGAGGCCGAGAGCAGGCGCGACATCGGTTACCGGGACGACGGAACACTGGTTGTTGCCTCGACCCGGGATGATCTCGAACAGCTGCGCCATGTCACCGCCTTCCAGACGGGCATCGGAGTCGAACTCGAGTGGCTCACCGCCGCCGAGGCGCGCCGAAGGGAGCCTTACCTGAAGTCCGGCCTGGCGGGTGCCGTGTTTTCGCCGCATGACCACCAGGTCGACAACCGCAGGCTGGCGATGGCGCTGAAGGATGCCGCGCTTGCGCGCGGCTGCAGGCTGCACGAAACCCGGAACGTCGATGCCGTGGACCTCGAGGCCGGCCGGTTGCGGGGCATCGTGGTCAATGGAGAACGCCACCGGGCCGACATCGTGATCAATGCGGCCGGAGCCTGGGCAAACCGGATTGACGGGGTCCCCGAGTTGTGCCGACCACCGGTCCGCCCGGTCAAGGGCCAGATGGCGGCGCTCAGGATGGACCGGAACCATCCGATCGCGACACGTGTCATCTGGGGGCCGAACACCTACTTGGCGCCCAAGGCCGACGGACGGCTTCTGGTCGGCGCCACGGTCGAGGAACGCGGGTTCGACGACGATCTGACCGCGGGCGGCATCATGGCGGTGATCGAGGCGGCGTGGCGCGTCCTGCCGGGGATCGAGGAATTGCCGGTTGACGAGCTCTGGGCGGGATTCCGCCCGACAAGCCGTGACGACGCCCCCGTTCTGGGGACAAGCAGGCTCGATGGCCTGCTGCTGGCAACCGGTCATCACCGCAACGGCATCCTTCTTGCTCCGGTCACCGCCAACCTGCTTGCCGAGCTGGTGCTCACCGGCAGGACCGACCCGGCCATCGACGCCTTCGGGCTTGACCGGTTCCACCACGTCAGCCATGCGGGAGCGGCCTCGTGACCCGGCAGATCAGGGTCAACGGCGACCCGGTGCCGGTCGCGGCCACGACCATTGCCGCCCTACTGGCCGAACAGGGGATCGACCGGACCGCACGGGGCGTGGCGGTCGCCGTCAACGGAGGTGTCGTGCGCCGTACCGAGTGGGACGAGACACCGGTCAGGGACGGTGACGACATCGAGATCGTCCGCCCCTTCCGGGGCGGATGAACGTGGAGCGACAGGCCATGGTGGTAGTGGATGATTTCGAGATTGCCGGCCGGCGGTTTGGCTCCAGGCTGATCATGGGCAGCGGAGGCTATCCCAACCAGCAGGTGATGCTCGACGCGCTTGAGGCAAGCGGGACCGAGGTTGTCACGGTCTCGATCAGGCGGGTCAGCCTGGAGGGCTACAGCGAGAGCATGGTCGACCTGGTGGGCAGCCGCTACACGCTGCTTCCCAACACCGCCGGCTGCGAGAGCGTGCGCGACGCGGTCCTGACCGCCGAACTGGCGCGCGAGGCACTGGAGACCGACTGGGTCAAGCTCGAGCTGATCGGCGATCGCGAGACGCTGATGCCCGACGGCATCCAGCTGGTCGAGGCGGCGGAACAGCTGGTGAAGTCCGGATTTCAGGTCCTGCCCTACTGTACCGACGACCCGATCCTGTGCCAGCGTCTGGTCGATGTCGGCTCCGCGGCAGTCATGCCGCTCGGCAGCCCCATCGGCTCCGGCATGGGGATCTGCAACCCGTTCAACCTGGAGATGATCGTGCGCCGCAGCCCGGTCCCCGTGGTGTGTGACGCCGGCATCGGTACCGCATCGGATGCGGCGCAGGCCCTCGAGATCGGGTGCGACGCTGTGATGCTGAATACCGCGGTATCGCGCTCCAACGACCCGGTCCGCATGGCCACCGCCATGCGCCACGCCATCGAGGCTGGCCGCCTGGCCCACGGAGCGGGACGCATTCCGCGGCGGCGCTACGCCGAACCGTCGAGCCCGCAGCTCGGCCTGATCGGATCGTGACCCCGCTCCCGAACCCGCCTCTGCTGCTGATCACCGACCGGCACCGGGCAGTCCGCCCGCTGGAGAGCATTGCCCGTGACGCCTTTGCGGCCGGGTGCCGGTGGCTCTCGGTCCGCGACAAGGACCTGTCCGGGGTCGAACGAGCGGCGCTGGTCCGCGCCCTGCAGTGTGCGGCCGAACCCTGGGGTGCCCTGATCGGCGTGCACGGCATGTCCGAACTGCCGGTGGCTGCGGTCCACCTGCCACGTGACGGGGATGCGCGCGGCGCACGCACCCGGTTGCCGGACGGCTGCCTCGTCGGAATCTCTGCACACGACGAGGGCGAACTTCACCGCGCCGCGTGTGCGGGGGCCGACTACGCGACGCTGAGCCCGGTGTTCGCGACCGCAAGCAAGCCGGGCGCCCCGGCTCTCGGGCCGGACCGCTTCGCCTGCCTGGCCGGGACGGCGCCGCTACCCGTGCTCGCGTTGGGAGGTCTCACGGCAGGCAGCGTGCGCGGCTGCGTGGCAGCGGGCGCGCATGGCATCGCCGTCATCGGCAGCGTGATGGCTGCCCGGGACACCGGGGCGGCGGTCGCCGAACTCATCGAGGCGCTCGACGACGCTGCCGGAAGGCACCGAACGCCCCGCCATCACGCGTCGTGACCCGACCGGCGACCGCACCATCGCGGCGCAACCGCCGGACCTGCGGCCGGTTCAGGCCTGTCGCCGAACCTCCGCCCGATCGGTTTCGGGCGAATACGCGAGGCTCACGGGTGCATCGACATCGAAGGGACTGTGCAGTCCGAGTTCCTGGCCGATTTCCCGGATAGCGGGGAACACCTCTTCCCCGAGCAGTCGGATGCAGGACAGGGAGTCGGCGTGGCTGACCGTCCCGTCGTTGCCCCAGACCGCGTAGATCGACGGCCGGGTTTCCTCGAGGACCCGCCGGATCCGCGGGATCACGGTCTTTGGTGTTCCGCAGATGATGCGGCCCTGCTCGACCTGTTCCTCGAAACTGGTGATACCACGCGGGTTTTCCCGCCGTCCGACGGAAAACTCGACGAAGGCACGCCGGTTGTTCGGCGACGAATAGCCGGCGGGAGACGCCCAGCTCGGATGCGCCAGTCCGGTGAACTCACCCTGCATCCAGCGGAACTGGCGTGCGTTCTCGATTGCCTTCTCTTCGGTTTCCGCGACATGGCACTGCTGCAGGTACCCGCGGTTCTCGGGGCCTGCGGTATAGCCGCAACGTTCGGCTTCCTCATCGTAGATCTTCCAGATGTTCCTGGTGCTCTCGATAGAGGTGTTGAGCGCGATGTAGGGATATCGGTGCCGGGCCGCCCAGACGATGGTTTCCCTGCTGATCACCCCCGGGACCCAGACACGCGGATAGGGTTTCTGGAGCGGGAGCGCCCACGGGTTGACCACGCGGTTATGGTAGTGGGTTCCTTCGAAACGGAACGGGCCCTCGCGGGTCCAGGCGGCGATGATCAGGTCGTGCGCTTCCTCGAACCGTTCCCGGTTGAAGGCGGGATTGACCCCGGCAGCAAGCTGCTCCTGGCCACCGCCGCGGACGAAGCCGGAGACCAGACGGCCCCTGGAGATCATGTCGATCATCGCCAACTCTTCGGCCAGGCGAACCGGGTTCTCGGCGAGTGGCAGCGGATTTCCCAGCAGGACAATCTTCATCCTCTCGGTCACGGCCGCCAGGATGGCTGCAAAGATATTGGCCTTGGCCTGCATGCAGAACGGTGCGTTGTGATGCTCGTTCAGCATGATCCCGTCGATGCCGACACTCTCCGCCAGCTTGTATTCCTCGATATACTCATTGTAGAGGCGGCTGCCGGACACCGGATCGAAATGCCGGTTTGAGAACATCAGCGCCGTTGCCCCGAAGTCGAGTCCTTCCTGCTGCGGATATGTCGACATCGGCTGTTCGGTGAAGTACATCAGATGCATCGTGCGGCTCCCTGCTTCTGCGTCCGGCTCGTCATCCGACGAGAAAACCGGTGACCAGTCGGGCAAGCGCGTCCGGCTGTTCGAGATCGACGAAGTGTCCCGCGTTCTCCACGAATTCCAGCGTGGCGTCGGGCAGGTTCTCGAGCCAGGGACCGGTGGCGGATTGCGGAACAACCCGATCGTCATCGCCCCAGACAACGAGAGACGGCGCCGTCACGCTGCCCAGCAGATGCGGCAGGGTCTGGCTGTACATGTAGGGCTTCCACGCGACCCGAAAATTCATCTCGCGGCAGATTTCCCACTCGACGACGAGATCTGTGGGCGGTTCCGCTCCGAACACCCGGTCGTAGGCGGCCTGATCGTGAAATCCCGCCCGGGTGTATTCCAGATGATTGTAGAGCGCCTGGTCGAGAATGTGGCCGTCCGGAGGCTTGATGCCCATCGGGCCTACCAGCACCAGCCGGTCGAGGAGTGACGGCGCCATGGTGGCCATTTCGGCGGCGATCCACCCTCCGAACCCGAGTCCGACCAGGGATACCCGCTCCAGACCCAGTGTGCCGAGCAACCAGCGGTAGACCACCGCCATGTCCCGGACGCTGCGCATCCATTCCGGGCGTTCCGACCGGCCGTGGCCCGGATGGTGGGGAACCACGACGTCGAACTGCCGGCTCAGGGCGTCATAGAACGGGGTCCGGTCGAGGGTGCCGATGTCGTGGTGCAGGATGAGAACCGGCGCGCCGTCGCCGCACCGCATCACATGGAGCGCGCCTCCCGCGATGACCGGTTCGCATGTTCGCCACTCCGTCGCCTGGTCCATGCCGCCCCCTTGTGCTGTCAATGACGGTGAAGCTACCGGGACCGGGCGGCGAGCGAAAGTCGCCTTCAGCCCGGATCGGCGGCTTTATTCGCCTTGTGATGGGACATCACGAAACCATCGGTTGGATTCCGCGGCGTTCCGGACCCCGTCGAGGCGTTGATGCCGGGGCGCTACTACCCGTCCGTCACAACGCAGAAGGCATGGCGCGACCAGCCACCGCATACGGTGGTCTCTTCGCGCGGCAACAGCGCCGCCAGTTGCACCGCTTTCCGGTTGCCTCCCGGCCGATGCGCGAGGACGAGTATCTTGCGCCGGGTGACAGCCACGGGTGCCCCGGGGCCGGACACCGTCGGCCGGCGCCCCCGTGTACGCACCGAACAAGGCGATGGCCGGACTTGAGGGACGGGTCATTGGCAAGAAGCGCGTGTGCGGCGCCATTGACCCGTTGATCACTGCCTGACACCACGTCGTCATCTTTCGTGGAAAAATGACGGGAACATTGCGGGAGAAACCGATCCCCGACTAGGCCGCCTGCCCGGGCAGAGCGTCTTTCTTCTTGGTGTCCGCGGTGTCGGAAAGAGCAACAGGGCGCGAGCGCAGTTCCCCGCTGCGCTGCGCGTCGACCTGCTCGACGAGGCCCGCTACCAGGACTACCTTGTCGATCCGTCCCTCATCGTCGCAGATCTCCAGCCGGCGGCGCCGGGCAGTTGGGTCATTGTCGACGAGATCCAGCGCCTTTTTGGGGTGGGGCGCGGGCCCGACCAACCCGGAGCACGATCCGCGGCGCGCGACGCTGCGGACACGTCCCCTTCTTGCAGGCTGTGCCACACCGTTCCACAATCCGCCCCGCTGGTCGGGGGTCCCTTGACGGCGTCCGGCCTTCGGATCGGACCCGGGATCAACCCCGGACCGGTGCGGCACTGATGGAGGAGGAGGCACCATGCTGACGCTGGAGACAACCGATTTCGGATACCTCGGATCCGGTCTTGTACGCCCGGAGTGCATTGTCGCAACCGCAGCCGGTGCCGTCTTCGCCAGCCACGGCGGCGCGCCGGGCGGCATTGCGCGGATCGGCGACGACGGTGAATCGGAACTGATCCTGGCTCGCAATGGCGACATCCCCGGGGACTTCATTCCCAACGGCTATGCGCTGATGCCCGACGGCTCGTTCGTGATCGCCAATGTCGGCAGCGATGGCGGCGTCTACCGGTTGCACCGCGACGGCACCCTGGAAGCGTTCCTGCTCGAGATCGACGGCCGCACCCTGCCGGCCTGCAACTTCGTCAACCGGGATGAGGAGGGACGGATCTGGATCTCGGTCAGTACCTGGTTCCGCGACCGCGACCGGGCGCTGCGCAGGGGGCACGCCGACGGGTTTGTCATCCTGGTCGACGAACGCGGCGCCCGCATCGCGGTGGACGGTATCGGCTATACCAACGAGAACAAGCTGCATCCGTCGGGGCGCTGGCTCTACGTGCACGAGACCGTGGGCCGGTCGATCTGCCGGTTCGAACTGGGAACGAACGGGCGTCTCGGACCACGGGAGACCGTGGCCGAATACGGACCGGGGATCTTTCCCGACGGGTTCGAATTCGACGCCGAGGGCGGGATCTGGTGCACCAGCGTGGTGACCAACCGGATCGTCAGGATCAGCCCCGAAGGCGACGAGCAGCTGGTCTACGACGATGCCGACCCGGAGCTTGCCGAACGTGCCCAGGCCGCCTGGGAGAGCGACAGTTTCGGGCGCGACCTGCTGAACGCAGGACACGACCACCCGCTCGGCAACTGCGCGAGCATCTGCTTTGCCGGACCCGACCTGCGCACCTGCATGATCGGCTCGCTCGCCGCTTCGCGGATCGCCACCTTCCGCTCGCCGATCGCTGGAGCGCGCCCGCCGCACTGGTCGTTCTGAACCCGCCGCCGCCCCCGGCACCGGGCGGGGACCGGCTTGCGCGTCCCGGCCGGGCATGCGATTGAGTGGTCCGGCAGGCGATCGTGAACGGAGCGAAGAAATGAACCGACCGGATTCAGTCGAAATCACCGAGGTGGGCCCGCGGGACGGCCTGCAGTCGGAACCGGAGTTCATCGCCACCGGGGACAAGATTCGGCTGATCAACGGCCTGATCGCGGCCGGCCTGAAACGGATCGAGTTTTCCTCCTTCGTCTCGCCACGCGCGGTCCCCCAGCTCGCCGACGTCAACGAGGTTCTCGCCGGTATCGATCGCAGCGGCAACACCGTGCTGTCCGCCCTGGTTCCGAACGCCCGCGGCGCCATCAGGGCCGTTGACGCCGGTGTCGACGAGATCGTGGTGTTCATGTCGGCGTCGGAGAGCCACAACCTGAAGAACGTCAACCGCACCGTGGACGAATCTCTGGCCGGCTTCGCCGACGTGGCCAGGATTGCCGGTGACGCCGGCATCCCGGTACACGGCGCCATCGCCACCGCGCTCGGATGCCCGTTCGAGGGTGACGTCCCGGTCTCGCAGCTCGAGTACATCGCCCGGCACTACCGCGACATGGGGTTCACCGGCGTCGGCCTCGGCGACACCACCGGCATGGCCACGCCCCCCGTGGTCCAGAGGGCGGTCCGCCACCTGCAGGACACCGTGCCGGACCTGCCGATCACGCTGCATTTCCACAACACCCGCGGTCTCGGCCTGGTCAATGTCATGACCGGGCTGGACGAGGGGATCTGCCGGTTCGAGTCCTCCTTCGGCGGCATGGGCGGCTGCCCCTTCGCCCCGAAGGCGACCGGCAACATCTGTACCGAGGACCTCGTCTACATGATGCACGAGATGGGCATCGGCACCGGGATCGACCTCGCGGCCCTGATCGAGGTGGCCCGGGAGGTCGAACGGGTGATGGGACGGGAACTGCCGGGCCAGGTAATGAAGGCCGGGCCGCGGCTCAGCCTGCACAGCATGGACGCCGTCGCCACGGCCGCTGGCTGACCCGGCGGTGGCACTCAGCGGTATCCGGGTCGTCGATCTCACCCGCATCCTCGCCGGCCCGTTCTGCACTCTCCTGCTTGCGGATCTTGGCGCCGAGGTCATCAAGATAGAAAGCCCGAAGGGCGGTGACCCGGTTCGTCACCAGGGCGCGATCCGCGATGGCCTGTCCTGGTACTTCGCCCAGTTCAACCGCAACAAGAAATCGGTCGTGCTCGACCTGTACACGGCAGAGGGCAAGGACACCCTGGCACGGCTGCTCCGGACCGCCGACGTGGTGGTCGAGAACTACCGACCGGGCGTGTTTGCCTCGATGGGCTTCGATGCCGGACGCCTGCGGGAACTCAATCCGCGCCTGATCCACGCGAGCGTCAACGGGTACGGCTCCACCGGACCATATGCCGACCGACCCTCCTTCGACTTCATCGCCCAGGCGATGAGCGGCTTCATGAGTGTCAATGGCGCGCAGGACACCGATCCGATGCGGGCGGCCCCGCCGCTCAGCGATCTCATTGCCGGTCTCTACTGCGCGTTCGGAGTGGTCTCGGCGCTGCAGTCGAGGGAGCGGACCGGCCTCGGTCAGGAGGTCGAATCAAGTCTGACCAACGGCCTGATCAGCATGCTCGCCTACCTGTCCGCCGAGTACCTTGCCACCGACCGGCTGCCGCAGCGCACCGGCAACAACCACCCCATCGTCGCACCCTACGGGCTGTTCCGCGCAGCCGACGGCATGGTCGCGGTGGCTCCGTCGACCGACACCTTCGTGCGCCGGTTCCTCGGCGTCCTCGGGCTGTCGCAGATACTGGAAGAACCCCGGTTTCGCACCAACGCCGACCGGGTGACGCACCGCGAGGAACTGAATGCCATCATCAACCGGGTCACCGGGGCCAGGACCGTCGATCACTGGATCAGCGAGATCAACGCCGGCGGCTGTCCGTGCGGACGGGTCCAGGACCTGGCCGAGGTCTTCAGCGACCCGCAGGTGCTGGCCCAGGACATGCTGCTCGAGGTTGATCACCCGGGCCACGGAACCGTGCGGATGACCGGGTTTCCGGTGAAGCTGTCCGCGACCCCGGCCCTGGTCAGGCGGCCCGCGCCGGAACTCGGCGCCGATACCGAGGCGGTTCTCGGTTCCCTGCCGCCCGACTGAAAACGGCTACGCGTCGCCCATCCTCAGTGCCTCGATGAAGGCGCTCTGCGGAATTTCGACCTTGCCGAAACGACGCATGCGCTTCTTCCCCTCCTTCTGGCGCTCGAGCAGCTTGCGCTTGCGGCTGACATCGCCGCCGTAACACTTGGCGGTCACGTCCTTGCGCATCGCGCTGATCGTCTCCCGGGCGATGATGCGCCCGCCAATCGCCGCCTGGATCGGCACCTTGAACAGCTGGCGCGGGATCAGTTCCTTCAACCGCCCGCACAGCGCCCGCCCCCGGGGTTCGGCCTGACTTGCGTGCACGATCATCGAAAGCGCATCGACCGGTTCCGAGTTCACGAGCAGGCTCATGCGCACGAGGTCTCCCTCGCGGTAGCCGTCGATCTGGTAGTCGAAGCTGGCGTAGCCGCGCGAGACCGACTTCAGCCGGTCGTAGAAGTCGAACACGACCTCGTTGAGCGGCAGGCGGTAGACCACCATCGCCCGGCTGCCGACGTAGGTCAGTTCGACCTGTTCGCCGCGACGCTCGGTGCATAGCGCCAGGATCGAGCCGAGATACTCGTCGGAAACCAGGATGGTCGCTGTGATCCACGGCTCCTCGATGCCGACGATCCTGACCGGATCGGGCATGTCGGAGGGATTGTGCAGCTCGATCACCTCTCCGGAGGTGAGCGTGACCCGGTAGACGACGCTCGGGGCGGTGGTGATCAGGTCGAGATCGAACTCGCGGGCCAGCCGTTCCTGGATGATCTCGAGGTGCAGCAAACCGAGGAAGCCGCATCGCAGTCCGAACCCGAGCGCGGCCGACATCTCGGGTTCGAAGGAGAAGCTCGCGTCGTTCAGCTGCAGCTTCTCCAGGCTCTCCCGCAGGTGACCGTACTCGGCCGAATCGACGGGAAACAGGCCGCAGAACACCACCGGCACGCTGGGCTTGAACCCGGGCAGGGAGCTGTCGGCCGGCCTGCGGTCACCGGTGAGCGTATCGCCGACACGGCAGTCGGCGACCGTCTTGATCGCGGCGGTCACGAACCCGATCTCGCCCGGACCGAGTTCACCTGTTTCCAGCAGCTTGGGCGTGAACACGCCGACGCGCTCGACCTGGTGGACCGCGCCGGTCTGCAGCATGCGGATCTTCTGCCCCTTGCGCAGTTGACCGTCAAACACCCGGACCAGCGCAATGACCCCGAGGTAGGGATCGTACCAGGAATCCACCAGTAGCGCCTTGAGCGGCGCCTCGGCGTTACCGCTGGGCGGCGGCAGGCGTTCGGTCAGTGCCTGCAGGACCTGCTCGATGCCCTGTCCGGTCTTGGCCGAGACCTCGATCGCGTCCGAGGCGTCAAGCCCGATGACGTCCTCGATCTGGCGGCGTACCCGGTCGGGGTCGGCGGCGGGCAGGTCGATCTTGTTCAATACCGGGATGATCTCGTGATCGGCGTCGATCGCCTGGTAGACGTTGGCAAGGGTCTGCGCTTCGACACCCTGGCTCGCGTCGACCACCAGCAGCGATCCCTCGCAGGCCGCCAGCGACCGGCTGACCTCGTAGCCGAAGTCCACGTGTCCCGGCGTGTCCATCAGGTTGAGTTGCCAGATCCGCGCGTCCGGCGCTCGCCACGCCAGCTGGACCGCCTGGGCCTTGATGGTGATGCCGCGTTCGCGCTCGATGTCCATGGTATCGAGCACCTGTTCCTTCATCTCCCGCTCGGCAAGGCCGCCGCACAGCTGGATCATCCGGTCGGCAAGCGTCGACTTGCCGTGGTCGATATGCGCGATAATCGCGAAATTGCGAATGTTCGAGAGCGTGGTCATCACCCGCACCGCCCTGCCTCGCGAGCCCCCGGGAACATAGGTCGACCGTCGCGTCGGTGCAACGCGCGCCCGTCAGCGCTCGGAGGCCTGCCCGCGAAACGGGTGCGCCGGGTAGCAGCCGAGAATGGTCACCGCGCCCGCGGGGCAGAAGAACCGCAGTTCCTCGAGTGCCAGGATCACGTTGGGCGCATCGACGTGACCTTCCGCGTCAACGTAGAACTGGGCCGCCTCGAACGACCCGCCGACCAGGTAGGACTCCAGCTTGGTCAGGTTGATGCCGTTGGTGGCAAACCCGCCAAGCGCCTTGTAGAGAGCCGCCGGCACACTGCGCACGCGGAACACGATGGTGGTGACGGCAGGACCGCCGTCGAGCGGCGGCACGGCCCCTTCCCTTGCCATGATCAGCATGCGCGTCGTGTTGTGCTCGGCATCCTCGACGTCGGCCCGCAGGACCTCGAGCCCGTAGATCTCGGCCGCCAGACGGGGACCGATCGCGGCAATGGTTGGATCACCGCGATCACGCACGTCCCGGGCCGCCCCGGCGGTGTCGGCGTGCTGCACCGGGCGCACGCCGAGTTCCGCGATCAGGCGGCGCGACTGGCCCAGTGCGTGCACGTGGCTGTGGATCTCCGCCAGGTCCTCGATCCTGGACCCGGGCAGGCCGAGCAGCATCGCGTTCACCCGCTGGAAATGCTCGCCGATGATGTGAAGCCCCGAACTGGGCAACAGGTGGTGGATGTCGGCCACACGGCCGGCCACCGAGTTCTCCACCGGAACCATGGCACACAGCGCCCTGCCCTCCTGCACCGCCGCAAGCATTTCCTCGAAACTGGAGCAGGGCATCGGCTCCAGGTCCGGTCGCGCCGCCGTACAGGCGAGATGGGAGTTTGCTCCCAGCTCTCCCTGGAATGCGATCATCTGGTTCGGTGACGACACGTCGGGCCCTTCCTGTCAGCACACGGACGCCGCTTCAGTCCGGCGACGCGCCGGGGTCAGCGAGAAGCTGTCGGGCCCGCTCAAGGTCGGCGGGAATATCAACACCGAGGGGAACGGAGTCAACGCGGGCCACGTCGATCCGCATTCCGGCCTCCAGCGCGCGGAGCTGCTCGAGCATCTCGCGGCGTTCGAGCACGCCGCGGGGCAGGCCGACAAACCGCTCGAGAGCAGTGCGCCGGTAGGCGTAGAGACCGATGTGGTGAAACAGTGGCCCCTCTCCCGTCGGGACCTCGGCCCGGCTGAAGTAGAGGGCCCGGCCACGGCGGCCGTCCTGCTGCCAGGCCACCACGGCCTTGACCACCGACGGACTGTCGCGCTCCTCCTCGCGGGTGATTTCGGCCGCGACGGTGCCGATGTCGACCCCTTCGGTTTCGAGCAGGGCGAGGGCGGCACGCACGGTGTGCGGATCGAGGACCGGCAGATCGCCCTGGATGTTCACGACCGCGTCATGCAGCGATTCGGGATCGATGATCCCGAGTGCGGCGTGGATACGGTCGGACCCCGTCAACAGATCCGGGTCGGTCAACACCGCCTCGCCGCCGGCCGAGCGTACCGCATCGGCAATCTCCTCCTGGGCGCATGCAACGACGACCGGCCCAAGATCGCACTCGACGGCACGGCGCCAGACATGAACGATCATCGGGGAACCGTTGATGTCGGCAAGCGGCTTGCCGGGCAGGCGCGAGGCCTGGAGTCGGGACGGGATGAGGACAACGGGTCGGTGCGGCGCGGTCATGTCCTGATCCTCCGGCGGTACGGAACCGGCACGCACACATAGGGATGTGCCCGGCTCCTGTCACGCTTTGGCAGGGTACGGGCATCCCGTCAAACCGGTTGGACAGCGAAGTGCCGACCCGATAGAGTGCGCGCCGTTCGGAGGCTGGCCGCGGGCATGCGGCCGTGGTGCGCGCGGGGACTGGAGCATGGCATCTCTGGAATTGAACAAGATTGCGGCGGGCGTGCTGTGCGCGGGGTTGCTGGCAATGGCCTCGGGCCAGATCGCCGGCATACTTGTCAGTCCGAAGATGCCCGAGCAGAACGCCTACGAAGTTGACACCAGTGCGGTCCGGGACGGCGCAGCGGCCCCTGCGAAGAGCGCGGGACCGGTTCTGGAGCCGATCATGGCGCTGCTGGCTGATGCCGACCCGCAGGCGGGCCTGAAGGTGTTCAAGAAATGCGCGGCCTGCCACACCACCGAAAGCGGTGGTGCCAACAGGGTCGGCCCCAACCTGTGGAACATCGTCGGCGGCGCGAAGGGTGCCAGGGACGGATTCGGGTACTCCAGCGCATTGACGAACTTCGAGGGAACGCAGGCATGGGACTACGCGTCCCTGAACGCGTTCCTCGCCAGCCCGAAGACCTACATGCCGGGAACCAAGATGACCTTCGTCGGACTGAGGAAGGTCTCGGACCGCGCCAACGTGATCGCCTACCTGCGCACAATCGCCGATACCCCGGCCCCGCTGCCCACGCCGGACGACATCGCAAACGAGGAAGCGGCGGCGGGCGGCTGAGGTCGTGCGCGGACAGCGCCGGCCATGAGCGGGATCCCCGAACGGCTCGTCGCCTTCGCAGACAGTCTCGCCGACGCGAGCCGTCCCCTCGCCCTGCGGCACTGGCGCCGGACCCGTGACTTCGACCGCAAGGCGGACGAAAGTCCGGTCACGGTTGCCGACCGCGCGATCGAGAAGACCCTGCGCGACCTGATCGAACACCACTATCCCGACCATGGCATTGCCGGCGAGGAATTCGGCGGGCTGCGGACCGATGCGCGCCACGTCTGGTCGATCGATCCCATCGACGGGACCCGGGCCTTTGTCAGCGGCTCGCCGCTGTTCGGCACCCTGATCGCGCTGGTCCGTGACGGTGTGCCGATCCTCGGCATCATCGATATCCCGGCCCTCGACGAACGCTGGAGGGGTGCCGGTGATGGCCCGGCCACACTGAACGGCACGCCGGTGGGTACCCGGCGACCACGATCCCTCGGCGACGCCATACTCGGTTCCACCAGCCCGTTGATGTTCACCGACACCGATACCGCGACCCTTGCCCCGGTGCGCGAGCGGGTCGGCATGCAGATCTTCGGCGGCGACTGCTACCTGTACGGGCTGCTCGCCCTCGGCACCATCGACCTGGTGATCGAGGCCGGGCTCAGCGACTATGACTACCTGGCCGGAGCCGCGCTGATCCACGCCGCCGGCGGCATCATGACGGACTGGCAGGGGCGTCCGCTGGGGATCGGCACGTCGGACCGCGTGGTCGCCGCGGGCGATCCGGCGGTTCATGCCGAGGTGATTTCCCTGCTTGGGGGCGCGGCGGCACACGACGGGTAAGCGGGGTCGTGCGGCGCGCTGCCGGCCACGGAGACTGTCGCACGATGCAACCGGGGCAGCGCCGGCCTCGGAATGCCACCGGAATGCGGCACTATCCCGATGAACGTCACTGCATGACGGAGCCTGACCATGTCCATGACACGCCGGACTTTCATCGTGGCGGGGACCGCGCTCGGTTCGATGGCGCCCCTGGGTTCACCCTGGGGTCGGGAACATGCGCCGCGCTCTGCGGTCGCCCTGCACGGGGCACCGAAATACGCCGACGGGTTCGGCCACTTCGACTACGCGAACCCGGCGGCTCCCAGGGGCGGCAGCGTGGTGCTCCAGGCAAACGGGACCTTCGACTCCCTCAACCCCTGGATCGCGAAGGGGCGCCCGGCAGCCGGGATCACGCTGACCCACGACACGCTCATGGCGCGATCCTACGACGAGCCGTTCAGTCTCTACGGGCTCGTCGCCGAAACCATCTCGATTGCCGAGGACGGCGCTTCCGTCACCTTCGCGATCAGTCCCGGCGCCCGCTGGCACGACGGAAGTGCCATCAGTCCCGCGGACGTGATCTGGACCTTCAACACGCTTACCACGCAGGGCACACCCCGCTACCGGACCTACTATGCCGGCGTCGACCGGGTCGAACAGACCGGGGAACGGCAGGTGACCTTCCGGTTCAGGTCCGGCGTCAACCGGGAACTGCCGCTCATCCTGGCCGACATGGTCGTCCTGTGCGCGAGTTTCTGGAAGGACCGCGAATTCAGGGACACGCTGCTCGAACCCCCTCTGGGAAGCGGACCGTACGAGATCGAGGCCCTCGAACCGAACAAGCACATCATCTACAGGCGGCGCGAGGACTACTGGGCCGCGGACCTGCCCGTCAACAGGGGGCACTGGAATTTCGACACTGTCCGGTTCGACTACTACCGCGACCGGGATGTCGCCACCGAGGCGCTGAAGGCCGGAAACTTCGACCTGCGGGCGGAAAACTCCGCCAGGCGGTGGAACACCCAGTACGATTTCGATGCGGTTACCGACGGTTTCATGGTCAGGGAACGGATCGACCACGAGATCCCGACCGGCATGCAGGGGTTCCTGTTCAACACCCGCAGGGATCTGTTTGCGGACCCGCGGGTCAGGTATGCCCTCGCGCATGCCTTCGACTTCGAGTGGACCAACAAGACCCTGATGTACGACGAGTACACCCGGACCAGGAGCTACTTCTCCAACACCGAGCTCTCCTCCGAACACGGGCCGCCGGACAGCGATGAACTCGCGATCCTCGACCCCTATCGGAGCGTGCTCCCCGCGGAGGTCTTCACCACCCCCTACGCACCGCCAACGACCCGGGGCGACGGCAACGTGCGCAACAACCTGCGCGCGGCACTCGGACTGCTGGGCGAGGCCGGCTGGAAGGTGAACACCGACAGCGGGCGACTGGTCAACGCGGCCGGTCAGCGGTTTGAATTCGAACTGCTGCTGCTGCAGCCGTCACTCGAGCCGATATCGCAATCCTTCGCCGACAACCTGGACCGGCTGGGGATCACCATGTCGATCCGAATCGTCGAGACATCCCAGTACCTGAACCGGATCCGGAGCTTCGATTTCGACATGATTGTGGCGTCGATCGGGCAGTCGCTGTCACCGGGCAACGAGCAACGCAACCTGTGGCAGTCCAGGGGCGCCGCCATCGAAGGTTCCGGCAACCTGACGGGAGTGAGCGACCCGGTGGTCGACGAGATTGTCGAGACACTGATCGCGGCCCCCGACCGGGCCCAGCTGGTCACGCGCACCAGGGCGCTCGACCGCGTCCTGCTGTGGAAGCACCTGGTGATCCCGCACTTCCACAACACGCACCACCGCCTGGTCTACTGGAACCGGTTCGGCCGCCCGCGGATCTCGCCCAGGTACGGGCTCGGTTTTCCCTCGACCTGGTGGATCGACGAGCGCAGGGAACAGGCGCTCGAGACCTGGCGCCAGGGCAGGAGCGGCGCGGGGAAAGCGTCCGGAACCGGACAGTGACCGGATGCTCACCTATCTCGTCAAACGGCTCCTGCTGGTTCCGGTCACGCTGTTCGTCATCATCCTGATCAACTTCGTGATCGTTCAGTTCGCGCCGGGAGGACCGGTCGAACAGGCGATCGCGATGATCCAGGGCATCGGTGTCGAGGCAACGGCCCGGATCAGCGGAACCGGCGGCGGCGACCTGGTGGTCGGCGGCCAGGAAGGGCTGTCGGAGCGCCAGATGACGGGAAGCCAATCCGGCTACCGGGGCGCGCAGGGCCTCGATCCGGACATCATCAGGGCGATTGAGAAGGAATTCGGGTTCGACAAGCCGCTTGGCGAACGGTTCCTGCACATGATGCGGAACTACCTGGTGATGGACTTCGGCGAGAGCTACTTCAAGGACCGGAGGGTGGTCGACCTGGTCCTCGACAAGATGCCGGTCTCGATCTCGCTCGGGCTGTGGACCACCCTGCTTGTGTACCTGATCTCGATCCCGCTCGGCATCCGCAAGGCGGTGCGTGACGGATCCCGGTTCGACGTCTGGACCTCCGGTCTCGTCATTGTCGGCAACGCCATCCCGGCATTCCTGTTCGCCATCCTGCTGGTGGTGCTGTTTACCGGCGGAAGCTTCTGGAAGATCTTTCCCAATCGCGGGCTGCTCTCACACGGCTGGGAAGCGCTGTCGTGGTGGGAACTGGTGCTCGACTATCTCTGGCACATGGTGCTGCCGATCACCGCCATGGTGATCGGCGGGTTTGCCGGTCTCACCATGCTGACCAAGAACTCGTTTCTCGAGGAGATCAACAAGCAGTACGTCATCACCGCCCGGGCCAAGGGGCTCGGTGAGCGCCGGGTCCTGTATGGCCATGTGTTCCGCAACGCCATGCTGATCGTGGTCGCCGGGTTTCCGTCCGCATTCATCGGTATCCTGTTTACCGGGTCGCTCATCATCGAGATCATCTTCTCGCTCGACGGGCTGGGATTGCTCGGGTTCGAGGCGGCGCTGGACCGTGACTACCCGGTCATGTTTGCCACGCTGTACTTCTTCACGCTGCTCGGGCTGCTGATGGGCATCATCGGCGACATCATGTACGTGGTGATCGACCGGCGCATCGATTTCGAGACCCGGGAGGTCTGAGCTGTGCCCGGATCACACCCGGACCGGATCCGCAGGATCAGTCCGCTCAACCGCCGGCGCCTGGAGAATTTCCGGCGCAACCGGCGTGGCTACTGGTCGTTCTGGATCTTTCTTGCTCTGTTCGCGCTGAGCCTGTGTTCCGAGTTGATCGCCAACGAGAAGCCGCTGGTGGTGTGGTTCGACGGCACCCTTCGCTTCCCGGTCGCCGTTGCCTACCCGGAAACGGAGTTCGGTGGCATCTTCCCGACCGAAGCGGACTACACCGATCCCTTCGTGAGCGACCTGATCAACGAGAAGGGCTGGATGATCCGGGCGCCGGTCCCGTTCAGCTACCACACCATCGACCGCCAGCTCGACCGCCCTGCCCCGTCGCCACCGGATGCACGGCACTGGCTCGGAACCGACGACCAGGCCCGAGACGTGCTTGCCCGGCTGTTCTACGGCTTCCGGATCTCGGTGCTGTTCGGGCTGATCCTGACAGCGTTCAGCAGCGTGATCGGGGTCGCCGCGGGAGCGGTGCAGGGTTACTACGGCGGCTGGCTCGACCTGCTGTTCCAGAGGTTCGTCGAGATCTGGGCAGGCATGCCCCAGCTCTACGTCCTGATCATCATGTCGAGCGTTCTGGTCCCCGGGTTCTGGGTACTGCTGTGCATCCTGCTGATCTTCAGCTGGCTCACCCTGGTGGGCGTGGTACGGGCCGAGTTCCTGCGGGCCCGCAATCTCGACTTCGTTCGCGCCGCCCGGGCGCTCGGGGTCGGTGACGCGGTGATCATGTTCCGCCACGTCCTGCCCAACGCCATGGTCGCGACACTGACCCTGATGCCGTTCATCCTGAGCGGCGCGGTCACGGCGCTGACATCGCTCGACTTTCTCGGTCTCGGCCTGCCACCCGGATCGCCGTCACTCGGCGAGCTGCTGAGCCAGGGCAAACGGAACCTTCAGGCCCCGTGGCTCGGCATTGCCGGGTTCTGCGTGCTGGCGCTGATGCTGAGCCTGCTGATCTTCATCGGCGAGGCGGTTCGTGACGCCTTCGATCCCAGGAAGACCTTCGCGTGAGCGCGTCCCTGCTCGCGATCCGTGACCTCGACGTCACCTTCCGGACCGAAGGCAACCCGGTCCTCGCCGTCAGGGGCGGCGCGCTTTCGCTCGATCGCGGCGAGACGGTAGCCCTGGTCGGCGAGAGCGGATCGGGCAAGTCGGTCACGGCCCTGTCGGTGCTGCAGCTCCTGCCCTACCCCGCCGCGGCCCACTCGCCGCGAAGCAGCATCACCCTCGAGGGGCAGGAACTGGTCGGGGCCGACGAGACGTTCCTGCGCAGCGTGCGGGGAAACCGCATCTCGATGATCTTCCAGGAACCGATGACCTCGCTCAACCCGCTGCACGTGATCGAGCGGCAGATCGGGGAGACACTGCGCCTGCACCGGGGGCTCGGACCAGACGCAGCCCGGCGCCGGACGCTGGAACTGCTGGACCTCGTCGGGATCCGCGACCCCGGCAGCCGGTTGCCGGCCTACCCGCACCAGCTGTCGGGCGGCCAGAGACAGCGGGTGATGATCGCAATGGCGCTTGCCAATGAGCCGGACCTGCTGATTGCCGACGAACCCACCACCGCGCTCGATGTGACCATCCAGGCCCAGATCCTCGAGTTGCTGGCCCAGCTGCAACGCGACCTCGGAATGGCCATGCTGCTGATCACCCACGACCTCAACATCGTGCGCAAGATGGCCGACCGTGTCTGCGTGATGACAGGCGGGGAGATGGTCGAGACCGGCGAGACCGGGACCGTCTTCGGGAACCCGTCACACGCCTACACCAGGCAACTGCTGGCCGCCGAGCCGACCGGTTCCCCCGATCCGGTACCGGAGGATGCGGAAACGGTGATGGAAACCCGAGACCTCAGGGTCTGGTTCCCGATCCAGCGCGGTATCCTCAAGCGCACCGTCGGACACGTGAAGGCGGTGGACGGGGTCACGGTCTCGATCCGCGAAGGCGAGACCGTCGGCGTGGTGGGCGAGAGCGGGTCGGGAAAGACCAGCTTCGGACTTGCCCTGCTGCGCCTGGTCTCGAGCGCAGGGCCGATCGTCTATTGCGGCAGCGACATCCAGGGCCTGCGGTTTCGCCAGACCCGTGAGCTGCGCCGGGAGATGCAGGTGGTCTTCCAGGACCCGTTCGGGAGTCTGAGCCCGCGCATGTCAATGGCGGAGATCATCGGCGAGGGCCTGCAGGTCCATGCGCGGGACCTGCCGGCGGGTGAACGCGACCGGCGCATCGACGAGGCCATCGCCGAGGTCGGGCTCGATCCGGCTATGCGGGACCGCTACCCGCACGAGTTTTCCGGTGGACAGAGACAACGGATCTCGATCGCCCGGGCGGTGGTGCTGCGTCCGCGTCTGATCGTGCTGGACGAGCCGACGTCGGCGCTCGACCTCAGCGTGCAGGCCCGCATTGTCGACCTGCTTCGCAACCTGCAGGCGCGCCGTGGCCTCGCCTACCTGTTCATCAGCCATGACCTCAAGGTCGTGCGTGCGATGAGCCACCGTATCCTGGTGATGCGTGACGGCGTGGTGGTGGAGGACGGCACCACCGGCGAGATCATCGGGCGTGCCCGCCATCCCTACACCCGCGCCCTGATGGCGGCAGCCTTCGAACTCGAGGCCCATGGCGGCGACGTGGTTCGCCACTGACCGCCCGTGACCCTGACAACCGGGAAAGGACTCACAATGCCGGTGGTGATGTTTCATGATGCGCTCGCCTCTCCCGATGCCTGGAGAGACGGTCTCGCGGCACGGATACCGGAGTTGGACTTCCGGGTCTGGCCGGATATAGGCGATCCCGGAGAGATCGAGTTTGCGATGGTGTGGAACCTGCCGCCCGGCAGCTACGCGGGAATGACCGGCCTGCGCTGCATCTGTTCACTCGGACAGGGTGTCGATCACCTGTTCCTTGATCCCGACTTGCCACGCGACGTCCCGATCATGCGGCTGGTGGATCCGTGGATGTCGCAATCCATGACCGAGTGGATCCTGCTCAACCTGCTGTACTTCCACCGCCAGGGCCCGGAGTACGATGCGCTCGTCCGACAGCACCGGTGGCACGTGCTGCCGCCGCCGGAGACCTCGGAATGCCGGGTCGGCATCATGGGCCTGGGCGCACTCGGACTGCATGCCGCCCGCGCGATCTCCGGGCTCGGCTTCCCGACCGCGGGATGGGCGAGGACGGCGAGGACGGTCGACGGCGTGGAGGTGTATTCCGGGAACGGCCAGCTCACCGACTTCCTGGCGCGGACCGATGTCCTGTGCTGCCTGCTGCCGCTCACAGCGGCGACCCGCGGCATCATCAACACCGACACGCTGGCCCTGCTGCCCCGCGGCACCTTCGTCATCAATGCGGCCCGCGGCGCCCACATCGTGGACGAGGACCTGCTCGCGGCGCTCGACAGCGGCCAGGTTGCCGGCGCGGCACTCGACGTGTTCCACACCGAGCCCCTGCCCCCGGAACACGCGTACTGGGCCCACCCGGCGGTACGGGTCTGGCCGCATGTCTCCGCCCAGACCAACCCGGCAACCGCGCTGGAACAGGTTGCGGCCGCAATCAGGCGGGTCGCCGACGGACGGATTCCGGAAAACCTGGTCGACCCCACGCTCGGATACTGATGGCCCGTGCGCTTCAGCCGAACCGGCTGCGAATCATGCCGTAGACGGCGCGCAGGGCCTGAGCCTCACCGCCTTCCGGCCGGCCCGGCCGGTCGGCCTGGTTGTAGGCAATGAGATCGATATGGGCCCAGGCGACATCCTCCTGCACGAAACGCTCCAGGAACAGTGCCGCGATGATCGCGCCGCCAAGGCCGCCGGTGCCGGTGCTCGAGACGTCCGCCACCTTCGAGTCGATATGGCTGTGGTAGCCGGGCCACAGCGGCATCCGCCACAGCGGATCCTCCTGCTCCTCGCCGTTCTGCAGGATCTCGCCTGCAAGCGTGTCGTCGTTGCAGAACAGTGCCGGCAGGTCCGCTCCAAGCGCGACCCGGGCCGCTCCGGTCAGGGTCGCGTAGTCGACAATCATCTCCGGCCGCTCGCTTGCCGCTTCCGCCAGCGCGTCGGACAGGATCAACCGGCCCTCCGCATCGGTGTTGCCCACCTCGACGGTCAGCCCCTTACGGGTCCGCAGCACGTCGCGCGGCCTGAAGGCATCTCCGGAAATCGCGTTTTCCACCGCCGGGATCAGCACCCTGAGGCGAACCGGCAGCCCGGCTCCCATGATCATCCGTGCCAGTCCGAGCACCTGGGCAGCCCCGCCCATATCCTTCTTCATGTGCAGCATGCCGGCGGCCGACTTGATGTCGAGCCCGCCGCTGTCGAAGCACACCCCCTTGCCGACGAGGGTTACAGCCGGATGTCCGGGTTCGCCCCACCGCATGTCGATGAGGCATGGCGGCCTCGCCGCCGCCCGGCCCACGGCGTGGATGCTCGGATAGTCTTGAACCAGCAGGTCGGCCCCTTCGATCACCGAGACCGAGGCGCCCGCGTCTTCGGCAACGGCTCGCGCGGTTTCGGCCAGTTCACGCGGGCCGAGATCGCATGCCGGTGTATTGATCAGGTCACGGACCAGGGCGATACCTGACGCGCAGCGCTCGACCTCGGCAAGGTCAACACCGGCCGGCACCACGAGCCGCGCTCCGGAGCGGGGCTTCGCGGCATACCGATCGAAGGCGTAACAGCCGAGCGACCAGCCGAGTGACCACAGCGTCGCCTGGTGCGCATCGAGGCCGGGTGCATCCACCCTGTAGTCACCTTCGGGCAGGCTTGCCGGCAGTCCGGCAAGGCTCCACATGTTCCGGGACGGGTCGAGCCCGACCAGGATCCCGGCGAGGCGCCCGGCCTCGTCGGGAACGAACCTGAATTCCCCTGGCCTGGCCTCGAACCCCGTCACTCGTGCCCAGCCGTTCCCGTCGGGCAGTTCACCCGCGAGCACCGGGACGATCGGAACGGCACCATCACCAGCGGTCCGGACCAGGTTCATGTCAGGTATTCCCCCGCGTTCTCGGCCTAACGTCTCTTCGAGACCCGCACAACATAGTGCTGGCCACCAAACCGCGCCAGAGCGTTCCCGCGGGTCGGAAGGCCCCGCCGGCGCTGCACCTTCCACGCACGCGTGGCTCGAACACGGAACCCCGCACGGTGCCAAGACTGTTGCGTTCGGGCATGGCTCGGGCTCAAATGCCGGCGCCGAACCGGGGGGAAGGAGTACGCGATGGATGATCTTGTGCTGATCATCGGCAACAAGAACTATTCGTCATGGTCGCTGCGGGCATGGCTGTCGCTCTCGGCTGCCGGCGCCGTCTTCGAGGAGATTCTCGTCCCGCTTGATCAACCCAACACGCGCCAGGAAATCCTCAAGCACTGGCGCAACGGACGGGTCCCGATCCTGAAACAGGGTGACAACGTCGTCTGGGAAAGCCTGTCGATCTGCGAGTACGCCGCCGAACTGTTTCCCGAGGTCGGGCTGTGGCCGCAGGACATCCGCGCCCGCGCCATCGCCCGCTCGCTCTGCTGCGAGGTCCACGCCGAGTTCAACTCCATCAAGACACACATGCCGATGAACATCCGCAGCCGCTTTCCGAACGAGGGGCGCAAGCCGGGTGTCCAGGATGACATCAACCGGATCACCGCGGTGTGGCGCCGCGCCCGCGAACGCTATGGACGCGACGGCGGCGGACCGTTCCTGTTCGGTCCGTTTACCAATGCCGACGCCATGTTCGCCCCGATGGTCAGCCGCATGCGCACCTACGCCGTCGAACTCGGCGACATCGAGACCGCCTACTCGGAAGCGGTCTGGTCCTACCCCCCGGTGCAGGAATGGGTGAGGGCGGCGCACGCGGAACCGTGGGTGATCGAGAACGCGGAGTTCTGAGGCGCGGGCGTTCAGACGATCGAGACCGTGGCCAGAAGCAGCACCCCGGCTGCGAGAAGCGCGCAGGCGCCCGTGTAGAGAGCAAGCGCGTGCCTGATGTCCGGGGCTCCGAGTCCGGCACGTCCGTCGCCCATCCAGGCGTCGTCGATACGTACGCCGTCGTAGGACCGGGGACCGGCGAGCCTGAACCCGAGCGCTCCCGCCATCGCCGCCTCCGGCCAGCCGGCGTTGATCGACCGATGCCGGGCTGCGTCGCGCCATGCCGCCAAGACCCCGGACCGCCACGACGCTCCGGCGACGCCGGGAGCCGCGAGCGAGAGCAGCGCCGCTGACAGTCGCGCCGGTACCAGGTTTGCGAAGTCGTCGAGCCGTGCCGCCGCACCTCCAAAGGCCCGGAATCGGTCGGAGCGGTGCCCGATCATGCTGTCGGCGGTATTGATCATCTTGCAGGCGACAATGCCGGGCAGACCAAGCACCAGGTACCAGAATACCGGGGCTACCACGGCATCGGAGAAGTTCTCCGCCAGTGATTCGACCGCGGCTCGGGAAACCGCTGCCTCGTCCAGCGAGGCCGGCGTGCGTCCGACAATATGGGCAACCGATCCCCGGGCAGCCTCGAGACCGTCCGTTTCGAGTGCGCGCGCAACCCCGGCAACGTGGCGGTAGAGATCTTTCTGCGCAAGCAGGGCCGCGACACACGCCACCTCGATCAGCGTGCCTCCCGGCAGGTATGCCGCGGCAGCGGCCAGCGCCCAGCCAGCGCCCGCCGCCGCCGCGACCAGGATCAGGATCGCCAGCGTTCCCAGGATCCTGCGCTCGACTTCGGCCAGTGCCGGCCGGTTCCATGCCCGCTCGAAGCGGTCGACCATGCGCCCCATGAGCACCACGGGATGCGGGATGCGCCGCCATACCGCGTCAGGATCCCCGATCAACGCATCCAGCACCAGGGCTGCGAAGAGGACCGGTGCATGGTCGACGGGCGTGAATGCTCCGGTCACGCGTCGCTGCCGCCGTCCTGTTTGACCAGGAGCGGGAGCCCCGCCACCATCATCACCACCGTTCCGGCGCCGCGGGCTATTTCCTGGTGCAGTTCTCCGAGCCGGTCGCGAAACCGCCTCCCGAGGGACGTTGCCGGCACCACGCCGAGCCCGACCTCGCTCGAGACCAGCAGCAGCTGTCCCTCGACACTGTCGATCGCCTCGAGCAGGGCGGCCGCCGGCGGTTCCGGCTCACACCCGGCGACCAGCAGGTTGGACAACCACATCGAGAGGCAGTCGACAAGCACCACCGTTCCGGCGGTGGCCTCCCGGCGCAGGGCCGCGGCCAGTTCCGTCGGTTCCTCGACCAGACGCCATCCCTGCCCGGCCCGGCGTTCGCGGTGACGCGCAATTCGCGCGCGCATCTCCCCGTCGCCGGCCCGCGCGGTGGCCAGGTAGACCGGGGCCAGGCCGGAGGCGAGAGCGAGTGACTCGCCGTAGCTGCTCTTGCCCGACCGCGCGCCTCCCAGAATGAGTGTGGACCGGGTCATGCGTCAGGGGTTCCGGCACTCATCACGCCACTTGCCTCCACACGCCGACCTGTCGCACCGTCCGGAACCGTCCGCGCACGATCCTACCACGCCGGACCGCGGAACCTGAGCACCCGGAACGGGCTGCGGGACACGGCCTGCCCGGGCGCGTGCGGGGGCAGCCTGCGAGGCGAGTTTCCGGACAGTCATGGCTCGGGCTCGACACGACCCGCCAATCCCCGCACACTGGCGCAGGCAAGGCCGGAACCCGCGGGCACGCGTGCGGGACCAGTCGCCGGGAGGAAGGGAGGTCCGTGATGGGAGGTGAACTCGATCAGAGCGCCATAGAGCGCTACCGCCGCACCGGTGCCCTGTCGCCGTTCCGGGTGTTCGACGAAGCAGAAGCCGCCCGGCTGCGAGGGGCGCTCGAGGCCGTCGAAGCCGAGCGCGGTCCGGTGTTTACCGAGAATCGGCCGCGACCGGGTGACATGATCCGCGGGTCCTACCGGTTCAAAAGCCACCTGCTGTTCCGATGGCTGGCCGAGGTGGTCCGCACCCCCCGCATCCTCGATCTGGTCGAGGATCTGATCGGGCCGGACATCCTGTGCTGGACCACCCACTGGTTCATCAAGGAGGCCCATTCCCCGCAGTACGTGTCATGGCACCAGGACAGTCGGTACTGGGGTGTGGAGAGTGACCGCTTCGTCTCGGTGTGGCTGGCGCTCTCGCCCGCAACGCGCGCAAGCGGCTGCCTGCGCGTCCTGCCGGGGTCGCATCTCAAACCGCCCATGGAGCACGAGGACACCTGGTCCGAACACAACATGCTCACCCGCGGCCAGTCGATCAACGGCATCGACGAGGCGCGGGCACTCGAACTCGAACTGGCCCCTGGCGAGGTTGCGTTGTTCGACTATCGCCTGGCGCACGCGTCGGCCCCCAACACCAGCGATGACCGGCGCATCGGCATCGGCATTCGCTACATCGCGCCCTCGGCCCGCCAGGTACAGGCCGACTGGGATTCGGCGTCGCTGGTCAGGGGAAGCGACCGTTTCGGTCACTTCGAACCCGAACCGGAACCGTCGTGCGACTTCGATCCGGTGGCGGTCGCATTCCACGAGCGCGCCGACGCGGAACAGAGGAAGATCTACTACCAGGGTGCCACAACCGCGGGGGACCGGGACCATGCCGCTGCTGGGTAAGGGCGTTGCCGCCATCTGGCACAACGTCGCCCCGTCGGCGCAGGCCGACTACAACCACTGGCATGTCCACGAACACGTGCCCGAACGTGTTGGTATACGGGGTTTCCTTCGTGGCCGACGCTACGGCCCGATCGACGCCAACCCGGAGTTCTTCCACTTCTACGAGACCGAGTCGCTCGAAACCCTCACGTCACCGGCCTACGTCGGGCGGCTCAATACTCCAACCCCGTGGACCCGAAGGGTGGTCCCGAACCTGAAGGACAACAACCGGTCGCTCTGCCGGGTCGAGGCGTCCTTCGGGACCGGCCAGGGCGCGGCCATCCTCACCGGCCGGTTCGCAACCGCAGCCGGCGAACCGGATCCTGCGGCGTGGCTCGCGCACGAGGCACTGCCGGCACTGATCGGCAGCCCGGGGATCGTCGCAGCCCACCTGCTGCGGGGTGACCTGGCGGCAAGCCACGTGCAGACGGAGGAAAAGGCGATGCGCGAGCGTGCCGACGCGGTGGCAGACGGCGTGTTCCTCATCGAGGCCGTGGAGGCGGGGCCCCTTGAGGAGCTTGTCGCCGGAACACTGTCACCCGCAGCACTCGCAACCCGCGGCGCGAGCGACGTCGCGCTCGGCACCTACCGGCTTCACTTCACGCTGTCGGACGGGGATCTCGCCTGAAACGCAGACCTACTCGCTGCTGCCCGAACTCCCGTTTCGGCCCTGCTGTTCCATCGCGCGTTCGCGCTGCACCTTCAGGTAGCCGGATGACAGCCGGTCGCCGTTCCAGCGTCCCATGGTCCACCACCGCTTCGCCTCTTCTTCGCTCCGGTCGACGCCGAACCCGCCCATGTACATGAAGCCGAGCATGCCCTGGGAAAACCCGTCCCCGGCCTCGGCTCCGCGTCGGAACCAGCTGACCGCCTCCTCAAGCTCACCCTTGTTCTGGTAGATCTGGCCCATGGTGCCGTAGGCCCTGGTCAGGCCGCCGTCTATGGCCATCCGGGCGAACTCTATCGCCTTGGCCTCGTCCTTCGGAACCACCTCGCCCTGGTTGTAGAGCAGGCTCAGATAGATCATGGCCTGGGTATCGCCGGTTTCCTCGGCTGCGCGGTGCAGCAACGCCATGCCTTCCTCCGCCTCGGCGTCGCCGGCGGACCGCTTCTGCAGGCCGAGGACCTTCATGGCGTAGGTGATCATCGCCTCGCTGTTGCCCTGATCGGCGAGATCCATGATGACCGTGCGCGCCCGCTGCGGGTTCTCGGGCCCGGCGCCACCGGGCAGGAACTCGAGCGCGGCTTGGATCCGGGCTGCCGCATCATCCGACTTCAGCGCCTGGATCAGCAGCAGCCAGGCTCCCTCGACATCCTTTTCCACCAGCTCGCCACGCGCATGGTAGCGGGCCAGCATCACCATCGCCGCCGCATGACCGGCATCTGCCGCCTGTTCGATCAGCGCCACCCCGGCCTTTCGATCCTCCCTGGCGAAGGCGGCGTAGGCGCTGTGCACCATGACTTCCGTGTCCTGCGGCAATGCCGCACGGGCCGCGTCACACAGTCTTCCAGTCTCCCGGACGGCAGCCTGTACCCGTGCGTGTTCCTCCTCCGGCGCACCGGATTCGGTCGCACGGATCCACTGGCGGACACGGTCAAGCGACTCCACGCATGCCGCCTTCTCGCCCGCGGCACGGGCAGTGGGGACCGTCGCCCACGTCGCAAGCACCGCACCCGCCAACAGGACGACACAGCCAGTTCTGCATCCGATCATGATCATCGCTCCCACGGGCTCCTGCTCCACCGGCTCCACGAGGCCGGGCAGCAGCATGAAGAAAGCGGCGTGGCACGGCAAGGTCCGCAGGCCCGGACCCGGACGGCACTTGCCCCTGTCGAGACTTGCCCGGCAAGATGGATACCGGTTCCCACCGGCGCCGGCATCGCGAAACCGACACCGCCTGCGGGCCGACATGCCGCCCTCGCCGGCGGTCCGGGGGCGGACCCTCCTGCGGGAGCCCCGTTCGAACACTGCGTGAAGGAACCCCGAGAATGGCACAGGTCTCGTTTCCGGCGACATTCATGCGTGGCGGCTCGTCAAAAGGGGTGTTCTTCCGCACCGTCGCCCTTCCCGATGACCCGGCACTCCGCGAGCGGATCCTGCTCGCCGTTCTCGGCAGTCCGGATCCCTACCAGAGACAGCTGAACGGTCTCGGCGGTGGCCTTTCCTCGGTATCCAAGGCGGTGATCATCGGTCCGTCGACACGCCCTGACGCCGATGTCGACTACACCTTCGTCCAGGTCGATGTCGCGGCACCGGCCGTGCATCTCGGCTCCAACTGCGGCAACCTGAGCTCCGCGGTCGGACCCTTCGCCATCGACAGCGGACTGGTCGGTGCCAACGGCTCCGAGGCCCAGGTCCTGATCCACAATACCAACACCCGCAAGCTTATCCGCGCCCGGGTGCCAGTGGCGGACGGTGCGCCGAAAGTCGAAGGATCCCTCGCCATCCCGGGCGTGGCCGGGACCGGGGCTGGGATCAGGCTGGATTTCATGGATCCGGCCGGACCGACAACCGGCACGCTGCTGCCCACCGGGCGGCCTGTCGACACGCTGTCGCTGGACGAGGAAGGAACCATCGAGGCCTCGATGGTCGATTCAAGCAATCCCTGCGTGTTTCTCGAAGCGGAGCGTTTCGGGCTCGAAGGCACCGAAGGGATCGATGCGCTTGACGCGGACACCGGGCTCGCGGACCGGCTCGAACGGGTCCGGCGCGAGGCGGCGGTCAGGATGGGACTGGCCACTTCGCCCGAAGTCGCCCGTCCCAATGCGCCGATGATCGGCCTGGTCGCACCGCCACGGAGCTACCGCACCCTGTCGGGCGCCACGGTCGCAAGCCGCGAGGCTGTCATCGCGGCGCGGATCTGGTCCATGGGCCGGGTCCACCGGGTTTTGCCGCTGACAGGTGCCATGTGTCTCGCCGTTGCCTGCCGCATTCCCGGCTCGGTCTGCGCGCGGGTGTTGGCGCGGCAGGCGGACGCGCTGTGCATCGCAACACCGTCGGGAGTATTGCCGCTCGACGCATCGGTCCGCACGGACGACGGGACCGTTACCGTCGAGCAGGTCACGGCGTGGCGGACCGCGCGCATCCTCATGAAGGGCGAAGTCTTCGTTCCACGCTCCATCGTCTCCCCGATGCCCTGAACGGCCGTCACCGGCGGGATTTTCGGTCGAGCGTGACCAGGGCCAGGATCGGCAGGCTGGCGAAACAGGTGGCGGCATACAGGTAGAAGCAGTTGTTGTAGCCGATCATCGTCGACTGGCGGACGGCTTCGGACGCGAGCCTGCCGAGGCTGTCGACCCAGTCCACGGAACCCGTGCCGATGACATGTCCGAAGTCCAGACGCTCGGAGTACGGCGTCACCGTACCCACCATCTCGGAGTAGCGGATCTTCGTGGTCCGCACCAGCAGGAACACGCTGAAGGCTACGAACAGGCTGGTGCCGAGGTTGCGCAGCAGATGGAACAGCGCCGACCCGTCCGGCAGCATGGTTGGCGGCAGGGTGGAGAATGTCACGATCGACAGCGGCACCCACATGATGCCGCAGCCGAACCCCTGCAGGATGCTGGGCCAAGCGAGCGCCCACATGCCGACATTGAGATCATGCAGGCTGAGTGCCCAGCCGCTGATGCCGACGCAGACCATGCCCACCACCAGGCCAACCCGCGGATCCACCCGCCCCATCCGGGCCGCAACCATGAAACCGACGATCATTCCGACACCGCGCATCGCGAGCAGGATGCCGATCAGCCCGTCCGGATACCCCTTCAGGTTCTGCAGCAGCGGCGGCAGCAGGACCAGCGGCGTGAAGTTCAGCGAGCCGTATATGAAGACCAGGAACAGCCCGATGGTGTAGTTGCGATCGGCGAACAGACGAGGGTTGATGAACGGCTGTTCTGTGAAGCAGCTGTTCACGAGGTACATGAGGATCGCAACCACCATCAGTACCGTCGTCGAGACGATGAAATGCGATTCCAGCCAGTCGAGCCGTTCTCCCCGGTCAAGGATGAGCTGCAGCGACACGATCGCAATCGAGAACAGGGCGAACCCGGCGAAGTCGAAGCGGAACGCGGTGTTGCGTCCTCCTTCGCGAATCCAGCGCACGACGCCAAGGTAGGTGACGACGCCGAGTGGCACCATCATCAGGAATACCCAGCGCCAGCTGTATTCCTGCGAGAGGTATCCGCCGAGCGATGGGGCGATCGCAGGCCCGATCACGACCGACATCCCCATGAAGCCGTTCGCCTTGGCATGTTCCTCCCGCGGCCAGGTCTGCAGGATGATGGCCTGTGCCATCGGTACCAGCGGCGCGCCGAGCGCCCCCTGGAGCACCCGGAAGAACAGCAGGGATTCAAGGCTGGTGGCAAAGGCGCAGGCAAGCGTCACCAGGGTGAAGCCGGAGATGCACCAGAGCAGCAGACGCCGCTGACCGAACATGGCGACCATCGCCCCGGTGAGCGGCGTGACCACGGCGGTGGCAACCACGTTGAGCGTCACCACCCACGCGACCTGTTCCTGGGTCGCGCCAAGCGCGCCCTGCAGCTGCGGCAGGGCGACATTCACCATGGTGATCGTGAGCGAATACAACATGGCGCTCAACGCCATGATGACGAGCACGAGCATCCGGTAGGCGCGGCTGACCGGGGCTTCCTCGGCGCGAGCCGTCATGCATCACCCCGCTCACGGGACCAGAACACCCGGCAACTGTAGACGCCCGCCCCCTCCGCCGCCATCGCGCGCGACAAAGAATACCTCCGTGATCAGGGACCTGCGGGACAAGCCGCAGCTGTCCCGGCGCGATGAATGCCGACGCGGCGAGACACCACGGAGTCACGTGCCGTTCGGTGCGACGCGGCGCGCTCACCCGTCCCTTCGACGTTCAGGCTGCCAGTCACGGAAAACACGATGACGCGGCACGGCGAACAGTCCGCCACCGCAACGGCCGGCGTCCGCGGGCTCCGTGCGACCCGTTCCCGTCCAGAAACGGGCGGCACGCTCTGTCCGGTCCCCGCATGCGCTGGTACCGCCACGCTGCCGTCCGGAACCGCGCCGTGACCTTCATCGATCGTGTGGAACCGCGGACATCCGCGTAAACACTGTTCCGGCAAAGACAGCCCGCCATTTCGGTTCAGATCCGGTAGTCGGCAACCATCAAGCGGCAGGTGCGCCGATTGGCTCCGGGTCGTGACAAGTTGTTCCCGGAGTCATGTAACTGTACAATAAACGCTTATTGAACGATCTGTGAGGCTGATGTGAATCAACGCAGTGGGAACATGCAGGAAAAGGTTCTCGCGGTCCTCCAGAGACATGGTACGCCGATGTCTGCGTACGAGGTCCTCGGCCAGTTGCGCGATGTTCACCCGCGACTTGCTCCACCAACGATCTACCGGGCGCTGGCGGCATTGATCGAGCGGGGCGGAGTCCATCGGCTCGAATCCCTCAACGCCTTTGTCGCATGTTCGGTTGACCGGCACGGAGATGCACCGGTTCTTCTTATCTGCGAGGATTGCGGCACGGTTGAGGAACCTGTCTCGTCACTCGTCGCAGACCAGCTGTCAAGCATCGCGAAACTGGTCAACTTCACTCCGACACGCCAGGTCATCGAGGTCCATGGCCAGTGCGCACGCTGCAGAAGGTAACGGCCCGACGCACGAGGGCTGCGTACAGGCCTGAACGCAGGATGCTGCTCGTCGGGGTCGGACCGCGGCTTGCCGGAGCGCTCCTGCTTGTCCTGGCGCTGTGGTCCGGTTTCCTCTGGGCGACATCTACACCGGGGGCGTCATGACCTATGCGGTCGCGTTTCAGGAGCTGACCCTTGGATATGACCGGCGCCCTGCGGTGCGTCACGTCAGCGGCCAGGTTTCCGATGGCAGCCTGACCGCCATCGTAGGGCCAAATGGTGCGGGCAAGTCGACGCTGCTCAAGGGCATGACAGGTGCGTTGCGGCCACTCGCGGGGCGCGTCCATTTCGGAACCTGTGCGCGCAGCGACGTCGCGTATCTGCCTCAGCAGTCAGACATCGACAGGTCTTTCCCGGTCACGGTCGTCGACCTCGTGGCGATGGGGCTCTGGCGCGAGATCGGTGCGTTTTCCGGACTTCGCGCCCGGCACCGGTCCCGGATCGACGACGCCATAGCCGCCGTCGGGCTCACCGGGTTCGAGTCCCGGCCCATCCGCACCCTGTCAGGCGGGCAGTTTCAGCGCTCGCTGTTCGCCCGTCTCCTGCTTGAGGATGCACGGCTCATGCTGCTCGACGAACCGTTCACGGCCATCGATTCCAGGACGATGGCCGATTTGCTCGGTGTGATACAGCGCTGGCACGGAGAAGGACGCACGGTGCTCACCGTTCTGCATGATGTCGAGACCGTCCACACTCATTTTCCGGAAACGATGATCCTGGCGCGGGATCTGGTCGCACACGGGCCCACGGCAGACGTACTGACCGCCGCCAACCAGTTCCGTGCCCGCCAGATGTGCGAGGCCTGTTCGGGCCCGCCCCACGATTGCGGAAGACATCCTTCGTGAAGCGGAAGGTCCTGATCCAGCCGTCTGCCGAATCTGGAACACGGGCCGGGCGCTGACGAGCTGATTCCCGGTCACCATTGAAGCGGCATCGGCGGGCGTCTTCCTGCGCCCGCGCCGGACGGATCCCGTGGTGCGCGCGCCCCCCGGCGCGGCCGTCGGCTTTCCCGTCGCCGGTCTCGGGCCCGGAGCAATGACTGCGGGCGCGAGACCGGAATGGCCGTGGCCCTGCTTCCGGGTTTCATTACGCGCGTCACGGCACTGCGGCAGAATGCAAGCCCTGCCGCGTTCTGCCTCGTATCGCCGGCTCCCGGCATGCTGGTCGTGTCGACCTCGTGCATGTGCGTTCCGGCAGCGTGCCCGTACTCGGCACGCGATGCCGATCCCGTTGCGCTGCATCACCAGCCTGACACCGGACGCACTCGCGCTTGGCGCCGCTCGCGCCAGCGCGATAGTGTGTATCCGGACCCGGAACCGTGACGGGCAGAGGCACGATGGGAACATCGGCAACGAAAGATCGCAGGCCCCTCGCCCTCGGGCTGATCGGGATGGGCGCGATCGGTCTCGACGTGCTCGGGATGATCAGATCCTCGCTCGCAGACAGGATCACCGTCGAGTCGGTGCTCGTTCGCACTCCCAGGGCGGAGTCCGGCGACGTTCCCGTCACCCACGAGCCCGAGCGGTTTCTGGCTCACCGGTTCGATGCCGTCCTCGAGGGCGCCGGCCACGCCGCGGTGCGGGACCACGGCGAACGCATTCTCGCATCCGGCGCCGACCTCATCGTGACCTCGGTCGGCGCGTTTTGCGAAGATGACCTCTACCGCCGGTGCGTCGGGGCCGCTGAACGCTCGGGTGGGCGCCTGATCATTCCATCAGCCGGCATCGGCGCCCTCGACACCCTTTCGGCGGCAGCGGTCGGCGGTCTCGACGAGGTCCACATGATCGTGCGCAAGGATCCGTCCGCCTGGTACGGAACCCGGGCGGAGGGCGAGCACGACCTTGCCGCACTCACCGGGCCGACGGTCATTTTCGAGGGGACGCCGCGCGAGGGCGCCCTGCTCTACCCGCAGAACGTGAACATCTCCGCAGCGGTATCGCTGGCCGGGCTCGGACTTGACCGGACTCACCTGACCATCATCGCCGACCCGCAGATTGACACCCATGTCTGCGAAGTTCACGCAACCGGCGCCTTCGGGTCGTTTTCGTTCCGCGAGGACATCGCGGTCTCACCGACCAACCGCAAGACGGGTCAGATCGTTGCGATGGCGGTCATGAAGACAATACGCCAGCTGGTAAACCCGGTCGTCATCGGCGCCTGACGCACCGACCCCGGATCATCCCGCAGTTCACAGGCGCTGTTTCCGGCATTCCGGGCCAGGGATCAGGAGCATCTCCAGAGTCCGAGATCCTGGCCGACCAGGAACGCCGTGACCGCGTCCCCGATCACATCCGTGTCCTCCTTGGGAAGCCCGACAGGCATGACCGGCGCCAGCGCTTCCGACGGACGGTCGGTGCGGTTTTCTGCCGATGGAAGAAGCGGATCGCGTCGTAGGGAGAACATCAGCGTTTTTCCCGTTGTAGCGGACCGAAACCGATCCCCTACAGGATCTTGTGGGTCCTTCCACATGGTGTGGGCAACCCGGGTCCGCGTCAATAGTTGATCGACGTCACCGGTGCAGGAAGGTGACCGGGAAACCGGACCCTACGGCGTGACCGCGGCTGGTTCGAACAGGCTGCAAACCAGCCTGCAACCGCGGGGAACCGGTCCTCGATCGCCATCCCGACCGTGCCGGTGCTCCGAGGCGCGAAGAAGCCGATGATGTCGGCGGCGGTCAATCGGTCACAGGCCACGAACCCGCGGTCCGCCATGTGCGGCTCGAAACGGCCCAGGAACACCTCCGTCATCTCGGTTCCCCGCTGCGCCAGGTCGGGCAGCTGGGGCCGGTCGCTCCGTGTCCCCGGGATGACCCTGCCCGCAAAAGTCGGCACATGGTTGCGGACCGCGTGGAGCATGGGCAGGAACCCGTCGAGTTCGATCCTGCGGCACCACATGTCGATACTCCGCCCGCTCGCGCGGGGTGCGCCTGAACAGCGACGGCTCGGGATGCAGCTCCTCGATGTATCGGCATATGGTCATGGACTCGGCGATGACGGTGCCATCATCAAGCTCGAGAAAGGGTACGTAATTGAACGGGTTCATGCTTGCCCAGGGCTTGGAATACTGATCGCCGTCGCGCACGTTGAGCTCGACGAGGGGTATCTCGATCCCCTTCTCCGCCAGAAATACCTGGACCCGCTACGCGTTTGCCGCCGGGCCGAAACCATACAGTTTCATCGTGTCCCCCCCTGCTCCTGCACGCGTCACCCCAGCGCCTGGGACAGTTCGGCGATCAGGTCGTCGCCATCCTCGATCCCGACCGACAGGCGCACCAGTCCGTCCGATATTCCGAGACTTTCGCGCACCTCGCGCGGAACAGAGGCGTGGGTCATGATCGCCGGGTGCTCGATCAGGCTCTCGACACCCCCGAGTGACTCGGCCAGTGCGAACAACGTGCACCGCTCGAGGAACCGGCGCGCGTCCTCGAGCCCGCCGGAAATGATCGCCGTCACCATGCCCCCGAACCCGTGCATCTGCCGTCGCGCGAGCTCGTGCTGCGGGTGGCTCTCCAGTCCCGGGTACCACACCCGTTCCACCCGCGGATGCGCCTCGAGGAAGGCGGCAACCCGGGCCGCATTCTCGCAGTGCCGTTGCATGCGAATCGGCAGCGTCTTGAGCGCACGGAGGACCAGGAAACTGTCAAACGGCCCTGGTACCGAGCCGATCGCGTTCTGCAGGTAGCCGATCCGGCCGGCCAGTTCCTCGCGCCCTTCCCGGACGACGGCAATACCTCCGACGATGTCCGAATGGCCGTTGAGGTACTTGGTCGTCGAGTGCATCACGACGTCGAACCCGTGGTCGAGCGGGCGCTGGACCCACGGAGAGGCAAAGGTGTTGTCACACACCGTCATTACCCCGTGACGTGCTGCGAGTGTCGCGACCGCCTCGAGGTCGACCAGCTTGAGCAGGGGATTGGTCGGCGTCTCGACCCATATCATCCGGGTCCTGTCCGTCAGCGCCGCCTCAAGGCGGTCCGGGTCCGACAGGTCGACGAAGCTGAAGGTGAGCCCGGAGGAGCGCCGACGGACGTTTTCGAACAAACGGTACGAGCCACCGTACAGGTCGTCCATCGCGATCACGTGGTCGCCTGTATCCAGCAACTCGAGCAGGGTTCCCATCGCCGCCTGCCCGGAGGCAAAGGCGTATCCCCTGGCCCCGTTCTCGAGATCGGCCACGCAGGCTTCCAGTGCCGCCCGGGTAGGATTGCCGGTGCGCGAATACTCGTAGCCCTTGTTGATACCGGGGCTTTCCTGGACATAGGTCGAGGTGGCGTAGATCGGGGTCATGATCGCACCGGTGGTCGGGTCGGGCGATTGACCGGCATGGATTGCCCGGGTCGCGAAACCGGGGCGGTTGGGCTTCTGTGTCATGGCATCCCGGGGTGGGAAAGCGGAGACCCCTCCGGTTCCCCTTGCGAAGTTCAGGACAGGGCGCGGCGCATGTGGTTGATGAGATCGACCCTGGTGATGATTCCGAGGAACCGCGTACCGTCTACCACGATCGCTACCTTGTCGGCACGAAACAGTGTCACCAGATCGGAGAGCCGGCCATCGACAGGCATCAGGTCGAGCCGCTCGGTCATGTGCCGGCTTGCCGGGTCATTGAACACTTCCGGCTGGCCGTGGACCGCCAGCAGGATGTCCTCCTCGTCCAGCACCCCGGCGACAGACCCGTCGTCAGCCAGGACCGGCACCTGGCTGACTTCGTTGGCGCGCATCCTGCTGTAGGCCGTGTTCAGGGTGTCGGAAGGCGACACCGAAATCACCCGGCCCTGATCCGCCCGGTTGACAATCAGGTCGCCCAGATCTCCCGCCATGGCGCGTTCGACCAGTCCCTGCTCCACCATCCATGCCGGGTCGAAGGCCCGGCCCAGGTACTTGTTTCCGGTGTCGCACACGAAGGTGACCACCCGCATCGGCCTGGTCTGGCGCCGGCACCACCGCAGCGCGCCCGCCAGCAGTGTTCCGGTCGAGCTGCCAGCCAGGATGCCCTCTTCACTCAACAGCGTGTTGATGGCCGCAAAGGCTTCTGAATCGGGCACGATCTCGGCGTCGTCGATGAGCGAGAGATCAAGGTTGTCCGGAATGAAATCCTCGCCGATGCCTTCAACCAGCCAGGACCCGCCCTCGTAGTTCACCTTGCCGGTCATCACCGCCGGGCCAACCACGGACCCGACCGGATCCGCGACCACCACCTTGAGGTCGGGATTCATGCGCTTCAGAAACCGGCCGGTGCCGGTGATCGTTCCACCGGACCCGACGCCGGCGACCAGCGCGTCGACGTCGCCGTCCATTTGTTCCCAGATCTCCGGGCCCGTCGTGGTCTCGTGCGCGAGCGGGTTGGCCGGATTGTCAAACTGGCTGGCCCAGAACGCGCCCGGCGTCTCGGCCACGATCCGCTCCGCCATGTCCTGGTAGTACTCGGGGTGACCCTTCGGCACATCCGAGCGGGAAAGCAGCACCTCCGCACCAAGCGCCCTCAGGTGACGGATCTTGTCGAGGCCCATCTTGTCGGGAATGATCAGGATCAGACGGTAGCCCTTCCTCGCCGCAACCAGTGCCAGGCCGAGACCGGTGTTGCCAGCGGTCGCCTCAACGATGACACCGCCCTTGCGAAGCCTACCGTCGCGCTCGGCCGTCTCGATCATCGCGAGCCCGATCCGGTCCTTGATGGATCCGCCCGGATTCTGGTTCTCCAGCTTGACGAACAGCCGGCATGATCCAGCATCCAGTCGGCTCAGTTCGAGAACCGGGGTGTTGCCGATCAGTTTCAGTACCGAATCAACGGGTTTCATCCTCGTCTCCACAAGGTGGCGCACCTGGAGCGGGCCGGAATTCTGCCAGCCCAAACGCAGACACCCCGGCGACGAGCGCCGGGGTGCCGCGGAACAGGTCATGGCGCGAACCGAAAAAGGTCCCACTCATGGCACGAACCGAAAGCAGGTCCGTAGGGACGTACCCTATCTGTCGAACCGAAACGTGTCCAGCCTGACCACGTCGCGGACACCGGTCAGCAGCCCTTCGAACCGAACCGCATGGCTTCGACCGCCGCGCGCAGGTTGCCGCCCACGTTGGGCAACCGTTCCGGCGTGGCCGGATCACCGGCAACCACGGCGTGCAGTCGGCATGTCGGTAAACCGGATGCATCGAGCCCCGTGAGTCGGGGAGCAAGGCCGACCTCCCGCACGTGGAAACCGGGATCAAGGGCGAGATGACCGAGGTCAGGAGCGAGCTCACGTGGAACAGGTTGATCGGCACGGCAGTCCTGGCGATTCCGGTCCCGCCGTGTGACCGGCTCAACCAATCTCGACGATCCTGCCGGTTCAGTGGGGCCGACTTGCCTGGCCCGACGTCCTTCAAGTGACCGCCGCCGGGGCCAGTGTCCTGTCTCCCGTGCCATACCGGGACCCTTCCGCGGGGAACGCCCGGGAGGAGCCCAGCGTCAGCTGTCATCACCGAACGGAACCTGGCCACCGCCTGTCGGCAGACACTGCGACTGTGACCACAGGCCCGGGACGCAGTGCCGTTTGGTTCCCGCGCGCGCGGAACGCAGCGACCCGTTAGCGACTGGGGCATCGCCATCGTGCTCAAGGGCAACACGCTTCGTCATCCGGACCCGGCGAGATCGGTGTTTCCGCAACAACAGATGGCAGTCGATCTGCCGCACTTCGATGTCCGGGCGCTGTTCGAGGATGATCCGCAGCACCGCGTCTGTGCCCTCGGCTCCCTCCCCCACGTCATCTGCCGCGACGGCGGGGTACTCGCAGGTGACTGGAAAAGACCGGACCCAGCGCGAACGGAACGGGATGCCGCCATTCTGCCGATCGGGAAAGTACTGTGGAGACCGCTCCGGACTGGCAGCGACAGGAAATGCTCCCACCTGTTGCGAAACACCGCTGACGCCGCCCTGTCGCTGGTCAAGGCGACGATGGAGCGGCGTGGCTCGCCCGCCGACCGTAGCCATGACATCGCCCGACTAGCCGCCGCCTTCGCCGCGCACCGGCCCGACGAAGGTGCACTGGCGGAGCGGATGGCGGTTCCGAACGGCAGCAGCCGCGTCCATCAGTGACGATGGACGAATTTTGGCCACCGGCCGCTCAGGCCGCTGGCTTTCGTCTTGGTGGAACCCTGGATGTCCGGATATCCGAGATCGAAAAGCAGGACGATGACATGGCCGGACAGATTCCCGATCTGGCACGGGATGCAGCGTTTGACATGGCTGCGTGACCCGATCTCACGAGCACACTGGCGAAACCCCAAGGCTGACGAGGGGCATCCGGCTCAAGCTGCGGCACAAACCGCGTTGGCGCGCCGGACGGGGCTGGCTTAGGCCATCGCGTCGTTCCGCAACAGGGTACGCCGGATGGTGGACGATTGGCCGGTCCCGACGCCGTTCGACGACATGTCGTGATGGACAGCGGTGTCGCGCCGGAATCGCCTCAGAAGCCGTAACGCATCGAGACGACGGTTTTCGTCTCCTCGGTATCCGCGGCCCTGACCCCGCTGATGGTGGCCTCGGCCCTCGCGTGGTTGACGCCGAGATTGTCACGGGCGGAGAGAAACCAGACCAAAGGGCGGAGCAAGATACTGCCACCACGGTCGTGGGGTGAGGTGGCCCGAGGAGGTCGGGATTCGGCTTGAGACGGCCGGTGGCGGAAACGCAGGAAGGGCGTGGCCCGACCGGAGTTTCCGGCTCAGGACCGCGCGACGGTCAGCCCGTGGGGGCCGTTTTGCGCGCGTGGCTGTGGTTGAGGCGGAAGCTCTCGCCGTTCATTTCCAGGATATGGACATGATGGGTGAGACGGTCGAGCAGATCCGCTCCAGTCCGCCCCCGTTCGAGCAGAATGTCCATCATTTTCCACTTCCCGCCGCCGATGGCCTCGTGAAGTGATGTGGCCGCATCGGTTGATGATTGGGCGTTGACGTCTGCGCCAGCGTCGAGCCCCACGGCGCGCATTCGGTCGGCGAGTTTGCGGGTGCGGCCGGGGTCGAGCTCAACGTTGAGGAAACGCCGGATCTCGGCGGGTCGGGCGGCCAACCTGCCGAACCCAGGCGCCGATGGACCGAAACGGTCTTCCCTCCCGAATCAGCCCCGTTCCTGAAGCTGGTCTTGCTAGTCGGCGACACCGCGCACTAGAGTCGCCGGGCACCCTGCAACCGGGAGGAAGCCCCGTGGACCCCTTCGTTCGTGCCGGAGCGCTCCTCCTGGTTTGCATTGCCTGGTCCGGTGAGCCGCAGCAGGCGTTGGCGGGTTCTTGTGACACGGTGCATACGGTGACGGTGTCTCCTGAGGAGTACATGGAAGGTGTCTCGCTGACGGACCTGATGTCGCATCTGATCTCGACCGGACGGCGGATGGCCGTCGAGCAGGTAACGACGACGCGGGTCCTGAGCGCGAGCAGCGAGACAATTCACGATGACGACGTGGACTTTCGTTCCCATAGCTCAGAACGAGTTGTCGGTACGGTCAACTCCCACAAGGTTGTCGCTCGGGAGTTCGGGAAGATCGGCACCCGGGAAACGCTCCGCGTCACGCTACAGGTGGACGTTTGCGTGGGTCCGGCAGACCAGATCTGGTACGTCCGAATCGACGACCTGGTATCGGAGACGAAGGGAGATCTCGCGTGGATGAAGTCACGCCTGAAGAGCCCGACGGACAGAATCCAGTTGGTGCGCCCGGGAGAGCTGGGCGCAGAACATGCGCCGTACCGGATCGAGGGGCTCGCGTTTTCGGAGAAGGCCTCGGTTCACAGCTTTACCAATGACGATCAGATACGCCGGTATGACCAGTGTGTCCAGACAAGGCGCTCGCAAGCCCAGACCCAGATGCAATTCCTGAACTCGTTTGGCCTAGGAAACTTCGGCTCGGTTGTGCGAGGTGCGGGTGACCCCTCGCGGGCCTGCGGGGACCGTCCTCGGCACACCAGAGGAAATAGACTGGAAGCGGAAGCGGTATTCGAGATCAAGATCTGCGACACCCATATTGGAAATTGTCAGGTCGTTCGTCAGCGTCATGACTCCCGGACTATCGTAAGGACGAAGGAGGATGCAGAAGTCGCACATCGTCAGTTCTATCACGAAGGGTTCGGTTTCGTGGGAGCGATTGCTCTCCACACCCTTCAGCGGTCTCTGGGAATGCTCGACAGGTGAGGGCAATCGTCGCGCTTCTGGCTCTGGTCGGAGCGAGCCCGCTTCATGCCGAGCAGTCCGGGGTTCTGCCGGCTCTGGAGGTGCAGAACTGCGCCGCCGGAGTCGACTACCACGTTCGCATCAGGCTTCCCGCGGGGCCGCCGCTGGCGGTACAGATGCGTCGCGCGCGAAGTCAGGCGGTCCGGACGTTGACTCGACACATCTTTGGATCGGCAACGGCAAGCGTCGTTGCCGCGGAGTCCCGGGAAGGCGAGGAGATGGCGGTCAGCATCCGGCGCTTCGAGCGGACCGATGGTCTCTTTCGGGGCATGGTCCACCGGGGTAGCAGTGAGGGTGACTCGGGATTGGAATTCGCGTTTTCACTGTCCTTCCTGAACGAGCTTTCGGCTGTCGTACATGACCTCGTATGTGGACACGAATTGAGGGAGACCCAATGAACAGCATAGTCAGAACCGCCTTGACTGCATGCCTTGTCACCCTCGCATGGGCGGTTGCGGCGTCTGGGGCCGGCGATGTCGGGAATCAGCATGTCGGAATGTACAGCCCTGGCCTGATTGCCGATTGGGAGAGAAGCCTTGGCGATAAGGGTCTTGTCCAGGGAGCGAACGAGCGCGACATATACGTCGCGGTCGGACGAAATGCGGTGGAATTTCCGCCGGGCCATCCGGGGTTTCACGAGGCAAGGAGCGTTGCCTACGATATCGCGTATCTTCGGGCCAAGACGGAGCTCGTGAGGTTTCTCGGTGCGTCGATCGAGCAGAGCAACTCGTACGAAGCACTCGAGAACGCACAATGGTCGGACGGTCAAGGGGAGGCCCTGGAGCGGCTGAAGCAGGCGGACCGGATCTCGAGGAAGCTAAACGACCTTGAGGAAGCGAAGCTGGATCAGGAGCTTGCCAGTATCGACCCGGAATACGATCCGGATCGGTACGGAAGCCGGGAAGAGAAGGAAAAGGCCTTCCGTGGCGCGTTCCAACGCCAGATTCGAGAAGTCGCGTCCAGCCACGTATCCGGAGCCCTTCCCCTTGAGGTGTTGGAGGGGCCGGTAGAAGACGGGAACTCGTACGAAATCTTGGTCGGACTGGTATGGAGTCCACGGCTGGAGCTTGCGGCTCGGGCCGTTTCCGGGGGCTACGCTCCTGCCCGCGCGGACGTGGCTGGGTTACGGATCGCGGACTGGTTGCCGAAAGAGGCGGATTTGCTCTCTGCGAGCTGGGGCGTTCACAAGATGATTGACGAGAACGGAGATCAGGTTTTTGTAGGATTTGGGCAGGCCGCACCCCGAAAGACCTCGGCATCTCGCCGGAGCCGGGCGGAGGAGGTGGCGCTCCGGCGCGCGGAGCTTCGCGCCAGGGGAGCCATCCGGGGGTTTGTCGGCGAGGTCGTAAGATCGGAAAGGTCGGAGGAGGGCGAGGAGATCGCCATCGAGTACGCCGATGCAGCGGTCAGCGGGGCGATCGGCAGTACGTTTCTCGAGAAGCTGGAATCGAACGCGAAGGCCCTGACGATCACGGGTCTCACGGTTGTCGGTCAGTGGATCCTGGCGCATTCTGCTGACAAGCAGCGGGTGGCGGTGGTGGCGGTGTCCTGGTCTCCGAGTGGCCTGGGCACGGCAAATCGGGTACGCGATGCGATGCTCGCCCCGGACAAGGCATCCTCGGCAAGACCGGACCCGAAGTCCGAAAAAGCGGATCCGAAATTGCTGCAGAAGGAAAACGTCAAGGTCAGGGACTTGTAGCCCCGGCACCAGGGCGGACCCCTGCTCGGGGCCTTCTCGCCGCCTGACAGGCAGTTGACGCTGATACTGGACTTCCCCTCCGTGCCCTGATTCTGCCGCCGTGAAGCAATCACCAATGTGCGATGCACCCACCCCGCCGACTCCCCTGACCACCGATAGCTTCCGATGACAGGACCATCGTTGAAAGCAGGACGATGGCGCGGATCACCGCACCGGGTGTCAAGGGCGGAGAGAAACTGGAGATTCGCCTCTGACCGTTTATCCGTCGCAGGAGACGTCGCGCACGAAACGTGGGCGATACTCGTTGCCCCAGCTCGCAGGAGCGCGAGGACGAGTTCGGCAGTGGCTTGTTCGGAGGAAGCGAGGTCAGGCCGTGGACGGTCTCGTGCCGTTCCTCGCCGGTCTTGCGGATCCCCCGGCGACGTCGACCCTCCGCCGGATCACCAGTCCGGTGGATGCATCCTGTGCCATTCGGTCGCGGATTCAAACGCCGCTCCGGCCCGAATCAGCAACGGCTCGGACAACCGGTGGCCAACCAGCTGCACGGAGAGCGGCAGTTCCGAGCGACCCAGTCCGCACGGCATCGCGATGGTCGGCAGGCCGGCGTAGTCCATCGGAACCGTATAGCGGGAATCCCACGCCCGGCGCTCCGGGGAAATCGGACCGTAGGCCGCACTCGGGGGATAGGGGATTGCGGCCTGCGGCGTGGACGGGCACAGAAGCAGGTCCGTATCGGCCATTGTCCGGGCAAGCGCTCCGTTGCACTCGAGCCGCAGCTGGTGCGCCGCCGCGTAGTCTGCAGCACTGTATTGCGAACCCCGATCGAGCCATTCTCCGAACCAGGCGCCATACTCGTCGCGGCGTGCGGGCCAGAAGTCCCGGTGAGCATGGACCGCCTCGACCGAGCACAGGACCTGCCACCCCTCGAGATAGCGTTCGAGTCCTTCCGGCATCGCCACCTCGACGATGACGGCTCCGAGACCCCGCAGGACCTCAAGGCTCGCCATCACCGCATCCGCAAAGTCCGGCGCCAGGTCAGCAAGACCATAGGTCGCATCCCATCCGATCCGTATTCCCTCGATGCCGCGGGAGATCCCGGAGAGCATGTCGGGAACCGGGTCGGAAACGGCGGTCGGATCGAGTGGATCGGGACCCGCAATTGCCTCGAGCACAATCCCGGCATCCGCCGCGCACCGCGCCAGTGGACCGACGTGGTCGAGCGAAGGCGCCAGATCGAGAACGCCGAACCGGCTCACGCGGCCCCAGGTCGGTTTCACTCCCACCGTGCCACACACTGCGGCCGGATGACGGATCGAACCGCCGGTATCGCTGCCGAGCGTCGCGTAGGCGAGTCCCGCTGCGGTGGCGGCCCCGGACCCGCTTGACGATGCCCCTGGCCAGAACCCCTTGCGCCACGGGTTTTCGGGTACGGTAAAGCCGGGATTATAGCCGGCCATTGCACCTTCGGTGAGGGCCAGCTTGCCGAGAATGACCGCTCCGGCATCGCGCAGACGCGCAACAACCGTCGAATCGGTCCCGGGCACCCGGTCTGCCATGACGGCGCAGCCACCCGACGTGATCGTGCCGGAGGTATCGCAAAGGTCCTTTACCGCAACCGGGATGCCGTGCAGCCGTCCCCTGTTGCGACCGGCAGCAAGTTCGGCCTCGGCACGCCGCGCGTCTTCAAGCGCCTCCTCTGCCATGACGGTCTGGTAGGAGTGCAGCGTCGAATCGAATGCCTCGATGCGCTCCAGCATCATCGTGGCGAGTTCGACCGGCGAGATCTCGCGCGCGCGGACCAGGTCCGAGACCTCAACGATTGTCCGATAGTGCAAGGGTTCGTCCATGGTCCCGTTCCAGTTCAGCTCGAGCCGCAGCGCCGCGGGTCGAAGGTGTCGCGGATCCCGTTACCGGACCGGTTGAACGCCACCACCGCGATGGCGATCGCCGCACCGGGAAGAGCATGGTGCGCCGTGCAGGTCTCGGCGGTGCAACCCCGATCCCAGGGAAGGCGGATTATGCACGAAACAGGGATCGAAGTTCCTCCCTTCTCTTTCACCGGTCCACAACCGGCGGAGGATGGCATTCCCTGCCCTCGGAACCTGGGGCGCGGCACGTCTTCGTCACACGCTGCGCACGCCCCTGCACCCGAATTGCCACAGCTGCCGGGATCGGTGCCTTTCCACGGGCGCGGTCATCGGCATGACCCGTCCCCCGGGAGACCTCCACCGCTTCGCGAACGGAGCGTTCCCGCACCGGGTCGGTCGTGGCCCGGCGACAGCCATCGCGGTTACATACGCCCGGACTGCGCCACAGACGAGCCAGGCCCGGGCGGCCACGCCGATCCCTTTCGGGCTCTCGACGGGGAGCGGCAGTGTTTCTCGACACTCACCCCGATCTCGCGCGGTGCGCGCGATGATCCCCCGTTGGAAGGCGTCGTGCGCGTGCGGATGCCGGGGTCGATGACGCACGGACCCTGGCGGCCGGGAGCGACCAATTCCCGCAGACGGGTGTCGGTGTGGTGTAGGACGCGGTCAATCCGGCTTCGGCAACTCTCGCAACAGTGCCTTGACCACCCTCGCGGCGTTGCCGGCCGCAAGCTCGAGGAAGACCTCCATCTGGTTCGCGCCTTCGCCGCCGCCGGCGAGGTCGGCGAGGCTGCGAACGGCGATGAACGGCACGCCATTCGCGTAGGCAACATGGGCAACCGAAGCGCTCTCCATGTCCAGCACCCGCGCGTCGAAGGTCTCGAAGACCCAGATCCGGAAGGCGGCATTGTCGACGAAGGCGCCGCCTGACACACCCGCACCTCCGACGACGATCCGCGGCGTGTCGCGCAGGCACCTGTCCTCTGCCGCACACCGGGCGAGTACCGTTTCCGGAGCCACACGGCGGACGCCAGCCAGCATCTCCTCATCCGCCGGAAACCAGAACCGGGTTTCCGGAGCCTCGGCACCCTCGCGGGTTACGGTAACCGAGCGCGGGAACATCATGCCGAAATTCGCGTAGGGGTACTCGAAGAACGGCATCGTGGCCCAGCCGCCCCCCACCTGACGCGCAAACAGCATTTCGAGATACTGTGCCCACCGATCGGCGATCACGACATCACCGATGTTCAGTCCGGGATCCACGCCGCCCGCGATGCCGGTGAACAGGATGCGCTTGACCGCGAAGTGGTCCAGGGCGAGCTGCACGGTCATCGCCGCGTTCACGACACTGATCCCGCTCAGAAACAGCACGACGTCGCGGTCTTCCAGTGTGCCGGTGGCAAATGCAACCCCGTTGAGCGAATGCTCCGACGCTCCCTCGAGTTCCGCCCGAAGAACGGTCATCTCGGGTACAAAGGCGGAAATCACGGCGGTGCGCGGGGTCACATCGTGACGATCATGCGCGCCGACCGGTGCAACTGCCGCTGCCAGAAGCGGCACCGAACCGATGGCCACCGCAAGGCAGCGCAGCACTGCCCGCGCGCAGGGAATGGCCCCGAACTGCGTGATCGTCGCCTTCTTTCCCGTCATGGCGCAAAAGCCTCCCTCGACCGCCAGCCCGTACCAGGGACCGTGGACCCGTCGTGCTGACGATAACCGCGTCCCGCAAAACGAGCCTTACCCGAAACCCCGCCGAACGTCAGCCCTCGCGCGCACGCCCTGCAGACGCGACACCCGTCACGCATGGTCCCTTGGCCCTGCCCCTCGCCCGGGCATGCATGGCGTGCCCGCCGCGTGCATCCGTCCGAATGTTCAGCTCGCCCGGCCGCCGGACCGGAATTCAGCAGCCTCGGCCACCTAGTTGCGGCTCGCGGCCGGGCCGACAAACCACCGTGCCAACGCCCGTTGCCGCGTCACGCCCATCGGCGATGCTGCGCGGTCGCACACCGGGATCGATCAGGCCGGGTTGGCGGCGGGCACGGCCTTGCCACTCGCCCGCGACTTCGGGCAGGTGCCGATCACTCACCGGAGTGACGCCTGCCCAGTCCGTCGATGATGGGACAGTCCGGCCTGTCGTCGCCGCTGCACGCCTCGACGAGATGGGCGAGTTCGTCGTGCAGCGACTGCAGCTCACGCTGCTTGGACGCGATCTGCTGGAGTCGCCGTGCCGCGATCCGCTTGACGTCGGCGCTTGACCGGCGGCGATCGGCATAGAGGTCGAGCAGCTCGCGGCATTCCCCGATCGAGAACCCGAACTCCCGTGCCCGACGGACGAAGACGAGCCGGCGGACGGTTTCGTCATCGTAGACCCTGTATCCTGCCGCGGACCGCGCGGCCGGGACCACCAGCCCGATGTCGGCGTAGTACCTGACCGTCTTCACCGGCAGACCACACATTGTCGAGGCAGTGGAAATGTTCATCGCCAAGCGTTGACTCTCCTGTTGCTGGAAACCCTAGGCTACCACCGCGTTGTGGACAAGGGGCACAGAGATGACAGACCTGACCGCCCGAATGGCGATTGACTGGCAATGCCGGGGTACGTGGCACCGGGCGTCACGCAACACCGGCTGGTGCCTGCTCGGGTGCGCGATCGGCGACCTCGGGACAATCGCCTTCTTCCAGGTGACCGGCATTCCCTGGCCGACGCTGGCGATCATGGCCCTCGCGATCGTTAACGGCCTGCTGACCTCGATCGCGCTCGAGACCGTGATCCTGTCCCGCCAGATGGATCCCGGCACCGCGTTCCGCACGGCGATCGGCATGTCGTTCATCTCGATGATCGCCATGGAGGCAACCATGAATGCCGTCGACTGGGCGCTGACCGGAGGCGCCGTGCTGACCTGGTGGGTGATACCGCTGATGCTCGCCGCCGGTTTTGTCACCCCCCTTCCCTACAACTACTGGCGGCTGAAGGCACTGGGGCGCGCATGCCACTGAGACCGACAGCACCGGGGGCCCTGCCTCGCCGGACCTGCGGCGCGCGCACGGCGGCCGCGGGACGATGGTGGTTCCCGCCGATGGCGATGGCGATGCTGGTCGCGCTTGCGGCGTCGCCGGCACTGCCCCATTCCCGCGTCGATACCACGGTGCCGGCGGACGGCGCGGTCCTGGACCGGACACCCGCCCAGGTGGTGCTGACCTTCGCGAACGGTCTGCGCCTGACCCGGGTCCTCCTGAGCCACAACGACGGTCCCGAGATCGAGGTCGACCCCGGCTCGCAGACCGGATTTGGTACCCGGTTCGAGCTTGCCATCGAAGATCGGGGCAGCGGACGGTACCGCATCGAGTGGCGCGGGTTGTCGGCCGACGGACATGTGATGAAGAACACCCTGGAATTCCGGGTGCGCTGAGACATGCCGGACGCCTGGGAACTGGCATCGATTGCGGTCCGGTTCCTGACCGGCCTCGGGTTGCTCGGCTCTGTCGGGCTGGTGCTGGTGCGGATGGTGTTTCGCTCCGAGACCGAGGACCTGCACCGCTACATCGTGGCCCGGGCAGGCGTTCTGGCGATGCTCGCCCTTGTCGCCACCGCACTGGGGTACATGGTCACGGCCGGGGCGCTCGTCGACGGGGTCTCCGGCATGATCGACGCACAATTCCTCGGCATGCTCTGGAACACGCCGGTCGGCATGGCGCTGGGCATGCGATGCGCCGGCCTGGCGCTGCTCCTGGCCGGCCTGTCCTGTGGCGCGTTTCCCCTCGCCGCCGCGGGCGGGCTGCTGGCACTCTGGTCGGTCACCGGTGTCGGCCACGTGGCGAATACCGACACGCCGTGGCTGCGCATGCTGCTGTTGCTGCACCTCGCCGCCGCCGCGTTCTGGATCGGCATCCTGCTCCCGCTGCGTCACATGCTGAATGATCCCGGCACGCACGCGCTTGCGGCCATGCTGGGTACCGGGTTCGGGGCCATCGCGCAGGTCGCCGTCCCGGCCCTGGTCGTCGCTGGAGCGGTGATGGCGTGGCGCCTGCTCGGACACCCGTCAGCACTGATCACAACCGGGTACGGAGTGACCCTGCTAGTCAAGCTCGGTGCGGTCGCCGGTCTGCTGACAGCCGGAGCGGTCAACAGGTTCCGGTTCGTCCCCGCCCTGCGCACGGGCGACAGGACAGCGGCGAGGGGGCTGCGTCGATCGATTGCCGTCGAGACGATTCTGGTCTGTCTGGTGCTCATGGCAACTGCCGTGCTCACCACGCTTGCCGGCCCGGCACGCGGGACCGGGATGTGAAACAGGCCCCTAACGGGAGGGACGGATCATGATCACGGCCGCACGGATACTCGCGGTGTTGTTCGTGGGCTGGCCCGTGGTTGCAAGCGCCGACCACGAACTGGAGAACCGCGACACCGCCAGGGGCCAGGTGCTGTACCAGGAGCACTGCGCATCCTGTCATGGCGCCGAACTTGAGGGACAGGCGAACTGGCGGACTCCGGGAGCCGGCGGCATCCTGCCCGCGCCTCCGCACGACGCGAGTGGCCACACCTGGCACCACGACAACCGCCTGCTGTTCGATTACACGAAGCTGGGCGGCGAGGCGCTGATGCGCGAACGCGGCATTTCCGGGTTCGGGAGCGGCATGCCCGGGTTCGCCGACGTGCTGGGTGACGAGGAGATCTGGGACATTCTGGCGTGGATCAGGTCCACCTGGCCCGACGACATCCGGGAAATCCAGTCCGGACGCAACCCGGAACACCGGCGGTGACCCGGCAACCGCCGGTCACCGTCCCGCAGCGATCCGGTCGCGCCACCGGTACCAGGCAACGGCCGCGGGCAGGAACCAGGGTCGACCGGTATACAACGGCCGGGTCGAAAACGGCACGCGGTCGAAGCCGGTACGGCTTTCCGGACGCCCGAGCACCCGCTGGCCCAGCCTCCTGCCGAGGTAGCACGCCATCGACACTCCCGATCCGCAGTAGCCCATGGCGTAGTGAACGCCATCGTGCTCGCCGACATGCGCCAGCCTGTCGAAGGTATAAGCGACGAAGCCCATCCAGGAGTGGCTGATCCTGACGCCCGAGAGTTCGGGAAACAGCCGGACAAGATCCCGACGCAACAGGGCACCCGCCCTGAGCGGCGAGGCCTCGCCCGTGGTGACCCGCCCGCCGAAGAGGATGCGGGTGCGATCCGGCGACGGCCGGTAGTAGTAGATGACGTCGCGGGTGTCGCTGATCACCCGATCGGTCGGCAGCAGGCAATCGAGCACGCCCGGCGCCAGCGGTTCGGTCGCGATCATGTAACTGCCGATCGGGATCACGCGTCGGCGCAGCCACGGCACCAGACCGTCGGTATAGCCGTTGGTGGCCACGATCACCGTGCCGGCTTCGATGTCGCCGCGCGAGGTGGTCACAGTGGTCCCGCTGCCGGCGCGCACCAGCCGGCTGGCCCGGCAGCCGGTGACCAGGATCACGCCGGCGGCGCGGGCACGGTCCAGCAGTCCGCGATGCAGGCGTGCGGGATCGACCGAGGCGTGGGAGGCGTAGACGACACCACCGCAATAGGCATCGGTCCCGATTTCACGATGCTGGTCCGCGCGGGGAACCGCCCACGCCTCGCCGGCGCGATCATCGATCGAACGGGTGAGCCTTTCGTAGGCCGCCCGGCTGTGCGCGGCATGGAACCGGCCCGGTACCCGAAAGTCGCAATCAATGCCCTCCTCGCGCACGAAATCGCCGATCCAGGCCAGCGCGGCGCGCCCCTCGGCGACGACCTCGCGCGCGACGTCGGCTCCGTGACGGCGGGCCAGATCGTCCTCCTCCGGCTTGATGCTGGTGCTGATCTGCCCGCCGTTGCGCGAACTGCAGCCCCAGCCGGCGGTCTCGGCCTCGAGCACGACCACCTCGCGTCCGCCCCGGGCCAGCTGCAGCGCCGCGGAAAGCCCGGTGTAGCCGGATCCGACCACCACCACGTCGGCGCGACCGGGCACGTCGACCGCCGCCGCGGGCTCTGGCGGGGTCCGGTCCCACCAGTAGGGTGCCGGCCGGAAGGTGTCGGTCACGCCCGTGTTGCTCATCTGTTCTGATCCCCCGGATTTCCGCCCACCGCATCCGCCAGCGACTGCCGGGCGCTGCCCGGGCGCAGCGGCCGCTGCTGGACCGGGTGCGGGACCCAGCCCGTCATGGTCAGGATCCGGAAACTGGCCCGGATCCGGCCGTCCGCAGTCGCATGGCGCTGCCTGTAGAGTTCGGCGGTCCGCATGAACAGCGCCGCCCGCGAAGGCGTGCGCCGGCGCTCCACCACCAGGTTGGTCTCCGCCATGCCTCTCAGGTCCCGCATCAGGTCGAACGCCGTGTCGTATGTGACGGTGATCTCGTCGCTGTCGACCACCGGCAGCGCGAAACCGGCGCGTTGCAGCAGGCTGCCGAGATCGCGGACATCCGCCATCGGAGAGGTCCTCGGACTTAATCCACCCATGATCTCGAGTTCCGCCTGCGCCAGGCAGTCACGAAGCTCGCCCAGGGTCCCGGCTCCGAGCATTGACGCGAGCAACAGCCCGTCCGGCCGCAGCGCCCGGCGCAGCTGTACCAGTGCGCCCGGCAGATCGTTGGTCCAGTGCAGTGTCAGGCAACTGACCACCGCGTCCAGGCTGGCCTCGGCAAACGGGAGCAGTTCCTCGTCACAGGCGAGCGCCGGTCCCCGCCGCACCGCGGCCTCGGCCATTGCCACCGACAGGTCGGCATGGACGAGCATGCGCGGCCGGCAGGCGCGGGGCCAGACCTCGGCCAGCACCCCGGTGCGGCTGCCGAGGTCGAGTACGGTGGCAAACTCCCGGTTGAGATCGAGCAGGCGTTCGAGCAGGCGTGCTGCCGCCTCGCGCAGCAGAAAATCGTGGTCGTCGAACCCGGGCGCAGCCCGGTCTCGCCGCTCCCGCAGCAGGCGACGGTCGAAAGGTGCGTGGCCGGGCTCCATGACGCGACTATGCCACGAACCGGCCGGCCTGTGGCATGGACCGGTAGCCGTCTAGCGCCGCAGCGCGTGTCGGTCTATCGTCGGACCCGACGCCGTGCGGAACGGATCCACGGCGCGGACAGACCCGGCGGGAGAAAATGACATGGCGCGAGTAGGTTTCATTGGACTGGGCAACATGGGCGCACCCATGGCTCGCAATCTGATCCGTGCCGGTCACAGCCTCAAGGTGTTCGACCTGTCCGAAGAGGCGATGAACTACGTCGTCCAGTCCGGCGCCGAGCCGGCACAGTCGGTCACCGACGCGGCCAGCGGTGTCGAGTTCGTGGTGACAATGCTCCCGGTCGGAGCCAACGTCAGGCAGGTCTACATCGAGGACCAGGTGATCGGTGCGGCCGACGCCGGCACCGTGCTGATCGATTCCTCGACCATTGACGTCGAGAGCGCGCGGGCTGCCCACGCCGCGGCCGAGGCGGCCGGCTACCGCATGCTCGACGCACCGGTCTCGGGCGGTGTGGTCGGAGCGGAGAACGCGACCCTGACCTTCATGTGCGGCGGCTCGCCCGCGGTCTTCGAGGCGGCACGCCCGATCCTCGATGACATGGGCGGCAAGATCGTGCATTGCGGTGCCGCGGGACTGGGGCAGGTGACCAAGATCTGCAACAACATGCTGGCCGGGATCAACGCGCTCGCCGCCGCCGAAACCATGACCATGGGCCAGCGTCTCGGGGTGTCCGCAAGAACGCTCTACGAGGTCATCTCGGCTTCCACCGGACGATCGTACTTCTTCAACGAATCCAATCCGGTCCCGGGCATCCTGCCCACCGTGCCGGCGAGCAACGGGTTCAAGCCGGGTTTCATGGCCAAGCTCATGCTGAAGGATCTTCGTCTCTCCCAGGCTGCCGCCCAGGCATCGGGAACCACGACACCGCTCGGAGCCGCGGCAACCGCGGCCTTCCAGGCCCTGGTCGAGATGGGTTACGGCGACGAGGACACCGCCAGCATCATCAAGCTGATCGATTCCGAGCTCAGCTGACATAACCCGGGAGAAGACCATGCCGTCCCTCTCGCACATCAGGGTCCTGGACCTCACAAGTCATCTTTCGGGCCCGTACTGCGCCATGATCCTGGCCGATCACGGCGCCGACGTGGTGAAGGTCGAAAACCCGCGGGCCGGGGATTCTCTCAGGCTTACGCCACCCTTCCAGGAAGGCGAAAGTGCCCCGTTCATGCTGTGGAACCGCAACAAGCGATCCATCGCGCTCGATCTGAAGGACCCGGCCGCAAAACAACGCCTGATCGAGCTGGTGCGGGTGGCCGACGTGATGATCGAGAACTTCAGGCCGGGCACGGCCGCACGTCTCGGCATCGACTACGACACGGTGACCGCAATCAATCCGTCGCTCGTGTACTGCTCGATTTCCGGCTTCGGCCAGACCGGGCCCTATGCGCCGCGCGGCGGGTTCGACCTGATTGCCTGCGGCATGTCCGGCCTGATGGCCATCAACGGACCGCCGGAAGGACCGCCCTACCGGATCCCGGTTCCCGTCACCGATCTTGCCGCCGGGATGAACGGGACCATCGGTATCCTTGCTGCCCTTGCCGCTCGCGAGCGGACCGGCCAGGGCCAGCACGTCGATACCTCGCTGTACGAGTCCGGGATCGCGCTCGGTGTCTACGAGGCGGCGGGCCTGTTTGCCACTGGCGAGGTTCCCGAACGCCTCGGCCAGGCGCACCGCGGCAGTGCCCCCTACCAGCTGTTTCCGACGGCTGACGGCTACATCACCATCGGTGGTGCCCAGGACAGTTTCTGGCGCGGCGCCTGCGACATTCTGGGCTGCGCGCACCTCGTCGACGATCCGCGTTTTGCAACCAAGGCCGACCGGGTCGGGAACAACGCCGCGCTTGTTTCCGAGCTTGAGGTGTACTTCCGCAGGCAGACCACCGAGCAGCTGTGTTGCGCCTTCGAGGCCGCCGGGATCCCGGCCGGACCGGTGATGGATCATCGACAGGTCTATGATGATCCCCAGACCAGGGCCCGCGAGATGGCGGTCGAGGTCGATCATCCGAAGGTCGGCAGGATGAAGACCATCGGCATTCCGGTGAAGCTCTCGGACACTCCCGGTTCGGTTCGCCGGCCGGCGCCGATGCTGGGCGAGCACGGTGACGAGGTGGTCGCCGACTGGCTTGCCGGGGTTCCGCAGGCGGCGGATGATTGACGGGGCGCAGGAAGGCCCGTCGGGGTGAGTGACCCCGGGGTCGCAACGGAGAGGCGGCTATGGCCACGGTCGAGATCTACACCAGCCTGTTTTGCCCGTTCTGCACTCGCGCCAAGCGGCTGCTGACCGCCAAGGGCGTCGCGTTTACCGAGATCGGCGTCGACATGAGGCCGGCCCGGCGGGCCGAAATGCGCGAGCGCGCGGATGAAAGGCACACGGTCCCGCAGATCTTCATCAACGGTGTCGGCATCGGCGGGTCGGACGAACTGCACGCGCTCGACGCCTCCGGCCGACTCGACGAGATGTTGGCCGCGGACTGACAGTGCCATACCCCGACCGACAGGGAGACAACCGATGACAGTGATCAGGGTCGCCTGCATCCAGACCAATTCCGGGCCGGACCCGGATCGCAACAGTGTCGAGGTGGGCGAGATGATCAGGCAGGCCGCCGCCGACGGCGCCGAGATGGTCACCACGCCCGAAATCGTCGGAATGTTCGAGCCCGACCGCGCACGCGCGCTCGCCACTGCCCGACCGGAAGAGAGCCATCAGGTTCTGGCACGGTTCCGGGAAGTCGCCGCCGAGGAGCGCATCTGGCTGCTGATCGGCTCCCTCTCGATCAGCATCGGCGACGAGATGCTTTCGAACCGCAGTTTTCTGGTCGCGCCGGACGGCAGCGTCGTCGCGCGCTACTCCAAGATCCACATGTTCGACGTCCAGGTCGGTGACGGCGCCACCTACCGCGAATCGCGGACCTACCGTCCTGGCGAGAACGCGGTGCTCGCAACCACCCCGTGGGGACCGGTCGGGATGACGATCTGTTACGACGTGCGGTTCCCGGCACTTTACCGCGACCTTGCCCAGGCCGGTGCGAGGATGATCTTCGTGCCCGCCGCCTTCACCAGGGTGACCGGCGAGGCCCACTGGCACGTGCTGCAGCGGGCCCGGGCGATCGAGAACGGGTGTTTCATCGTCGCGCCCGCCCAGACCGGAACCCACGCCGGCAACCGCCGCACCTACGGTCATTCGCTTGTCGTGGCGCCATGGGGAGAGGTCCTGGCCGACGGGGGCACGGAAACCGGAATCATCATGGCGGAATGCGATCTCGATGCCGCGGACACGGCCCGCGCCAGGATCCCGTCCCTGACCCACGACCGCCCCTACTCCGCCCCCGTACCCGGCGACCCGGCACTGCGTCTCGCCGGCGAATAGGCTCCGCCAACCGGCGGTCAGCCGAGCTCGCCGCCGATCGCGAGGAACCGTTCACGCCGCAGGCGGCGCAGTTCGGCCGGGTCGCAGACCAGCATTCCGGCGAGTTCCTCCTCGACCGCGTCGGCAAGACTGGTCAGCGCGACCGTCTTCTCCCGGTGCGCCGCGCCGAGGGGCTCCGGCACCACCCGCTCGACGATCGACAGCCGCAGCAGGTCCTGTGCCGTCAGACGCAGCGCCTCGGCCGCCTCCCGCGCGTGATCGCCGCTGCGCCACAGGATCGAGGCACATCCCTCCGGTGAAATCACCGAGTAGATCGCGTGTTCGAACATGATGACCCGGTCGGCGGTAGCAAGAGCCACGGCACCGCCGGACCCGCCTTCGCCTATGATGGCGGAAATGATCGGTACCCGCAGGGACAGCGAGGTCTGGATCGAACGCGCGATGGCCTCGGCCTGGCCACGTTCCTCGGCCCCGATACCCGGATAGGCGCCGGCGGTGTCGACGAAGGTCAGCACCGGCATGCCGAACCGGTCCGCCATCCGCATCAGCCGACCGGCCTTGCGGTAGCCTTCGGGACGCGCCATTCCGAAGTTCGAGTCGAGCCGCTGCTGGGTCGACTCGCCCTTCTCGGTCCCGATGACCATGACGCTGCGGCCGCGAAAACGCCCCGGGCCACCGACGACCGCCCGGTCCTCGGCAAAGTGCCGGTCGCCAGCCAGCGGCGTGAAGTCCTCGACGAGGTGCTCGACGACATCCTTGAAGTGCGGTCTGTCCGGGTGCCGCGCCACCTGGACCTTCTGCCAGGGCGTCAGCTTCTGGTAGGTGGTCCGCAGCTGCCGCTCGACCTTGACGTTCAGCCGGGCCACCTCCTCGGCGATGTTGACATCGCTCTCGTCGGACAGGTGCCGCAGTTCCTCAATCTTTCCCTCGAGGTCGGCGACGGTCTTCTCGAAATCAAGAAATGCGCGCATTCAGGTTCCGCAACCGATGACAACAGCGAAGGTTCTCTCCCAAGGCAGGAGCGCGCCTGCACCGGAGCAGGCACGTGAAAAGCACGGGGCACTCACCGGCAGTGCTCATCCGGCGGGAACGGGACGGTTCCCCGCGATTTCCGGCCGTTCGACGTCAACCGGCGCACAGTACCCACCACCCTGACGAATACCACGACACAGGGCACGCAGCACATCGTCCGCTTCTCCGACCGCCGTGACCAGCCGCACGGAGGCGCCGGTTCCGGCCTTCACATCGACGAGCATCGGAATGTGCAGGCCGAGGTCCGCCGGGTGACGTTCGAGCAGGACCCGCCATCCCCGCATCGCCGACACCCGGTCCGGATAGGATGCGAGGTGGGCACCCCGGGTCTTCACGGTGTCTCCCGTGCCGGGACCGGTGGCAGTACCGCCCGCGCCGGGAGTACCGCTGGCCGGCAGGTCCTCCAGCAACGATCCGGTGATCACGGTTTGCGCAAGCGCGGGATCGGGTTCCATGTCCTCGCCGGCTGCGGGCGGGCCGGGACCGGCAACCGCCGGCCGTGAAACAATCGAGCCCGTCGCGATCGACGTGGTCACGAGTGAGGCGGTCCCGGCATCCGCTGCAGGCGTCGCGTCACGGCCGGCTTCGAACATGGACGGACCCGGCGTCGCCACGGCAGCCCCGGTGACCGGCACACCGCGTGGCGCCGCGACCGTGGGGATGGAAGGCGATGCGGCAAGCGGCCTCACGGTCCCCGCCGCCCGGAGCGCTGGCAGCGCGGGCGGGGACCGTGCACCTGTTTTCCCGCCCACCCCGGGACCCGCGCCCTGTTCGCCGTCTCCGGTCGCGGCGAGGGCACGGTCCGTCGACCGTTCGTCATCGATCCCGACCGCCCGGAACAGTGCGTTGACCCGGTCCGCCAGCGCCACCCGATCCGGGACACGCCTGACGACCGAGGCGCGGCCGGTCCGCAGTTCACGCAGTCTTCGCTCGATCCGTTGGACGATGTAGTCGCGCCGGCTCTGTTCGCGCCTGTTTCCGCGCTCCAGGTCATTCTGCCCGGCGCCGGCCTCCACCGTGGCAGGGAGCGGCCGCGCCCGCTCAACAGGGGGCGCGGTGACGGCGCATCCGGCAAGCAGGCCGGCCATCACCAGACCGGCCACGACTCGGGCCCCCTGCATCAGACACGTCCCCGACCCGCACCGTCACGTCGTGTCCCGGGTCCGGCCGAGGCGCGTTGGACCGGCGCCCCGGTGCCTTCGGCCCGGCCACGACCCACGACGCCGGCGTGTACGCCTCCCCTACTCGCGGTTTCCGAACAGGCTCAGCAGCATGATGAACAGGTTGATGAAATCGAGATACAGCCGCAGCGCGCCATAGATCGACTTCTTCGCCTGCACTTCCCGGTCGTCGCCTTCCCAGTACTCGTTCTTGATGTTCTGGGTGTCGTAGGCGGTCAGGCCGGCGAACACCAGCACGCCGATGACCGAGATCGCGAAGTGCAGCGCGCTTGACGCCAGGAAGATGTTGACGACCGACGCGATCAGGATCCCGATCAGCCCCATGAACAGGAACGACCCCATTCCGGTGAGATCGCGCTTCGTGGTGTAGCCGAACAGGCTCATGCCGGCGAACATGCCGGCCGCGATGAAGAACACCCGGGTGATGCTCTCGCCGGTATAGATCAGGAAGATACTGGACAGCGAGAGTCCCATCAGGGCGGCGTAGATCCAGAACACAACCTGTGCGGTGGAAGACGCCATGCGATGGAGCCGGGCGGCGAACAGGAACACCATGCCGATCGGTGCCAGCATGATCACCCACTTCAGCGGGGAGAGGTAGATCGCCTGTCCGAACGGGGTGAGGACGCCGTTCTGCACTGCGGCAAAGTGGGCACCGAGTGCCACCAGGCCAGTGATCGCAAGACCGATCGTCATGTGGTTGTAGACACCGAGCATGTACTGCCGCAGACCGACATCGATCTGCGCAGCCTCCGCCTGTGCCCGGGTCATGCGGCGCCGTTCAAGAGCCATTTTCGATACCCTCCGGATCAGAGCACACTTCGCTCACCTTGAGATAGGGGCAATGGCCCCTGGTTTCAACAGTGCGGTTTGCCACGGCCGGTCAGCTGCCGACCGTCTCGATCTCCACCCCGACGCCTGTTCCGGCGCGCGGCTCCCGGCGGCGGCGGCCCTGGCGTTCGCTTTTCGAACGCAGCTGCCCGCACGCAGCCAGTATGTCCCTGCCCCGCGGCGCGCGCACCGGCGACGCGTATCCCGCCTTCATGACAATTTCCGCGAACCTCGCAATCACAGGGGCCGGCGAACACCTGTACCGGGTTCCAGGCCACGGATTGAACGGTATCAGGTTGATCTTTGCGGGGATCCCGCCGAGCAGCCGCACCAGCGCCCGCGCATCCGCCGGACCGTCATTGATACCGTCGAGCATCACGTATTCGAAGGTGATCCGCCGGGCATTGCTGAGGCCGGGATAGTCGCGACAGGCCTGCATCAGAACCGAGATCGGCCACTTGCGATTGATCGGAACCAGGACATTGCGCACCTCGTCGGTCACCGCGTGCAGCGAGACCGCAAGGTTGACGCCGGTCTCGCGACCGCAGCGCTCGATCTCCGGAACCACGCCCGAAGTCGAAAGCGTGATGCGGCGTTTCGAGATCGACAGCCCCTCGTTGTCGGTGATCACGCGCAGGGCCGCCGCCACGTTCTCGAGATTGTACAGCGGCTCGCCCATGCCCATCAGCACGATGTTGGTGATCGGCCGGCCGGGCCGGCCGGAAGGCCAGGCACCGAGCGCGTCGGATGCCGCCAGCACCTGCCCGACGATCTCGCCCGCAGTGAGGTTGCGAACCAGTTTCTGGGTTCCGGTACGACAGAAGCTGCAGGTGAGCGTGCAGCCGACCTGGGAGGAAATGCACAGCGTGCCGCGATCGGTCTCGGGGATGAAGACCGTCTCCGCCTCCGAGCCGTCGGCGAACCGGAACAGCCACTTGACCGTGCCGTCGGTGCTGCGCTGTTCCAGTGCCGGCTCCGGTCTGCCGATCCGGAACCGACCGGCCAGCTGTGCGCGCAACGGCCGCGCCAGCGTGGTCATCGGTTCGAACCCGGTCACGCCGCGATGATAGACCCAGTGCCACAGCTGTCCGGCCCGGAAGGCCGGCAGACCCAGGTCCGCCAGCCGGCCGGCGAGCTCGCCGCGCGACAGCTCGGTGATATCGACCGGCCCGCCGACACAGTGTCCCGGGACGCCGTCGGACCAGTGGTCTACCGCTACTTGCATGCCTGGTCGATCAGCTTCTTGGTTGCCGTGAACCCTTTGAGTGAATAGGTGTCGGTCGTCTTGGTGCCACGAGTGGAATACCCGACCACCGTCATCCTTATGCCGCCGATCATCGCCTTGACCAGCCGCGCATCGTCCTCGGTCCCGGAAGTCCAGGCGCGGTCGTTCTCGGGGACCAGGGAGAAGTTGCGTTCGCCGATGGTAACCGTGACGTCACTGTCCTTCCGGTAGATGTAGCCGGCTACCAGGCTCGCCTCGCCGCTGACACCCTTCGCCGGATGATGGGTCACGAGGGCAAACGGATCGTCACGCCTGGTATACTTGCCCTCCATCTTTTCCGGCGCGCTGGCCATGAAACAGACCGTGTTTCCGTCTTCCTTGTAGGTGTAGGCAACCCAGGCGTGGTTCTCGCCGATCTTCTCCGGCGTCTGGGCAGAGCCCTGGGAAACCGGCCACAGGCTGCATGCCAGAATGCCACCGAGAAGCAACAACAGTTTTCTCATGCATCTCACCTCTTGTCGCGCCGTATTCCGCCCGGACTATTGCAGTGTAGCGGTCATTGATGCAACGAGGAACCGGTCCGACCGATTTCACCCGGCCGCGATCCGCTCGAGCCGGCCCACAACCCGGTTCCGCGCCGGCCGCCACAGACCGCGGCTCCTGGCCTCGAGCAACCGGGCCGCGATGTCGGCGAGCGCCCGGGGATTGTGGCGTTGGAGGAATCGTCGCACGTCGTCGTCGTCGAGGTAGGCATCGAAGACGGCGTCAAAGTGATGGTCACCGACACAGCGTGCGGTGGCGGCAAAGGCAAACAGGTAGTCCACCGTCGCCGCCAGTTCGGCACCGCCCCTGTAGCCGTGTCGCATGACCCCGGCGGTCCACTTCGGATTGACCACCCGTCCGCGCACGACCCTGGCCACCTCCTCCTCGAGCGAGCGGATGCGCAAGGCGCCGGGACGGGAGTGATCGCCATGGTAGGCTGCGGGCGCCCGGCCCGAATAGTGTCGCACCGCCACCGCCAGTCCGCCTTCGAACTGGTAGTAGTCGTCGGAATCCAGCAGGTCGTGCTCACGGTTGTCCTGGTTGTGCAGGATCAGTTCGGTGTTCTCGAGCCGGGTCCGGAACAGGCCGTGGCCCGGTTCGCCATCCCCGCCGGCACCGTAGGCATACCCGCCCCACTCGAGATAGGCCGCCGCAAGATCGCCGGCATCGCTCCATATCCCCTCGTCAATCAGCGTCTGCAGCCCGGCACCGTAGGCTCCCGGCCGGGATCCGAAGACCCTGAATCCGGCCCGGTGACGCGCACTGTCCGGTTCCACTCCATCGACCGCCATCCGTGCCGCCTGCGCGGCGACATTCGCGGCAAGCGGATTGAGTTCGGCAGGCTCGTCGAGTGCCGCCACCGCCCGCGCGGCCCCGTCGATAAGCGCGATCTGGGCTGCAAACGCATCCCTGAAGAAGCCGGATATCCTGAGGGTGACATCGACCCGGGGCCTGTCGAGCACCCCGAGGGGCAGGATTTCGAACCCGGTCACGCGTCGGGATCCGCTTTCCCAGCGCGGGCGCGTGCCCATCAGCGCCAGCACCTGGGCGATGTCATCGCCACCGGTGCGCATGTTCGCCGTCCCCCAGGCCGACAGCGCCAGGGTGCGCGGCCAGGCCCCGTGATCCTGGCGGTAGCGGTCGAGGACCAGGCCGGCGGCCTCCCAGCCGAGTTGCCAGGCCGCCGGGGTCGGTACGGCACGGGTGTCGACCGAGTAGAAGTTGCGCCCGGTCGGCAGTACTTCGGGCCGCCCGCGCGTGGGCGCACCCGAGGGACCGGGCGGGACGAACCGGCCGGCCAGGCCGGCGAGGAGACCGTCGAGCTCCGCTCTGCCACTGGCAACCACGGACGGACGGATGGAGGTGGCGAGACGCTGCAGGACGGCTCGGGAACGCGTCCAGCCGGGCTCGGGTTTCCCTTCGCCCGAGACCAGCCTCGACGCGAGGCATTCCAGGCGTTCCACCGTGTCGCCGGCGGTGCGCCACCGCGAGGCGGGATCGAGGACGGCAAGGACAGCAGGTCTCGGCCCGGTCCAGGGCTCCGCCATGTCGCAGTCCAGCGGATCGAAGGTTCCGAAACCGAGGTCGGCAGCGAGTGAGCGCTGCAGCGAGGCGTCTCCTCCGTCTCCGGTGCCGCGGGGTACCCGGACCAGCGCCGTCAGCAAATCGTCGAGCTGCCGCCCCCGCGGAACCGCGCCGAAGACGTGCAGCCCGTCACGGATCTGCAGTTCCTTCAGTTCACACAGCCACGCGTCAAGCTTGCGCAATCGCTCGGCATCGCCGTCACCGGCCACGATTCCGCAGTCGATGTCGAGCCGCAACCGTTGCAGGAGATCGAGAATGGCCTCGCCGAGCGGTCCGAGCCGCCTCGGATCGAGTCCTGCCGCCTCGTAGTACTCGTCGACCAGGGCCTCGAGTTCGCGCAGCGGACCATAGGATTCGGCCCGTGTGAGCGGAGGGGTCAGGTGGTCGACGACGACCGCCGAGCTGCGCCGCTTGGCCTGGGTTCCCTCGCCGGGGTCATTGACGATGAACGGATACAGGTTGGGCAACGCGCCCAATGCCGCCTCGGGGTAGCAGGCAGATGACAGGGCCACCGCCTTGCCGGGAAGCCACTCGAGATTGCCGTGCTTGCCGACGTGAACCACGGCATGGGCATCGAAGGCTAGCCGCAGGCAGGCGTAGAAAGCGAGATAGCCATGCGGCGGCGGCAGGGCCGGATCGTGGTAGGTCCCGACCGGATCGATGTTGTAGCCGCGGGCCGGCTGCACTCCGACCAGGCAGTTTCCGAACCGCTGCACCGGCAGGACGAACCGATCCCCGACCACAAAGGGGTCGCATGCGGGATCGCCCCACCGCCGGGCAACCCCCTCGCGCACCGCCTCGGGCAGGCCGGCGAAGTATATCCGGTAGTCGGCGAGGGACCAGGTCATCGCTTCGTCGGGTCCGGACGCCGCCGGACGCTGATTGGTCGGCCCCGCCGTGATCCGGCGCATCAGCGCGTCCGTATCGGACGGGACCGTGCCCACCTGGTAGCCGTTGCCTGCCAGGGCATCGAGGATTGCCAGCACGCTCGCCGGCGTATCGAGCCCGACCCCGTTGCCGATCCTTGAATCCCTGTTCGGGTAGTTGGCCAGGATCAGCGCGATGCGCCTGTCACCTGCGGTCGTTCCGCGCACGCGGACCCAGCGGGCCGCAAGTTCGGCGACGAACCCGACCCGGCCGGGTTCCGGATCGTAGCCGACGATGCTGCACTCGGTCGCGGGATCGAACCGGGTCTCGGCCTTGAAGGAGACCGCACGCGAGACGATGCGGCCGTCGACTTCGGGCAGGGCCACGTTCATCGCGATGTCGCGTGCCGACAGGCCGGCGGCCGACTCCTCCCAGGAAGCGCGGTCACTGCCCGAGAAGATGACCTGGATCACCGGGCAGTCGGCGCCATCGAAACAGGTCGCGGTCCTCTCGCCACCGGGCCGCGAGACCGCGAACCCGGTGGCATTGAGGACCACGGCCGTATCCGTCTCGGCCAGGAGCCATTCCACCATGTCTGCCGAGACCGGGTCCTTGAGACTGGAGACATGGATGGCGAGCGGGTTCATGCCCCTGTCGGCAACGGCACCGGCCAGCGCGTCCACTGCTCGCAGGTTTCCCGCCTGCAGCAGGGCCCGGTAGAACAGGATGGCGCACACCGGGTGTTGCGGATTCCACCCGGCCCGGACCTCGTCGAGTCCCGTCATCTCGGAGCCGCGCAGATACAGGCCGGCCTGCGGCAGGGGCGCGGGTTCGGCCCACCTTGTCGAGTACCCGAGCAGAGCGGCGGCACGATCGAGCAACGCAACCGCATTGGCTGGACCGCCATGGGTCATGTATGCCCAGATCCGCGCCACCTCGGCGTGCGGAAGGGTCGAATGCGCCATCAGCAGGGGGTCCGGCCGGTCGTCGCCGGGCACAACGGCGAGCAGGATCGAGCGCCTGCGCGCCGCCGCAGCAATCTGCTCGATCCCGTAGGGCCAGTAACCGACCCCTCCGATCAGCCGCACGATCACAAGACGCGCCTCGGCAATCACCGCGTCGACATGAAGGTCGACCGACAGGTTGTGGGTCAGCTGCATCAGGTTGGCAAGGCGCAGGCTCGGCGCGGGAACGGAACGGGCGCGAAGGGTCGCATGAGCCTGGGCGAGACAGGCAAGGTCCGTGTCTGCCGCGGACAGCACGACGATGTCACCTGGAGACTGCCGCAGGTCGATCGGTTCGTCGGTGCTGGTCGCCCGCCCCGGGGTGGCGGCGAGAAGGTGCACGATCCGCTATCCGGTGATCCCGGCCCGGATCGCGGCATGGTCCATCCCGTCCAGTCCGATCACGACGAGACTGGAAGTTCGCTCCTCTCCGTCGGACCAGTCGCGGTCGAAGTAGTGCTGGAGCCGGGTGCCGACCGCCTGGACCGCGAGTCGCATCGGCCGGCCAGATACATGCAGAAAACCCTTCACGCGCAGGATGTCATGGCGCCCGATGCAGTCCTGCAGTCCTGCCATGAACCGGTCGACGTTCTCGATCGTGCCCGGGTGCAGCACGAAGCTGTCGAAGTCCTGGTGATCATGCTCTCCGGCCTCGTCGTGGTGCGAACGCCGGGACACAAGGTCATCCTCGGCGCCGGCCCCGAGCCCGAGCAGGATCGACGCGTCAACCGCCCCGTGACTCGCACAGACGGTCCGGACTGCCGGACGGGCGTGCCGGGCGATTTCCCGTTCGGCATGGGTGCGTTGCCGTCCGGTCACGCAGTCGATCTTGTTCAGCACGATCATGTCGGCGCACTGAACCTGTTCCTCGAACAGTTCCTCGAGCGGGCTGTCATGGTCGAGCGCCTCGTCGGCGCGGCGCTGGGCCTGTACCGCCACGGGGTCGGCGGCGAAGCGGCCATCGGCCACCGCGGCGGCGTCAACCACCGCGATGACACCGTCAACGGTAGCGCGGGTTCTGACCTCCGGCCAGGCGAAGGCCTTCACCAGCGGCTTTGGCAAGGCAAGGCCCGAGGTCTCGATCACGATGTGGTCCGGGGGATCGGGACGATCGAGCAGCATGCGCATGGTAGGCAGGAAATCATCGGCAACCGTGCAGCAGATGCAGCCGTTGGCCAGTTCCACCACGTCTTCGTCCCCGCACGACTCGAGACCACATCCGAGCAGGACGTCGCGGTCGACACCGACTTCGCCGAACTCGTTGATCACGAGCGCAAGACGACTGCCGTTGCTGGTCTCGAGCAGGTGGCGGATCAGGCTGGTTTTCCCCGCTCCAAGAAATCCTGTGATCACGGTTGCGGGAATCTTCCGGTGTGAAGCCGGTGGCAGGACGCGGGACATTGGCACTCCTCGTCAGGTCGCGGCTCGCTCTGGCCGGCCAGCGGATATGTCGGTCGCAGAGCCCGTCGGAGTCAAGCGGTGGTGCGACGGCTGCGGCTGGCAGCCGGTCACCTGTCCCGGGACGCGCCCGTCGTGCGCAGGTCACTTCCGCCATTTGCGCGGGCATTCCGGACCGGGATGTCCCGACTCGACACCCGCCCGAACTTCCGGAAATCCGGCCAGGCCATCTCCGGTCACGTGTTCGGCCGGTTCCCGGCACCCGTGCTGCGGGAGGAAGAGGAGGTCCCGCCACAGCCTGACAAGCCCCGTCGGACTGGACGTCACGCGTGGTGGAACGGGCAGTGACACCCACGAGAAAGAGGCGATTCCGCAGACCCTGACACAGTGGCCGTTCAGCTTCGAGACACTGGCAACCCTCGAGGCCGCTACGCGTCCGGCCAACTGTTCGAGGACAGCGCGCCGGCCGCGCTGACCATCGTCGCCGCCGGCATCCCGCCGCTGATCGTGCTGAACTACGGACCCGCCCGCACCCGTTCCAACGAGCCGACCTGACCGGTCAGCCCCGCGCCGCGCCGCGCGTGCGTCCCGGTTGCCGCATTCCCTGGTCCTCGTCGAACAGGTCGGCGAGCTGGTTCATCATCGTCCCACCGAGCTGTTCTGCATCGACGATCGTCACGGCACGCTGGTAGTAGCGGGTGACATCATGGCCGATGCCGATCGCCACCAGTTCCACCGGTGAACGCGTTTCGATGTAGCGGATGACCTCGCGCAGGTGTTTCTCGAGGTAGTTGCCGAGGTTCACCGACAGGGTCGAGTCATCAACCGGGGCGCCGTCGGAAATTACCATCAGGATCCGGCGTTCCTCCGGCCTGGCCAGGAGTCGCTGGTGAGCCCACAGCAGCGCCTCCCCGTCGATATTTTCCTTGAGAATGCCCTCGCGCAACATCAGCCCGAGTGACTTGCGCGCGTGTCGCCACGGCGCCTCGGCGGCCTTGTAGACGATATGGCGCAGGTCGTTGAGCCGGCCCGGGTTGGCCGGCTTGTCCATTCCCATCCACTTCTCGCGGGAATTGCCGCCCTTCCAAGCCCGGGTGGTGAAGCCGAGGATCTCGACCTTCACCCCGCACCGCTCCAGCGTACGCGCCAGGATATCGGCGCTCATGGCCGCGATGGTGATCGGCCGGCCCCGCATCGATCCCGAGTTGTCGATCAGCAGCGACACCACCGTGTCCCGGAACTCGGTGTCCTTCTCCATCTTGTAGGACAGCGGGTAGAGCGGTGCCGTGACCACCCGCGACAACCGGCCAGCGTCTAGGATGCCCTCGTCGAGATCGAACAGCCACGACCGGTTCTGCTGGGCCAGCAACTTGCGCTGCAGGCGGTTGGCCAATTTCCCGATCAGCCCCTGCAGGTGGTGCAGCTGCTGGTCGAGCAGCGCGCGCAGCCTGGCAAGCTCCGCCGGGTCACACAGCTCGGCGGCCGGGATCACTTCGTCGAATTCCGTGGTGAACACCCGGTAGGTCGCCTTGCGATCGTCGGAGTTGAGCAGGTGGGGCGGGGTCGCCGGGCTGGCCGGCTCCTCGTCGCCGCCACCCGGCTCCATGTCCATGTCGTCGCTGTCCTCGCCTTCGGCCGACTCCTCTCCGGCCTCCATCTCCGAGGGCAGCATCTCCGATTCCGATCCGTCCTCGCTGGTGCCACGGGTACCGGAATCGTTCATCTCTTCCGAATCGCCCTCGCCGTCATCGTCGGAGTCGCTGCGCTCCTCGTCCGACATGCCCTCCTCACCGATCTCGAGATCGAGATCGAGAATCATCTGCCGCGCCCGGTCCGCGAAGGCTTCCTGGTCGCCGAGCACTTCGGTGAGATCCTGCAGGGTCTCGCCGATCTTGGATTCGATCCAGGGACGCCACAGGTCGATCACGCGCCGCGCACACGACGGCGGTGCCTGTCCGGTCAGCGCCTCGCGCGCCAGCAGGCGGATCACGTCGTTCAGCGACGCCTCGTCCTTGTTGCTGATGCGTTCGAATCCGCGGCGCCGGTACCGGTCATCGAGCGCGGTTTCAAGGTTCTGCGCCACGCCGGCCATCCGCCGCGCGCCGATTGCCTCGAACCGGGCCTGTTCGATCGCCTCGAACACCTCGCGCGCCGCCTGGCCGTGGGGCATGCGGCGCGCGTGCAGCGCCGCGTCGTGGTGGCGCCGGCGCAGCGACAGGCTGTCAGCCTCGCCGCGCACCCTGGAAACCTCGTAGGGATCAAGGTCGCGCGGCGGCATCGGAAGGCGCACCTTCTCGCCGGACATGCTCGGTGTCTCGGCGCCGAAGGTGACCTCGAGTTCGCGTTCGCGCGACATCGCGCGCACGCACGCCTCCGTCGAGCGCTTGAAGATCTCTACCGGATGCTGGTCATCGCGCGTTAGCCCGGCCATGGTCCTCACCCCGATCGATCAGGCTGCCTTCACCCGGCCTTCGACAAGCTCGGTCCCGAAACAGCGCTGGTAGTACTCGCTAACGGTCGGACGTTCGACCTCGTCGCACTTGTTGAGGAAGGTAAGCCTGAACGCGAAGGCGATGTCGTTGAAGATCTCCGCGTTCTCGGCCCAGGTAATCACGGTCCGCGGTGACATCACGGTGGAAATATCCCCGGCCATGAAGCCGTTCCGGGTCAGGTCGGCAAGCGCAACCATGGCGGAGATCGTCTCGCGGCCCGCCTTGGTATCGTAGCTCGGCGACTTCGACAGCACGATCCCGGTCTCCTGGTCGTGTCCCAGGTAATTGAGCGTGGTCACGATGTTCCAGCGGTCCATCTGGCCCTGGTTGATCTGCTGGGTGCCGTGGTAGAGCCCGGTGGTATCGCCGAGCCCGACGGTGTTCGCGGTCGCAAACAGCCGGAAGTGCAGGTTCGGGGTGATGACCTTGTTGGTGTCGAGCAGGGTCATCCGCCCGTCCTGTTCGAGCACCCGCTGGATGACGAACATGACGTCGGCGCGACCGGCGTCGTACTCGTCGAAGACCAGCGCCGTCGGGTTCTGCAACGACCACGGCAGGATGCCCTCGCGGAACTCCGTCACCTGCTTGCTGTCGCGCAGCACGATCGCGTCCTTGCCGATGAGGTCGATCCGGCTGATGTGGCTGTCGAGATTGACGCGCACGCACGGCCAGTTCAGCCGGGCCGCCACCTGCTCGATGTGGGTCGACTTGCCAGTGCCGTGATAGCCCTGGATGAGCACACGCCGGTTGTGGGCGAACCCCGCAAGGATCGCCAGCGTCGTGTCCGGGTCGAACAGGTACGCGTCGTCAAACAGGGGGACGTACTCGCTGGCTTCGGAAAACGCCGGAGCCTTCATGTCCACATCGATCCCGAAGGCCTCGCGAACATCGACCTCGGTGTCCGGCTCGACAAGATGATGCGCCGGCTTGCGCTCGTAGATATGTGCTGCCGCCATGTCTTCATCCAGAATTGCAGGGAAACGGCGCTCCGGAAGCTCCACGGCAGGGCCGGTCGCTGTCACCTAGTCCAGAAAGCGCCTGAGAGTCGTATAGGCCTCGTTGATCGATTTCAACCTTTCTTCGGCAGCCCGGTCGCCTCCGTTGCGATCGGGATGGGTCATCTTGACCAGCCGCTTGTAGCGAGCCTTGACCTCGTCAAGCGTCACCGGCGGCTCGAGCCCGAATACGGACAACGCCTGGACCTGCTCCGGCGGCATGCCGGGCGCCTTCCCGCCTGCCGCGCGCGATCCGAAGCCGAGAACCTCGAAATCGTCCCGGATCCGGGCCCCGGCCATGCCCGCGTCCTGCCGGCGCCGGGTTCCGAACGGCCAGCTCGGACGTTCCCAGGTCGTCGCATGCCGGATCGTATGCTCGATGTCGTTCTCCGACATGTCCCGGCAGTAGTTCCACCCGCGATTGTACTCCCTGACATGTTCCAGGCAGAACCAGAAGTACTCGTCGAGCCGGTCCGGCGACCTGGGCGCCTTGTACTCGCCGCACCGTTCGCAACCCGCAACGTCGCAGCGGCGGACACGGGGCTCGGCGGCGGAGCCGACGTGGTCCACCGCATCCCTCAGTTTCCGTGCCCGTGCCCCGGAGCCGCGTGACATCACGGGTTGGTGCCTCCCGGCGATTGCGCCTGCCGTCCGGCTGTGTCATCCCGGCCGGACAGAATTCACTCTAGCAAGCAGCGGGGCCCGAACGCCATGACCGTGCGAGACTCGATCACCAGCAAGCTCACCTCCGCCTTCGATCCGGTTCGCCTAGAAGTTATCGACGAGTCGGCGCTTCACGCCGGACACGCGGGTGCGCGACCGGGCGGCGAGACACATTTCCGGGTTGTCCTGCGCTCTCCAGCGCTTGCGGGCCAGTCCCGCGTCGCGGTGCAGCGACGGATCCACAGGGTCCTCGCCGAGGAACTCGCCGGACCGGTGCATGCGCTCTCGATCGACGCCTCGGCCGAACCCGGTCACGGCCGGTGAAACGAGGGCCAGTACCGGGCCGCCAGCGCTCCCTTCTCGTCGAACGCGTGACAGCTGTTGAGCAGCGGCGGGCGCTCTCCGGGCGCCAGCCCTTCCTCGGAGGGTTCGCCGGAATAGATGGTCTGGTACGCGGTGGTCGCGACCGGCGAGAGCAGTTCGACCAGATGGGTACATCCCTGAACCCCGCCGACGCGCTCGCGCACCTTCCGACGCCAGCCGGGGCCGATCACCAGTCCGACCAACCGCTGGAAATTCACGGCGATGGCCGGGCAGACGGGATAGGGACCGGCATCGGTCACCGCCTCGATGGCCCGGATCCTGAGCGAGTTGTCGATGGTCATGCGGATCCACATCTCGTGCACTGGCTCGCCGGCGGGAAGACGGTTGTGACCGTAGTCCTCGATATCCATGCTCTTGGTGTCGCACAGGTGACCCTCGATGTCCCACAGCCCGTCGGCGCGGCGAAACCCCCTGCATTTGACCACACGGCTGTGGACGGGCTCGCGCTGACTGGCAGGTGATAGCGGCATCTCGGGCCTCTCCCGGCTGGACGCCGGGCACCATAAGGCTGCGGCGACCGGGGTCAAGACCGGCCGCGCCGATGCTACTCGGACCCGACCCTCCGGACCCGAAGCTGGGTGACCTGGTTGCGGATACGCCGCAGCACCCTGAACCGGACGCCATGGAACAGGAACTCCTGGCCGACATCGGGAATGGTCCGCGATTCGTGCAGAACCAGTCCCGCCACGGTCGCCGCCTCCTCGTCCGGCAGGTTCCAGTCGAGGTCACGGTTGAGATCGCGGATGGTCATGCCACCGTCGACGATGTAGGAGCCGTCCGACTGCACCCGCAGACCGGCGACGGACACGTCGTGCTCGTCATCGATGTCACCGACAATCTCCTCGAGGATGTCCTCCAGCGTCACCACGCCCTGGAAGGTCCCGTACTCGTCGACGACCACCGCAAAATGTTCCCGCCGTGCCCTGAAGGCCCGCAGCTGGTCGAGCAGGTTGATCGATTCGGGAATGAACCATGGCGGTCCGGCGATGCCGGAGATACCGATCCCCTCCAGGCTGCTTCCAGCCGGCAGCTGGCGAAGTGCCCGCAACAGTTCCTTGCCGTGCAGGACCCCGATGATGTCGTCCTGGTTGCCACGGAACAGCGGAATACGGGTAAACGGACTCTCGAGCGCCGCCTCGTAGATGCGCTCTACCGGCAGGTCGGCATCGATCATGGTGACATTGCGCCGATGGGTCATGATCTCCTCGACCAGAACCTGGTCGAGGTCGAGGATGCTGCGCAGCATTGCCCGTTCCTCGCCGACATCGAGGCCCGGACCACGGTGCAGGTCGATCATGCCCCGCAGCTCCTCCTCGCGCTCGTCGGGTCCGGACTCCGCCATGGTCCTGATCCGGAGCAGGCGCAGCACGCCGATCACCAGTCCCCGCACCCCGGCGCTCAGCGGGTTCAGGACCCGGACCACCACCGAGATCACCGGTGCAACCGCAAGCGCGGTACGGTCGGCGTGATACATGGCGTAAGTCTTCGGCAGCACCTCGGCAAAGATCACCACCAGGGCTGTCATGGCCAGGGTCGCGTAGACGACACCAGCCTCGCCGAACAGCACGATCAGCAGGCTCGTGGCAAGCGCCGAGGCCGACACGTTGGCGATGTTGTTGCCGATCAGGATGGCCCCGATCAGCGTGTCCCTGCGGCTGCGCAGGTCACGAACCATCCCTGCCCGACGATGGCCGCGGCTTGCCAGCTGGTGCAGCCGGGCATCGGACGCCGCCGTCAGTGCCGTTTCCGATCCGGAAAAGAACGCAGAGAGCAGCAGCAGGACCAGGATCGCTGCAAGCGCGATCGCAATCCCCTCGCCCTCCAGCAGGAGTTCCAGCATCAGGCGGGTTCCGGGACGCCGAGCGAACGGGCAAGGCAGTCGGCAACCACGGCCTCATCGACATCCGCGGTGACGAACGCGTCACCAATGCCGCGGGACAACACGAACCGCATCCGTCCGTCACGGACCTTCTTGTCGTGACGCATGTGCGCGATCAGCCCGGCCGCGTCCCAGGACCCCGCACCGGGGATGTCGGCGATCCGGGTGGCAAATCCGCTTGCCGCGAGGTGCCGGCGCGCCCGCTCCAGGTCCTGGCCCGGACACAGGCCGAGCCGGTGCGACAGCCCGAGCGCGAGTTCCATTCCGACTGCAACCGCCTCCCCGTGCAGCAGTGTTCCGTCGAACCCCGCGGCCGCCTCCAGCGCGTGTCCGAAGGTGTGTCCGAGGTTGAGCAGCGCCCGCCGCCCCTCCTCGCGCTCGTCCCCGGCCACGATCTCGGCCTTGACCGAGCAGCTGGTGACGATCGCGTGCAGCCGCGCAGCCGCATCCCCGGCAAGTACCTTCGGCCCGTTCGCCTCGAGCCAGTCGAAGAAGCGGTGATCACGGATCAGGCCGTACTTCACCACTTCCGCATAGCCGCACCGCACCTCGCGGGCCGGCAGGGTGTCGAGGACGCGGGTATCGATCACCACGAGGCCGGGCTGGTGAAAGCTGCCGACGAGATTCTTGCCGTGCGGAGTGTTGACCGCGGTCTTGCCCCCCACCGAGCTGTCAACCTGTGCCAGCAGTGTGGTCGGGACCTGCACGTAGTCGAGACCGCGCAGGGTCACGGCGGCGGCAAACCCGGCAATGTCACCCACGATGCCACCACCGAGCGCAATCACGAGTCCACGTCGATCGACCCGCTGGTCGAGTAGCCAGTTCACGATTTCCCGCAACCGCTCGAACGACTTGTTGGCCTCGCCGCCGGGGATCACCAGATGCGAGACAGCGAGTCCTTCCGATTCGAGCGCGGCGCGCACGGGTTCGAGCCAGTGTCCCGCCACCGGCTCGTCGGTCACGACAAAGGCGCGACGCTGCCCGAACCGGCTGCGGACAAGGGCACCGAGCCCGGCGATCAGCCCCTCGCCGACATGGATGTCATAGGCGCGTTCGTCCAGTGCAACGCGTATGGTCCGCCGGAAATCCTGACGCATTACGCTCCGTGCCGCTCAGCGGCCATTCGTCTCTTGATCTCGCACCACACCCGGTCAACCGTCGGCTCGATCGCATCTGAACCGGAATCGACCACGAGGTCGGCTTCGGCGTACTGGGGATAGCGGACGTCGATCAGCGCCCTCAGGGTCTCGCGGGCATCCCGCCCGTGCAGGAGCGGCCGGTCGACCCGGCTCGACACCCGCTCCACCAGGGTATCGAGATCGGCCCGCAGCCAGACCGAGACCGCGCTGTCGCGGATGGCCTGGCGGGTGTTCGCCGACATGAAGGCCCCGCCACCGGTCGCCAGTACCCCCGGAGTGCCGCGCAGCAACCGGACAATCACCTGCTCCTCGCCGCGGCGGAACTCCGCCTCGCCGTGGGTTGCGAAGATCTCCGGGATTGTGAGGCCGGCCGCCCGCTCGATCTCGGTGTCGGCGTCGACGAACGCGACCCCGAGGCGACCGGCCAGGCGCCGTCCGACGCTCGTCTTGCCCGCGCCCATCAGCCCGACTAGCACCACGGTCCATGGAAGACCCGTTACGCGCGATCCTGCCACCCGTGGGTCTCCGCCGGCTCCCCGCTCGGTTCGCCGGCCTGTTGAGCAGAACGCCCCCGTTGCCTATGGTACCGGCGATTGTTCATGCGCGGACACTACCATGATTGCCTGTGACGTCCAAAGTGCGCGGCCGCGTCAACCACGGGTCGGGTCCCGGACGGTGGACGGGGTGCCTGGTGCGGATTTCGTCGTATGAAACTGTGGCTGACCGCGCTGATCGTCGTGCTGCTGCTCGCGAGCGGCGGGCTCGCGGTCCTGTCGGTGTGGCATATCCCGCCGCCGATCCAGCAGGTCGAGAAGGTCGTTCCCGATGACCGACTCCTGCGCTGATGCCATGAGCCGCCTTGCGCGACTTCTCGCCATCCTGCTGATCCTGGCCCCGGCCGGGCTGGCGGCCCGGGAACCGCGCCCGCTCCTGCCGGATGGAACCCTTATCGAGGAGCCCGCGCGCCCGCTCCCGGATGACGAGGTACCGGACGACACCGGCGTGGAGGAAACCAGCGACGGCGACGCAGGGGCCGCTCCGCCGGCTGCCGGCGATTCGGACCCCGGGCAGACCGGCATCCAGGTCGACCCGCTGCTGGCCATTCCGGTTGACGACATCGGCACGCTCACGCCCGAGACCGGCGGTTTCGCGGCTGATCTCTGGTCCGGACTGTCACGGCCGGACCTGCTGGCGCTGCTCGACCTGGTGCCGGGACCGTCGGGTTTCCACGTGCTCAACGAGCTGAGGCGCCGGCTGTTGCTGACGGCCGCCCAAGCGCCGGCGGGCGAGGCCGGAGACGAGGGCCCGGTGCTGCGCGCCCGGGCGGATGCACTGTTCCGCTCCGGCGACCTCGATGCGCTGTCGGCCCTGCTGGACCGGCTGCCGCCGGACCATGACCGGAAAGACCTGCACCAGCTTGCCGTGACCACCCGCCTGCTGGTCCGCGACCCGTCCGGGACGGCCCGCCGGCGCGCCTGTTCCGACGCCGGCCACTGGCTGGCGCGATCCCTGGACCCGTTCTGGCAGAAGGCCAAGATCGCCTGTGAGACTGCGGCGGGCAACTGGTCAAGCGTCGACTACGCGACCCGCATCCTCATCGAACTCGGACACGAGGAGGACCGGTTTCTCCTGCTCGCGGACGCCGCACTCCAGCAACTTGACGAACCGGTCGACCTTGCCGCCGGGGACCTGGACGGCATCGACGGCGCCATGCTGGTCCTCGGCCGCCTGGTGCTGGCCGATCCGGATACCGGGCACCTGCCGGCATGGATTCTCGCAGGCTACCAACTGTCCCGGCCGCCGCTGCCGGAGACCTGGCGGCTCGCCGTTGCGCGCAGGGCCGAACATGCCGGTCTCATGCCGACGGAGGACCTGGTCGAGGCCTACCTCGCCCCGCCGGCTTCGGACCGCCCGTCGCGAGAGGAAGAACCGGGCACGGAGGCCCAGGGCCAGGGCGGCGGTGGGGACGAGGAGCGCCGCTCCATCGAACTCGTGCTGGCGATGCTCTCGCACGAGTCGCCCGTTGCCCGGGCCCAGGCCACCAGCCAGGTTCTGGAACGGGCCCGCGCACGCGGCACTGTCGCCGCGGTGGGCCGGCTGCACACCCTGCAGTTGCCGATCCGTCCCGACCCGGCACTCGGCTGGTTCGCGGCCGACGCCGCGCTTCTGCAGGTCGCATCGGGCGATGCCAGGGGCGCCCGCCCCTGGCTCGCGCTCGCCGAACGCGAGAGCACCGCCTCCGCTGTCGGCGAGGCGCGCTGGCACCGGATCTGGCCGGCGATCCGCATCGCCACCGGCGACGAGGTCCTGGCCTGGAGCACGCCCCGTCTCGAGGCCTGGATGGAGCGCGCCGATACGCCCGAGGGGCGCCTGCGGGCCGCACGGTTGCTGGTCCTGCTCGAAGTGTTCGGCGACCAAGTCCCTTCAACGGCCTGGCGGGACCTCGCACAGGTGACCGCCGAGACCGGGGCCGGCCCCGCCGTGCCGCGTGCACTCGCGGCCGCCCTCGAGGCGGGCCGTTTCGGCGAGGCACTGGCGCTGGTCCTTGTCCTGGCCGGGTCGGGTGAACCCGGCACGCGCTCGACCGGCGATCTCGTGGCCGCGGTTGCGGCCCTTCGGGCACTGGGTCTCGAGGACGAGGCCCGGCGACTTGCCTTCGACATCGCGATCGCAGGGCCGTGACGGGGCTGGACGCGCAGGACGGGTTCCATCTCGAGGCCTTTCTCGAAATGATGCTGGTCGAACGCGGAGCGGCCCAAGCGACCATGAGCGCCTACCGGACCGACCTGCGCGACCTCGCGGCACACCTCGGCCGCCGCGGCCACTCGCTTGCCAACGCCGGAACCGCGGAGTTGCGTGACTATCTCTCGAGCCTGCAGGATGCGGGGCTCGGACCGGCAACCCGGGCGCGGCGTCGCTCCTCGATGCGCCAGTTCTACCGGTTCCTTTATACCGACGGCGTGCGCCGGGACGACCCGACCACCCGGCTGGAGGCACCGAAGGCCTGGCGGTCGTTGCCCGGAACCCTGTCACAGGCCGATGTCGAAGCACTGCTTGTCGCCGCGCGCGAGGGGAACGGTGCGAAGACGGTCCGACTGACCTGCCTGATGGAGGTGCTGTATGCGACCGGACTCAGGGTCTCGGAGCTGGCCGGCCTCCCGACGGCGGCGATCTCGTCGGACCGGCGCCTGCTCATTGTCCGCGGCAAGGGCGGCAAGGAACGGATGGTTCCGCTCACCCGGGCGGCGACGAAAGCGCTCGAGGCATGGCTCGAGGCCAGGCCTTCGGTCCTGGCAGGGCGCACGCACGGACAGAGTTTCCTGTTCCCATCGCGCGGGGCGGACGGCCACCTGACCCGCCGCCAGGTGGCCGGCATGCTGAAGAAGCTGGCGGAGCGGGCCGGATTGAGGCCCGAGACGGTCTCGCCGCACGTGCTCCGGCACGCCTTCGCCACTCACCTGCTCGAGCACGGGGCCGACCTGCGCAGCGTGCAGCAGATGCTCGGTCACGCCGACATATCGACCACCCAGATCTACACCCATGTGCTGGCCGAGCGCCTGAAGCGGGTCGTCGAGGCCCACCATCCGCTCTCGCAGTCCGCGCCGCCGCCCGAAAAGGGATAGATCTCGGACCGAGGCGTCCTTCCACGTACCCGGTTCCGGATGGTGCCATCTACCGGTTCCATCTTGCGGGTTCCCGAGCGCAGGCACCAGGACCGCCGTGCCCCGTAACGACACCAATCAGGGCACCGGCATGGCCAGTCCGGCCGGCCGGGCCGCTCCCGCATGGCCCGCGGAAGGCGGCACGAGCGCCACGGACCAAGTCCCGGTGACGCGGAAGACGCTGGTGTCATGGACCGCGATCGCGACCGCGAAGGTCAGCCCGGAACACGGGGAGAAGGCAGGCCAGGGCCTCCGCCATGACCTCACCGTCGCGGGTGCAGCCCGGCCATGGTCCTGCCACTGAAGTCCGATATCACCACTTCCCCGGGCCGATAGTCGAACCGCGTCTCCGGACGGCCCTCGACCCGCTGGTCAGAGGCAAGGAAACACCGAAACGCTCCCGGCGAAACGCCGGCCGCAAACCCGTCCCGCTCAGGGCGGTCGTGGTGACTCATGCCGGCCCCTCCCCCCGGTGAAGCCGGCATCAACGTGAGCTTTGCGCGCCGTCAAGTCCTGCAGGAATTGCCGTCAAACGGGATGGGACTCCCGGTCAGGTCGCCCTGGGCGCTGCGAGCGAGCCCCTCGCAACACGTCGGCATTCCGACGACTGGTCGGCGGCCCCGTCACATCCGGACCCTGTGAAGCCGGTCGCCAACGGGAAGCCGGCCCGGCCGTTGCGAACCGGTTCAGGCACTTTCCGAAACCGGGGTGGCGCCCGGCAGCTCACCCCCTCATTGAGAATGATAGTAAGAATCACTTGCAATACCGTGAAAACGAAACTACACTCCCCGCCGGTGATGCCCGAACATCCGTTTGCGACGGAACGGCTTCAAGGAGGACGTGGAGACGCGGCCGGAACCCAGAGCGCCCCCACCTGGCACGACCCCAAACCCGTAAGGAGCGACTGATGAAAATTCCTGGCATGGTTGCCACTGTCACAGCGTTGTCGTTGCTTGCCGTGACGCAAGCACAGGCAGCGGGGGAGCTGAACCTCTACTCCTCGCGCCACTACGATACGGATGAGCGGCTGTACTCCAACTTCGAGCAGACCACCGGCATCAAGATCAATCGCATCGAGGACAAGGCGGATGCCCTGATCGAGCGGATGAAGGCCGAAGGCGCCAACAGCCCCGCCGACGTACTGCTGACCGTGGATGCGGGACGCATCTGGCGCGCGGACCAGGCGGGTCTCCTCCAGGCGGTCGAGTCAGACGTGCTGAACGCCCGCATTCCACAATGGCTGCGTCATCCCGAAGGCAAATGGTACGGCTTCTCCCAGCGGCTCCGCATCCTGTTCTACGACAGGGACAAGGTGAACCCGCTGGACATTCAAACCTACGAGTCCATTGCCGACCCCAGGATGAAGGGCATGGTCTGCACCCGCAGTTCCAGCAACATCTACATGCTGTCCCTGCTGTCCTCGATCATCGCCCACAAGGGCAGTGAGGCCGCGGCGCAATGGGCCGAGGGCGTGTGGAACAACCGGGCCCGTGATCCAGCCGGAGGAGATACGGACCAGCTCCGTGGCATCGCCTCCGGTGAATGCGCCATAAGCGTGTCCAACACGTACTACTTCGCCCGGGCCCTGCGCAAAGAGGTGAAGGGTCTCGATGAAGACGCCATGTCGCGGATCGGTTGGGTGTTCCCCGATCAGGGCACGACGGGTGCGCACGCCAACATCTCCGGTGCCGGAGTGGCGAAACACGCGCCCAACAGGGAAAACGCCATCAAGTTCCTCGAGTACCTCGCCAGCGACGCTGCGCAGGAGTACTTCTCGGCCGGCAACGACGAGTATCCTGCCGTCATGGGCGTAGGCCTGTCGGACAGTGTCGCTCAGCTCGGCATCTTCCGCTCCGATACCCTGAATCTCTCCGCTCTCGGCGAGAACCAGCCCGAGGCGCGAAAGATCTACGATCGCGCTGGATACCAGTAGGCCCGTTCATTCACCCGTTCCGCGACCCGGCGACCCCGGTACGACGCCGTACCGGGGTCTCTTGCCGTGGAACCACGGGCGCGAAACGAGCCACTGCCCGCGGGTGGCGTCTCGGACACAAGCCCCTGGCCGCGTGCGACCGGGCGAGGAAGGTGGCCCGGCTCTTTCCCCCGAGACGACGGCGACGTGGTACGGTCCCCGTCTGTGGGGGCCGGTCACGCTACTGCGGCGCACTCGCCGCAACCTCCGTGACGGACCACATCGCCGGTGTCAGATGCCGGAGTAACTGGCCGTGTCATGGGTGTGTCCCGAGCCGCAGGTCGCGGCAGATCGGTGGTATCCGGTTCCGTCCTGTTCACGTGCCAGTCCGAATCACGAACCACGCGCGCACCGATGCAGATCCGGACCGGCAATCGCTCGTCACCGCGCCCAGGTCCGGTGCGTCACCCTTCCCTCCGGTGGTCCTGTCAGGTTACCCGCTCGATCCCCCGGGGCCCGCGGATGTCGAGCCCTCGCGTACGGGATGTCCCGCAACAAAGACTGCCGCGGTCGACGGGAGCAAGCGACCGGTCTTCCTGGCACCGGGACGGGACCGTATGATTGCACGGCTGATGACAAGCACCGGAACGAGTCCGCAGACCGCAATGACCACGGAAGGGGTTGCCGCCTGGGTCAGGCGTTCATCCTTGGCCAGGTTGTAAGCCTGAATTGCGAGGGTATCGAAATTGAAGGGCCGCATGATGAGTGTGGCCGGAAGTTCCTTCATGACGTCGACAAAAACGATCAAGCCCGCGGTCAGCATTCCGCCCGAGAGAATCGGCAAATGCACGCGAAGACCGGTGGACAGGGGTCCGTGACCCAGGGTTCGTGAAACCTCGTCCATGCCGGGCTTGACCTTGACAAGACTGGCCTGCACGGTGTGCAGGGCGATTGCCATGAAGCGAACCAGATATGCGAATATCAGCGCGGCTATGCTGCCCGTGAACAGCAGACCGGTCCTGATTCCGAAGTTCGCATCCATCCACGCACTCAGCGCATTGTCGAAAGTCGCCACAGGAATAAGGATGCCAACAGCGATGATCGATCCCGGTATGGCATACCCCATTCCGACGACGACAATGGCACCCGATGTCATTCGCGATTTCTCGATACGCGCGGCATAACACAGGAACAGCGCAAGCACGATCGCCAGTATCGCCGTCACGCCTGCCAGAAGCACGCTGTTGGTAATCAGCTCGACATAGCGCGGGCTGAAGAGATCGTGGCCTGCGGTAAACGCCATCCAGAAAAGGATCAAGATCGGCGCAAGAAAGCCGATCACCAGTGGCATGGCACAGAACAGAGTTGCACTCCATGCCCGCAATCCATGCAACCGGGTTGGTTCGATTTGCTCGTATGTGCCACCAATTCGAAAAAAGCGAGCCCGGTGGCGGCTGTAGCGTTCAAGCAACAGCAGCGCAAAAACAAAAGCAACGAGAACACTCGACAACTGGGCGGCTGCAACGCGGTCGCCCATGGAAAACCAGGTCCTGTAGATGCCCGTGGTGAAAGTACTGATGCCGAAATGCGCAACCGTGCCGAAGTCGGCCAGGGTTTCCATCAGGGCAAGCGCCGTCCCGGCGACAATGGCCGGGCGGGCCAACGGCACCGCGACTGTGCGGAACCGGTTCCACGGAGATCTCCCTAGCGTGGAGGCAGCGCCCAGCACGCTGATGGATTGCTCCAGAAAAGCGGTGCGGGCAAGCAGGTAGGTATAGGGCATCAATACCGCGGAAAAGACCACGATGGCGCCGCCCATGCTCCGGATCTGCGGAAACCAGTAGTCGCGTGCCTCGTAGCCCGTAACATCACGAAACCAGGTCTGCAGAGGGCCTGCAACCTGAAGAAAGTCGGTATAGGCGTAAGCGACCACGTAAGCCGGTACCGCGAGCGGCAGGATCAGTGCCCATTCGAACAGACGCCGGCCGGGAAACTCGCACATGACCACGAGCCAGGCGGGACCGACACCGGCAATGATCACGCCGACGGCGACGCCAGCCATCAGAAGCAGGCTGTTCGCGATATAGTGGGGGAGAACTGTCTCCACCAGATGCGGCCAGTTTCCCTGACCGGGCTGGAAAATACTGGAAATGACGCTGAATACCGGCACCGCAATCAGTACCGCCACAACCAGCGCCACACAGGTCAGCCAGGGAATCCGCCTCGACAACTGCTGCGTTCTTTTCTCCACTCAGCGTCCCGTATCCAGGCACCAATTAAGATCGACAGCGCTTGACCGAGATGGATCACGAGAAAGCAGTGTGTCGAAGTTCCTGGTGCGTGTTGCGGTGAATACACCGAAATAAACAAGCTGTCACAGCAGGTCGTCGTACGTCCATTGTTTCGCACGGAACTCTCGTGCGTGTCAACGCCGCAGCAAGACATTCGAAACCGGGCAGCGGAACGGCGCCGAACCCGGCTGCAGCCTTCCGGTGTTCGGCGGCACGCGCCATCCGGATTAGGAGGAGGACATGTCATTTCTCGCCGCACAGCCGCGAATGGCTGGCCATGATCACCCTCCCGGTTCGGTTTCGTGGGGCCGGCGGCAAGTCCGGAGGCAGTCCCCCTGTGGACATTGCCGCTACCTGGTGAGGATCAGCTTTCCCATGCTGGTCAGCCTCAGACGGTAGCACTCGTCCCGGTGTTCGATGATCACTTCCCTGGCTCCGGCAAGAATGTCGGATCTGTGGAGGGTCCGGCGACCTCCCGCGCCAATACCGGTTTGCGGGAAATTCGACTCCTGTTTCAACCTGGGTTCGTTGAGCCGGTTGACCATCGCCCCTCGTTTCTCCCCGTCCTGTCGACCCGACCGCCGTAACGGGTGTGCAGAAACGGCGTCTGCAGGGCCTGTGTCCCCGTGTCGTCGATGACCTGATGCAGCCCGGCCACCATGCACGACAGGCTGGCACTCCTCAGCGGAACGAAGGTCTTCGCCGTACGCTTGCAGAACTTCTTGGCCCTGAGGCAGGCGCCGTGACTGACACAATCGATCGGGCAGAACACGACATCGGCCTGGTGCAGGACCCGGTCGAGGCGAGCCACGGCGTCCTCGACCCCGCCGTCATGGTGGCTGAAGCGGCCGTTGAACCGTTCGATCAGCGCCCGGAAATGCCGGACCGCTCCCTCGCGCCCGCCAACACAGGCGATGCGGCATCCCCGCAGGTCGATGACGGGTGTCCTGGTGTCCTCATCGGTGGTCAACACGGCCTCCAGCGCGGCGCGCTCAACTTCCACCTGGGCGAGTCGGCGGGATGTTTCCTTGTGCTGCCGACGCAGTTCCGACACTTCATCCTCGAGTCGAGCGCATTTCCGTTCCCGGGCGCTGAGATCGCGCCTCGTTTCCCTCAATCCGGCGGCGACCGTCGCTTACACCAGAGCGATAGATCTTGCCCTGCTCGAATACGCGCAACCGTGCCTCCAGCACGGGCAGCAAAGCCGCATGTTGCTCCGCCTCTTCGGCCCGGTTCATCGGAAACCCCGCGGGATACCCCTTCCTTGAGGGAGGGGAGGAACGCGAGAGCGGCCCTTGGCCGCTTCCCGCTGTGAATTGACGTCATCGGCGATCACGGAAAGGGGCGCGCCGCCACAGGAAGCCGCGACGTATGACGGCGACCAGAGGACGCCCTTGTGGGAGCGACTGGTGATTTCAGGGCGGTTCTCGCGCAGAAGGCGGCTGGACACGCCCTTGAGACAGTTAACCAACCGCGACAAGGCAACCTTGGGTGGGTACTGAACCAGCAGGTGAACGTGATCGTCCTCACCATCGCATTCGATCAGTTCCGCCTCGAAATCCCGGCAGACCCTGGCAAAGATCCGCGACAGGTCGCGCATGGCCGGTTCGAACAGCACGTCGCGGCGGTATCTGGTGACGAAGACCAAATGGACATGCAGCATGTATACAACATGCCTGCCCGTTCTGTAATCCACGCTAGAAATACTCGGACCTATTGCTGGAATCGCAACATGATTTCTCGCGGTTATGTCTTCAAGCTGAAACCGACGCCTGCGCAGGAAAGCCTGTTCGCGCAGGTCGCGGGTGTGTGCCGCCTGATCTACACTCTCGCCCTTGAGCAGCGGCGCGACCATTACCGTGCCTATGGACGCGCCACCGGCAAGAGCGTCAGCTATCCGGCTCAGGCCCGTGAACTGACGGAGCTGCGCCGGGAATACGACTGGATCGCGGCGGTGCATGTCACGCCCCAGCAGCAGGCGCTGCGCGATCTCGACCGGGCATACAGCACCTGGTTCAAGGGCATCGCCCGATACCCGTCGCCTCGCAAGAAGGGCCAGAACGACACCTTCCGCTTTCAGGGCCGTGA
>Ga0209754_1000061_pt1 | contig 159093 bp, 142 predicted proteins | sample MesohylBB_FD_187295 | JGI IMG/M metagenome (GOLD analysis project Ga0209754, IMG submission 187295) | Host-associated microbial community of the marine sponge Aplysina aerophoba from Gulf of Piran - sponge mesohyl, lysed by bead beating... | ecosystem: Host-associated > Porifera > Sponge >... | reverse complement strand
TTGGGGAGTTCGTAATTGATGACATGGCTGACGGAATCCACATCGATGCCGCGGGCCGCGATATCAGTCGCCACCAGGACCCGCGCCTGGCCGTCGCGGAAACGCTTGAGGGCGCGCTGGCGGGAGCCCTGTGATTTGTTGCCGTGGATCGCCTCGGCTACGACGCCGCTCTTGCCGAGCCGTTCTGCGACACGATTGGCATGGTGCTTGGTGCGCGTAAAGACAATCACTCGCGACATGGCGGGATCCTTGAGGATGGTGTCAAGCAAAACCCGCTTTCCGGCGGTGGTGACGTGATAAATACTCTGCTCGATACGATCGATCGGCGTCGCCTGGGGCGTCACCTCTACCCGCACCGGATCGGTCAGGATCTCGGCCGACAGCCGGAAAATTTCGCTGGGCATGGTTGCGGCAAAAAGCAACGACTGGCGTGACCTGGGTATCGCCGCCATGATCTTGCGGACATCGTGCACAAAACCCATATCGAGCATCCGGTCGGCTTCATCGAGTACCAGGAATTCGATCGCATCGAGCCGGATATGGCGCTGCTCCATGAGATCGAGCAGCCGCCCGGGCGTCGCTATCAGAATGTCGAGCCCACGAACCAGCGCAGAGACCTGCGGCTTCTGGCTGACACCACCGAAGATCACGGTCTGACGCAGCGCGAGGTTTTTGCCGTAGGCGCGGAATTCCTCACCGATTTGGATAGCAAGCTCGCGGGTCGGCGCCAAGACCAGGGCGCGCGGTCTGCGGGCAGCCTTGTTGGCGCCGTTGTGACTGCGGTTTTTGAAATTGTTGCGCTTGTTACGGGTGACGCTCTCGTCGCTATGTAGCCGCGACAAACGCTGAAGAATGGGCAGCGCAAAAGCCGCGGTTTTGCCGGTGCCTGTCTGGGCAATACCCAGCATGTCACGACCGGCGAGAAGCTCCGGGATGGCGCGCGCCTGGATAGGCGTTGGGGTTACATGGTTTCTGCCGGTCAATGCACGCTGTATCGGATCGGCCAAACCGAGTTCCGAGAATTTACGAATAGCCACTTAAGTATCCTATATGCGCCATATGGCGCGGCAAACGTCATAGACGCTGCCGATGCCTGGCGAGTCGCCCTTACCGGGCGCGGCCAGCAGGAGAAGATTTTTGGATTATTGTTCCCGGGACATGGTGCCGCCCATGGGCGACGCTTCGCGCAATCGCGAGACAATCTGCAGCGGGAATATGAGCTATAGGGCCGGATAAGTCAAGCAAATCAATTTATTGGGTCCTGCAATGCGGCTAGTCGCAGCACGCCGACGAATTCTTTCAACAGCGTGATTGCCGCCCCCGCGCCGCGGATAGAAGGGACGAATTAGTGGGACCGTTTGCGATCTGATCATTGTCTCGGACCCAATGGCATCCTGGCTGAGATAGACGCCGAGGGAACAGACGAGCCTATCATTGCTATCGCTTCAACCGTACCGGCGAGCTTTGTCCAAACCTGGCCGGCGCGTGCGCATGCGCTGGGCAAACGCGTGACCTTTTTCGATATTCCCGTGACTGGCGCTGAGAAGACCGCCGTTGAGGAAACGCTTATGATGCATGGTGGCGGTGAGAAAGCTGTTTTCGATCGCTGCCGACCGGCCATGGATGCCGTCGCCCGTGAAGTTCTGCACGTTGGCGATCTGGTTGCCGGGCAGGTTACCAAGTTAGCGATCGTTAAATACAAGCAGTTTATTTCCCTGGGAAATGACGACGTGGAATCCGGGCGCAGGGGAATTCTGCCATGGACAGCGACTCTCTCGATGACGGCAAATGCGGGAAATTGCGGGTGTGAAATGAGCGGAAAACGCTAACCCGCCTTCTCCCAGAAGAGCCATAGGCCGTGTTCCGCGGCGATTCGCCAGGACGCAAGTCCTGCGTTTTCAGCGATTTGGCGAACATCGGCGCGAGAGAGGCGCTTCTTGCCGAGGCGGTTGTTCAAATCGCGCGCCTCGGGGAGGAGCGATTCGATGAGTTCATCCGACGCCCCCGCACCGAATCCCCCACCGTGCGCGCCGATCCCGCCGGGCCTTAAGACGCGGTCCATCTCGGTGACGATGCTCTCCTGCTCGTCCCAGAAGAAAAGCCCGCCCCGGAAAACGACGAGATCGAAAGAAGCCGCCTCGAACGGAAGGTTATATTTATCAAGGGGTTCCACGCGAATACGCGCGGCCATGCCCGCCTCCGCAATCGTCTCGGCAAGGTAGTCGTTCAGGTGGTCGGAATCATCCCCGCACGTGAGGCGCATCCCGGGACAGCGCTCCGCCAGGGCGAGCGCCACGCCGGGACCGTAGGGGCCGATTTCCAGCACGTCGCCCGCATCGCGCCCGTATTCCGCGTGAATCTCCGCCGCCGCGTAAGGATAAAACGGCTGAAAACAATCGTTTACGGCGCGAATCAACTCGAAATCCATGTCGGGATATTCCTCTTTATTTTGATGCGTTGTGCCCGATGGCCACAACTGTGTATGAGAGACCGAAGAGATGATATACCAACCCCGAAGCGTTTATGAAACCGGGAGCCAGGGATGCAAACCCGCATTTTCAAATCCGGCTCCCTGCGATATCCTGCGGCTCCATGAAGAAAAACCGACAAGACAGGAGACCACATGGAAGCAGTAAGCGAAGCGGCGGACGTCTATGAAGCGATTGAGATGTATCACGAGAATGGCTGGACGGACGGTCTGCCCGTGGTTCCCCCTACGCCCGAACTCATAGAGCGCTTCCTGGAGGCCGCTGGCCTGGACGCCGATGACGTCGTCTTTCATCTGGCGGAGCGCAAAAGAACCGTCCAGGCCGTAAAAGTGGCCTTGAACGCCATCATGGCGGGGTGTCAGCCTTCCTACATGCCCGTCATCATCGCCGCGCTCGAAGCCATGGCCGATCCGGCCTACAACATACATTCCAGCGCCACGAGTACAGGTGGAGCGGCGCCCTTCATGGTCGTAAACGGCCCGGTCCGCCATGAGATAGGCCTCAATATGCAGGGGAACATCTACGGGCCGGGCAACCGCGCGAACGCGACGATAGGCCGCGCGCTCAGGCTCATCATCATCAACTGCCTGGGCTCGAAGCCGGGTCTTCTGGATCGCTCCACGCAGGGGAATCCGGGCAAATACAGCTTTACCTTCGCCGAATGGGAGGAAACGAGCCCCTGGGAGCCCCTTAACGTCGAACTCGGTTATCCCGCCGATACGAGCACGGTGACGCTTCTCGCGGCCGAAGGTCCGCACAACATACAGAACCACTACGGAAAAGGCGGCGGAATCGCGGAAACCGCCGCCGCCACCATGGCGGGTCTGGGCAGCATGAGCGAGGGGCAATCCTTTTTCGTATTCGCTCCCGAGCACGCGCATCTTCTGGCAGAAGAATTTCCCACGAAAAAAGAATTAAAAGACTATCTCTTTGAAAATGCGACGCTTCCCTTGAGCCAACTCCTGCGCTCCGGCAAGCTCGACAAGCCCATCGACGCCGATGACAACGGCAACGTGCGCCACGCGCTCAAGCCCGACGACATCTACATCGTCGTCGCGGGAGGCGAGGCCGGCGGGCACTCCTCATGGGTGCCCTCGTGGAGCAGAAGACGAAACGGCGAGGTTGTCACCGGCCCGGTGCTGAGCGCGGCAGAGCGGCGGGAATCTCATGGTTGAAGAAAAAAGCATCAAAAGAGAAGATCGGTTGATGGACTACAAAACGAGTGAACATCCTGGCGTTGATGCACATACAGGAGGAAGCGTTCAATGAATCCCGTGATAGATACTGCGATACCGATTTACGATCCGACCGTGGAACCGGAAATCGAAACCGAAGACCGCACAAGCCGCGACGGCGCACTCTCCGGCAAACGCATCGGCCTGCTCTGGAACTCCAAAGTGGGCGCGGACAAGCTCATGCGCTACATTCTGGATGAATTGCGGGCGGACGGCGCGGATCCCGACATCGCTGTTGAGTTATCGAAAGAATACGATACCAGACCTGCGAAGCCCGAGGTGTACGCGGAGATGGCCGAGAAATGCGACCTCGCCATCACTGCAGTAGGTGACTGAGGCTCCTGCTCTTCGTGCAGTGTGCACGATGGAATCGAGTTGGAGAAAAAAGGCGTTCCCACGGCCGTCATCTGCACCGAGCCCTTTCGTCCCACAGTCGAGATGGTCTCCAAGGTGCGCGGCATGCCGGACTATCCGGTGGCCTATATCCCCCATCCGGTGGGCAGCCTCACGGATGAGCAACTACGCGGGCGCGCGAAGGAGATAGCTCCCACGATCAGGACGCTTCTGACGGGTTGAGCCGTTAGCAAGGCGACGCGCTACATCGCTTTCAAGGCGATGATCACTCCTCCCGCGACGACGCAGACCGTCCCCAGCAATATGGGAAGCGTGATACGCTCCATATCGCGCAGAAATATCCAGGAGTAAAAGAGCGCGAAAAGCGGCGCCGTGGAAGAAAGCGGTGACACGACCGAAATATCCCCATACTTCAAAGCGGCGAAATGACTCAAAAACGCCAGCGTGTTGATGAGTCCGCAGGGTCCATAGAAATGCCAAGCTTTTCCCCATTTCAGAGAGGGACGCTGGGGTTTGGGCAGAAACCACAAAACCGAGACCAGCGCCACCAAACCGAAAAAACTGGTGAGCGTGATGCCGAGCAGTGCGGAAGGAACGACCTCGATCCCGATTTTTCTGAAAATGTTCGACGTGGAAAACCCCAAAACGGACAATAGCGGCAGCCAGATGGCGCGCCTGTCCCAGGGAGCGTCGCTTTTGCGCTGATAGGTAATTCCCACACAGCCTAAAACGACCAGGAAAATTCCCGCCCACACGTAAGGCCCCGGCCGCTCACCCAGAAAGATATAGGCGAAACCGGCTGAAAAAAGCGGATTGGCCGCCAGGAGGGGAACCGCACGTGAGACGCCCAGTCGATGTATCGCCCGGAACATGAACACGCGGCCGAGCGAGGGCCCCGTGATGCCCGACAAGAAGAACCAGAACCAGGCCTCCGAACTCCAATAGGCGGGCTCCCAGGTGAGGATGGTCAGCGCCACCAGCCAGGGGACATTCACAATCAGGCCGATTACGACACCCGTTATGGCTGTGCCATGCTGCTGCCCGCGTCTGGCGATGAGGCTGAAGGCCGAGGACATCGATGCGGTACCCAGGGCGAACCCTGCCGCCAGCAGCGCATCGTTCATGGAGTTCCCCCCGGCCTAAAAAAAGAAAAGAATTTATGAATAAAAAATGGCGCAAGGGTGATGTCATATCAGAGGAGCGGGGACAAAGCCATGTTAAGGCGAGTGACTGTAGCGCAAGAGCTCTGAAATTACTGCCAGTTCGCCCGCAGGTCGTCAGCCCCCTGTAATAGGTTGTGCGATGATCCACAAGCTCACCATGGTGTAGCCCACCATGAGAACGAGCATCGGATATTGGCTGCGCACGGCGGCGAAACGGTTCTCGAGTGCGCGCAGCGCCGTCACATGCGCCAGGTAAACCGCGCATATATGGCCGATGACGATTGCGGCGATCGAAGCATACCAGGTCGCCTTCGCGCCGATGATCCCGATGTCGATCTTATAAGAGGCGGTTCCCCACAGGTTCCAGCCCACTCCGAAGGGATCCGACAACAGCGGGATGATGCGTTGTCCCTGAATGAAGAGAAAGGAGAAATAGTGCGCCACGTGGTATCCAATCGCGATGGGAACCAGCGAGAGCACGAACAGGCGCGCGAATTCCCCCGTGGAGAGCGTGCTCCCGCTCATGGCGCGCATCAGCATACAGAACAGGTAATATACGCCCAGGAACAGCCCCGGAGCTGCGATGAGCGCGATGGTATCCGCCACCAGCAGAGCGTCGCGCCCAATCCAGATGACCACCTCGTATAACCCTGCGCGAATTTGGTGCCAAAGCGGCGTTTCGGTAAAACCGTCGAAACTCACCGTCGCCAGCATCAACACCACGAACACCACCATGGAGTTGCTCATGTCGTCTGTGTTCAGAAGGCCCACTGCCGGCGGCCTCATTCGCCATTCACTTCTTCCGGTTCCACTCGTGCGAGCCTCGGTGATCGAGAATCGGCCCATCACGCCGAATAAGATGGAAAACGCCTCCCCGCGCTCGAGCCACGCATCTTTACCGTACAGGTACATACCCGCCCATGTGATGATGGAATACCCAAGGGTGGCGACTGCGAGGTTGCGGGGGAGGTCGTTGTGCGGCCAGACAATCTCAGCCCAAGCGAACCACAGGAACAAACCCACAGCCAGCCACACGCCCGGGCGTTCGGAGAACGGTTGCGCGGGCGATAGGGAAGCGCCGGGCTTGATTTTCTTGTACAGCGCCTCCGCCCAGGAAAATATGACGCTCCATGGATTTACCAGCGACCACAGATTCCCCGCCAGCGCGCACACATATGCCAGTCCCACCCACCAGATGATCCAGACCATGGTCGGCACGATATTCTTATCCGGGTTTTCACTCCCCCAGAAGCCCGCCACCAGTGTCACGCAGAACAAAACAACTGAAAGCACTCTTATGACCGAGAGAAATACTCGATTTCCCATCCACGCGAAAAGGGGGGAGGTGAGAAGGTCACAACTCGGATAGTCCACACTATCTTGTTTTTTGCGCACGAAAAGCCCCATGCCCAGAAACGAAAGGACCACGGATGCACCCGCCCCGAGCATGAACAAACCCAGCGGCACGGGCAGGTCATACCTTTGTCCGAACCCATGCGCCGACGCGATGGTTGGGAGAAAAACAACAGCGGCTGCGAGCCAAAGTCCCCGGATAAAAAAGCTCATGGGATCATCCTCGTCATGGGTGCACCTCCAGGTAGAAGAGCACCTTCTCACCATGGCCCCCGCTTTTTTTCTTCCCGTGGGAGTGAGATCCGTGTTCCGTTACGGGAAACCGGCCCGCCACTCTGGCCTGAAACGCCATCACGGTCACCCGGCCCGGGGAGACAGTTTTTTCGATGTCGTAACCGTGGAGATGGACTTCCGTTGTTTTATCGGCCATCAGATTCAGCTTGACTTCATCGCCTTGCTTCACGCGAACCACTTTTTTGTTGCCTTTGATCTTCCCACCGGCGATCTGGAGCGTGATGCCGCTCATCTCCTTGCTTTTTACCGGGGATTTCCCCCCTTGATGAGTACCATCTTTACCCGCACTCTGGGCGGGCAATACCTGAAATAGAACAATCAGCGTAAAAGCACAAAAAACCTTGAATATGGATTTCATATCCACCCTCCCTCAAAAGGAGCCTCGCAGGGCACAGATTCTTTTCCTGCTGCGAAAAATTACAGACTGGCGAACGAGAGGAGAGGAATAGGCGGGGCGCGCGGAGAGAGGTTGAAAAACAAGGAATCGCGCGCAAGAAAAATTTCCTGAAGAGACAGTGGGTTCGCCTCATTCGCTGCATGGATAAGGACCAGGTCATCCGCCTTATTGTCTTGCGCCCATTGTCCCGCTGTCGCCAGTACGCAGGTGCTATGTTCCTGTCCGGCATCATCTGGGTGATCCCCGTGATGATGCCCCTCGTGATTTTCATGCGCGTGATGTGCATTCGCGGAATGCCCCAGGAGGGTCTGAACCTCCTGCTCCAGGTGGTGCACCCGATGGTTGCCGGATGCGGCCAGAACAAGGAGAAAAAGGGATGCCAAACCTAACGATATAAACTTTTGCGAAACGCCCATGTGGACACTCAAGAGTTGGCTAGGCGACGCTCCGGAATAATCTGGAACCGTTACCAATATAACAGAAAGAAGCGGACCCTGCTTCGTTACAGCGCACGGCCGGCCACGAGCGCGCCTCCCACGACTACCGCTACCGTGCCCAGAAGGATCGGCCAGGTGATGCGCTCGAGTTTGCGCAAGAAAATGGCCGTGAGCAGCAGCGCCCACAAGGGTGCGGTGGCGGCGAGGGGGATCACGATGGTGAGGTCTCCGTAGTGAAGGCCGTAAAGATGCAGGAGAACAGAAAGGGTGTTCAGCAAGCCGCCGATGCTGTAGGTCACCCACGCTTTTTTCACCATCAGAGAAGGCCTCAAACCACGCGGCAGATACTGCCCGGAGATATAGAGGAACACCCCACCCGCTATGCTCATGATCGATATGCCCAGAAACGGGTTGGGCGACGCGCCTACGCCGAGTTTTCGCAACATGTGCGAGATGGAGAAGAAAACCGCGCTCCCGAGCGCGATGAGCAGGTATTCTCCCCGAATGGGCTGGGACTCCCCTCTTCTCGCGGTGATCCCCATACACCCCAAGACAATGAGCACCGTACCCGCCAGAATATACAGCCCCGGTTTCTCGCCCAGGACATATATGCCGGCTATCGCAGAGAAAAGCGGCATGGTGGAATTGAGCGGCACCGCGCGCGCCACGCCCATCAGATGAATCGAATGAAAGAAACACACCCTGCCCACGGCGGGCCCCGCGATACCGGCCAGTGCGAAGAAGAGCCAGCCCAAAGGTTGGTAGTGGGCGGGCTCCCACATCCAGACCGCGCCAACGAGCAGCGGCGGCATGGATACGATAAGCCCGATGAGAACGCCCGACACCGCGTTCGCGTGCCGCTGCCCGCTTCTCACGAACAGGGTGAAGGAGCCGACCACGAGCGCCGTGGAGAGCGAGAAGAGAACCGAGAGGGTGATGGTGGTCATCCAGAATGCGCCTTTACACCTGAAACGAAGCTTTCAGAAGGAAAAATCTACACCCCGGCCATCTCACAGGGGGCGTAGTGGGAAAAGCGCATGGTATAGGTGGCGCGGCCCTGAGTGGCGGAACGCAGGGAGGTGGCGTAACCGAACACTTTGGCGAGCGGCACGGATGCGCGCACCACGCTCACAGGTGACGCACCGCCGCGCTCTTCCACGCCGGAGACTTTTCCGTCACGCGCGTTGATGTCGCCGATGATTCCGCCCAGAAACTCACCGGTCGCCACGACTTCCACCGACATGACGGGTTCTAAAAGCTTTCCGCCAGCGGCGCGGCAGGCTTCGGTGAATGCGTTCGCCGCCGCGATGGAGAAGGCGGCCTCCGTGGCGCACTCCGCGTCATAGTCCGCCTCGAGCAAGGTGACGCTCACGTCGGTCATCTCATAGCCCGCCATGGCGCCGCTCGAAGTAGACGCCCGGAGCGAATCCAACGCAGCCGCAATCAGATTTTCAGGAACAGCCGTGTCGTCCACCGCACTCTTGCACGAGACGCCTCCGCCGGGTCTGGGGGCTACACCCACGCGCACCCTTGCGAACTGAGGCTCGCCGGCCAATTCCCTGTCGAAGGTGGCGTCCGCCTCGGCTTTTTTTGCTAACGTCTCGCGGTAGACTACGCGAGGCGCGCCGACCCGCACGTTCACGCCAAAGTCCTCGTCTATCCGACGTGTGAGCACCTCCAGATGAAGCTCACCCATGCCGCTCATCACCGTCTGGCCGGATTCGGAATCCACTCTCACCTGAAACGTCGGGTCTTCCGCCTGGAGTTTCGCCAGAGTCTCGCCCAGCTTCTTGGTCCCCGTGGCGTCCCTGGGTTCGATCGCAACCGAGATGACGGGCTGAGGCGCGAGAATCGACTCGTAGGCAATCGGCTCTTTGCGGTCACAAAGGGTATCGCCCGTAGCTGCTTCCTTCATGCCCGCCGCCGCGACGATGTCTCCCGGCCCCACGGCGTCGAGACGCTCGCGCTTGTGAGAATACATCCTGAACAACCGGGCGAAACGTTCGCTGTCTCCCCTTGCGGGGTTCCAGAGGCTCTCGCCCACCCTGGCACCGCCGCTGTACACCCGCAGATAAGTGAGTCGCCTGCCCCCATCGATTTGAACCTTGAAGACCAGAGCGGAGAAAGGCGCATCTTGGGCGGGCGGACGGGTGATTGGCTCATTTTCACCCGGAGCAAAACCGATCGCGGGCGGCGCATCCACCGGGGAGGGCAAATAATCCACCACAGCATCCAGTAGTGGCTGCACCCCTTTGTTCTTCAGGGATGACCCGCAAAAAACAGGCACGAGTTCGCCCGAGAGCACGGCGCTCCGCAAGCCCGCCTTGAGCGTTTCTGTGTCGACGGCGCGCCCTTCGAGATACGCCTCCATCACGGACTCGTCATGATCCGCCACCGCCTCGATGAGGGCTTCTTTCAACTCCTGTGCTTTCTCCTGGAGCGTATCTGGGAGTTCATTCCGACGGAGTTCTCTTCCCTCCCAGGTGAGGAAATCTCCACTCAGCGCCTCCACCTGGCCCGTATAATCCTCACCCTCCCCGTCGGGCCAGTGCATGAGCACAGGCCGCGCGCCTAATTTTTCGACCATCATTTCGACGGTTCTCTCGAAATCCGCACCCATGCGATCCAGCTTGTTGATGAAGGCGAGCCTGGGCACGCCGAACTTATCCGCTTGCCGCCATACGGTCTCGCTCTGCGGCTCTACGCCTTCCACCGCACTGAAGATTGCGATTGCGCCATCAAGCACGCGCAGGCTTCTTTCTACTTCGATCGTGAAATCCACGTGGCCTGGAGTATCGATGATGGTGATCTCATGTTCCGCCCAGGTTGTGGTGATGGCCGCTGAGGTGATGGTGATGCCGCGTTCGCGCTCCTGGCTCATCCAGTCCATGGTGGCCGAACCCTCATCCACCTCCCCAATCCGGTGCACGGCTCCGGAGTAGAACAGCATGCGCTCGGTGGTCGTTGTTTTTCCTGCGTCGATGTGGGAGATGATGCCGATGTTTCTTCTCATCTCGAGCGCGGGACGCTTCATCGGAAAATCCTCATTTTGTGAAAACTGAGGCGCAGATTACATTGGGAGGGAGAAGATGGGAAAGTCCGAGGCGAAAAAAAGTGGTGGCCGGAAACCGGCCACCACTTTTCTTAAACGCCGGGTAATGCGTTAGAGCTTGACGACGTTTTGCGCCTGGAGCCCTTTGGGACCCTGGGCCACTTCGTAGGTAACCTTATCGTCCTCGCTCAAGGATTTGAATCCCTCCGCCTGGATAGCCGTGTGATGAACAAACAGATCCTCACCACCATCTTCGGGTGTGATGAAACCATACCCTTTTGCATCGTTGAACCACTTCACTGTACCTGTTGACATACGTTTCCTCTAAAGAAAAGAGACTAAGCTGAGGGGATGTAATGATGAATGGAGCGTCTCTTGGAAGGGATTCTTCATTCGTCTTGCATACCCACAAATCTTTTTCCCACACCTGTTGCAGGAAAAGACACCAAACCCTATCACCTGCTGTGGCTAAGTGCAAGTTGTCAAAACAAAGATTTACGCCATTCCACCCGCATGACGAAAATGGGATTTCTCTCCATGGCATCGGGAAAGTATAAGCCAATCGGGAGCAAAAGATTGCTTTCCTGATTCTCCCCATCCCTCATGCCGCCTACGGGCGATGCCCCGCTGACAGCAGGACCGAGCGGAGAAAGCGGCGTAAGCGCATCAGGGAGAAGTTATGCGCTTGCCTGGACCGTTGTGCCCAGGCGAGGGTGGGAATCAGGCGGCCTCGGGGGTTTTGGGCTCCCATGTTTCGAAGGGAAGTTCGGGCGCGGGCGTAAGTCTCGATTCGAGTTCCTCTTGTCGGCTTCGCCAATCCTCATAAGAGATTTGACCTTGCAAATAGAGGGCGAGATTCCGCATGCAGGCTTGGTGAATGCGCTTCGAGGTCTGGCTCGTCCCATGTGTCTTGTATCCGGGTCTTTGAGTTTCTATCGCCATGACGGGCCTCCTTTAAAGCTTCTCCTCCTACTTAGAGGAGAATGGTTCTTTAGTCTATATATAGTACCTCTCATACATTTTCGCACTACATTTTGTGTTAAAATTATGTTAAAAAAATGTTGCAGTCTGGAGAATTTTTTATATCCTCCAATAAGACGAATATAATACGAAAATAAAAAAATTGCAACCATTTTTCACTGTGGTATGTCTAGTTCCATTTTTTCAGTGTGTTAAGATGCCATTATTTATGTTTTTCATTCATTCCTGATGGCCGAATGCCTTGGCCCACCACTTGCGCCAAGGCGAAAAGGACTGGTCGTGATCTTGAAAAATATCTCGAAAAATTTCCTTCCCAGCGTTTTTTTTCTCCTCGTTTCCACATTTCTGTTCACCGGATGCGCCGCAGACCATGAGACGAAAACCCCTCGTGGCGAGATAATTCGGGAATGGTTCATGGAATTCCCCTGGGGACGAGTCGAGGCTTATGCCGTCCGGCCCCCTGACAGAGGACATTTTCCGCAGATACGCTACCCGGCGATTCTCCTCCTCCACGGAGCGGACGCCCGGGCCCAACGATTCAGACGCGCCATGCTGGATCACGTACATGATGGTTTCATGCTGATGAGCATCTCACTGCCCGGTTTCGGCGCATCCACCGGGCCGGAAGATTTTGCAGGACCCAAAAGCGTGCAGGCCACGCTGGGCGCAGTCCGTTATCTAACCTCAAATGAGGGTGTCAGAAAAGACGGTATTTACGTCTACGGCATTGGACAAGGAGCAACGGCTGCCGCCCTCGCGGCTGCGAGGAGCGCGAAAATTTCGGGTCTCATTCTTGAAAACGGATTTTACAACCTGGAGAAAACCTACGCGTTCTTATCTGAAAAACAAAAGAGCAGAATACATGCGCTGCTCGGCGGTACACCCGCTCAAAAAGAGGATGCCTACCGAGAACGCTCCCCCATCCGGATGGCGGGTAAGGTGAAGGCCGCAGTATTGCTTCTCCACAGCCAAGGAGGGCCCTACAAGATCGGCGGGGCCGAGGATTTCCTGAAAGCAATCGAAGAAAATAGCGGGAGTGCGGAACTGCAGAAGATTAAAAATCAGGGCCCATTCGAATCACTTACACACCCTAACATCGCGAAGTGGGTCATCCCCTTCATCAAGAAAATACTCAAAACCCGCTAAATCGAAATATCGTCTAGGCTTTCTCCCAGGACTCGATTCTCGCCAGCCGATCGGAAACCGAGGGGTGCGAATGAAAGAGCGCAACCACCCAGACCGGGGGTTCGGGGTCCGTAAGGTTTTGTTTGCACAACTTGACAAGAGCGGAAGACAATCCACCCCTCACCTCGGCGTATTTGGTGGAATAGTGATCGCAGCGGTACTCGAAAGCGCGCGAAATTACGAGAATGAAAGGAGACATGACCACTCCCAGGAGACTCAGAACGACCCATAAAACCACGACGCAAGCGGGCTCGCCGGGCTGCACCAGAACAGGGTTTACCCACTCCCCCAGCCATTCCAGCACGTGGCCGGATAAATACACCCCGAAAACCAACAGCACGCTTTTCATCGCTATAAGAGCCGGGATGTGACGACCCGCGTGATGCGCGATTTCATGGGCGAGAATTGCCTCGATTTCATCAGGCGTGAAATCAAGCAGGGTATCGGAGAGAACCACCCGCCGGGATGGTCCCCAACCGACAAGGGCGGCGTTCGCCGTCTTGCTCTTGGAACTCATATCCATCTCCCAAACACCGCCGTACACATTCGCTCTTGTTCTTTTTAACAGTTTGAGGAGTCGCTTCTTCAGGCCCTCATCCGCCAAGGGCTTGAAGCGGAAGAAGATAGGCGCGAGCAGTACCGGAGCGATGAGGGAGATAAAAACCACCAGTAAAACCGAAGCCAGCGCGGCTATCCACCACCAATCAGCCGGCCACACAATCATGATCATCAAGAAAACACCGCTGGCCGAGCCACCCAACAGCAGCAAAAGCAAAATCCCTTTGCATCTGTCCCAAAGCCAGCCCGGAAGTGATTGGTTCGATAAATTTTCCCGGTGAGCGAGCGTGTAGCCACCGTAGAAGTCAAAGGGTAAAGAGACCAGCGTTTTCGAGAGGGCAATGAAGGAGAAAGCAGCAAATCCGCTTACGAACGCACCGCCCGCCGGCTTTGCGGCCTCCGCTCCCAGATACCAGAACAAGAACGCTAGCACGACGCCGAATTCCAGGGCTGAGGATGTCAACCCCGCATACAGGCGCCGCATCTGATATGATCTCGCGCGCCTAAGGAAATCATCCTCGAAAACAGGCAACCCCTTGGCATTGTGCATATCGGTTCAGTCTCTGGGCGTGCGTGAGAATTTTAAAAGCCAAAAAAATGACAGCGCTATAATTTGGCAAATCACTTGTGATTGTGCAAATATATTCGCCACCAAGTAGATTACAACAAACCGAGTGCTTAAACCCGACTCCCGGAGACGGGGGCCGGAAGCCGGGGAGTCTATTCTTTGTCCAGTGATTTCATCGACATGAGAAGCGACACCGCAACGCGACCCACGAAGGCGATGCGCCTAGCCATCGCCGAGGCGCAGGTGGGCGACGACACCCTTAGAGAGGACCCGAGCGTCAACGAACTCATCGAAAAGGCGACTTCCCTCTTCGGCAAGGAAGACGGCCTGTTTGTGTCATCGGGCACGCTGGCCAATCAACTGGCCATCAAAGTCCACACGAACCCGGGCGATGAGATCATCGCCGATTCCCATTGTCACCCCTTTCGAAATGAACTGGGCGCAGGCCCGCTCTTATCGGGAGTTCAATTCGCCCTGATCTCGTCGAACCGTGGGACATACGCTCGTGAAGATGCCGAGAAATGGCTCCGGCCCACGGGAGGGTACCCGAAAAGCGCCCTGCTATGGGTGGAGAACACGCACAATCAGGGTGGTGGCCACGTGTTCCCCCTCGACAAACTCGACGAGTTGCGCGCTTTTTCGAAAGAGCAAAACATCCCTCTTCACATCGACGGCGCCCGAATCTTCAACGCCATCGTCGCTTCCGGAATCCCTCCAAAGGAATGGTCGAAGCGCTGCGATTCGATGTGCTTTTGCTTCTCCAAGGGATTGGGCTGCCCGGTGGGCTCCATCCTGCTCGGAGAGAAAGAGTTCATTCAAGGGGCGCGCCGGTACTGGAAAATGTTTGGTGGCGGCTGGCGCCAGGCAGGAGTTCTCGCCGCCTCGGGGCTCTACGCCCTGGAGCATCACGTGGAGCGCCTGGCGGATGATCACGCAAACGCACAGCTATTCTCTGAACTCACTGCCGGTGTACCGGGCGTCAGGCCCGTCCATGACACGACACCCACCAACCTCGTGTTCCTCGACATCTCGGGAAGTGGTAAGACGGCACACCAGATCAGCGAGACGATGATGGAAAAAGGCGTCGCCTTCTCCATACCGAACGCGAAGATGCTTCGCGCCGTCACTCATCTGGACGTCTCGAGGGAAGACGTACAAACCGCCGCTCAGGTTCTGGCGGATTCGGTGAGATGAACGCAAGCGCTCGGGTCACCGTTCTGGGCTGCGGCACTTCCACCGGCGTTCCTTCCATTGGGTGCAAAACCGCCGCTTGTCTCTCGGATGACCCCAGGAACAAGCGGCTGCGTCCGAGCATCATCATCGAGCATGGCGGGCGAAACCTGCTGGTGGATACGGGTCCCGATCTGCGCGAGCAGGCCCTTAGACACCAGATCACCCGCGTTGACGCCGTGGTCTATACACACTATCACGCGGACCATACGCACGGCATCGACGATTTGCGCGCCTTTAATTTCCTGATGGGAAAACCGATTCCCTGTTATGCCTATCCCAATACGGTGAAGATTCTCTGTCAGAATTTCAGCTACATTTTCAATCACGCCCGGGAATACAGCGGCTTCAAGCCGCAACTCACGCTGGCGGAGATTGGAAATTCCCCTTTCGAGGTGGCCGGCATGAACGTCATCCCCTTCGAACTCGAACACGCCGGCATGAAGGTGATGGGCCTGCGGGTGGGGGACTTTGCTTATGCCACGGACTGCAACGCCATTCCGGAAAAATCCATGGAAATCCTGAAAGGAGTCCGCGTCCTCATCCTGGACGCCCTGCGCCACCGGGAGCACCCCTCACACTTCACGGTCGCCGAGGCGCTGGAAATCGTCGAGGAGCTCAAACCCGAGCAGACGTATTTCACTCACACCAATTTCGAGTTGGAATACTACGAAACGAACCGGAGCCTGCCCAGTGGCGTCGAACTGGCATATGACGGGTTGAATTTCGACGTCTTCTTGTAGGAACTTGCGCTAGGCGTCGCCCATGTCTTCTGGGATTTGCTCCGCATTATCCGTCCGCCTTGCGCTCGCAACCTCGCAAAGGTCCGAGAACAGGAGAAACCCCGCCAAGTAATAAGAGATAGAGGTCACCATCACGCCCGTCTGCAACAGTACCTGCCCCAGGAGGCCACCTCCGAAAATCCCCTGTATCACCTGCCAGAGTATGAACCAGACCAGTAGATAGGTCATCGCCAGAACGACGATGGTTCTCTCGCCACCGCTCGATATCATCCCGGCGCGGCGGAAGGCCTGAGCGAAGTCGTCCCCATACAACAATGCGGTCAAGGTGCAAAAATAATACCGAACCGCAGGCGTGAGAACGAGAAAAATCGTGACGGCGAACGAGAACGGGAGCCCGATGGGCGAGTCTCCGAACAGGAAACTGAAGATGAACAACGCCGCCGCAAATCCGATGACACCCAGCAACTGCAAACCAAAGGTATACGCCAGGTCCACCTTGGCGACACCTTTCAGACGATTCACGGCCTCGGTGATGTCCCAAACGGCTCCATCGCCCGTGCGTTCGGATTCGACCCGCAAAATCAGGAGTATGAACAAGAACACCTGCAATATGCGCAAGAGAAGCTGGGAGGCGATCATGAGCGGGAACAGCAGCATGAGGTTCGCTTCGGGTTCCATCAGCGATTTGATGGAAGGATGCAAGGAGAGCGCAATCATGGACACGGGCACGTAAATCGCGACGAAAAGGCGGGTGATCTGCGCAAAATCCGACGCATGGTTGCGCACACCATACTCGATATATCTGGAAAGGGGTCCGAGCGCTGTATTTTTCATATAAAAAACAAACCCTTAGAAGAATATGGCCATTCGCGCCAGCGTTGATCTCCATCCTTCAGGAACGATACACTAGGAACCTGCATCCGCCGCCCTGCAAATCGCGAGACCGCTCGTGGAAACCGCCAAGCAACTGATGACGACACTATACTCGCTCATGATGAGGAATAGAAGGCAAACCCCATGAATACCGCGACAATGGTGACACAAGGCATCCGGACGCTTGGCCGGCGCGCGATGGAGATCATCGCCGGCATGGGAAGCGCCGCAATCTTCCTGCTCGAATCCGTGCGGTGGATTTTCGCACCGCCCTGGCGGCCCTCTCTCCTGATGCGCCAGATTTACATCATCGGTACGGGTTCACTCTCCATCGTCTTGCTGAGCGGCCTGTTCACCGGAATGGTGCTGGCGCTTCAGGGAATATACGCTTTCAGAAAATTCGGCTCCGAAGCCTTTCTCGGCCCCGCCGTCGCCTTCAGCCTCATTCGTGAGCTCGGGCCAGTGCTCACTGCGCTCGTCGTAACCGGAAGGGCAGGATCAGCCATGACGGCGGAAATCGGCATCATGCAAATCACCGAACAGGTGGACGCCTTAAAAAGCATGGCCGTGAACCCCTTGCAGCGCCTTGTTTCTCCTCGGCTTCTCGCGGGTGTGATAGTATTCCCCCTGCTGACGGCGCTTTGCGATCTCATCGGCATATTCGGGGCATATCTCGTGGGCGTAGAGTTGATGGGATTGAGTTCCGGAACCTTTTTCGGGGAGATGCAGGACAAGATCGAGATGGTCGACATCAACGTTGGCTTATGGAAGTCCATTGTTTTCGGCCTGATCGTCACATGGGTCTGCTGCTATAAGGGGTATCATTGCGGTCACGGTGCCGAGGGAGTAGGCAAGGCGACCACCTCGGCCGTGGTGCTCTCTTCCGTCCTGATACTGGTGGGCGATTATTTCCTCACCTCGATTCTCATTTGAAGAAGGAACGAGCCTTGTACCGAAAAAACGTGGAATTCGGCGTCGGCATATTCGTTCTGGCGGGAATCCTCGCGCTCGCCTATCTCTCGATCAATCTCGGCGGCCTGGAAATTTTCGATGACGGCACCTATGAAGTATCGGCGAATTTCACGACCGCCACGGGTTTGAGAAAAGGCGCGTCGGTGGAAATGGCGGGCGTACGCGTCGGGCGTGTGAGCGGAATTTCCCTCGACGGGGAGGATGCAATAATCACGCTCCGCATCAATGAAAACCTAAAACTATCGCGGGATTCCATCGCCTCCATCCGCACGAAAGGTGTTCTCGGCGACAAATACGTGAGCTTAAGCCAAGGGGGGGCAGAAAAAATCATCCCACCGGGCGGACGGATCCGCGAGACAGAACCCCCGGTTGACATCGAGAAACTCATCGGCGACTTTGTTTTCGGCAAGGTGAAGAAATAAGGGCCATCGCCGCCTGAAACAACGCCAGACAATGGCCTGTAACCTCCCTCTCCAGCGAGGGATTCGCCCTGTTGGAGTCAGCAACGAGAGGACCGGCTCAAACATAAATATCTTGTCATCATCCCGGTTTCACCACTCCCGGATTCAGGCCATGCCGCACGAGGAGAGCCCATGTTTTTGAAAAAGCGTTTACCGCTGCTCATCGCCGCACTTCTCGCCTGTGCTCTTCTCGCGCCTTCAGCACAAGCTGGAGAGCCGTCAGAAGTGGTGCGCAAGGGGATACACGGGGTTTTGGAGATCCTCGGCCAACCCGACATGAAAGCTCCCGAGAAAAAAGCGGAACGCAGAAACCGGATGCGCAAAGTCATTCACCGTTATTTCGATTTCGAAGAAATGTCCAGGCGAAGCCTTGCGAGGGCGTGGAGAAAACGCACGCCCAATGAGAAGTCCGAATTCATCGAGCTATTCAGCTATTTCATGGAACGCAACTACGCCAGCACGCTGGAAAGCTACACTAATGAAAAAGTCGTTCTCGGCAAAGAAACCATCGACGCGGAATTCGCCAAGGTCAACACCGTCATCATCACAACGGACAAGAAAGAGGTCGAGATATTCTACCGCCTGCACAAAGTGGGTGGGGAATGGCGCGTCTACGACGTTGTGGTGGAGGGCGTGAGCCTGGTGAAAAACTACCGCGACCAGTTTCGCTCCATCATCCGGAGAACTTCCTACGCCAACCTCGTGAAAATCCTCCGGGCCAAGCGAGACGAGGGCTAGTGGGGTCGCCCGCGGCAGGCGGTCTGCCCTGCACGCGGGGAAGCGGGTATTTGCGGTTGACCTCCGCATGGTTTCGAAGTCCCATCGCCTCTCTTTGCACGATGAGGAAATAACGGTAGCGCTCCGCCTCGTCCATCGCTTGATGGAGCGTACGCTCAAGTCTATCCCTGATTTTATCGCTGAACTCCTGCCCCTTCTCCCAGGCGCGCCAGGCGGCCCACGCCCTTTGATGACGTTTCGAGAACTCGCTGCCGATGCGGCCGAGCGAGGTGGCCATCTCTTCGGCTATCTCGCGCTCCACGGCCAGAGGTTTGAATTTTCCGCTCATGCCTCTACGCCGTCTCCTTGGGCAGTCCGAGAGAGAGGAACGAGCCCACGACGCCGAACGCCATGCAGACCAGTGGCAGGGCCGTTTCCACGCCGATGTAGTCGGCCAGACCGCCCACGGCGATCATCCCGATACTCGCTACGAACCAGACCACGCCGAGCATGAAACTACTCACCAGGGCAGCGTGTTCGGGGGCAATCTCCTGCGCGTATGTAACCGAAACACCCATTTGCGCGTAGAAAGCAGCGCCCGAGAGTATGACGAAGACGGTCCGCAAAGGCTCGTCAAACAGAAAGGCCATGCCCAACGCGGGCGTGCCCACGCAGATGGCCATGATCGTCACGATCCGCCTGCCGAAGATGTCGGAGAGATGCCCGCCGTAGATGCCGCCCACCGCCGCGGCGACCAGAAACAGGGTAATGGCCGTTCCGCCTGCGGCCAGCGAACCACCCTTGGCGATGATGTATATCGGCAAGAATACCTGCACCGTCATCGTCACCGTGGTGCGGCACAGATTCACGACCCACAGCAGAAAAAGCGGACGGAACACGAGCCTGAGCATGCGCATCGTCTGCGTGAAACTCTGCGACGCGCCGCTTCCCACCTCCCGGATGGGCGGAGAGAAGAAAAGCAAGGGTACCCCGATGATGATTCCGAAGAGGCTCGCGTAGGGGATTGCGTCGATTCCCCACCGGATGACGATGAACGTCGCCATCCCGGAGCCTATCCCCACGCCCAGGCGTCCACCGGCGACGTACAACGACATCCCGAACCCTTTTCTCGCGCCTGCGGACTGACCGGCAATGACCGAGGCCACGGGATGAAAACAGGCCGAACCCGAACCCGCGATCAGCATGAGCAGCATGAGAATCCAGAAATTCGGCATGTAGAGCATGAACGCCAAAAGCGCACCGCCCAGCGGCCCGAGCGCCAGGAGCCACCCTTTCCTGATTCTGTCGGCGAAATAACCGAAAAGAGGCTGGCCCACGGCGCCGGTGATGGAAAGCGTGGTGGCCAGAAGACCCGCCAGGCTCAATGGCAGGTCCAGACGTTCCACGATGAGAGGTAGCAGCGGCGGGAGAAAACCGAAATAGCTGTCGTTCGCAACGTGGGCGACGATAAGCAGGGAGATTCTTCTTTTCTTGAGGCGCTCTGGAACCGCGCCCGCCACAGCCGTATCACTCAAAGATGTTCTCCGAAACAAAATTGCTGCGATGAACCCGCCTGAACCGGGCGCGGATGTGAGGCGATTATGTCATTTTTTCGATGAGTCCGGGAACGGCGGCGAGGGCGTCGTTCACCTTTTCGACATCCTTGCCGCCCGCTTGCGCGAAGTCCTGCCTTCCTCCGCCTCTACCGCCGACGAGCGAGGCCACCTCTTTCACCAGATTCCCGGCATGAATGCGAGAGGTGAGGTCTTTCGTGACGCCCGCGGCGATGGCGACCTTCCCGTCCGTCACGGCGGCGACCACGGCGACGCCGCTTTGGAGCTTGCCCTTCGCCGCATCGATTATTCCGCGCAAATCTCCCGCCTGAAGTCCGTCGCGCCTCACGGCGATGAGCTTGATGCCAGAAATTTCCTGGGCGTCAGAAGCCAGATCGCCCATCTCGTCGCGTGATTGCCTATCGCGCGAATCCTTGAGTTCACGTTCGAGCGTCTTCACGCGATCGAGCAGACGCCTCACACGTTCGGCTTCTTCCAGTGGCGCCGCCCTGGTCATCTCCCCGATCTCGGAGAGGGCATGTTGTTCCTTACGCGCCTGGAGAAGCGCGCCCTCGCCCGTTAATGCCTCGATGCGCCTCACGCCGGCAGCCACGCTACCCTCGTGCAGGATACGGAAGAACCCGATGTCGCCAGCGGCGCGCGCGTGTGTGCCCCCGCAAAGCTCCATACTGAAATCTCCCACGGAGACGACACGCACGTCCTCACCGTAGCGCTCGCCGAAGAGCGCCGTCGCTCCTGCGGCCAGCGCATCGTCTATCGACATATGTCGCGTTTCCACGTTCGCGTTCTCGCGAATGCGCTCGTTCACGATGTCCTCCACCCTTTCGCGTTCGCGGGCCGTCATCGCTGTAAAGTGGGTGTAATCGAACCGCAGCCTTTCGGGCGAGAGGTGGGAACCTGCCTGCTTGACGTGATCTCCCAAAACCTGGCGCAGCGCGTATTGAAGCAGGTGGGTGGCCGAGTGGTTGCGTCTCAAAAGATCGCGCCTCTCCGTGTCGATTCGTGCGACAAGACTTTGCCCCTTCTGCAAGGTTCCTTCCGTCACCTTGACTTGATGGACATACACGTCGGGGAGCGGCTTTTGCGTGTCGAGCACGAGCGCGGCGCCATCGGGCCAGGAGAACCCGCCCTGGTCACCTTCCTGCCCGCCCGATTCGCCGTAGAATGGTGTCTTGTCGAGAATGACGCGCGCCTCGGTTCCCGCGCCGGCTTCATCGCAAATCGCGCCATTCACGATGAGGGCGCAGGCGCGGGCTTCTTCCTCATCGTGATCATAACCGGTGAATTCGCAATCGCCGGCCTTATCGCGCACCTGATGCCAGACTTCATCGACTGCGGCCTCACCCGAACCCTTCCAGTGGGCGCGGGCGCGCTCGCGCTGCTGCTCCATCGCCTCATCGAAACCGCCCTGGTCTATATCTAGGCCATGAAACGCTGCTGTTTCCACCGCCAAATCCCACGGATAGCCATAAGTATCAAGGAGGGTGAACACTTCCCTGCCCGGGATGGTGGCGCTGCCCGAAGACTTCACTTCATCCGCCAGCGCATCCATGCGCGGCTGGCCCTGCGCGAGGGTGTTGGCGAACCTCTCTTCTTCGGCCAGCGTGACGCGGGAGATGTAGCTCAGGCCTTCTCTCAGTTCGGGGAACGCATCGCCCATCATGTCGGCCACGACGCCTGCCGTCTGATGCAGGAACGGCCCCTCAATGCCCAGCATTCGGCCGTGGCGCAAGGCCCGCCTCGCCACGCGCCTCAACACGTAGCCCCGGCCCTCGTTGCTCGGTAAAACGCCGTCCGCCACCAGAAAGCTGACCGAGCGAACGTGATCCGCGATGACGCGGAAAGAAACGTCGCTCGGCGCGTCACTGGCGGTGTATTCCTTGCCGCAACGCTCCTCGACCGAATGAATGAGCGGCATCAAGAGGTCGGTGTGATAATTGCTGTCCTCTTTCTGCACCACCGCCGTGAGGCGCTCCAGCCCCATTCCGGTATCGACGGAGGGCTTGGGAAGCGGCTCCATCTTGCCGGAAGCCTCCCGGTTGAATTGCATGAACACCAGGTTCCAGAGCTCCAAGTAACGATCACCGTCCTCATCCTCGTGTCCACTGCCCGGCGGCGCGCCGACGATGTGATCTCCCTGATCATAAATAAGCTCCGAGCAGGGGCCGCAGGGTCCGGTATCCCCCATCGCCCAGAAGTTGTCCTTTTCGTCCATGCGGACGATGCGCTCGGGCGGAACGCCAACGAGCCGCTCCCAAAGCTCCGCCGCCTCGTCGTCCTCCCTGAAGACGGTGATCCACATGCGATCCCCGTCGAGACCCACTCGGTTCAGCAAAAACTCCCAGCCGAACTCAATTGCCTTTTCCTTGAAATACTGACCAAAGGAGAAGTTGCCCAGCATCTCGAAAAACGTGTGATGCCGGGCAGTCCGGCCGACGTTTTCGAGGTCGTTGTGCTTGCCGCTCACCCGCAGACATTTCTGGGAAGTCACCGCCCGGGAGTAGTCGCGCTTCTCCAGACCCGTGAACACGTCCTTGAACTGGACCATGCCGGCGTTGGTGAACAACAAGGTGGGGTCGTTCATGGGTACCAGACTGGAGCTGCGGACGATCCTGTGCGCCTCGTCGGCGAAGAATTCAAGAAATTTTTGGCGGACTTCATTGCCCTTCATATGTGTATTTCTCCAAATGACGCACCGATGTCAAAATTACAGCGGCAAGATACGACCTGTTCCGCTTTAGATGGCGACGTCTTGTTGATAAAGGCCGAAAACCTCGCGCATGGTGTCCGCGATTTCTCCGACCGTGGCCTCGGCCTTCACCGCCCTCAGGATGTAGGGCAGTAGATTGTCATCATCCCTGGCCGCGTGACTCAAGGCGTCGAGCGCCTCGCTCGTACGATCGGCGTGACGCCGTATCCTCAGCGAGGCGACGCGCTCTTTTTGCTCTCCCTCGACCTCCGGGCGAATCTGGAGCGTCGAGATGCGAGATTCTTCTTCCTGTTGAAACCGGTTCACGCCGACGACAACCATTTCTCCCTCATCGACGAGTCGCTGGTAGGTGTAGGCGCTCTCCTGAATCTGGTGCTGTACCCACCCTGTCTCTATGGCGTGGAGCATGCCGCCGGTATCGTCGATTTGCCGGATCAGCTCTTCCGCCCGGGAGACAATATCGGACGTCAGCGCCTCTATAGCGTACGCCCCCCCGCACGGGTCCGCTACGTTCGGCACATTCGATTCCTCGGCGATTATCTGCTGGGTTCTGAGCGCGAGCCTCGCTGCATCCTCCGTGGGCAGGGAAAGAGCCTCGTCCATCGAATTCGTGTGAAGGGACTGCGTGCCCCCCAGCACGGCGGACATCGCCTGAAGAGCGACGCGCACGACGTTGTTTTTCGGCTGCTGGGCCGTCAGCGCGCTGCCGGCGGTCTGGGAGTGAAACCGCAACATGCAGGCCTTCTCCGAACGCGCCCCGAAACGTTCACGCATGATCCGCGCCCAAAGCTTTCTCGCGGCGCGGAACTTTGCGATTTCTTCCAGGAAATGATTGTGGACGTTGAAGAAAAACGAAATTTGCGAACCGATTTCATCTACGTGCAAGCCCGCCTCCACCGCAGCTTCCACATATGTAATGGCGTTCGCAAGCGTGAAGGCGACTTCCTGAACCGCGGTCGAGCCCGCCTCGCGGATGTGGTAGCCGCTGATCGATATGGCGTTCCATTTCGGCACTTTTTCCCTGCAAAACGATATCGTATCGGTGATGAGGCGAAGGCTCGCCTCGGGCGGATAAATGTAGGTTCCGCGCGAGATGTATTCCTTCAAAATGTCATTCTGAACGGTTCCCCGGAGCGCCTCGGAGGGAATGCCGCGCTTCTCGGCCACCGCGACGTAGAGGGCCAGCAAAATGGGCGCGGTGGCGTTGATGGTCATGGAGGTGGAAATCTTGTCCAGAGGGATGTCTTCTAAAAGAACCTCCATGTCCTCGATGGAGGCGATGGACACCCCCACGCGGCCCACTTCCCCGTATACCAGGGGATGATCCGGGTCGTAGCCGATCTGGGTGGGCAGATCGAACGCCACGGAAATGCCCATCTGCCCGTGATCGAGCAGATAGCGGTAGCGGTGGTTACTCTCCCGCGCACTGCCGAAACCGGCGTATTGGCGCATCGTCCAGAGCCTGCCCCGGTACATGTTCGCGTAGATGCCCCGCGTGTAGGGATGCGCGCCCGGCTCCTCGTCGAGGTTTTCCGAATCCACCTTTTCCGGTCCGAAAAACGCCGGTAGCGTGATGCCCGAGAGTGTGGCTCGACCCTCTTCTTCAGCACGCTCACCCCAAGCCCTTTGGGCCATGGCGATGCTCGGCTCACTCATCGTGGAGCCCCCTAATTGCGAGAACCCGAATGACACCTTGGTCTCAAGGGAAAATAAACTACCATATTCCCGCGCAATCAGGCCAGCTTGAGGCGGCGTGCAAGACCTTTGCAGGGAGCGATTGCGAGGGGTGTTACGCCTCCTCTCATTCTTCGCGAATTCCAAAAACAAGCGATTCAAGCTACAATTTTCTGATGACTACCTATCGCCTGCCCCTGTTCCCGCTACAAGTCGTACTCTTGCCGGGACAGCGACTGCCCCTGCATATTTTCGAGGAACGCTACAAGATCATGATCGGCGAGTGCATTGAAGTTGATGCCCTATTCGGCGTCGTTCTGGTGGGTGAGGGCGGTATCCACAAGATTGGATGCGCGGCCCGCATCACACAGGTACTTGAAAAGTTTCCCGACGGGAGGATGAACATCCTCACCCTAGGTGAACAGCGGTTCGAGGTTTTTCGCGTCTATGACACCCGGCCCTATTTCGAGGGGGAGGTGAGCGATTTTCATGACGAGGAAGGTGACGACCCCACGGAATTATGCCGAATGGTGTGGAAAGCTCTCGAAAAAAGCGGCTCGGCGCCCCGGAATTTGCCCGAGGAGTTGCTGGAAGACCCGTTCCGGCTCTCTTTCGCCGTCGCCGAGGTTCTCAGGCTGCCGCTTCGTGAAAAACAGTCCTTCCTGGGGTCGCGATCTCTCGAATGGCGCCTGAAGCGATTGCTCGGATTTCTCAACAAAGAGAATCCTTCCAGATTCGCCATCACCGACTACGAAAAATCGGCCCACAGAAACGGGCACTGAAACCCTGTTCCGGAATGAAGGGATAACGGGCGCAACCGCTAGCGCTCTCCCTCCAAGACCTTGACACGCTCGATGGAAAGCGCTTTTCCGGTATCCGGGTCTATCTCGACGAGCGCGCCGTTGAGCTGTCCTTCCCCTCCGGCCACTTCGAAGCGTCGCGGAATCCCGGATATGAACTTGTCCAGAACAATCTCCGTTTTCATGCCGATGATGGAGTTGCGCGGCCCCGTCATGCCGACGTCCGTGATGAAGGCCGTGCCCTTGGGCAGCACCCGCTCATCCGCCGTCTGAATGTGGGTATGCGTGCCGAAGACAGCGCTCACGCGGCCGTCGAGATGCCAACCCATGGCCACCTTCTCGCTCGTGGCCTCCGCGTGAAAATCGACCATGATCATTTTCGTCTCCGGGCTCACCCGCCTGATGAGATCATCGGCTTCTCTGAATGGGCATTCGATGGGCGGCATGAAAACACGGCCCATGAGATTCAAGACGGCGAAGCTTCCTTTTGCGGATTCAAGGACGAAGACACCCTTGCCCGGCGTTCGGGGAGGGTAGTTCCCGGGTCTGAGCAGGCGGGGTTCGCGCAAGATGAAATCGGCCGTCTCCTTGCGGTTCCAGATGTGGTTCCCCGAGGTGATGACGTCCGCTCCCGCATCGAGCAATTCATCGACGTGCGCGTTGTTGATCCCGAAGCCGCCGGCCGCGTTCTCCCCGTTGATGACGCACACGTCCACCTCGTGTTTTTCCCTGAGTTCTCCCAAGTGGGCGCAGGCCATGCGGCGGCCCACCTTTCCCGTGACGTCTCCGACGAACAGAAGCCTCAAAACTACCTCAACGCGCAGTGGCCATGTGGCGGGTTTCGCGAATGACGGTCACGAGTATCTCGCCCGGATACGTGCGTTCGCTCTCGATTCTCTTGGCGATGTCCCGCGCCAGGAAGGTCGCCTGCGAATCGGTGATCTCATCGGGCTGGACCGACACGCGGATCTCCCGGCCCGCCTGGATGGCGAAGCACTTCTCCACGCCCTTGAACGATTCGGCGATCTTCTCGAGCGCCTCCAGGCGCTTGATGTAGCTCTCCACCATCTCGCGCCTCGCCCCCGGCCGGGCGGCGGAAAGCGTATCGGCCGCCTTCACCAGGACGGATTCGATGCAATTCGCCTCCTCGTCCTCATGGTGGGAGACGATGGCGTTCAATACCTCGGGCGGTTCGTTGTAGCGCTTGGCGATGTCGTAGCCTATCTGGACGTGTGAACCCTCGACCTCGTGCGTCGCCGCCTTCCCGATGTCATGGAACAAACCGGCGCGCTTCGCCATCGTGGGGTCGATGCGCAACTCATCCGCCAGCATTCCGGACAGATAGGCCACTTCCTTCGAGTGCATGAGCGCGTTCTGGCTATAACTCGTACGGTATTTGAGCCGACCCAGCATGTTCACGAGTTCGGGATGCACATCGCCGACCCCGAGCTCCATGATGGCCTCCTCGCCTGCACGGCGTATCTGGGAGTCGATGTCTCTTTTCGTCTTGTTGACGATGTCCTCGATTCGGCCCGGATGGATTCTCCCGTCCTGCACGAGCGCCTCGAGCGCAAGGCGCGCTGTCTCTCGCCGAACTTTGTCAAAACCTGAGACGACGACGGCCTCGGGCGTATCGTCGATGATTACGTCCACGCCGGTTGCCATTTCAAGAGCACGTATGTTGCGCCCCTCGCGGCCGATGATGCGGCCTTTCATCTCATCGGTCGGTAAATCCACCACGCTCACCAGGTTTTCCGCCACGTGTTCGGAGGAGAAGCGCTCCACAGCCAGGGCGAGCGCCTGTTTCGCATCGGCTTCCACGGTATTCCTCGCCCGGCGCTCGAGGCGCTGCACCTCGACGGCGATGTCCTGTTTCGCCTCCTCCATAAATCGTTCCATGAGCTCTTTCTTAGCGTTCTCGACGCTTAAGCCGGAAATTTCCTCAAGTTTTCTGATTTCTTCTTCCTGGAGTTGCTTGTAGCGCGCCTCCTCACGCTTCAGATCCTGTTCCTTTACGCTCAAATCCGCCTCGCGACGCTCGACCGCCGCCTCTTTGCCGTCGAGGCTCTCGCGGCGCCTATCGAGTATTTCATCGCGCTGGTTTATCCTTTGCTCGAGCTTCTGAAGCTCATCCACGCGGGATTTGTTCTCCCTCTCGATGCGCTCCCTTTCCTGCAGCAACTCCGCCTTGTGCGCGACCTGTGACTCCTGAACTTTCTGCGCGAGTTCCTTGGCCGCGTTTTCGTTGATCTGCTGAACCCGCTTTTCGGCGTCCGCCTCCATGCGGGCCACCGTCTCTTCATGCCGACGCTTCATCGCCCGCATGCTCAACAACACCGCCACACACACGACGGCAACTGCAACAACGGCTATCTGCAACAAAACCACGTTATCCATATCCGCCTCCTAGGGCATATATTCACGTGGGAGGCAACGCAGCGCCCCCCGATCGGTTATCACCCAGTCAACGTCGACATCCCAAGATTCGTGCTTCCAGGATTTACCGACGAGCAACTGAAACGCATAACAAGCGCCCACCAGAAGAGGGACGGACCCTCCCAGGCCGGATCGGCGCCCCTGAAAAGTGCGATCGTAGTATCCGCCGCCGGTTCCCAGGCGACCGCCGTACAGATCGAACGCAAGGCCGGGGATTACGACCACATCGAGTTCGTTCACATCCAGGGGAGAAATATCGCGAACAGGTTCTGGAATTTGAAGCGTGCCCGGCTGAAGCTCCGCTTCGGGATGACTCACCGGACAGAAGTGCAAAACACCTTTCCCTACCCGGGGGAAGCAATATGTCCTTTTCGCATCGCTGCCTTCACTCCAGAGCGACGAGAAATCCATCTCACCGCGAACCGCCGCATATATCCCCACCCTGCGCGCGCCCATGAAAACCAGAAAAGCATCCAGGCGACGTCCCGCCAGGCGGCTCAACACGCCGGCCTCGGCAGGGGGAAATTGTTCTCTCATCTCCTTCATTTTCAGCCGAACGTCGCGTTTCTCCATGTATGATTCGGCCATGAATCCTCTTTCAACGCCACATCCGAGTCTTCATGAGCAGGAGCGGAAATTCCTTCTTCAGACTCGACGTCCATATCTATAATGACCCCGCCTTGTGCCGTGTGAGGTTCGCTTTGAACCCAGCTTTCGCCAGGTGGGCGTCCACGTCCATGGCTTTAGGCCGAACTCCCCGAGAGGAATAGCTCACCACCGTGGGGCAGGACTCCCGGTACATTAGTACTGGGTCAAAATGCTTTCCCCCATCACGAACACGGCAGGGTCAAAGCAAAAGAGCATTATGACACTAAAACCTGGGGATGAATACAGGGAAAAGCCATTGCGTGGGAAGAAACTTCTGTTCAGCCCGCTTTTCTCACCATCTCCAACAGAGAATCAGCGCGCTGCGAAAGGGCTTCCTCGCTTTGTTCATTCGCTTTTCTCTGCTCGAACAACTCATTGGCGATGTTCATCGATGCCAGCAGAACGACCTTTATCGGATCATTCGACTGGCGTGAGACCTTGTGAATTTGAGAATCAACATATTCGGCGAGTTGCAACGTGTATTCCGAATCGGCCGAACTTCTCAGGTTCAGGGAATGACCAAATATCTCCACCACGAATTTATTCTCCCCGGCCATAAGCAGTCTCCTTACGCCGTTAGCCTGCATGCCTGCGTCAAACTACTCGATGTGCGTCAAAATCTTCTCCACGCGCTCTCGAACCTCTTCCTGCTCTTTTTGAAGCCGCGCGTTTTCCGCCTGGCATTTCGCCAACTCGTCGGCCTGAGCGCGCACGGATTCCGAATCAGCGCGGGACTCTTCTCTCAGCCTCTGGAGTTGCGACTCCAATTCCGCCTGGGAGCGCCTGAGGGAATTGCGTTCCTCCAAAAGATTCGAGAGCGCTGTTTCGAGCGCGTTTAATTTATCAATGACCATTCGGACACTCTTTCCACGGGCGCAAGACAAGATATGAAATTCGATGATGCGTGGAAATAATTTTAGGTTCGGAAAAATGCGGTGTCAAGGAAACCATCATGAGCGAAGTCGCGCGCCGAGTTGCGCGCCCAAGGCTCCCACGATTCCACCGAAGGCCTCGTTGACCTGCTCGTCGGTGAGCGTCGCCTCGGGGTGACGGAAAACAAGCGAATACGCCAGGCTCTTCTCCCCCGAGTCCTTGAGCGCGGCATCCTGGTAGACGTCAAACAGATATACCGACTCGAGCCAGTCTCCACCCGCCTGGTGGATGACATCCTCGATCTCCCCATTGGTCCGCACGGCATCCACTACGACCGCCAGATCGCGCAGCGAAGCGGGGTACCTCGGCAAGGGCGTCAGGCGGCGAGGGGCGGGGTCGATGTCGGCCAAAGCGGCGAGGTTTATCTCGAAAGCGGCTACACCCGTTTCGATATCCCAGATGACCAGCGCCTCGGGCGCCACCAAGCCAACGTGTCCGAGCGCCACCTCACCGGCCAGAACCTTCGATACCGCCGACGGCTCCCAGCCCGGAGCGGCGTCGACCGATTCGAACAGGAGGTTCTCCAGCCCCAGGGATTCCAGGAATCGCTCGAGCACCCCTTTGACTTCAGACAAAGCCTCCGGAAGCGAGACGCCATCCCGAGACGCCGCGCTCCCCACTACGACGCCGGCCACCCGCAACATCTGATCCGGCAAGGCTTCTCCATTCGCGGGATGAAACGAGCGTCCCAACTCGAACAGGCGAATCTCCCCTACTCCCCGGCTCAGGTTGTGCGCCACGTTCGCCAGCAAACCGGCAACCAGCGTTGTTCTGAGCACGTCCATCTCGCCGCTCAGCGGATTGCGCAGCGCCACCATCTGCTCATCTCGCCACCCCATGCTCTGCAGGGACTCTCTGCTGATAAAGCTGTAGTTGAGCGCCTCGCTGAACCCGCCTGCCACCATGATACGGCGCGCCTGAAGCTCCAGAGTGCGGGTGCGCGTCGGTCTTGCGGCAGGGCTTCCCGAAGCCGGCAGGGTGGCGGGAATGTTCTCGTAGCCCACCCTTCTGGCCACTTCTTCGATGAGGTCGACCTCGCGTTCGATGTCGGGCCTGAAGGTGGGGACTTCGACGCTGAAAACGCCGTCTTCTGTATCACTCACAAGGAGTCCCAAGGATTCAAGGCTTTCCTTTACCCGGGGGCCGTCCAGGGGTACGCCGAGCAGGCTCGATGCGCGCGAAACCCGAATCGGCACCTGCTTTGGTGCAACCGGCGCCGGATGCGCGTCCACGACCCCGCGGGCGATGACGCCTCCCGCCGTCTGGCGGATGAGTTCGGCGGCCAGATCCGCCGCGCGCACCGTGCCCGAAGGGTCCACCCCGCGCTCGAAGCGATACGACGCCTCCGTAGACATGCCCAGACGCCTGCGGGTGCGACGGATGGTCTGGGGCGTGAAATAGGCGCTCTCGAGAAGGATGTCGCGGGTGTCGTCGCTCACCTCGGAGAAGAGCCCCCCCATCACCCCGCCGATGGCGACGGGCTTTTCACCGTCGCAGATCATGAGGTCCTCATCGTCCATTTCTCGCTTCTGGCCGTCGAGCGTTGTGAACGGGCCGTCGCTCCCGGCCCACCTTCTCACGATGATTTTGTGCTCGGCCAGGCGGTGCAAGTCGAACGCGTGTAGCGGCTGCCCCAGAGAGAGCATTACATAGTTCGTCACGTCTACCACATTGTTGATCGGCCGCATTCCTGCCGCCCTCAAGCGCCGCTCCATCCAGCCGGGCGAGGAGCCGATCTCCACCCCCTGGATGATGCGGGCGGCGTAACGCGGGCATTTGTCCGGGTCCCATATCTCCACTGCGCAGACAGAAGCCGCGGGTGTGCTCTCGTCCTCTTTAACTGTTATCTCGGGCGCTCTGAGCGAGGTTCCCAGAAGGGCCGCCGCCTCTCGCGCCACGCCCAGGACGGAGAGGCAATCCGCGCGGTTCGGCGTAATCGAGATGTCGAAAATCACATCGTTCAGCCCGAGAAGCTCAGCCGCGTCGCTCCCGACGTCGGGCCCACCCCCCAGCACCATGATGCCGCTATGGTCCGTGCCCAGGCCGAGTTCACGCTCCGAGCAGATCATCCCCTCACTCTGCTCGCCGCGAATTCGTGCGACTTCGACCTTTATCCCCCCCGGGATCCGCACCCCGGGTTTTGCCAAAACGACACGCCGTCCCTCAGCGACGTTGGGCGCGCCACAAACCACGGAGCGCTCTCCGGCGCCATCGGCCACGCGGCAGAGTTTGAGCCTGTCCGCGTTGGGATGGGGGTCCACGGACAAGACTTCGGCCACCACCAGCCCGTCGAACGACGCCTCGGGCCGCTCGAGCGCCTCGACTTCCAGACCCGCGAGCAGAAGCCCGTTCGCGAGGCGTTCGGGCAGATTGGCGTCCTCCAGGTCCAGGTCGATATAATCAGCGAGCCATTCCAGGCTAATCCGCATCGGTGTTCCTCATCGCGCGTTCAATCAGGATAATCAGAATTGCCGCAGCATTCTCAAATCGTTTTCAAAGAAAAGTCGGATATCGCTGATGCCGTAACGCAGCATGGTGATGCGCTCCACGCCCAGCCCCCAGGCGAATCCGGTCCATCGTTCGGGGTCATACCCCACCGCCTCGAAGACCGCCGGGTCCACCATGCCTGCGCCCAAAACCTCCATCCACTCCCCGCCGGCCACATACTCGCTGGCGATGTCCACCTCGACGCTCGGCTCGGTGAACGGGAAGAAGCTGGGCCTCAGCCGCACGCGGTACTCAGGCCCAAAGATTTCGCGTACGAAGGCTTCGAGCGTTCCTTTCAGGTCGGCGAACGTCACGCCCTCATCCACATAGAGGCCTTCGATCTGATGGAACATGGGAGAATGGGTTACGTCCGCGTCACAGCGGAATACCTTGCCGGGGGCGATGACCTTCACAGGTGGCGGCTGGTTCTCCATCACCCGGATCTGCACAGGCGAGGTGTGCGTGCGCAAAAGAGCGTCGCCGGCGAGATAAAACGTATCCTGCATGTCGCGCGCGGGGTGGTCCTTGGGGATGTTCAGGGCTTCAAAGTTGTAGTAATCGAGTTCCGCCTCGGGGCCTTCGGCCACGGAATAGCCCAGGCGCGTGAGCACCTCGATCAAATCCTCCATTGTCTGCACGAGCGGGTGCTCGTGGCCGATGAGCGGCGCGCGCCCGGGAATCGTGAGGTCGAGCCGCGAGCGTGAAGTGCCGGCGGCTTCCCCTGCGGCGAGAAACTCGCTCGTCCTTTGCTCGATCATCTCGCCCAATGCGCCACCCTCTTCCCTGCCTCTCAGGCGCTCGCCGAGGGTGCGGTGCGCTTCGATTATCTTGTCCTTGTCATCATCTTTTATGGCCGAAACGCTCGCCTCGATGTAGGCGCGAACCGAGTTGGCCAGCGGACCCACGATGCGCTTCTCATCGGAGGACAAATCCTTGAGGCCCCGCATCACCTCATTGAGCTCACCACCCTTGCGGCCCAGGTAGCGAATGCGCACTCCCTCGGCCGCGCCCGCGTCGCGAGCGGCCCAGGCGTCTGACAACACGCTTGAGGATTCACGGATAATGCTGACAAGCAGGTCTTCGCTCATGCTCGTTCCTCAATTCCAATTTACGGGGGCCGCACAAAAAAGGCCCCACCCGCCAGGGTGGAGCCTGAAGCATCTTTTCTCGCCCGGCTCTAAGCGGCCTGCGCCTTGGCGATTTCCACGAGTTTACCGAAAGCCTGAGGATCCTCTATCGCCAATTCGGCCAGAATCTTGCGGTTCACCTCCACGCCCGCCTGACCCAGCCCCCAGATGAAACGGCTGTAATTGAGACCATGCAGCCGGGCCGCCGCATTGATGCGAACATTCCAAAGACGCCTGAACTCGCGCTTGCGCACACGGCGGTCGCGATAGGCGTAGGCGCGGGCGCGATGCACGGACTCGCGCGCGGAGCGGAACCGCTTCGAGCGAGCGCCCCGGTAGCCCTTCGCTTCCTTGAGAAGCCTGCGATGTCGTTCCCTGCTCGCCGGTTTTCCTGTCGAACGCGGCATGATTCGGTTACTCCCTCAATCGTTGATTTTTTCCATTCCCACGGAGGCCGCCTCGTATTCCCAAGCGATTCCGGCGACCGACCGAGGGGAATATACCCGCACGCGCGAATGACCGCAAGCCCGAAATGATAAATAAGGGAAAGGGGGGTGCTACTTTCGGGCGCGCCTGATGGTACGCCTGAGAATTATGGCAAAGATAAGGACTGCCCCTGCAGCATAAGGATATTCACCCACCATTGACCCGATGCCGCCCAGGATCGACTTGATAAAGTCATTCAGGGCGCCCACCGGATTACTCATTTCTTCGCTACTCCATTCCGGCGAAATGAAGGCGCAGCGTCACTCGTGCGCCCGGATCGAAGCCATCACCATTTCTGCAAAAGGCTACATGTAAGGTATCAGCCGCTTGATCATCTTCGCATCCGTGGAATTCGCGATGATGCTGTGGCGGAGTTCTCTTTTTCTTTTCGTCGACTTCTTCGTCAGTATATGACGGTGATGGGAGCGGTTCCGCTTCACCTTACCCGTGGCCGTTATCTTGAAACGCTTGGCCGCTCCGCGGTTCGTCTTCATCTTAGGCATCTTCTTTCACTTCTCCTTCGGATTGCCCGTCATCCGCCCCGTCAGCCGGGCTGATTTCAATATCCGCTCCCTTGAGCGCTTCGGCCAGAGGAGCCGTCAGTTTTCCATCGTCCACCGAGACGTCTTCCGCTTTCCTGCCCGATTTCTTGCGCGGCGTTGTATCCTTTTTGGGCGGTTTTGTCGATTTCGGCGCGAGAACCATCGTCATGTTCCGGCCCTCAAGGTTGGGGAACTGCTCCACCGTACCGATTTCGATGAGTTCGTTCGCCATTCTCTCCAAGAGTTTTCGCCCCAGGTCGGGGTGAGTTACCTCGCGTCCGCGGAACATGATGGTGACCTTCGCCTTGTTCCCGTCGTTCAAAAACCGCTCCGCGTGTTTTCTCTTGATAGCGTAGTCATGCTCTTCGATCTTGATGCGAAGCTTGACCTCTTTCACCTCCACCACGCGCTGTTTCTTCTTGGCTTCCTGCGCCTTCTTCTGCTGCGTGTACTTGTAGCGGCCGAGGTCCATGATCTTGCATACGGGCGGGTCCGCGTTGGGAGATACCTCGACGAGATCCAGATCCCTGTCCTCTGCGGCCTCCACCGCCTCCTCCACGGGGAGTACGCCGAGCTGCTGACCGTCCTCGTCGATGACCCGCACCATCGGAACGCGTATGTCCCGGTTGGCTCTGGGGCCTGTGGCCGTCGGGTGAATATCCCGTCCTCTAAAACGTGACGCCATATCAGACCGCTCCCGCGGTGAGTGATTTGTTCTCGATGTCGCTTCGCATTCTCTGCATAAGTTCCTCCAATGAAATGGACCCCAAGTCGCCTTGTTCGCGAAGCCTCAAGGAAACTTCTCCCGTTTCGGCTTCGCGCGCGCCGAGGATGAGCATGTACGGTATCTTGTCTCGCTGGGCTTCCCTTATTTTATACCCAATCTTCTCATTTCGGAAATCCCCCTCCGCGCGGAAGCCGGCGGCGAGCAGCTTGCTCTCCACCTCGCGGCCGTAGGGAATGTGATCGTCGGTGATCGTCATGATGCGCGCCTGCTCGGGGGCGAGCCACGTGGGAAACGCGCCCGCGTAGTGTTCGATCAGCCCGCCCACGAAGCGCTCCATCGAACCCATGACGGTTCTGTGGATCATGATGACCTTATGACGCGCACCGTCCGCGCCGACGTAGTTGAGATCAAAGCGCTTGGGCAGGTTGAAGTCGAACTGGATGGTGGGTCCCTGCCAGCCGCGGCCCAGGGCGTCGCGCATCTTGATGTCGATTTTCGGGCCGTAGAACGCCGCCTCGCCCTCGATGCGCTTATAAGAGATGCCTCGCTTCTCGAGCGCGCGGGTGAGCGCCGCCTCCGACGCCTCCCAGTCCTCAATCACCCCGGCGTACTTGCTGAAATCGGAAGAATCGTGCACCGAGAGTTCAGTCTCGAAATCCACATACCCGAATGTCTTCAGCATGTAGTGCGCCAGATCGATGACGCCCAGCACCTCGTCTTCGGCCTGTTCCGGCGTGCAGAAGATGTGCGCGTCATCCTGGGTGAAACCCCGCACCCGGAGCATCCCGTGCAGCGCGCCGCTTCGCTCGTAGCGGTAGACCGTGCCCAGCTCCGCCAAGCGGTAGGGCAGATCGCGGTAACTGTGTATCTTCTGCTGATAGATGAGGATGTGGCCCGGGCAGTTCATGGGTTTCAGGACGTATTCATCCTCGTCGATGTTCAGGACATACATGTTTTCCCGGTAAAAATCATAATGGCCCGAAGTCTTGAAGAGCACGTCGCGCGTGATGTGAGGGATGGAGACGAGCTGGTAGCCGCGCTTGACGTGCTCATCCTCCCAGAATCGCTCGATCACCTTTTTGACCGTCGTGCCACGAGGCTGCCAGTAGATGAGGCCGCCGCCCGCATCCTCATCGACCAGGAAAATACCGAGTTGCTTGCCGATGACGCGGTGGTCTCTTTTTTTCGCGTCCTCGAGCATTTGCAGATGATCGGCCAGGCTTTCTTTCGTCGCAAAGGCGGTGCCATAGATGCGCTGCAGCATCTTGTTCTTCTCGTCGCCTCGCCAGTAGGCGCCCGCCACGCTCAGGAGCTTGAAGTTGCGCAGCCAGCCCGTCCCGGGCACGTGCGGCCCCCGGCAGAGATCCACGAATTCGCCCTGTCGGTAGATGGAAAGCGCCTCGTCCTCAGGCAGGTCGTGGATCATCTCTATCTTGTAGTTCTCGCCCCTTTCCCCGAAAAGGGACAATGCGTCCGCGCGGGAGATGTCCTCGCGCTCGATGGCGTATTTCTTTTTGGCGAGTTTTTTCATTCTCGCCTCGATCGACTTCAGATCCTCGGGCGTGAAGGTGACGTCGACGTCGATGTCGTAATAAAACCCGTTTTCGATCGGGGGGCCGATGGTGAGCTGCGCACCCGGGTAGAGTTCCTGCACGGCCTGGGCCATGAGGTGTGCCGTACTGTGGCGCAGAATCTCCAGGCCCTCCTCGGAATCGAGGAGGATGAACTCCGGCTCGGCGTCGTCGGGAAGGCCGCGATTCAAATCAACGGGCGCGCCGTCAATCTTGAGTGCGATGGCATTATTGGGCAAGTCTTTTTGCTTGGTTTGCTGAGACATAAACGGGCGTTGGCTGGCGCCGCAATCTCCTCTTGAAGTTCCTCGAATTATCCCCGCGATGCGGCGGCGATTCGCCTCATCGTCAATTCCAAATTGGTAGGCGCGGGCGGTTTTGAACCGCCGACCTCTTGCGTGTCAAGCAAGCGCTCTCCCCCTGAGCTACGCGCCTTTGTCCGGCATATCCGGTATATCGAAATGATAGGAAAGCGGCCCGCGCATTGTCAACGCGCGCTTTCCCCACGACAACGAAAAATAACGCCCCTCATGAAAAAACCAACGAGCCTTCGCCGAGGGGCAGACACCCCCTGGAGCCGCGCAAGATGGAATATGCGGCCTGAGGCTCATGAAACGCTCTACTGACGGAGGAATGATGCGGAAGATGGCTCAACTCGCTTTTTCATAGACCAGCAGCGGACTTTCTTTTCGCGCCACCACGTTCTCGTTGATGATGATTTCCTTGACGCCCGCCATGTCCGGCAACTCGTACATCGTATCGAGCATCAAATCCTCGATGATAGAGCGTAGCCCGCGCGCGCCCGTGTTGCGCTTGAGCGCTTTTTCGGCGATGGCGACGAGCGAGCCCTCTGTGAATTGCAAGGTGACGCTCTCGAACTCCACGAGTTTTCGGTATTGCTTGACGAGGGCGTTTTTCGGCTCGGTCAGAATGCGCACGAGCGCATCCTTATCCAGATCGTCAAGCGTGGCCACGACCGGCAGGCGGCCCACGAACTCAGGGATAAGTCCGTATTTCAACAAGTCTTCGGGCGTCACCTGGGCGAGCAGCACGTTCAGCGAGTCATTCTTCTCGTTCTTGAGGCTGGCCTCGAAACCCATCCCCATCTGGCCGACCCGTTTCTTGATGATTTCGTCGAGACCCACGAACGCTCCGCCGCCGATGAAGAGGATGTTCGCCGTATCGACGCGCAGGAACTCCTGATGGGGGTGTTTTCGCCCGCCCTGGGGCGGTACGTTGGCCACCGTTCCCTCGATGATCTTGAGCAGGGCCTGTTGCACGCCCTCACCGGAGACATCCCTGGTGATGGAGGGGTTCTCGCTCTTTCGGCTGATCTTGTCGATCTCGTCGATGTAGATGATGCCGCGCTCGGCCTTCGCCACGTCGAAATCGGCCGCCTGCAAGAGCTTGAGAATGATGTTCTCCACGTCCTCCCCCACATAGCCGGCCTCAGTGAGCGTGGTGGCGTCGACGATGGCGAAGGGCACGTCGAGCAGGCGCGCCAGCGTCTGGGCCATGAGCGTCTTGCCCGAGCCGGTGGGGCCGATGAGCAGAATGTTGCTTTTTTGCAGTTCCACGTCGTGCAAGTCGATTTGCGCTTCCACGCGCCGGTAGTGATTGTAGACGGCGACGGAAAGCGATCTTTTCGCCTTCTCCTGGCCTACGATGTGCTCGTCGAGGATGGCCTTGATCTCAGTGGGCTTCAAGAGGGATTTCGCCTTGTTCTTCTGCTCCTCGTTCCACTCCTCCATCATGATTTCCTGGCACAACTCCACGCACTCATCGCAGATATACACGTGCGGACCCGCGATGAGCTTCTTCACCTCCTCCTGGCTTTTTCCGCAGAACGAGCAACGAAGAGCGTCTTTTTTTTCTGAGGCCCGCCTCGCCATCGATCATTCCCCCTCGGTGAAGAACGCTTCCCGAAACAAAACCGGCTTCCGGCTAGGAGCCGTTGTTCTCCTCATTCGTGCCGTCATCGCCGCCGACGTCCGGTATGCCGCCCTTTGGATCCGAGCGCGCGATGATCACGTCGTCGAGCAGGCCGTAGTCCTTCGCCTGCTCGGCCGTCATAAAATTATCACGATCGGTGTCTTTTTCAATCTTCTTGATCGACTGACCGGAGTGTCTCGCGAGAATGTCGTTCAGTTCTTCGCGCATGCGGAGAATCTCGCGCGCCTGGATGTCAATGTCGCTCGCCTGTCCCTGAACGCCGCCCAGGGGCTGATGGATCAGGATGCGCGAGTTGGGCAGGGCGTAGCGCTTGCCCTTGGCGCCCGCCGTCAGCAGGAGCGCGCCCATGCTCGCCGCCTGGCCGATGCAGATGGTCGACACGTCAGGCTTGATGTACTGCATCGTGTCGTAAATCGCGAGACCCGCCGTGACGGCCCCGCCCGGACTGTTCACGTACATGGCGATATCCCTATCGGGTTCCTCCGCCTCCAGGAAAAGTAGCTGGGCCGTCACCAGATTCGCGATGGTGTCGTCTATCGCCGTGCCCAGAAAGATGATTCTCTCCTTGAGCAGGCGGCTGTAGATATCATACGCCCGCTCGCCTCTGTTCGTCTGCTCCACCACCATGGGTACGAGTGCCACTGTTTATCCATCCTCTTTCGAATCGCCGTCCGGCGCTTGATCCTCCCCCGACCCCTCCTCGGAGTCGTGGGAATGCGCTTCATGTACGGCGGCATCGTGAACGTCGAATTCCACGTCGGCCTGATCATACAGCCAACTCACCGTCTTGTTGTAGTTGATGTTCGAGACGAGCGAGGCCATCGCCCCGGTCGTCATCATTCTCTCGCGAAGTTTCTCGGGCGTCATGCCGTAGCGCGCGGCCGAGACTCTGAGCTGCGCCTCGACCTCCTCGGCGCTCGCCTCGATTTCCTCGGCCTCGCGGATGCGCTCCACGAGGATGAGCCGGCGCACTTGCTCCTCGGCCTGGGGTCTTACCTCCTCGCGCAACTCCTCAATCCTGGCTTCGGAAAGCTGAACGTCGGGGTTTTCCTGGCGCATCCTGCGCTCGTATTCGCGAATCTGCTCATCCGCCTCCCCCTTGACCAGCGTGGGAGGCACCTCGAAAGGATGCGCCTCCAGGAGAGCGGCCAGAAGCTCCGAGATTCCGTGTCCGCGCGCATTGGAATCCTCCATGGATTCCATCTCTTTGACGACGTCCGCCCGCAGATCCTCCGTGCTCGTATAGCCTCTCCCCAAAGATTTTACGAATTCCTCGTCCAACTCGGGCGGATGCGCTTCCTTGATCTCCTTCAGATGCAGGTGGAACCGCAAGCTCTTGCCCGCAATGTTGGGCGAGGCGCCCTCGGGAACGTCGACCTCGACGTCCGCCTCCTCGCCGATCCGCATGCCGGTGAGCGCGTCGCTCAACTCCTTTTCGCTCTCATCGCCGCCGATCATGAGGGCCTGGTTCTCCCCCCGGGTGCCGGGCACGGCCTTATCGTCCTCGAAGCCCTCGATGTCGAAGAGAACGTAGTCTCCCGCCCGGGCCTCCCTGTCCACGTCCTCGAAGGTGGCGGCCCGCTGCCGGAGCGCCTCGATCTGCTGATCGACATTCTCGTCCGTCACCGTGTGGCGGTGGACCTTAAGTTTAAGGCCCTTGTACTCGCCGAGTTCGAAGGGGGGGATGACCTCCACCGTCGCCTTGTACGTCAACTCGGGCGCGTCGTCGTCCATATTGATGTCGGTCACGTTCGGCTCGCCCACCGGACGCATGCCCCTGTCCTCCAGCAGGCTGCGGTAGGAAGTCGAAATCACGTGGTTCAGAACCTCCGCCTGCACCTCCTCGCCGTAGTAGCGCTCGAGCACGCGGCGAGGGATTTTCCCCTTCCGGAAACCCTTCATCTTCACGCGCCCCGAGAGCCGCCTGTAGGCGCGCTCTATCTCGTCGGCGACTTCGGCGCGTGGAACGGCGACTTCGAGACGCTTCGTGCAGGCGTCGATGTCGCTCACTGTCCCGGTCATTCCTCACTCTCCAGAATCAAAATGCAATCAAAATCGATCAACATGAAAAAATCAAGGTATTTGGTGCGAAGGGGGGGACTCGAACCCCCACGCCCGAAGGCACTGGATCCTAAATCCAGCGCGTCTACCAGTTCCGCCACCCTCGCATCCCCTTGGCGAGCAAAGGCTTATACTCGAAAATCACTCTTGAATCCACCGCCCGCAGAGAGTCCCCCGGGCCGGGATTACGCGCCTCTCAATCTAGTCGCACAGGGGCGGGCCGTCAACGGGGAAATCAGAATGCGGCCATCCGCACGGGCGTGATGCGCCAAGTGGAAACGAAAGTCAAGGGATCAGGGGTGAGCGGCGCTCTGTGGGCGTTTCGCTCCCGGTGGTATTCTCCGCATCCCTTTTCGGGCGGGAGACCTCGTAGTTCAAAGAAGAGGCGAGCCACCGCTCGGCGAAGGCGGGCTCCATGCCCTTTCTCGAGGCGTAGTCGCGCACCTGATCCCTGCCGATTTTGCCGACGCCGAAATACCTCGACTCGGGATGGGAGAAATACCACCCGCTCACCGAGGCGGCGGGCCACATGGCGAAGCTCTCGGTGAGCTTCACCCCCGCATTACCCCCCGCGTCGATGAGGTCGAAGAGCGTCTGTTTTTCGGTATGATCCGGACACGCCGGATAGCCGGGCGCGGGGCGGATGCCCTGGTATCTCTCCTTGATGAACGCCTCGTTGCCCAACCCCTCGTCGTGAGCGTACCCCCAGAACTCCTTGCGCACGCGCTCGTGAAGGCGCTCGGCGAACGCCTCGGCCAGTCTGTCGGCCAGGGCCTTTATCATGATGGCGCCGTAATCGTCGTTCGCCCGCTCATATGCGCCCGCCGCTTCATCCACGCCCAGACCCGCCGTCACAACGAAGGCGCCGATGTGATCCGGCACCCCGCTCTCCCTGGGGGCCACGAAATCCGCCAGGCACATGTTCGCGCTCCTTGTTGATTTCCGCATCTGCTGGCGCAGGAAGCGGGCCACGGCGAGCACCTCGCTCCTCCCGGAATCCGCATAAATCTCCACGTCGTCGCCGGCAGAATTCGCCGGGAACAGGCCCATGACCGCCTTCGCCTCGAGTGAGCGCCGCTCGATGATGCGCTCGAGCATCTCCTGCGCGTCCTGATAAAGACTGAGCGCCGCTTCGCCCACCACCGGGTCCTTGAGTATCGCGGGATAGGAGCCGCTCAACTCCCAAGTCTGGAAAAAAGGCGTCCAGTCGATGCGATCCCTCAAATCAGCCAGCGGGTAGTCCTCGAACACGCGCACTCCCTGAACGTCCGGAGCAGGAGGCGCTGCCCCCGCCCAATCGATTTGCAGGCGATTCTCGCGGGCTTCCTCCAAAGAGCAGAACTCCGCATGGGCGCGCCGCGCCTCGTGGCGCTCGCGCACGCCTTCGTATTCCTCGCGCCTTGCGGCGAGAAACTTCTCGCGCTGGGAACCACTCATGATATTGCTCATTACGCCCACGCTCCTCGATGCGTCCTCCACGTAGACCGTCGGTCCGCTGTAGCCCGGCGCAATCTTAACGGCGGTGTGCACCCGCGAGGTCGTCGCTCCGCCTATCAGCAGGGGAACCTCAAACCCCAGACGCTCCATCTCGCCCGCCACGGTCACCATCTCGTCGAGCGAGGGTGTGATGAGGCCGCTCAGTCCGATGACGTCCACCCCCTCCTCGCGCGCGGTCTGGAGAATCTTCGCGCAAGGGGTCATAACGCCAAGGTCGATGACATCGTAGTTGTTGCACTGGAGCACGACACCCACGATGTTCTTGCCAATGTCGTGAACGTCACCCTTCACCGTGGCGAGAAGCGCCTTTCCGTTCGAGCGGTCCTCACCCTCGACCTTTTCCGCCTCCAGGAAGGGGACCAGATGGGCGACGGCGGTCTTCATCACCCGGGCGCTCTTGACCACCTGGGGAAGGAACATCTTGCCCGAACCGAACAACTCGCCCACAACGTTCATGCCGTCCATGAGCGGGCCCTCGATGACCTCAATGGGGTGCGCCGCCGCGAGACGGGCCTCTTCGGTATCCGCCACGATGTACTGCGTTATTCCCTCCACCAGCGCGTGGGACAGGCGTTCGTTCACCGGCCGCTCGCGCCAGGCGAGGTTCTCGGCGCGCGATTTCGCCTTGCCCTTCACGCCCTCGGCCACCTCGAGGAGGCGTTCGGTGGCGTCCGCGCGGCGGTTCAGGAGCACGTCCTCGATTCTTTCGAGCAGATCTGAAGGGACTTCCTGATACACCGCGAGCTGGCCTGCGTTCACGATGCCCATGTCCATTCCGTTCTGGATGGCGTGGTACAAAAACGCCGAGTGCATGGCCTCGCGGACGCCGTTGTTCCCCCTGAAGGAGAAGGAGACGTTGCTCACTCCCCCGCTCACGAGCGCGCCGGGGAGTTCCTTCTTGATGCGCGTGACGGCCTCGAAGTAGGCGGCGGCGTATCCGTTGTGCTCCTCGATGCCGGTGGCGACGGCAAAAATGTTGGGGTCGAAGATGACGTCGTTGGGCGAAAAACCCACCTCGCCCGTGAGAATCCGATACGCGCGCTCGCAGATCTCGAACTTACGCGCCGCGCTCTCCGCCTGGCCTTTCTCATCGAAGGCCATCACCAGGACGGCCGCGCCGTAGCGCTTCACGAGCCGCGCCTGCTCGATGAAGGGCCCTTCGCCTTCTTTCAGGCTGATGGAGTTGACGATGGGTTTTCCCTGCAGGCACTTGAGTCCCGCCTCGATGACCTCCCACTTGGAAGAATCGATCATCACGGGCACGCGGCTGATGTCGGGTTCCGCGGCGATGAGCTTCAGGAAGGTGGTCATCGCTTCTTCCGAGTCGAGCATTCCCTCGTCCATGTTCACGTCGATGAGCTGTGCGCCGTTTTCCACCTGCTGGCGGGCGACTTCGAGCGCCTTCTCGTAGTCGCCTTCGCGGATGAGCTTTGCGAAGCGCGCCGAGCCCGCCACGTTGGTGCGCTCGCCCACGTTCACGAACCCCGTCTCGGGGCCGATGTTCAGCGGCTCCAGGCCGCTCAGGCGGCAGCGGGGCGGAATTTCGGGTATCCGGCGCGGGGCGAAGCCTTCCACCGCCTCCTTGAGCGCGCGGATGTGCTCGGGCCTGGTGCCGCAGCAGCCCCCCACCAGGTTCAGAAAACCGCTCCGGGCGAATTCGGCGAGCACCTCGGCCATATATTCAGGCGTGTCGTCGTATTCGCCAAACTCGTTGGGGAGGCCCGCGTTGGGGTAGATGCTCACCGGCACGTCGGCCACGCGGGAGAGCTCACGTATGTAGGGACGCAAATCCTCGGCTCCCAGGGCGCAGTTGAGCCCCACGCAGATGGGCCGGTAGCCCGCGACCGAGTTCCAGAACGCTTCTGTCGTCTGTCCCGAAAGGGTGCGCCCGCTCGCGTCGGTGATGGTCCCCGAAATCATGACGGGGACGCGAACGCCATCGTCCTCGAAATACTGCTCGGCCGCGAACATGACGGCCTTGCAATTCAGGGTGTCGAATACGGTCTCGACCAGGAGCAGATCGGCGCCGCCCGTGACGAGGCCCCGAATCGAGGTGGTGTAGGCCGCCACCAGGTCTTCAAAGCTGATGTTCCTGAAGCCCGGCTCGTTCACCCTCGGCGAGATGGAGGCGGTGCGGTTCGTGGGTCCCAAGACACCGGCCACGAAGCGCGGCTCCCCTGTATGCGTGCGCTCGAAGGCGTCCGCGGCCTCACGGGCCAGGCGCGCCGATGTTTCGTTCATCTCATAAACCATATCCTCCATCCGGTAGTCCGCCATGGAGATGGCCGTGGAGTTGAACGAATTGGTCTCAATGATGTCCGCGCCCGCAACGAGAAAATCGTCGTGAATGCGCCTGACGACGTCGGGCTGCGTGATGCTGAGCAGATCGTGGTTGCCCTTCAAGTCGCAGGGGTGCTCTGCGAAGCGCTCGCCCCTGTAGGCGGCCTCGCTCAATTTCTCGTCCTGGAGCATGGTGCCCATCGCGCCGTCGATGATCACGATTCGCGACTCTAAAAGCTCCATGAGCGCGTCTATCCGCTTTTTCCGTGTATGTACGTCCATAAGCCGCCCCGAATCAAATGCTTAAAGGTTCAATCCTCAAATGCTTAAAGGTTCAATCCCGAACCAAAGGATGGTTATAAGGGATTTTCCGGCGCGAGAAAAGCACTAAAAAATTGGCGGGAGGATTAGAGCACAGCCGCGGTGCATGGAAGATCGCCGCTCCTTGAGTCGCGAGGGAGATATTCTCATTCGTCGGCCTGATGTTCGCCGTGAAATCGTATCGAAGATGGTATAGTATACTAGAACACGAGGTCATATATTATGAGTAAGCCTTCTCTATCGCAAGAAGGTGATGGGGAACTTATTCCACATGGATATTGCCCTGAGAGATACGGGGAGGAGTGATGATGGATCATCCCGCCATTCAGGCCGAAGTAGATAAAAATTACGAGGCTTTCCAGAAATTGCTCCCGGGACTGACCCAGGAGCACAATGGAAGGTTCGCACTCATGCGCGGCGAAAAAGTGGTGAACATTTTCGATTCCGTTCATGACGCGGTCGTTTTCGCCAAAGAGAAATACGACGACGATTTGTACTCCGTACAGAAGATAACCGAACAAGCCGTCGATTTGGGGATTTTTTCGCATGCCGTCCATGTCGTTTCAGTATGACCCCGCCGTCGGCCCTATCATTCACATTCTCTTTACACAAGCAGGAGCGTTGACCTTATAAGAGAGGCAAACTTCAGGGGGCTGTTGAAAAAGTCCAGATCAGCGATTTTAGTTGCGCGGACGCTTTTGAAGTTGACTCCCCCCCTTGAGGGTCGGGCATCCCGAGGGGAATGCCCGACAACGAGACAAGGGCGAAGCCCGCAGGCGAGTTGGTGGGGGTGCTTTTTCAGTGGAATGTCCCCCCACCGATTCAGCCTTCGCACAAACCGCTCGGCTTCATCGACTCCCCCTCAAGGGGGGAGTGATTTTCCTCTCTCGTGTGTCGGCCACGACCCTCAAGGGGGGAGTGATTTTCAGCGCGCTCCCTCTGTGGGATTTTTTCAACAGGCCCTCAAGGGGGGAGTCGATCCAACCTGCTTGAAAGGGTTTGCGGTATTGTAGGGGACGCATATGTGCGTCCCTGCTTTTTCGCCGCCCGCCACGGGTCGCATTTATGCGACCCCTACAGAACCATCTCGATCCGCAAGGGCCTTTTTCAACAACCTCTTCAGAGGCATTTTCATGATCGCGGGGTGGGACGGGAAATACTACTTCTCCCTTTGAGTTTCGGCGTTCGCGACCGCCCGAAACGAATTACTCCTTGTGGCTGACCTCTTCCTCGATGAAGGCGTAGGCGTTGTGGTCGTGGATGGACTCGAAGTTCTCGACCTCCACCTGGAACCACCGGATGCGCTTGTCGTTTCTGAGCAGAAGGGCCGCCTCGCGCACCACGTCCTCTACGAAGCGAGGGTTGTCGAAAGCCGTCTCGGTGACGAATTTTTCATCTTCGCGCTTGAGGATAGGATAGAGTGCGCAACTGCCCGCGCTCTCGGCAACCTCGACGAGCTCCTCTATCCAGAACTCGCCGTCGAAGCGCACCTTGATGCGTACGTGCCCCCGCTGGTTGTGCGCGCCGCGCAGGCTAATCTCCTTGGAGCACGGACACAGGGTGGCGATGCGCACCATGATGCTCAGGATGAAGTCGTCCACAGCCCCCGCCGAAGCGTCGAAACCGCACTCGAGGGCCATCAGGCCCTCGGCGCCCGTCACCGGGGCGGCCTTTTGCATGAAGTAGGGAAAAGTGACGGAAAAATGCGCCGTCTGGGCGTCCAGGCGCTCGCGAATCGTCTGCAGGAGCGAGGGCACGCTGTCCACGCCGATGGCGTCGGTGTGCTCGTTCAACACTTCCAGGAAACGGCTCATGTGGGTGCCCTTGAAGTGGTGCGGCAGATCCACATACATGTTGACGTTGCCGATGGTGTGCTGGGCGTCCTTCGCCCGGTCCTTCACCACGATGGGGTAGCGGATGTTCTTGACACCCACCTTGTCTATCTTGACGTTGCGCTCATCGGAACTCGCCTGCACGTCGGCGAGGTCGGCCGGCTCCGTCGGGAGGCCTGACATCGAATCTCATCCTTTCCGCTCTGTTTCCAGAACATTGGCTCAGCGACTTTTTCAGCTTCTCATTTTACCGGCGCCGCCCCCAGCGCCGAACCGAACCCAGCGGGGTCTCGCGGCCTATTTCTCGGGCTGCTCTTTTCTGATGCGCTCGATCTTGGCCATTTTATCGGAAACGGCCGCGCCCAAATCGATCCCCCGCGCGTTGGCGTAGTTCATCACGGCGATCATGACATCCGCCGCTTCATCCGTATAGTCCGCAGACTCTACCTCGCGGCCTTTCCATTCCTTTTTCTCCAGATTCGCGAGTTCTCCCGTCTCGCCAGCAAGCTCCAGGGCGAAAAACCTGGGCTCACGAACCGGAAACGCCTCTTCCTGATAACGCGCGAATTCGGCTTGCAGGGCGCGAAGCCCCTCGTAGGAACGCGGCAGCCTGGGAGCGTCCTCTCCATTCACCGGAATCGTCCCCCCAACGCAAGCCCCGGAACCGGAAAACTCCCTCCGGCGCACCCGGTCGAGCACGCAGAGTCCAAGTTTCTCACTCAGAATCAAGGGCGTCAATCGACAAGCGCGAATCTCGATTGACGCAGGATTCACCAGATTCTACTCTCTCCCAAAAGGCAATCATCATTTCGACAGCCAAGCGGGCGCAAAGACGCCCCGAAAGCACTCAAACGGAGGGAAGTCCCCTTGCCCAACATCGATCTTCATCACCACATCTACATCCCCGAGGCGGAAGAGCTCGCCGCCAAAGAGCGCGAAAGACGCCCCCAGCACGCCGACAGCTTCGAAGGGTTTTTCCCGCCCGTCTCCTCGCGCTACAACGCGAAGATGACGGAGGAGAGCTGGGCCGTGCAGCTCGCCGACGCCGAGCGCAAGCTGAGCGACATGAAGGCAGACAGGCTCGACATGGCGCTGGCCTCACCGCCGCCCCCCACGTTTTATTACTGGATAGGCGGACAAGCGGGCGAGGAGATCATCCAGATCCAGAACGACGGCGTGGTCGATTTCTGCAACCAGAACGCCGCGTACTTCCGGGGCCTTTGCAACCTGCCTATGCAGAACGGTGGCGAGGCAGCCGCGGCCGAACTCGAGCGCGCGATGGGCAAGGGCCTGCTCGGCTGCATCATCTCCGACCGCATCGGCGCCCACGCGCTGGACGAGCCCCAGTACGAGGCGTTCTGGGCGGCGGCGGAGCGGCTCGGCGCCCTGGTGTTCATCCATCCCGATTTCGCGGACTACAAGCCGCTGTTCCCCTTCTACATGGCGAACTGCATCGGCAACCCGCTGTCCACCACAATCGCCGTCACCAGGCTCATTCTCTCGGGCCACTTCGAGCGCTACCCGAACCTACAGTTGCTTCTCGCCCACGCGGGCGGAAACCTCCCCTGGTCGGTCGGGCGCATCCAGCACTGCTGGGAGGTGCGGCCGGAAACCAAGGTGCACACGCCGCATCCGCCCCGCCACTATTTCAAGAACCTCTATTTCGACGTCATCACCTTCAACCCCTCGGCGCTGAAGTGGATGGTCGAGGAGGTGGGGGCCGACCGCGTCGTGTGCGGCACGGACTACCCCTACGACATGATGCAGCAGCGCGTCGTGGATTATGTGGAGGGAGCTGGCCTCACTGAAGATGCCCAGGAGAAAATCCTGCGCGAGACGCCGGCGAGGCTCATGAAGCTCTGAGACGCGAGCGGAAATGAGGAGGTATTCAGCAACGGCTATCCGTCTACCCGAGGAAGATGATTCGCCGAAACCATTTCGAGCGGAGGAATCGACATGTACATCGCCACGAGTGACCTCATACTTCCCACCACCATCACGGGCTCCCTGCCCCGTCCGGCCTGGTTCCGCCAGAACATCGGGCGCAGGACGTTCCGACAGGCGATGATCGACGCGGACTTCCGCGAGCAGTATCTCGACAACGTCTCCTGCGTGATCCGGGATCAGGAGCGCGCGGGGCTGGACATCGTGACCGACGGCGACGCGCGCTTCGACACCAACGTGGGCGGGCGCGACTGGGTGGGCTACATCGTCGACAGGCTGGGTGGCTTCTCCGGCTATGAAACATCGAGAAGCCACGCGACCTGGGGCGGTTCCGTGCCGGGCGAGATAATGTACGAGGTGCTGGAAGCGAGGATGCTCCCCAGGGTCACCGGCAAGGTGAGCGAGGGCCCCCTCGAATACGCCCAGATGTGGCGCTGCGCGCAGGCGATGACGGACAAGCCGCTCAAGTTCGGCTCCATCAGCGCTGATTGCGTGGAATCCATCATCTCGAACGAGTTCTACGACGACAGGCGCGAGCTATGTCTGGACCTGTGCGAAATCATGCACGCGGAATTTCACCGCCTGGCGGACGCGGGCTGCCAGGTATTCCAGGTGGAAGAACCCTGGGTGCACCGCTTCGATTTTCACGCCGAGGATTCGGAGATGTCGATGGAGTTCTACGTGGATGCGTTCAACAGGAGCGTGGCGGGTCTCAGGGACAAGCTGGAGCTCTGGTGCCACACCTGCTGGGGGAACCCGGCCCAGCAGCGGTTCTATGAGGCGTCCAAGAGCTATGCGCCCGCGCTGGAGTACATGAACGAACTGGACGTGGACGTGCTCACCTTCGAGTGCGCGAGCACGGGCGGCATGGACTTAGGCGAGATCGGAAAGCGCATCACGAAACCCAAGGTGGCCATCGGCGTCATCAACCACCGGGGACTCCAGGTGGAGCGTCCCGAAGAGGTGGCCGCCCTCATCCGGAAGGCGCTCGAGACGATTCCCGCCGAGCGGCTCTGCATCTCCACCGACTGCGGCTTCGGGCGCGAAGGCATGAGCCGCCGCCACGCGTTCTACAAGATGGTGGCGCTCTCAAGGGGAACGAACATCGTGAAGAAAGAACTCGGCCTGCCCGAGACCTACATCCCCGCGAGCGACGGGGCCTTCACGCTGAGTGACGAGGATTAGGGGGACAGGTCGCGACCTGTCCCTACAGGATGATCTCCCGTTTGCGGGCGTGGCTCTTGATCGTCAATCCTCAATTTCGACTATGGGAGATTCGGACGCCACCGCAAGGCGCTCTCCGGCGCATTCGCCCGGACTATGCTATAGTTTCGGAAAAGCGGGAAGGAGGCCGCGATGAAACCGACGAGAGAACAAAAAGAGCGGGAAATCGACGACAACCTCGAATTTTTCCTGGCGGAGCTTCCCCGCCTCAAGCAGCATCACTTCGGCAAATTCGCGCTTCTCAAGAATAAAGAACTGGTCGCGGTTTTCGACACGCCAGGAGACGCGCAGACGGCAGGCGCCCGACTTTTCGAGGGCGGACTCTTTTCGATCCAGAAAATCGACGACACCCCCGTCAGTCTGGGGTCTTATTCCCATGCCGTGCATCTGGGGTGAACACGACGGAAATCAGGTGTTCGTGGACCTCCATATCCTATCCCTGGAAGATACAGAGCGTTTCCCGGCGGGAATGGGCAGGAAAACTCCACACGCCTTCAAGGCGCTGGTGGACACCGGCGCTTCCTTGACGTGCATCACGAAAAACGTGGTGGAGGCCGTCGGCGTGGAACCCGTTGGCAAAGTGCCCATCAGCGGCGTAACCGGTCAAACTTTCCATCATGCGTATCTGTTTCATGTCGCCTTCACCGTGAAGGCCGAAGGCCGGAACATCGCAGAAACACACCTTGTCGGTTCCGCCATTCAGGGAGCCGAGTTCATCGCGCCTCGCGGCGATTTCGACGTCCTGCTCGGAATGGACATCCTCTCGGTGGGTTCGTTGGCCGTCGAGGGCAACGGAACGTACAGCTTTTCGTTTTGAAGACGTGCTTGCGGGAAGAGCGCCGCGCGGCGGGGCGAACACTCCTTAGCATTCCCGAAAGCGGAAATGAATCCGACGGCGCGTTCACGTTGAGTGACGAGGATTAGAGAGCGGAGTCGCCCTCTCGCGCCTCCGCTACGCCGAGCGCCGTGCGGAGTTCGTCTCCGCCGATGGTTTCCTGCTCGAGGAGGCGCGCGGTGAGGGCTTCGAGGTCGTCGCGTCTTTCTCTCAAAATTTCCGTGGCGCGCGCAGAGGCGCCGTCCAGGATTTTCTCCACCTCCTCGTCCACCTCGCGCTGGGTCGCCTCGCTGATGTCGAGATGGGATGCGCCGTTCCCGCCGCCCAGGAACAGCGAGCGCGGCGTGCCGCCCATCGCGTGGGGGCCGAAACGCTCGCTCATGCCGTATTCGGTCACCATGGAGCGCGCCATGTCGGTCGCGCGCTGAAGATCGTTCTGCGCCCCCGTGGAGACTTCCTCGAAAACCACCTCTTCCGCCGCGCGGCCCGCCAGGAGGACGGCGATCCTGTCCTCAAGCTCTTTTTTGGAGAGCAGGTAGCGATCCTCGGTGGGGCGCTGGAGGGTGTAGCCCAGGGCGGCGAGACCCCTCGGGATGATGGAGACCTTCTGCACCGGGTCCGCCGTGCCCACGAGTTCGGCCACCATGGCGTGGCCGAGTTCGTGATAGGCCACGCGGCGGCGCTCCTCGTTCGTCATGACGCGCGAACGCTTCTCCAAGCCCGCCGCCACGCGCTCGAAGGCTTCCTCGAAATCGGCCATCATCACCGCATCGCGATCATGGCGCGCCGCGAGCAGCGCCGCCTCGTTCGCGAGGTTCGCGAGGTCGGCCCCCGATAGGCCGGGCGTCATCTCGGCGAGCCGCTCAATATTCACGTCCGGGCCCAGCACGAGCACCTTCGTGTGTACTTCCAAGATGTGCCTTCTGCCGCTCAGGTCCGGCTTGTCGACCAACACCTGTCTGTCGAAGCGACCCGGCCGCAGGAGCGCGGGGTCCAATATTTCGGGGCGATTCGTCGCCGCCATGATGATGACCCCCTTCCGGGTGTCGAAGCCGTCCATCTCGACCAGGAGCTGGTTGAGCGTCTGCTCGCGCTCGTCGTGACCGCCCGCGATGTTGCCCACGCCGCGCGCCTTGCCGAGGGCGTCCAGCTCGTCCACGAAGACGATGCAGGGGGCCTTCTCCATCGCCTGCTCAAAGAGATCGCGCACGCGCGCGGCGCCCAGCCCCACGAACATCTCGACGAACTCCGAGCCGCTGATGCTGAAGAAGAAAACCCCCGCCTCGCCCGCCACGGCCTTCGCCATGAGGGTCTTCCCGCAGCCGGGCGGCCCCACCAGCAGGACGCCGCGCGGAATCTTGCCGCCCAGGCGCAGGTAGCGATCCGGATTTTTCAGGTAATCCACCACCTCGGCGAGCTCCGCCTTGGCCTCGTCCACTCCCGCCACGTCTTCGAAGCGGACGCCCACTTCTTTTTCCGCAAAAATCTTCGCCTTGTTCTTGCCGAAGGCCATCACACCCTGGCCGGGGCCCATGCGCCGCAGCACGAAGGCGTAGATGGCGAAGAGGATTCCGAGCGGCAGCACCCAGCTCGTGAACACCTGCACCAGCCAGGGCGGCTCGAACTGTCCCTGGAAAGTGACGCCCGCGCCTTCCAGCAGCTTGATGAGCTCGGGGTCGGCCACCTTCGCGGTCTCGAAGAACCGCTGCGCGCCGTCGGCGTCGCGACGTTTCAGGATGCCCTGGAGACGGTCGCCGCGAATGTCGACGCGCTCCACGTCGCCTTCTTTCAGCATGGCGCGGAACTCGTTGTAGGGGATGCGCTGATAGCGCGCGCCCTGGAAGAAGAGCGTGTGGATCAGGGACATGATGATGAATATGAAGAGGAAGTACCCGATGGAAAACTGCGTTTTCTTGTTCATCGTCCCCCTCCTTGGGGGAGGAAAGCGGCTGGTTCGATCATCTGGCGGGCGCCGCGCAAGACGCAAGGGACGCCACGGCCCGAGCATACCAGATTCGCGGGGCGGCGTGAATTTGGGGGGGAGCAGGGGGTACGGGTTCATCCGTCGCCGTACGTCGAGACGATTCGGACATGGGAGACGGCGCGAATGGTCGGGAGAGAAGAAGGAGCGAGCTCTTGGGATGTTGCAAGGCCTTTCCCCTCAGCTGAAGGTAAAATACGGCTTGGCTTTTGTCCATGGGAATGACGGGAAGCGGGCGTTCATCAAAACGCTTCACCGGGCGAAGAACAACAACCTCCGCAATGCCCGAAAGAAGCTGAGAGAAATCAAATGAAAGTCGGCGCCTGGCGGGTCGCCACCCCCTCGCGTGGCCGAAGCCATACGGGTATTGCGAAATGCCTCAGGCGCCTGACAGCAGAGTAGACTGATTGAGAAAACGAGCCAAGGAAACGTAAATCCGCGATAATTGATGTTGCAAGAATTCGAACTCGTCACCAAGAACTCCCACCCCTCCCCCTTGCGTATATCGCCGCGTTCGTTTTTAATGGGGCGACATCTTTTTCAACCCATATCTGGAGCGAGTATGCGAGAAGCGGATGAATTCGACAGGCCGCCGGGCCCGCTGTTCGGGCTTTGGAGCGCGTTTTATATCGACAAATGGCAGTTCATCAAGCGAAACCTCATGGGAGCCCGAAAAGAGCGCAAGCAAGCGTTCCGCGACACCCTGAAGCCGGGCGACCCGATGCCGGACGTGCGCTTGAAGACCTCGGACGACGCCGCTTTCGACCTCTCCGATTTCAAGGGCAAGAAGAACATCGTTGTCGAGTTCGGGGCCATCACGTGACCCCCCTACCGCCGGCAGGTGGCCGGCGTCGAGGATTTGCAGGATAAGTACAAGGATGAGGACGTGGTCTTCTTCGTCGTCTACTCCAAGGAGCCCCACGCAGGGGAGACGCGCCATTTCAAGAAGTACGCGCAGCACGAGACGTATGAACACAAGAAACAGTACGCGCAGGAGATGGTGTCGGAATTCGGGATGAAGGTGCCCGTGCTCATCGACGACCTGGACGAGAGCGTCGTGCACGCCTTCGGGCGCATGCCGAACATGACGTTCATCGTGGATAAGGAAGGCAAGATCGCCTACAAGTCCGACTGGATGGAGTCAGAGCGCATCGAGGAGTTGCTCGACAAACTGCTGGCCGAACAGACGGAGGCGGCGACCGCCTGACGAGGAGTCGAAGGATACGCCCCGCAAGCGGGGGCGAGCAGTATGATACAAGGATATACGGGCGGCCCATGCGGCGGGTCGCCCTTTTCCGTACGCATCGCGAAGGATGAGAAACTTGACCTCCACCGAATACGCATGGTTTCTGCCGACGGGAAGATACGGCGACGGGCACACCATCAACGCCAAGACGCCCGAGCGTCCCCCGACGGTGGAGTACATCTCGGAAGTCGCGCGCGCGGCGGAAGACGCGGGCTTCGTGAACCTGCTCGTGCCGACGGGTACGCATTGCCTGGACGCCTGGATGATCACCCTGGCCGTCGCGCAGCGCACCGGACGCATCAAGTTCTGCGTGGCCTTCCGGCCCGGGCTTTCGAGTCCCGTGCTCACCGCCCAGCAGGCGAACACGTATGACGCCGTAACGGGCGGGCGGCTCACCGTGAACGTGGTGACGGGTTCGACGCCTGTGGATCAAAAACGCTACGGCGACCACCTCGACCACGCGGAGCGCTACGCGCGGACGGAGGAGTTCCTGGACGTCGTGAAGGCGCTCTGGACGAGCGATGAGCCGGTGAGCTATTCAGGGAAATACTACCAGGTCGAGAACGCCACGCTGTACGCCGAGCCCGTCTCGAAGCCCCATCCCACGATTTTCCTGGGCGGAAGCTCGGAAGCCGGCCGCCGCGTGGGCGCCAAGCACGCCGACGTGCACATGATGTGGGCGGTAGCGCCGGAGCAAGTCGCCGAGGACGCGGCGGACATGCGACGCCGCGCGGAGGAAGTCGGGCGCGACGACCTTCGCTTCGGCTTGCGCCTCCACGTGATGTGCCGCGAGACCCAGAAAGAAGCCCGCCGCGCCGCGGAGGCGCTTTTAGAGGACAGCGCGCTCGAGAACACGCGGATGTGGGCCGACCAGAGGAATCGCTCCGAGAGCGAGGGCCAGCGCCGCATGAACGAGTTGTATGAGGGCGGCTCTCCCTGGCTCACAGATACCCTCTGGATGGGCGTGAACAAGGTGCGCTCGGGCGCGGCGGCCATGCTGGTCGGCACGCCGGACATGCTGGCCGCGGCGCTCAGGGAATACGTGGACCTGGGCGTCCGCAACTTCATCCTATCGGGCTGGCCGCATCTCGAGGAAGCCGAGATTTTCGGGCGCGAGGTGATGCCGCTCCTGGCGGACACGAACCCTGCGCGGCTCGACTCGCAACAGGTCGCCTAGAGCAAAGCGAACCCTCCCCTCTCACGACATAAGGACAAAAGATGAACTACCGCGTCTTCGACACCTCTGAAATCGACCACTCGCAGATTTACCGGCTCCTCATCGGCTCGGTCGTCCCCCGGCCCATCGCCTGGGTGAGCACGATGAGCGCTGCGGGCGTGGCGAATCTGGCGCCCTTCAGCTTCTTCACCATGGTGTCGCACCAGCCGCCGATGGCGTCGATTTCCGTCGGAGAGCGTGAGAACAAGCCAAAGGACACCGCGCGCAACATCCTGGACACCAAGGGCTACGTTATCCACACGGTGGTGAACGGCTGGGAGGAGGCGATGAACGTATGCGCGGGCAACTTCGCCCCCGATGAGAGCGAGTTCGAGGCGGCGGGTCTCGATATGGTCCCCGCAGACCTCGTGGACGCGCCGCGCATCAAGGACGCCCCGGTGGCGATGGAGTGCCGCTTTGAGCGCATGATTCCCTTTGGCAATGAGTGGGTGACGCACCTGGTCATCGGGGAGGTGCTCCGCTGGCACGTGCGCGAAGACCTGATACTCACCGATGAGGAGAAAGTATACATCGACCCCGCGAAGCTCCAGCCCGTGGGCAGGCTGGGCGGCCCCCGGTACTGCCGCACGCAGGACATCTTCGAGATGCAGGCCCCCTACATCCAGCCCGACAGGGTGCACCCCAACGACCCGGCGCAGAACGACGTCCAGGCGGTGAAAAAGGGTTCCTGAGCGCGGAGGGGCGGAGAAGGGGTTGTTGAAAAAACTCCTTGCAGGTAGGACCAACCCACTCCCCCCTTGAGGGTCGGTCTCCCTCGGGGAAGACCGACGGCAAGACGAGGGCGAAGCCCGAAGTCGCGCCGGTGGGGGGTATAATTCGAAGTGGCGATAAAACGCGATTCACCCCCCACCGCATCAGCCTTCGCAAAAAACGCTCGGCTTCTGTCGGGCTTTCCCCTCGGGAAGCCCGACCCCCTCAAGGGGGGAGTGATTTCATAAGCGAATGTCGATTAAGAAATTCACTCCCTGTTTTTTGAGGGACATTTTCAACCACCCCGAGAACCACGCCCTTGCGCGGTGGTTTCGCGCCCTAGTATCATCTCGCGGAAATTCATTTCGTTCACACAAAATCACGAGGGAAACGATATGAGAAAAACCATTCTGGCCGCCATGGTTGTAGGGCTTTGTCTGACCCTGGGCGCAGGGGCGGAGAATGCCCGTGCGATGGACGACGCCGTATCGAAGCACATGGTCGCTGAGGCGACACTGACGGCGCATTTCATCGCCGCAGCCATCAAGGCGGGCATGAGCAAAAAAGAGATTAACGCCGCTCTCGCCAAGGTGGCGAAGAACTCCGTGATCTCGGAGTTCTGGATCAGCGACGAAAAGGGCCGGATAGAGTTCACCAACATTCCCGGAACGAGTTTCAAGTTCCCCACCGACGTGAACGCCAAGTCGCAGGCGGCGCCTTTCGCCGCGATCCTGAGCGGTGCGAAGAAGATGGTCGTCCAGGGCTTTCAGGCGCGCGTGCTGGACGGCAAGTCCTTCAAGTACGTGGGCGTGGCGGGCGTGGACAAGGCCCGCATCGTGCAGGTCGGCGTGGCGGGGAAGAAATAGGGGCGCTGAATGGGGGTGTTGATAAAGCGCCGGTTTCGTAGGGACAGGTCGTGACCTGTCCCAGAGGCGGCGAGATTTTCTTCGTCATTCCGAGTGATGAGGGGTTGTTGAAAAAACCTCCTTTTCAGGGAGTAGAGGGGGCACCTCTCTCGACCGGAAAAACAACCCCCCGACCCCCAATCCGCCGCCTGATTGAGCAATGAAAGATGAATGAAATGGATGAAAATCTAATCCGGGAGATGGCGGCGGAAGCGCTCGACGTCGCGAGTGTCGATGGCGACCCCATCGCGCAATTCCGCCGCTGGTACGCGCAGGCGAGAAGCGCGGGTATACCGCGCGAGGACGCGATGACGCTCGCCACGCTGGGGCCCGGCGGCGCGCCCGCTGCCCGCATCGTCCTCTACAAGGACCTCGCAGACTTAGGCTACGCGGAGGCGGACTTTCCCTTCTTTACGAACTATGAGAGCGACAAGGCCGAGCAGCTCGCGCGCGACGCGAGGGCCGCCCTCGTCTTCCACTGGAAGCCCCCCGCCCGGCAGGTGCGCGCAGAGGGCGCCGTGGAATTTCTGCCCGCCGGGATTTCAGACGCCTATTTCGCCACCCGCCCGCGCGGCAGCCAGATAGGCGCGTGGGCCTCACCCCAGAGCCGCGTGGTGCCCTCCCGCGAATATCTCGAAGAACAAGAGCGCGCCCTGGAAGCGGAATACGCGGGCCGAGAGGTGCCGCGTCCCCCCCACTGGGGCGGCTACGTCCTGAAACCGCACTGCATCGAGTTCTGGCAGCACAGGGACAGCCGCCTCCACGACCGGGTGCGCTACACGCTGGAGGCGGGCGGTGAGTGGCGGGTCGAGAGGCTCGGGCCGTAGCACTCAACGGATGATTATGAAAGGAAAACAAGACATGTCCATGAAGAACCCGCCTCATCCGGGGCCTTCCGTCCGCCACGATTGCCTTGAGCCACTGGGCCTTAGCGTAACGGAAGGTGCTCGGAGGCTCGGCGTGAGCCTTAAAGGATTATCCCGCCTCGTCAACGGGCATTCCCGCATCTCGCCCGAGATGGCGATTCGCCTCGATAAAGCCTTCGGCGGAGGAGCCGAGGTGTGGTATCGCCTCCAGACGGCCTACGATTTCGCGCAGGCGATGAAAGAGACTGATTAGGGCGAGGCGAGCGGATAGGGAACGATAGCAGTTTTGTAAACGAGGAGATTAGCTCTTGCCGATTATTGATATCTTTTCGAGGCGAATGCGCCGAGCGGAAAAAACGGAACCCGATGTGTATCAATACGACGAGATTCCTGAAACTCTACGAGTCCAAGTATATCGCATCTTCAGTAAATCAATTGGCAACTCTTATTATAAGCTATTCAATGAAAGAAACAAAATCTGGGACAGACTTCGTGAAACTATCGCGCAGGAGTTGGGGCGAATAACCATTGCTCATCAAGATGAACCTAGAAAAGATTGCCTTCATTTTTTACAATCAGAACAAGATATCTACCAATGGATGGATTTAGTAGAACTTGGGATGCAGGCTATTGACCAAGATTGTCGGAAATACGGGTTTTATGATCGTCCCCGATGGGGCATTACACAAATACCAGATGACGCAATTAAAGAACTGAACTTTCGCTTTAGGGACGCAAGGCTTGGTTATCAGTATGAGAATGGTCAGATCGTTCGGATTGACAACCAACTGATCCACGCCGAAGTCACGAAACCCGCTCTGCAACTGTTATCTGATCCTCGTTTCAAAGGCGCAGAGGAGGAGTTTCTCAAGGCACACGAACATTACCGCACTCGGGAATATGAAGATTGCATCTCGAACGCGCTCAAAGCATTTGAGAGCACCCTGAAAGCGATATGCGATTTGAATAGCTGGGAATACTCACCAGGGCATAGAGCTTCCGATTTGCTGAAAGTAATTCGCAGAGAGAAATTACTTCCAGACTATCTGGATACCTCATTCGATCAGTTATACGGTACGTTGCATTCGGGCTTGCCAAAGGTACGTAATGAAGCAGGCGGTCATGGGCAAGGCGCGGTGCCCCGACAAACACCCGATTACATTGCCGCTTATGCTTTACATTTGGCCGCGAGCAAGATTGTGCTGTTGCTTCGTGCATTCCAAGCAACCGAAAGCAAGTGAGATACCCCCCTACGCCTTAATCCCCTGAATGCCCCAGGAGGTGTCCTTGGCCGTCACGAAGACGTAGTCCTCATCGCCCAGGATTGCGACAGAGTGGACGACGTCGGCCGGCATGTGGACGATGTCGCCCGCGGTGACGGTTTCGGTCTCGCCGCCGATGGTCGCGCGCGCGGAACCCGACAGGACGATGGCGAACTGCTCGTTGGGGTGTGAATGCGGCTCGGCAATACCGCCGGGCGGGATGCGCATCTTGCCGAAGATGATTCGCTCGCCCGTCACCCACGCGCCTTCGGTCGGGCTGTAGGCCTCACCCGCCAGGCCCTTTTCCATCGCCTCGGTGTCGTAGAAATAAGGGACGTGCTCTTCGGTTTTTTTCATCTCGGTGGGCGTGCCCTCTATCGTCGTCGCCGTGTCTTTCGCCACGATGAACTCGTAGTCCACCTCGCCCAGCACCTCGGCCGCGTGCACGGCGTTCGCGGGCCGGTAGGCGATGTGGCCGGGCGTCAGGACCCGCTCGTCGCCCTCGATGTTCAGGCGGGTGCTGCCCGCCAGGCAATAGCCGAACTGCTCGTTCGCGTGGGCGTGCGCGCTCGAGCGCGTGCCGGCGGGCATGCGCATCTTGCCGAAAATGAGCCGCTCGCCCGTGACCCATGCGCCCGCCGCCGAGCTGTAAGCCGCGCCCGCCAGGTTCTTTTCCATCTCGTCCGTCTTGTAGAAATACGTCATCGCCTTTGGTCCTTTCTCTTGAAAAATTATCCGCACCGCACAAAGCGGTGAATATCGCCCATCGGCGCGCGTCGGGCAAGTAGGGGGCGTTCACGAAAGTGGGGCATTCCTAAACATTTTCTTGTGGGATGGTCGTGTAGTGAAAAATAATGGTTGAATTTAGAAACCGAAACGGTTATAGTTAATGGTGAAGTTGATGAAAAGGTTCCTCCCCGATGACAAGGACCCAAGGGGTCCTCTCCAGCCTCCAGCGATGGAAGCCGGAGTAGTCGGGGAGGTCGCTTTTTGTGGCCTGCTATTCAATAGTAATATCTATTCCCACTCCGAAAAATATCGAACTCGCTGCGTACTGCTCTCTTGATACGGTCGTAAAAGTGCATATTATTTCTATTCCATTTCTGAAACACCGCCCAGCAACAGTAGTCCGCCACTTGCAGTCCGTAATGCGACCGTGATGCGTGGTGTAGAATCCGATACTTCATTCCCTCCGGCAACATCTCGGCCAACGCAAGGCGTGTTCCTTTTTCGACGGCTTGCCGCTTTCTGTTCACCGGAAGCCTGTCGGTAATCACGATGACCTCTTCGGCGTCTGCATTCAACTCTCTGGGCAAAACGAATTTCAACAGGTAGCCGATCATCTTCGGATAGAAACGTCTGTCCGCCTGCAAAGCCGGACCGGTCTTTCGCTTCTCGACCACAAGAGCGTCAATCCGCATATTACGCATACCGCCAAGATTTTCTGCGATCAGGTTGAACACGCCATTGCGCACATGCCTGTTGTCATCGGAGCAGTGGAAATACTCCATGTCCAATCCGTATTCGAGACAATCATGTTTGTAGTCATTCAGCACATTATAGACCGGAAACGGCCGGCGCATACTGACGCTCGTCAGCACGAAGTAGCGCGTTCCTTTGTGGCTGAAATCGAGATTGCCCGCCTCGTCAAGAAAAATGTAGGCGCAACGACTCATATCGTCTTTTAATCAAATCCATAAATAGACTACGGCGGCGTTTACAAATTCATATTCAGAAGGTGGACTATCACCCATCAATGCGCGTCGGGCAAGGGGGAACGTTCACCACAATGGGGCGTTCACGAACGTGGGGCGTTAATAAAACGCCCCACTACAGAGCATGAACTCCCCCCTGCGGGTTGCGCTAGATCAGGTCATCCACGGTGACGCCGAGCGCTTCGGCGATGGCGGCCAGCGTTCTCGTCGAGCCCGTGCGCCTGCCCGTCTCGATTTGGGAGAGGTAGACCGGGTGGACCCCGGCGGCGGCCAGATCACCCTGCTTCATACCGCGATGATTACGGTACACGCGAACAGGGTTTTCACCGGCCAGGAGGCGACCCGCCACATCGACGGGAAAGGACTCGCCCCCCTCCGCCTTGGGCGCGATCGTAAAGCCCCTCATCGCTCATGAGCGCCTCGGCTTCCCCGTTCGACATGACGTTCTCCTATCCTCGGTGCACCTGACCGCGCGAAACGATGTGCAGCACGTTGATGACGCAGACGCCGACTATCACCCATCCGCGCGCGCCGGGCAAGCAGGGGCGTTCACGAGGGATTGTTGAAAAAGCCCCCCTGACAAATACTCCTCCTCGGTCGGAATTGACCACCGCCGGAATGACGAACAAAGCCGCACCGCCTCGTAAGGACAGGCACAGGGGCCTGTCACTACGGTCCCCTCCCCGGTCGGCTACATCCGCCGAATCACGAAATCAGGACTTTTTCAACAACCCCGACAAGGGGAGCTTTCTCAACAACCACGCATCCCCGCGCGGCATCTCTCCGGATTGACGGGCGGCGGAGTCCGTAATAGGTTTCCGAAAGAGGGCGGCCCCCCGGGGGCCGCGCGCAAACCCTTCGCGCCCGAGGGGAACTCCCATGCCGAACCAAACTGCCGCGCCGATGTGGCGGATGATTCTCCCGCTCCTCATGGCGGCGCTCCTGCTTTCCCCCGTCTTTGCCTGTGCGGAGGGGTTCTACGTCCGCGCCGCCCTGGGCGTCGACCGGACGCTGGAGACGCGCTTTCGCGACGTCGACCCCACGCGCGAGGACGTCGCCGCCCTCTACGGCGACGTAACCGGGATCGACGGAAACCCGACGCAGGCGGTGGGCGACTTCGGCACCGGGGCGGGCTTCTCCCTCGGCCTGGGCCGCGTCCTCACGCCCACCCTGCGCCTCGAGGCCGCCCTCGCGCACCACCCCGAGCTCGCCTTCGAGGGCGACGCCAACTACCGCGGGACCCCGGGCAGCCAGTCCGTCACCGCCGACCTCTCGGCGACCTCGGTCATCCTGACGGCTTACCTGGACCTCCCGCGATTCGGCGGCCTGCGCCCGTTCATCGGGCTGGGCGGGGGCCTGTCGTACGTCCGCATCGACCGGACGCTCATGCGTTTTCCGGGCCTCTCGCAGACGACCACCGTCCCGGGCGGGCGAAGCCTCAACCTCGCCTGGACCGCATCGGCGGGCGTCGCGAAACCGCTCACCGAGCGGCTCACCCTCGACGTCGCCTGGCGCTACGCGGATTCGGGCGCTGTGGAGACCGCTCAGGGGAACATCCGCGTCCTGCGCCCGGACCGCGACCTCTCGATCCTCATCGGCAAAACGCGCGCGCGCCTCACCGGCCACGGCGTATGGATTTCCCTGCGCTACGCCTTCTAGAACGGACGCGCGGGACGCGGGCGGCCGAACGACCCGGCCCGCGAGAAGAACCCGCGCGCAATTGCCCGCATTTACCTTTCGCGCGCATTCGGGGGATTCCGGTATCATGGCGGAGCCGGTCGCTTCGCTCCCGGATATGGAAACCCTTCCCGGTCGGGTCAAACGCTCGCTCATCACTCGCGTGAAACCCTTCCTCATCGGTCGGGTTTTATATCCGAAAATATCGATAAATATAGATAAATTCACGGGGTTTTTCGATAAATTATCGAGGGGAAATGCGGGGAATTGCGGAGCCCGGATGCAGGCAGATGCGCATGCGAAAACCGGTTCCGACGGCTGGGTCCCGCCGCCGAATTCGGGCGCAGGGGAATTCTGCCATGAACAGCTATTCACGCGATGACGGCAAATGCGCGGAATTGCGGGCAGGTGCGGGGGTGATGGGCGGTAATTTCGTGAATCGGCGGTTCTATCGTAGAATCGGGGGCGGTACGCCCGCCGACACGGTTCGGTGGGACTGTCGTAAGTAATTGTATTCAGGCGTCTTACCAGATCAATCAATAACGACGTGTTCGCGGTGAGGCTCTCCCAGGTGCTCCATTCCCGTCTCGGTGACGAGGACGGTATATTCCGCGTGCACGCCGCCCTCCCCGAATTTGCCTGAGGGCAACTCCACCGAGAGCACCGCGCCCGCGGGCAGGGAAATGTCTGAATTTGCAGGCAAAAACGGATCGTCGAGCTTCACGGGCTCGCTCAGCGTATAGGGCAGCTCGCGCGCCTCGATGCCTATCGTGTGTCCGCAGAAGGCGCCGTTGTAGCGCGGCAGGCCCGATTTCTTCGCCGCCGCCACCGCCGCGCGAAAAATCCCGGACGGCTTCACCCCCGCCCTGATCACCCCAAAGGCGGCCTCGAGCCCCGCCTGGATGGCGCTCCACTGCGCCTTGCGCTCCGCGTTCGGCTCGCCGAACGAGCCGCAACAACCCACATCCCCGCAGTAGTGGTTCAGCCGCATCCCAGCATCGAAGAAAAAGCCGTCTCCAGGCTCGAATTTCCGCTCAGAGGGTGGGAAAATCGAGGCCGAGCGCCTCCCGCCACCTAGATGAAACCAACTCCATTTCCCGCCTCCTGCGGCCACGGTGCGGTAGTAGTGGCTCGCCACCTCGCGCTCGGTTCGCCCCACGGCCATCTCCTCGTGAAACGCGACGACGGCTTGTTCGTTCAAGAGCGCCGCGGCGCGCATGCGCTCGATCTCTTCTTCCGTCTTTTGAAGGCGAATCAGGCGAAACAGGCTCGAGGCATCCATAAAAGATACACCCGGCAGAGCCGCTTCCAGGGCACCGCGCGTAGCCGGGCGAATACCTTCGTTATCGAGCGCCACTTTCCCGCTCGACAAACCCCGCTCACGTAATATCCTGAGCAGAGCGTCCACAGAATTCGCCTCCCGCGGGGCGTCTTCGGCGATGAGAGATATGTAATTCCTCTCTTCTTCGGTAGCTCCCGCTTCGCCGGGCGCCATATCGAGCGCCGAACGGGGGCCATAGCCCCTCACGTCCTCGATCCACGACCCTGTTGCTGCATAATAGGTCTCATCCTGACGGGAGAGGATTAGCCCCGGAGGTGAGGACTGATCGCGAAAAAACAACGCGAATGTCTCCGTCGTGGCGTCGCCATATGTGTATTGCGCCCACCCCTGAAAACCCGAAAGATACAAGACGTTGTGACGTGTGGTCGCTATCAGCGCGTCGAGATCGAATCTCTCCATGTACTCAAGCGCGCGTTGTTTATGAAAAAGCATTGATACCCTCTCAGGAAGAAGAGCGAATTATTGTTGGGACTAGTTTCGCTTGTAATCCTTGATCTGCCGGATGAGCGGAATCGCGCCGCAAACCAGGCCCGCTACCAGCATGGTGATACTGAAGAAAATGACGAACAAAATAAACGTGATGAAACAGACGAACAATAGGATTCGCTCGTATTTATAAAGCCTCCCCAGAAGCCAGCCTTGTGTGCCCGCCGAAAAAGCGATGAACCCCAGGAGCGTCATGGATGCGGAGAGAGCGACACGCAAAGGATGCGCGAACGTAAGCAGGGCCGGGTCGAACATGAACAAAAACGGCACGATAAAGCCGACGATGGCGAAGCGAAGAGACATCATGGAGGTCTGGAAATAGGACGCGCCCGCCAGTTTGGCTCCCACGAGCGAAGCTATCGCCACGGGCGGCGTAATGGCGGAGAGAATCGCGAAATAGAAGATGAACATATGGGCGGCGACACGGTCTCCTTTGGCGGCCACGAACTCCTTCACCCATTCGGCTCCGTAAACATGCGTAAGTTCAGGACCTACGAGTTTAATCAGCACGGGGCCGCCCAGAATGGCGAGCAGCACGTATGCCGCCGTCGTCGGCATGCCCATTCCCAAAATCGCACAGCAAATCGCAGTGAGCAGGAGCGCAACGAAAAAGCCATCGAGACCGATATAATAGGCGCACCCACCGCCCGCCGCAGGGCCGATAAAGCATATATCCTGAGCGAGAGCCTCGATCATATAGGCGAATTTGTTTCCCACGCCCGTGATGGTCAAAACCTGAACAACGACCTCGATGGTGGCCAGCGTCACGGCGAACTCCGCCCCTTGCCTTCCACCTACTCTTAAAGCATCGCGAATGCTGAAAATCCAGTTCGCGGCACTCTGCGCGGCTTGTACGCCTGCGCCAGTCTCGCCCGTATTCTTTGCCCGCTGCAGGTAGGTGAACGGATTACAAGATACGGCCAGCACCTGTTTCATGCTCGGCGTTGCGCTCTCGGCGTCAGATTCTTCCGAGCCGAATGAAAAAATAACCTTCTGCACGATAATGGCCAATCCAAAAAAGATCAGGCCGTCATAGATGAACCCGAAGGGAACGAACCATTCGCCGAAATTCGCTATCGCGGGGACAAGCGCATAAATCCCTTTTTGCACGTAATATGCACCCACCCAAATCATGACAAAATACCAGGGTATTGTCGTAGTAGGCTGCGCTCCATTCCCCCTGAAAACAGACCATGCACTGAGCAAAGCAAGCACAATGGCGGCCCCGGCCACGCCCGAAGACCAGCCGAAAGCACTCCATAAGGCCAGCAAAGTGAGCGGGAAGATGGCAAGCCAGCTACGCTCTATCTCATTCCTGAATGCACCCACCCAGGAGAAGATGCGGGTGAAAACACTAACCAGAACAAACCCGGTGACACCCAATGCCAGAGCGGCCCGTATTGCCGCGCCCCAAGTTGGTTTCCCGTATATCCCCAGTGGCACTCCGAAACCCAATTCGAAAATCGAGAAGAAAGCAAAAAGGAAGAACGCAAAAACCCAAAACGTGACCGGCACGAAAACGAATATTTCATCTGCGATTGTCTTATCGCCCCTCCTCATCGTGCCCAGGAATTCCGCCACTCTCCGGTAAAACCAAACGCCCACCATGATGAATACTGACATGACGCCCGCAAACACAGGCGTTCTGCCCTCGAAGAGGAAATAGACCAAAAACGCGAGGGGCACGAGATAGAACCATCCGTTCTTCAGTTCCGTTTTCCAACTTGGTATCTCGGAAGCTGGCAATGGCTGGATATTCAGCGCACCGGCCGCAAAGTGGATGTTGATCCCCACGATGGTGAAATACAAGATGGCCGGTATAGTGGCGTATCCGATAATCTGGAAATACGGCACTTCGATAAGTTCACTCATAATGAAGGCGCCCGCCCCCATGACAGGAGGCATGATCTGCCCCCCGCTGCTGGCCGCAGCCTCCGCCGCTCCGGCGATGTGCGGGCTCAGCCCTATTCGTTTCATCAGGGGAATCGTGAACGTGCCGGTGGTCACGACGTTACCAGACGCGCTGCCCGACACCGTACCCATGAGCGCACTCGACCCCACTGCGGCGAGACCGGCGCCCGCGCGCATTTTCCCGAACATGCCTAAAGCGAAATTCACGAAAAACCGGCCGGCGCCCGATTCATGCAGAAACGCTCCTAAAATAAGGAACATGATGATGAAGGTAGCCGAAATAACGACCAGAAAACCCAGTACGCCACCGATAAAGTCCGTCGAGAGTTTCGCCTGAAGTTCGAGCCACGTATGGCCGCCATGCCCGAAAGGAGGTGCGAACAGATTGCCCCAAATCCCATAGACGAAAGCAATAACCGCCAATGTTGGCAGGGGAGGCCCGAAACAACGCCTCGTCAATTCGAGAGCGACGACAAGCATGACGAAGCCGACCCGCGCATCGCCAATCGTCGGGGCGCCGGGGCGGTCAACCATTTCCTCATGATAGTAGAACAAGTACAGGCAGGCGGTTGCCACGAAAAAAAGCATGCCGGCGTTCAGGCCAATGGTGAACCCGGCCGGAAAAGGATGCGCAGGGTATTCTTCAAATACCTCTTTGATTCGTCTTTTGGCCCAAAAAAGAGGGAAAGCGAACACAATTACCGGCCAAAGGGACAAGACACTTCTCACCTCATCGCTTTGCCCGGACCATAAACTTACACGCCATCCGATTAGAATAAGCGCCACAAAGAAAACCGCGAGGTAAACACCCGCCTTTTTCACCCCTTCGGCAGGCCTGAAGAAAACGGCGAACAAAGTCCACATCACAGGAATAGCGGAACATGCGATCAGCAACCACCAGAGTGTGGGTTCATGTGTGCTTTCGGGCAAAGAATCCCAATACAAGAACAAAATCGGCGCAGGAACAAAACTCAAAACCCATAGCAAAAGCGCGAGCCATGACTTCTCGACAACCATCATCGCTATCCATATAACGAACGGTAGCGCATAAACCCACCAAACACTCGCATCAGACCAACCTTCTCCCATTTCATAAACGAAATAGTAGAAAATCACGGTGGGAACCAAGGACAAAAGATACAAAACGGGAAGAAAATTCAATTTGCGAATTTTATCCCCATATATCTGAGGCATCGCCCCGGCGCCGCCGATGAGGAGAATGGTATAGGCCAACAGCATGTGCATGTTGGGGTGCATCTCACCCGGTAAAGGCCGCAGATAGACTGCGGATATGTGGTACAAACCCGAGAGCACGCATAGCCAGGAGGTGATAAAAACCAGAGCCCTTACGAGAGGAGCCGACTGGTTGGGTTCTGATTCAGCAGTCATGTTTCTCCTTCCTTCTCCACTATGGGAAAACCTTCATTGATAGATAAAACTATATATGAATTATCCCATTCTAACGGATTGCCTGATTGTTCCGCCAGTGACTCACTACCATTCTTAATTCACCTTACATTTCACATGCTTGACCAAACCACATCGTTTTGCTTTATTATAGCGGCATCAACCCAAAGTAAAGGGCCGGCATTTTTCATGAGTTTCGACATATAAAATCGAAACAGCAGGTAATTTTCACTACTTCCAAAGGAGATTCAAATGAGGAAAACCACACTTCGGCTGATTACGTTGGCAGCAGGCCTTGCCCTGGTTATCAGCGCGGCCCCGGCGGCGGATGCAGCCAAAATCCTTCTGGGAACGTCCCAGCCAGGAGGCGCCACCTTCGAGATCGGAACCGCGATGGGCAAAGTCATCACGGATAACTCGGGCGGAAAAATTTCCGTAGATGCAGCCGTCACCGGTGGTTCCACCGCAAACGTCCGCATTCTTCAGAAAAAGAACAAAATGCAGCCTTTCCGCATGGGCATGGCTACGGCGCCGGCCGTCGCATGGGGGCAGACGGGCAGAAAACCCTTCAAGAAACCCCAGGACGTTCTGGCCCTTGGAGCCCTTTACCCGTTGACGGTCGTCTACACCACATTTAAGACCACCGGAATCAAGAAATGGTCAGACCTCACCGGCAAACGATTCGTCGTTGGCGGTCGTGGCGGCTCAATTTACATCGTCACGCAGCTTGCTCTGAAACACAGCGGCATTAAAGCGAAAAGAGAATTCTTCAACAACAACCAGAATTCGGCCGCCATCAAAGACCAAAGAGTGGACGCAGGCTTTTTCTTCCTGAACGGTGGCGTTCCCGCACCCGTGTACATGGACCTCGCCCGTACGCTCTCCGGCAAACTCCATTTCTTCGGTCCCGATGAAGCCACCATTAAAAAGCTGGCTGTGAACGAAGCGGGCATCGTACGCGATATCGTGGGCGCCGGCTCCATCCCCGGTTACAACAAGGACATCATAAGCTGGGGCCAGATGTGGTCTTTGATGACCAACAGCAAAATGAGCAACGACAATGCATATGCGATTGTCAAAGCCCTGTACGACAACCACAAGCAAATCACCAAATACCACCCGGCCGGAAAATTCATCACCAAGAAAACCGGACTTCGCGGTCTGAAGAAACTCAAAATGCACCCGGGTGCAGCTCGTTACTGGAAAGAAGCGGGCATGTAAGCTTCACCGAAACACTAAAAGCCCCCTGCTTCGGCGGGGGGTTTTTTGTTGCCTGTTCAAGTTTGCCATTAACAATAAAAAAAATGTTACAGTTGAACCTCACCCACATCTGAAAATTCATTCCCGGGAGAAGAAAATGAGCACATCCGGTTTTGAGACATTTCATCTCGTAAAACCCGATGAAGCCGAAGGTGAAGTATCACAGATTTATGACGAAATATGCCGGTTAAAAGACCCGCGCTGGCTGGGACCTTTGTTCGGGTTTTTCGCTCATGTACCTGGTCTCTTGCGTGGATTCTGGGAACTACAAAAACGTCTCGAAGTGCTGGATGGCCACATTTCACGTGAGTTGACCAATCGCATAGCCATGGTTTGTGCGGTCGCCTCAGACTGTCCACGATGCGTGAATTTTCACAAAACCGACCTTGTCCACCGCATGGAACTCGATGAGTATGAAGTGGAAAAACTCCATGACTTTGAAAATGCAGATTTGCCTGAAGCGGAAAAAGCGGTATTCCGAGTGGCCAGAAAACTCACGCTCAACGAACAAATGAGCGACGAAGAGTTCCAGGCGTTGCGCGTGCATGGCTTTGACGAGCCGGCAATCGTGGAAATCGTTTCAGTCGCCTTACTGGAGGGCGGCTTTGCACGTCACGCGAGCGTCCTCGCGCGATTTGAAGACGGTATGGACTGGCCGGCACAACATACCCCGTCCGCCGAATACCGAAGCGTCATCGACAGTTAAGGGTTCGTGCGCAGACAATATCCGAACAAAAATTTATTTATCGCCTGGGCGTTCCTGGGAAAGGCTCATCCGTGAATGGATACTCTCGCTGGTCTTGCTTGCCCGCTTATTCTTTTCCAGAACCAAGGACCTTTTGGGTAGCATTTTCTTCGAAATACTGTACTGAGTCGTGTCGGCAGGGTAGTTGTAAAGCGTGACAAGACACGCATCGGTTTCAACGCGAGTTTCCTCGGCAACTGCGCTGGACATGCTCATCAGAAAGAAAACAATGATCCCCAACATTTTAAGATAGCGCATTCAAAAAACCCTCAAGAACTATAGCGTTAAGACACGCAAGTGAGAATTATAGCATGTCATTGATGAAATGATTTGTCTCATTGAACATTTCCTGAAAATTTTCGTATCGATAAACAATCCCATCCCCGATAAGGTTTAGGTTAGTCCTAAAAAACTGCAGCTTTACAAATTTGATGGGTGATGGTACGCATTCGTTCGCCCATTTATTTGGGAGCTATATTACCTTACTTGGAAGCGAGGTCCCGTGCCTGAATCCAAGAACTTGCTCAGAATGATGGAAATCGACAAATCCTTTCCGGGCGTTCATGCGCTCAAAGAAGTCGATTTCGATCTCGCCGAGGGCGAAATTCACATTCTGTTGGGTGAAAACGGGGCCGGAAAATCCACACTCATCAAAATTTTGGCAGGCATGTATCACGCCGACTCAGGCCAAATCGAGATTAGCGAAACACCCACCATTATCCCCGACGCCAGAACCGGGCGCGATTTGGGAATCAGCGTCATCTACCAGGAACTGAACCTGGTGCCTGATCTGAGCGTGGCCAAAAACATCTTCCTGGGTCGTGAACCGGTACTGCCTGGCATCATGAAGCGTGTGGATTGGGCTAGAGTCGAGCAAGAATCCCTCGCAATCATGGAGCGCCTGGACGTGAAAATCGACGTCAACGCGCCGGTCCGCTCTCTAAGCGTCGCGGATCAGCAAATGGTGGAGATCGCCCGGGCTCTTGTATTTGACTGCAAAATATTGGTGATGGATGAGCCCACATCTTCTCTGAGCGGGCATGAAATCGAGGAACTTTTCAAGGCCGTCAACCGGTTGCGAGAACACGGTGTCGGCATCATTTACATCTCCCACCGCCTTGAGGAAGTCCACGAGATTGGAGATCGCGTCACCGTCCTGCGCGACGGGGAATATATGGGCACGTGGGAAGTCAAAGAGGTGGAACTCGATTTCCTGATCACGCAGATGGTGGGGCGCACACTTGATGAGAAATTCCCCTGGACACCCCGTGAACATGGAGAAGTAGCTTTGCGGGTGCGTGGACTCACCCGAAACGGCGTATTCGAAGACATCAACTTCGACCTCCACTATGGAGAAATCGTCGGCCTCTCGGGTCTCGTAGGGGCAGGGAGAACAGAAGTGGCGCGGGCCGTAATGGGCGCGGATCCCGTTGATAGCGGCACCGTAGAGATGACTCGTGCGACAAAAGAAAAAGAAGAGATACAAAATCTCCCCCACTATCCGCTCTGGATGGCCATCTTGGACGTGGTTGTCTTAATTATGGCTTTGCCCTTGTTCACCGTAATTTTTCAGGGAATTTACGATCCTGTCACGCTCAACATGAATTCACCGCCACCGCTATTCAGTGGCAAGTGGTTTTATGAATGGATCATCGGCGGACCGTTATACAATATACCGAACGGCCCCACCCCCTATATCGTCGCCGCCGGGTTGGTCGTTTTACGGCAAGCGGGTCTCTGGTTTATGGAGCGGCAGTATCATTGGCGCACTTTGGTCATCGACTTCGCAAGCTGGTACGCCCTCGCGATAGGTGCGATGGTCATTACGAGTCTGTTCACTCAGAATTTCGTTCTCGAATGGGTCATGATCTGGGGTGGCGTCGCTATGGTTCTGATTCGATTCTTGACAATCCTTACCTATGAGCGCAAGTGGACTCCAACCTTGGCCATACGACGCGGGCTGGGGCTATTGCCCGAGGACAGGAAAACCCAGGGCCTTACCCAGGTTCTCTCGGTCGCCTTTAACACCACAAGCGCGAATCTCCGCCGCCTCATTAAACGGTGGCTGCTCAACTTGACCATGGAAAAAGATCTCGTAGATGAACACATCAATCAGCTAAAAATCATGACGCCGGATCAGGAGACGCAAATACGCTTCCTGTCAGGCGGCAATCAGCAAAAAGTCGTTCTCGCCAAATGGCTCTTCAGACGCGCGAATGTACTCATCTTTGATGAGCCGACTCGCGGAATAGACATAGGCGCAAAATTCGAAGTTCACTCGCAAATGCTGCAACTTGCCAAAGACGGCGCCGCCGTCATGATGATCTCGAGTGAATTGCCCGAGATTCTTGGAATGAGCGACCGCATTCTGGTCATGCGAGAAGGACAACTCACTGCAGATATCGGCAGAAACGATGCGACACAGGAACAAATACTGCGTTATGCCATGACCGCGGATTGATCCGCGTTTGGAGGTAGATTGAATGAGCGCCGCAGCTTCAACGGGTAATGAGAAACTCTTTCTAGGTTACTCGGTCAAGGATATTCCCTTTGAGCGCTTACTCCTCATTTCCGCTTTCATAGTTTTGATGATTTTCTATACTTTCGCGACAGAAAATTTCCTCACCCTCGAAAACTTTGTGAATGTAGTGCGCCGTGACGCATGGCTCTTTTTCATAGCCTATGCCCAAACATTGGTCATCATTTCGGCAGGATTCGACCTTTCACAAGGCTCAATCATGAGCGTAGTGAGCGTCATGGCCTGGAGTGCGATGCTGCATTTCGGGTTTTTCATCGGCCTCATCGCCGGCCTCGGCATCGGCCTGCTGTGCGGCGTCATCAATGGATTTTTCGTCGGCGTGGCAAGGGTGCAGCCGTTCATCGCGACATTGGGGATGCTCTTCATCGGCAGCGGCGCAGCCCAGCTTTGGACCGGCGGCCTTCAAATGGGGGGTGCGCGCGAGGGCGCAACTTTGCCCAAACACGTCGAAGATGCTTATGTCCTTTTGGCTAAAGGAAACCTGGGTCCCATTCCCTTCACCTTCATCTGGATAATTATCGCGCTGGCCACGATGTGGTATCTGCTCAAATACACCCGCTTCGGCACTTATGTGTACGCCTTGGGTGGAAACGAACAAACAGCGATTTCCGCAGGCATCAACTTTCCCGCCATGAAGATCGCCATTTTCGGCATAGGCGGTCTTCTGTGCGGTTTCGCGGGCCTTCTTCTTTCAGCAAGTGTCAGCGCGGCGGGCGAACCGAGGCTGGGCGGTGGCGATCAACTGCTCCAGTCGATCGGAGCGACCATCATCGGCGGCACGCATATTTTTGGCGGGCGAGGCGGCGTGTTAGGTACGACGCTGGGTGTTTTCCTGATCATATTCCTGGTGAACGGACTGAACATCATGGGAATCGATACCTACCGGCAACAAATAGTTGTCGGCTTGGTGATTCTCGCTTCAATCTGGGTGAGCACCCTGCGTGAGCAAAAAAACTAAGGGAGATAATAAATCATGGCGAATGTAGCGGAGGCTCCTGTCAGACCTTCTGCCTCCTTATTGGCCAAGTTCAATTACGAGAAATATGGTTTGCTCGTCGTGTTCATCATGATGATGCTCATATTTTACATTCTCCAGTTGATGGGCTACGTGAACAACTTTATCGAAGCCCATAACCTGACCAACCAACTCAGAAACGCTTCTCTACTGTTCTTCATCGTCGCCGGACAAAGTATGGTGCTCCTGGTCTCAGGCATCGATTTAAGTCAAGGGTCCTTGCTCAGCCTCTCAAGTGTGGTGATGGCGCAGGGCATATTGGACTTCGGCCTGGCCGTGGGCGTGTTGATGGGTATTGGAATGGCGACGATGTTCGGTTTTATCAACGGCTACCTCGTGGGCCGTGTGAAAATACAACCTTTCATCGTCACCTTGAGTATGCTTTTCATCTGCGCCGGCATCGCTTTGGTATTCACGGGCGGACGCACGATTCACCAGTTCACTGGTGAGCAAAAAGACATCCTGCAAACCATCGGCCTCACGGATTTCTTTCATATTCCCGGCACGCTGTTCATCGCCATATTCTTTTTCATCATTCTCTATCTGCTGACGAAACGTACGGTGCTCGGCCGGGCAATCTATCTGACGGGCGGGAACGAAGAGGCTGCGCGTCTCTCAGGCATAGATACCGGCAAGGTGAAACTCATATGCTATTTGATCAGCGGCATCTGCGTAGGCATCACCTCGTTCCTTTACCTGGCGAGACTCCCGGCCACGAACGGCCTCGCTGGATTTCAACTTGAATTCCAGTCATTGGCGGCCACCGTGGTGGGGGGCACGACGTTTCACGGTGGTGAGGGCGGTGTGACGCAAGCTGTGATCGGGACGCTGTTCCTGACATTTTTGCTCAATGGCCTCATACTCTTGGGTGTAGGCACATTCGCCCGGGAGGTAGTGGTAGGCGTTTTACTTATTACGGCAGTTGTTTTGAGTTCCCGCAAGCGGCGGGAATAGAAAATATGTTCATAGGGTAGTCAATTTTTCCCTTTCGCGGAGGAGAGCGCTTCGTCCGTGAAACCCATTCTGCGAGGAGGAGATTCAAGATGAAAAAACTGTTCCGCTCTTTCATGATTCTCGCTTCCGTCGTCACATTCTTGTTTGTGTCGATGGCGGCGGCCCCGGACGCTGACGCCCGGGTGAAGGCGAAAAAGAAATACAAAATAGCCGTCGTCGTGCCGAACGGCGTCGACCCCTATTTCTTCTCGAAATGGTACGGCAGCGTCCAGGCGGCCAAAGACGCCGGCGTGACCGTGACCATGTTCGACGCGGGCGGCTACGAGTTCCTGCCCAAGCAGGTGGCCCACGTGGAGGACATCATCGCGGCGAAGTACGACGGGATGATCATCTGCCCGATCAGCACCAAAGGCATGGTGAACGCTGTACACAAGGCGATGGACAAGGGCATCAAGGTCGTCGTGGACAACATTGACCTCGACAGCGCTCGCGTCAAAAACCGCGTCATGAAAAACAGCTATGAATTGGGCCTTCTCATCGGCGCCACCATGGCCCACGCCATCAACTACCAGGGTAAAGTCATGATGCTGCCCGGACCCAGCGGCATCGAAATGGTGACCTCCATGGCCAAAGGGTTTGAGGACTACCTGAGCCACTATCCGAAAATCAAGGTCGTGGCCAAGGAATTCACCAAGTCCAACGTGCAGCATGCCTACCAGACGGCGGAGGACCTGCTCAAGAAGCACCCGGACGTCAAAGGCATTTACCCTTGGGCGACACTCATCGCCCGCGGTACGGTGGACGCCGTGAAAGCGGCCGGCTACAAGCCCGGCCAGATCAAGATCGTGACGCACAACCTCGTCGTCGGCATCGAGAAAGACATTCGTGACGGCTGGGTGCATGCGGCTGTCCTGGCCGAGCAGATCGCCATGGCGAAAGAAGCCGTCTATAACGTGATCGACCTGATTGAAGGCCGGCAGCCCCCCGGCGCGCCTCATCGCGGCGGCACGCTCAGCTATATCAAGAACTACATGGCCTACCAGCACAACCTCGACATTCTGGATCGAAGCGGCATCGAAGCGCCCAAGAACTGGATGATCAAGCGCCAAAAGCGCGCGACGAACATCGTGGGCGGCAAACGCCGTTAAGCATTATCCCCACTGAAAGTCAAAACCCCCGTCGGGTAAAACCGGCGGGGGTTTTTCATAAGCCCTCTTATCTCGCCTACAACCCTTTCACGTATATGCTGAGCCCCATTCGCCCTGTCGACCCGCCGGGTTGTGGATCCGAAATCTCATCCGTCTGAACATCTCCTGCCCCATCCACGGCCCGCACCGTCACAGGATAGAATCCGTTTTTCTCAAAACGCATGGGAAATGCCCAGAGGCTCCAGGCGAGAGGCCCCAGCGGCTTCTTGAGCAATGCGGGCGCCCAGGGCCGAGAATACTTCCCCTGTCCATAAGTCACTTCCACCCTGTGGATTCCCCGCTCCCCCGCGAATGCGGAGCCCACGAGCCAGACTTCAGACGCCTGAACCTCCACGCGCCTTCTGGGAGCCTCGAACCGGCTGAGCGTCTCCACAATCGCCTCATCGGACCAGCCTCTCCTTTGCCAATAGCCGCCATGGCCCTTCGTCGTAATCTCAATGGATTCAATCCACTTGACGTTCTTGAGGCCGTAAGTCCCAGGCAATAGAAGTCTGAGCGGAGCGCCATGATCCCGGGGAAGAATTTCCCCGTTCATACGGGTGCAAAGAAGCGTTCTCGAATCGAATGCCTGCTCGATAGATATCGCATCATGGTATCCATCCGCCGCGCGAAAAATCACCCTGGCGGAAACCGAGCGGCGAACGTTTTCCTCCACACCGGAGCGCTCAAGGAGGGTCTTGAGCGGCACTCCCTCCCACAAGGCGTTCCCTATCTGCCCGCCGCCCACCGGGTTTCCGATGCAGGTCATCGTCGCCCAGGTTTTCTCCTGCCTGAGCGCGCTCAACTCCGCGTAAGCAACGGAAAGAGGCTCGGTTACTTCACCCTTGACGTTCAGCCGCCATTCCCGGCGGGAGAGCTTGGGCGCTGAATGGCCGATGCTCTGCACGTAGAATTTGTCATTCGCCGTGACTTCGGGAACCACACGCGCGGCGAACTCGAGGATGCCCTCTCCGGGCCTGGGCGTCTCGACGGGACGGCTGTTCAGCCAGTCGAACAGGCGGCCCATCATCGAGGCCTGCGCGTCGCGCGGGATTCCGACCACGGCCAGGGGCGCGACTCGCCCCGCAACCTGCAGCAAGCGGCGTCTGGTGACGTTCATGGCGCTCCTTAACCAAGAAAACCGCCCCCGATTCTACGATAAAACCGCCGATTCGCGAAATTAACGCCCATCACCCCCGCACCTGCCCGCAGATCCGCGCATTTGCCGTCATCGCGTGAATAGCTGTCCATGACAGAATTCTCCTGCGCCCGGATTCCGCGGCGGGCCCCGGCCGCCGGAACCGGTTTTCGCAGGCGCATCTGCCTGCATCCGGGCACCGCAATTCCCCGCATTTCCCCTCGATAATTTATCGAAAAACCCCGTGAATTTATCTATATTTATCGAATTTTTCGGATATAAAACCCGACCGATGAGGGAGGGTTTCACGCGAGCGATGAGCGAGCGTTTGACTCGACCGGGGAGGGTTTCCGTATCCGGGAGCGAAGCGGCCAGCTCCGCCATGATACCGGAATCCCCCGAATCCGCGCGAAAGGCAAATGCGGGCAAATGCGCCCCCGGCTCGATGGCGGCGCCCCGATAAACCCTCCGACGCAAACGCGTTCGTGGGGATGAAGGTCAACCGCGGCCGGCGAGTGATTGACCCCCGTTGCGCGCCCGTCCCGCCCCGCCTGCGCCGCTCAGGAAACCGCCGTTCGCGTCCCGGCATTCCCCTGTTTCTCCAGCGGGAAATGGCAGGCGGTTTCGACGCCACCGGGATAAGGCGCCAGCACCGGCATTTCCTGTCGGCACCTCTCTTCTCTTTGGGGACACCGGCTGTAAAACCGGCAGACCTGCGGGGAGGGGTCGACGGGGCTCATCGGCTCGCCGGTCAATCGCACACGCTCGCTGCGCTCGGTCGTGTCGATGGCGGGTATGGCGGAGAGGAGCGCCCGGGTGTAGGGGTGGCGCGGGCGGCGCAGGATTTCCCCGGTGGGCCCGGCCTCCACGATTTTGCCGAGATACATCACCAGAACCCGCTGACAGAGCAGCCGGACGACGTTCAGGTCATGGGAGACGAACAGGTAGCTCATCCCGAGGCGGTTTTTCAGATCTTCGAGGAGATGCAGGATGACCGCCTGAACCGAAACGTCCAGGGCGGAGGTGGGCTCGTCCAGAACCAGGAGAGAGGGGTCCAGGGCTATCGCGCGGGCGATTCCGACCCGCGCCTTCTGTCCGCCCGAGAGTTGATGCGGATACCGGCCCAGGAACTCCGGCGCGAGACCCACCAGCTCGCAGAGTTCCTCCACGCGCATTCTCAACCCGGGGCCGCGCCGCATCCCGCCCAGGCGCAGGAGCGGGTCGGCAATCGCCCGAAAAGTGGTGAATCCGGGATTCAGGCTTTCCGTCGGGTCCTGGAACACCATCTGGATTTTCCGGCGCATCTCGCCCTGGATGAATCGGCCCGCCGGAATCCCCCCGATGTTCCTGCCCTCGAAGGCGATGGCGCCCGATGTCGGGTCCAGCAGGCGGGCGATCAATCGGGCGAGGGTGGACTTCCCGCAGCCGGACTCGCCGACGAGGCCGACGCTCTCCCCCGCTTGTATCGAGAAAGTCACGCCGTCCACGGCATGGAGATAGCCCGCCTCGCCTCGTTCTTCGGCCCCCACGCCCCGCAGCGAATTCCAGACCCTTCCCGCCGCTCCACTCCGGCGGATCGGGAACTTCTTCATGAGGTCGACGATTTGGAGCAGAGCCATCAGAGAGGATACCGGCAGGCGACGAGATGGCCGGCTCCCGTCCCCAGGCGGGGAAGCGGGGACTCCAGGCAATCCCGGGCGAAGCGTTCGCACCGCTCGCTGTAGCGGCAAGCCGGGAGTTCCGCGCGCAGGTCCGGCAGGTTGCCGGGAATCGAAGAAAGCTCGGCGAGGTCTCTGCTCGCATTCGGCGTGGCCCCGATGAGTTTCGCCGTGTAGGGATGCCGCGGACGCATGAACAGGTGTTCGGTATCGGCCACTTCGACGACGTGCCCCGAGTGCATGACGATTATCTTGTCGCAGTATTCCGCAGCGAGCCCCAGGTCGTGCGTGATGAGGATCGTTCCCATGTTTCTCTCACGCGCCGCGTCCTGGATGAGGTCCATGATCACCGCCTGTGTCGTGACGTCCAGGCCCGTCACGGGTTCGTCCGCTATCAGGAGCCATGGGTTGGAGGAGATGGCGATCGCTATCATCACGCGCTGGCACATGCCGCCGGAGAGTTCGAACGGGTAGGCGCGGTAGCGCTTCTCAGGGTCCGGGATGCGGACCTGGTTGAGCAGATCGAGTGCGCGCGCGCGAATCTGCCGGCCGCGGAAGCTGCTGTGTCGATAGATGACGTCCTCGAGTTGTCTTCCGATGGTCCGGATGGGATTGAGCGCCGTTCTCGGGCTCTGGAAGATCATGGAGAGCTCACGTCCTCGCATTTCCTGTAGCTCTTGCTGGGACTTCTCGAACAGAGAGATGCCCCCGAAAACTATCCGGCCCGAGGTGATTCTCGCCGCCGGGTCCGAGATTCCCATGATGGCGTAAGACATCACGGACTTTCCCGAGCCGCTCTCGCCGACGACGCCGACCGTCTGTCCCTTTTCGATCTGGAAACTGACGTTCTCGAGGGCCTTGACGACGCCGGTGCGTGTGCGGAATTCGAGCGAGAGATCCTCGACGACCAGAAGCGGGTTCCGTGATTCCATCACGTCCTCATTCTCGGGTCGATCAGGTCTCGAAGGCCGTCACCCAGAAGGTTGAAGCACAGCACGGCGAGCATCAGGGCGGCTCCGGGGAAGATGGCCAGCCACCACTCGCCTGAAACGATAAACTTCGCGCCCTCGGCCACCATGATCCCCCACTCGGGCGTCGGGGGCCGGACGCCGAGGCCGATGAAGGAGAGTCCCGCCGCATTCAGTATGGCGTAACCCATGTTCAGCGAAATCTGAACCATCATCGGCGGCATGATGTTGGGCCCCATGTGGAAGAGCAGAATCCGCCCGTGCCCGTTTCCTGAAAGGCGCGCCGCCTCCACGAACCCCGCCTCGCGGCGTGAATTCGCCTCGGCCCGCGCCACGCGCGCATAGAAGGGAAAGTTGATGACGGCCGTGGTATAGACGATGTTCTCGATCGTATTTCCCAGAGCCGATACGATGCCCATGGCCAGCACGAAAAGGGGAAACGCCATGATGGTGTCGGTGAGGCGGCTGATGAGTTTGTCCGTCACCCCTCCGAAGTAGCCCGCGCAAACGCCGGCGACGCTTCCCGCGACGAAGGAGAGCGAAACGGCCGCCACCGATATCGCCAGGTCGAGCCGTGTGGCCGTAATCACGCGGCTGAAAACGTCCCGCCCCAGATTGTCCGTGCCGAACGGATGCGCCCACGTGGGCGGCTTGAGGGCGTTGGCCGTGTCGCTGGCGAGGGGGTCGTAGGGTGCAATCCAGGGGCCGAACAAACCGAGAGCCATCAGCAGGAAGAAAAGGATGAAGGAGAAAAACGTGACCGGATTCTCACCCATCACGTAGCGCAGGTGCTGCATGTGGGCTTTCATTCACTCAGCCTTCCAGCCCGATCCGCGGATCGACCACCGTATAGAGGATGTCGATCGCCAGGTTCAGGAGCACGTACATCAACGCCATGGCCAGAACGAAACCCTGCACGGCGGCGTAGTCCGAGGCGATGAGGGCCTCGATGGCGAACGAACCGATGCCCGGCCAGGCGAAGACTTTCTCCACCAGAACATTCGCTCCCAGCAAAAAAGAAAACACCATGCCGAGCGTGGTGAGGACGGGGAGAATGGCGTTTTGAAAGGCATAGACCCACAGCACCGTCCGGCGTGACAGGCCGCTCGCCCGCGCCGTGCGAACGAAGTCGCTCGACAGAACCCCCAGCATGGCGGCCCTCGTCATCCGCGCGAGCGGGGCCAGGGCGAAGATTCCCAGAGTCGAGGCGGGGAGAATCATCTGGGAGAATGATGCCCTGAATACCTCGAGATCACCCGCGATGAGGCTGTCGATCAGGTAGAAGCCCGTGACGTGATCGGGAGCGATGTGGATGATGCCCAGGCGTCCGAGCGGAGCGGGCGAGAGCCCCAGCAGAAAATAGAAGATATAGACGAGGAACAAGCCGGTGAAGAAGGTGGGCAGCGAAACCCCGATGGTCACAACGAGACGGCAGAGGTGATCGATGAGTGAATTGGGCCGCGTGGCCGCCAGTATTCCCAGGGGGATGGCGATGGCGACGGCGAGAAACAAGCCCATGAACGTGAGTTCGAGCGAAGCCGGAAGCCGCGTGGCGAGTTCTTCGATGACGGGTTGGCCCGTGCTGATGGATTTGCCCAGATCACCATGCGCGAGATTCTGGAGGTAGACCCAGAATTGTTCGGGCCAGCTTTTGTCGAGTCCCAGAGAGGCGCGAATCTCGGCGATGGATTTCTCATCCGCCGCAGGCCCGGCGAAGAACACCGCCGGATCGCCCGGCAAGGCCCGCGTCAGGATAAACGTCACCACGATGATCCCCATCACGACCGGCGCCGCCTGGAGGAGACGCCGGCCGATCAGGAATAGGGAATCGCGTTTCATCAATTCGTCCCCCCCTTCAAAGGACGCCCAGCTTTGCTGCGAGCCGGCTTCAGGCCTGTTTCGGCAATTTCTTGAACGACCTCACGTCGAGTTGACGGTGGAACCAGTATTCGTAACCTTCGACGTGCTTTTGCATGGCGACATCGAGATAGGGCTGCCAGAGCGGGATGAGGGGAACGTCCTCAAAGGCGATTTTGATGAACGACTTGACGCGCTCCGCGTAGCCGGGGCTGCCCACCGGCATGTGCAGGGTCTCGTCCACCAGCTTGTTCAGCTTCGGGTTGTCGTAGTTCATCGAGTTGAACAGGCGCTTGGGCTGGTAGGCCCAGAAGAAATAATACTCTGGGTAATTCAGCCAGCCGCCGAAGTTCTTGAGGTGCATCGCCAGCTTCTTCTCCACGAGCGCCTTCGTCCGCCAGCCCGAACCGGGGATCTTGTCGAGCTTCGCTTCAATCCCCACCTTCCCGAGTCCTTCCTGGATGAGAAGCGCCGTCGGCTCCGTCCAGTAGGCGAGCCCGAGGTTGAACGACAGCGTGACCTTGAACCCGTTCGCGTAGCCGGCCTCCTTGAGCAGGGCTTTCGCCTTGGCCGGGTCGGTGTCGTAGGGGAACGGCTGGGGCCACAGCGTGCCGGCGGGATCGGGTGATTTCGCTCCCCACAGAGGCAGGCCGCGCTCATAGGCCGCCGCCTTGAATATCTTCTCGTAAGGCATGGCGTAGGCCATCGCCTGGCGGACCCGCACGTCGGCGAAGGGCTTGAAGTTCAGGTTCAGCCCGACGGCGTGGATGCAGTTCTCGATGGGGACTCCTGCGATCTTGAGTTTCTTGTTGCTCGTGAGTTCCTTGGTGTCCTTCGGCGGGAGATCGAGGGACACGTCGGCGTCTCCCCGCAGCAGGAGGGCGCGGCGCGTGGAGGCGGACGCCACCTCGCGTATGATCACCCGCTTCACGCCGGGCAGGGGACCCGACTTCCACGCATCGTTGCGAACGTAAACGGTCTGCTGGCCGGGCTTCCAACGCCCCAGCTTGAAGGCGCCGCCCCCTTGCGGGCTTTTGTGCAGATACTCGGTCGCCCACGGGTCGCTCTTCGTGGCCTTGGCCTTGGCGGCCGCCGAATTGATGATGAGGGGCACGGGAACGCCCAGGTCGGGCAGCGTGAGTTTGCTCTTGCGGATGAAGTTGATTTTGAACGTGTGCTGACCCACGGCGACGAACTGCTCGGGCTTGATGAGCGAACCCGCCTTCATCTGCACGGCAGGGAAACCGCCGAGCGAAACTGCGCGATCGAAAGACCATTTCACGTCATGGGCGGTGACGGGTTTTCCGTCGTGGAACCTGGCGTCTTTGCGAATCTTGAAGGTGACGGACATGCCGTCGGGCGCAAAGCTCCAGGATTCCGCCAGTTCCGGTTCTATCTTCTGGTAGTCGTACATCACGTTGCCGTCGGGCAGCTTCTTGCGCCCATAGGTGACGAGGCGGTCGTAGATGTTCACGGCGACCTGGTAGCTCGGACGGTTGGTTCCCTTCCTGTGGATGTCCATGCTGTTGGGGCCGTTTCCGATCACGACCACGAGCGTGTCGCGGCCAGCTGCCGCTTCGGCGGGCAGGTATTTCAGGAGCGGCAACAGCCCCGCCCCGGCGGCGGCGCCTGCTCCTATTTTCAGAAAATCACGGCGTTTGACCTGCTTGTTATCCGGTGCGTTCTGGTTCATCACTCATCTCCTTCGTTGCGCACGGCGACGCGGGTTGCGGGGAAAATGTTCCATGTAGGTGAAGATTCGAGCCGAAAGAACGCTGCCGCCCCATTGCTACATTCATCAGGATATGAGCCATACGTGTCTTGTGGGTTTCGTGATCGTTAAATAGGGGTTTCGGGATTGTTTCCCGAATGTTTCCGGTATGTCGGTCGATGGCGGGAATCACCCGAAGATAATCAATCCCGCCAGATGCGGAAATGAGCGTTCCGGCCATCGTTCCCCGTTCGAACCGGCGCGACGCGGGTCTGTTGAAAAAGCCCGATGATGGTGGAATGGCAGTGTAGGGACAACCCTCCGTGGTTGTCCTTTTGCAGGATGGTTACAATCAGGACAGGCACGGAGGCCTGTCCTGTATCGGGGTGAATATGATCGACGGGCGGCCACGGGTCGAACTTCCCGAAGAGGGGAGTTCGACGCCCCTACGGGCGGAACCCGACCGAGGAGAGGGAAGAATTACTCCCCCCTTGAGGGGGAGTCGCAGAAGCCGAGCGTTTTATGCGAAGGCTGATGCGGTGGGGGGTGAAATGCGATTTATCGCCACTCCGAGTTATACCCCCCACCGACTCGCTTGCGGGCTTACGCCCTTACCTCGTCGACTCCCCCTCAAGGGGGGAGTGATTCACCCCGACCTACACGGGCTTTCCCCTCGGGAAGCCCGACCCCCTCAAGGGGGGAGTGGTTGTTGGGGGACTCTGCATGGGGAGAATGGTTTGGGGTGATCCGTAAGGCCTTTTTCAACAACCCCGACGCGGGAGCGTTTTCTCGTATCCATCCCCCTCATTTTCTCCTCCCGCCGTTGCCAAAACCGCGCCTCGCCCATAGTATTCCCGCATCGTCTGATACCGGATGCCGCTCCCTCCTCAGGACGGGAGCGAGCCTACACGAGAGGATACGAAAGGATGCGTCATGGAGGATAAGAGCGGGGCGTTCCGCCTCGAAGAAGCGAGCATCGGGGATCTGCACGCGGCGATTCGCGAGGGCCGCACCACCTGCGTCGAAGTGGTGGAGCGCTACCTGGAGCGCGTCCGCGCGTACAACGGCGTCTCCAGCATGCTGGTAACCGAAGACGGCTCGCCCGTCCCCGAAGCCAGGGGCACGATGCGCGGCGGCTCGCCTATCAGGTTTCCTACCGAAACCGTGAAGGCGACCGACTACCTGCCCGATCTGGATAAATACGCAGGCCCGCCCCTCGAGTTCGGCCGCATGGAGGATACGGCGTCCGACCCCGGCGTCCAGCAGCAGTACGGCATGATCGTCGGTATCCCGAACGCGGGCCAGGTGAACGCCCTCGCCACACTGAACATCCGCGGCGAGCGCTCCGTTACGTGCAAGGGCGATTTCGACAGGCATCCCGCGGAAGGCCCCCTGCCGCCCGGCGCGCCGCCCATGTGCGAGGTCTTTCGCCACTACCCCGACGCGCTGGAGCGCGCGGCGGAGCTCGACGCCGAATACGGCGCCGACCTCGACCTCGAAAAAATGCCGATGTATGGGGTCACCTTCTCCTTCAAGGACCCCTTCGACACGAAGGACATGCGCTCCACCGGCGGGGGCGACGCCGCTTATGACATCGATTTCCCCGCGCGCGACCACATTCTCGTCGAACAGCTCAGGAACAAGGGCGCCATCATCTTCGCCAAGGCCGTGAGCACCGAATACAACGGGCGCGCCGGCGACCCGGGCGGGCGGCACGCGCCCGAGAAGGTGCTGCCCTCCGTCCTGGGCTACCAGCGCAGCACGTGGGGCGGAAACCCCTCGAACCCCTACGACACCACGCGCGCGGCCTCACTGGGTTCGAGTTCCGGCTCCGCCCTCTCGGTGAGCACCAACATGGTGATGGCGAGCCTGGGCGAGGAGACGAGGGCCTCCTGCCGGGGACCGTCGAACCACAACGCCGTCGCGCTCATCCTGCCGCACAAGGCGATGCTCGGCTTCGACGGCGGGGCCATCGGGGCGGACATCTACTGCGACAGGAGCGGCATCATCACGAAATCACTCGCCGATTGCGCAAAAGTGCTCGACTCCCTGAAGGACCCGGTGAACGGCTATTACGACCCGCGCGATCCGTTCACCACGGTGCCGCGCTCCTCCGTCCTGGATACGCCTTACGCGTCGCACATCAAGACGAGCGGGGAGGCGGGCGCGCTCGAAGGCGTGCGTATCGGGGTCATCCGCGAGTCCATGGTGTATCCGAGGGGCTCGAAATCGGAAGAGCCCATCGTCAACGCGGCAGGCCGGGAGATTAATGAGGTGCTCGGCCAAAAACTCGGTGCGAAACTCCTCGAATCCACCGACCCGCTCTGGGCGGGCGATCCCGAGATCGAGACGATGAAGACGGATTTCCGCCGCGCGCTCGCCAGGCTCATCCCCGTCTTCATGCCGGACATCATGTTCCGTCTCACGCCCGAGGGCGAGCCGCTCTTCACCGAGTTCGCCGAGGCCATCGTCCCCACCGAGTTCGCACCGGGCGTCGTCTTCGGCTCGGGCGATATGCAGCCCATCGACTACATGCTCGCCATGGGCGAGGGCAGAATCGAGCAGCCGGTCAACCTCGACCTCCCCACCGTACAGCAGCAGGAACTCGCCATGACATTCCGCTACCACATCCACCAGTACCTATCGCGCCGTGCGGAGGACTGGAAGGAGCGCGGGTTCGCAGAGACCATCACCGGCTTTCCGGAGTTGAACGCGCGCTCCAAGTTCTGGGGCGACGACCACCGCGCCGCCTTCAGGAACTGGGAGGAAGTCGCAGACCCGCGCAATCCCCACGGGGGCCGCCAGGGGGTGAACGAGCGCATCATGCTGCGCGAACTCCTGCGCCGCGTGGACATGATGGTGATCCTGGAAAACAAGCTCGACGCTCTCGTGCGCCTGCACACGCCGTTCCCGCCCGCCATCATCGGCGGCGCGGTCCAGCCCGGCCTCCTGCTCAACTCCCGGCCCGAATCGCAAAGCGGGCCGAACGCGGGGCTGACGGAAGTGCTCGTGCCGGCGGGCTACGTGCGCACGACCTATGACCCCGTTTTCGAACTGAGCGAAGACGGGACGCGGTTCATCTCCGCCCATAACGATCAGGCCACCACCATCCCAGAACCCGGCCTGCCGTTCTCGCTCGTGTTCCGCGCCGAACCCGGCAGGGAGGACGTGCTGCTCCGGATCGCCTCGACCTACGAGGCGGCTTCCAAACGCCGCATCCCCCCGCCCGACTTCGGCCCGTTGTAGGGGTAGGCGGAACTTAAGCGGGTCGGACGACGCGACTGGATTGCAGTTGCGGTTCGCAAACTTGGTCGAGGTTTACCCGTATGGGCCGTTCGCGAACGGCCCATACTCTCTTCCTCATCGATCGAGATAGACCACCGTCATTCCGGCGTATGCCGGAAGCCAGGGATTTTGTCTTTTCGTAATTGTTCTTCGCTTTTTCCCATCTGAGTGGTGTGAACATGAAACACCGGCTCATGTTGATCCTCATCGGCTCTGGATTCCGGCTTTCGCCGGAATGACGGCGGAGCGGTTCGACTCGACCCGAAAGGGGTTTTTCAACAGGCCCGATGGACGAGGGTTTGACACGACCGAAGAGAGAGCAACTACGCCTTTCGCAGGGACAGGTCGCGACCTGTCCCTGCCACTACCGTATCCTAAGCGCCCTTCGCTTCGAGCGTCGGTATTCCGCTTACGTCCACCGTGCGTTCCGCGCGCGCCAGATCGTGGTTGCGCTGGAGATTGACCCAGAAGCCCGAGCCGTTGCCGAATAGCTTGCCGAAGCGGACGGCCATCTCGGCGGTGACCGGCTGCTTCTCGTTCAGGATGTCGTAGAGCGTCTGCCGGGATATGCCGAGAGCCGCGGCCACCGCCGTCTTGCTCACCCCGAGGGCGGGCAGGACGTCCTCGCGCAGGACTTCTCCCGGATGCGCCGGGTCGATGGAAGGGTGTCTCTCGATCATCAGTGGTAATCCTCTATGTCCACGTCCGTTGCGCCGTCTCGCCTCTTCGGGCACCCCCCCCTACCCCCCCCCTTGTCAGGGGGGGTATGAAAAGGCTCCGCCCGCCGCCGGTAGAAGGGCTTTTGTTTTTTCTCGCCCCTTTGAGGAGGGGGCTTTTCCGCTTTTACCCCCCTGACAAGGGGGGGGTTGCCTTTATCCCCTGAGGAGGGGCTTTTCAACAAACCTCTATACGGCCCCAACGGACCCATTACAATCCAGGCTTTTGTTGCAGAAGTCGCATAGATGCGACCCGCCGCTGCGATTCCCCGCTCACGGGCGACCCGCGCGGATTTTATGATATGCTCCTTCAAAATCAACGGAAGGCTCAAGACTCGATTACCGCTTCATGGACGGGTCATTTCACAAATCTGGAGCGGGCGTGAAGCGACTGCCTGTATCGACACAGGCGGCTGCCTGCCAGGGAGGATTTCATGACTGACAGTTCCCATCAGAAACCACTCGACCTGCTCGTTACGGGCGGCACGGTCGTCTCCGGTCACGGCCGCCAGGAGGCTGCTCTCGGGGTCCGGGACGGGAAGGTCGCCTGCGTGGGCGCGCCCGAGAGCATGCCGGCCGCCGATGAAGTGCTGGATGTGCCGGGCAAGCTCGTTCTTCCGGGCGTCATCGACCCCCACGTCCATTGCCGGGCGTATTCGAACCACATCGATTCCCTGGCCGACGTTGCGCGCAGCGCCGCGCACGGAGGCGTCACGACCATGGTCGTTTTCGCCACGGGCGAGGAGAACGAGACCATGCTCAACACTTTGGATCGCATCCGCGAGGAGGGCGAAGCGGGGAGCGTGGTCGACTTCTCGCTGCACGCCTGGATATTCGAGGACTTCGACTACCTCGCCGAGATCCCCAGGGCCATCGATGGCGGCGTCACGAGCTTCAAGGTCATGATGGGCTACAAGAAGCGGGGCCGCGGCCGCTGCATCCCGGACGAATACTTCTACGCGGCGCTCGAAATCGTGGGGCGTCATGGGGGCACCGTGCTCGTCCACGCCGAAAACGGTCCTGTCATCGACTACCTGGAGAATAAGGCCTTCGACGCCGGAATGGACGGCGCCGATTTCCAGGAATACTCACGCCCGCCGGAGCTTGAGGCCTCATCGGTCGCGAAATCGATCCACCTCGCCGATCTGGCGGGCTGCCCGCTCTACATCGTTCACCTCACGGCGGAGCTGGCCCTCGATGAGGCGCGGCGCGGGCTGGCCGCCGGGAAGAATATCGTCGTGGAAACCTGCCCGCAGTACCTGACCTTGACGGGAGATGCCGTGCGGGAGATGGGAGCGCCGGCCAAGGTGGCGCCTCCGCTGCGCGAGGAGGCGGACATTTCCGCTCTGTGGAAGGGGGTCCAGGATGGATGGATCCACCTCGTCGGGAGCGATCACGCCCCCTACACCCGGGCGCAGAAGAACGATCCGCCCTTCACCCAGTCTCCCTTCGGCGCGCCCGGCATCGAGACCCTCCTTCCGGTTCTCTACAGCGAGGGCGTCGCCCGCGGGCGGATTTCGGTCGAGCGCCTCGTGCAGCTCACGAGCGAGAACCCGGCGCGCACCCTGGGCTTCTACCCGCAGAAAGGCGCGCTCGGGGTCGGCTCCGACGCCGACATCGTCGTGATCGACCCCGAAGGTAGTTCAACCGTGACGGCGGCGGGACAGCACACGAATTCCGACTACTCGCTCTTCGAGGGATGGGAACTCAGCGGCAGACTGGAGCATAGTCTCCTGCGCGGAAAGCCGCTCCTCCGGGACGGGGAACTCGTGCAGGAGCCGGGCTACGGGCAGTTCGTTCCGCGCGGCAAGCCCGAAGTCGCCCTGTAGGAGGATGGATCGATGAAATTCGCCTTGCACTACAGCTATCAGTCCCGCACCGGTGACTGGGTGGGCGCCTATCACAATTCGCTGGAGCAGATCGCTCTGGCGGAGAAGTACGGCTTCGACATGGTGACGACGAGCGAACACCACATGGTGGAGGACAACGGCTATTTCCCCTCCAACATGGTGACCGCCGCCGGCATCGCCACCCGGACGGAGAAGATGCGGATCGGCACCTGCGTCCTCCTCCTCCCCTTCTATCACCCGCTGGCGGTGGCAGAGGACGCCGCCGTGCTGGACATCATGTCCAAGGGCCGCTTCGTGCTGGGGGTGGGGCTCGGCTACAGGCGGGAGGAATTCGCGGCATTCGGCGTCCCCTTCGAGGATAGGGCCGCCCGCTTCGAGGAGTCTTTGGGACTCGTTCGCCGGTTGTTGACGGAACGCGGGGTGACGCACCCGGGTCCTCGCTTTCCCATGGAGGACGTGACCCTCATGCCCCGGCCCGAGCAGACGCCCTGCCCGCCCATCTGGGTGGGGGCCAAGCTGCCCGCCGCGGTCCGCCGCGCCGCGCGCATGGGAGACGCATGGCTCGCCGATCCGGTCACGCCGCTTAAATTGCTCAAGGAGCGGAAACAGGTCTATCTCGACGCCCTGGCCGAAGCCGGGAAGGACGCATCTGGCGTGGAGTTCCCCTTAAGGCGCGAAGCCTACGTGGCCGAAGAGAGCGAGCAGGCCTGGGAGGAGGCGCGCGAACCCATGCTCTACAACTACCAGGAGTATCTCGATTGGGGCCACCTGGTGGACGACGATGGCAAACCGGTGGAGCGGGGCGCGGAAGCGACGGAAAATCTACGGGGGCGATTCATTCTGGGGTCGCCGGATGACTGCATTCGCCAGATCGAACGATACCGGGATGAACTCGGAACGACCTCCATGCACTTCCGCATGCAGTTTCCGGGTCTCGAGCACGCCAAGATAATGAACGCGATCCGGCTGCTCGGTGAGGAAGTCCTCCCCCATTTTCACCGCACGGCGGAGTAGCAGCGCGCCGGCGCATAAGAGCAAGCAAGCCCGCACGAGCCGGAGTTCGAGGGCCTTCGAAAACCCCCTCGAGGGGAGGGAATCCCGATCATCGAATTGTTCAACGTAGCGGACAGGCCGCTGTGCCTGTCCGAGGTCGCAACCTGTCCCTACCAAAACACGATCGATCGCTCCTCGCTCATGTCAAAATCTCGTTCATCGGAGCATTTTCAACAGCCCCCCGTGAGGGGATCTATTTCCGTGAAATCCTCGACGACGCTTCATATAATGCCACCAAGGGCCGGGGCGAGACCTGCTTCGGATGGGTTCGGCATGCTCGGTGTCCGCTCATGCCCGCCGGCTCCTCTCCGGGCGATTCACGCCGGAACGTGAGCGCATCGCCTTGGCGGAGGCGGTCAGAAGCGCAAATGCGAAAGGCCGCCGATGCGAGAAATTGCAAGGAGAGACGGATGATGCGCACCACAGCCGCGTTGATTGCGATAGCCGCGATGCTCCTCCTTTCCGGTTGCGGCTCCGGGAGTCGGGAAAACATGGCGTCGATGGAATTCGATACCGAACGAACGTCGCAGCAGGTCAGGCTCGGCACGATTGCAAGGGTGGAATCCGCCACCACGGTGCTTGCAAGCGATCAGCACGTGTTTCGCTTCGATGGAGGACGTCGCGCACCTTCACCAAATGCGAAGGCGTGGTCTGCGGCGTAAGCCCGACTCCCGAGGGTCTGGATGCTGCGCTGGCGCGCGCCCTCGGCGACCCACGCTCCGACTTCGGCGGCAAACATTTCGCTGAGCGTTTGAAGGATTCCCTGACGCTCAAGCCGCAGACAGAAACCGTTCGCGGCGTCCCGCTCGTGGAAGGCTTCGGTCTGCGCACCGGTGAAAGGGCGTTCAGCGCAAGGTTTTACGGCGGTTGGCTCGAAGAGGGCGCTTTCTTCGTCAACCGGACAACCCTGACGATCAGGGATGGGCAGGGCCGGCCCGTGGGGCCGGGCGATGTCTTCGACTCCAGCGCCCTCGGCGTGGCGAGTACCACGGCGCCGACGGCCCGACAGGATATGTCCGCCACATGGAAAGGGGTGATGATCGGCGTGGACGTGAGCAACCAGGTGACCCGCGGACAGTTCGTGCGGGGCGATGCGACGCTCGACATCGACGACCTCGCCAATCCGGCGGTCGACGTCGTTTTCAACAATCTCCGGGATCACGAAACCAGCGCCAGCCTGGACGGCAGGAGCATCCCGCCCTGGGAGAACGTTCCGCTCCACGGCGGCGCATTCGGGGAAAAGTCGACCGGAAGCGAGGACTACATTCAGGGACGCTTCATTGGTGAGGACCATGCCGGCGCCGTGGGCGTCTTCGAACGCGGCGAAATCGTAGGCTCATTCGGCGCCAACAGGCAGCGCGTCGAATAGACTTCATTCTTCGGTGAGCGGAAACGCACTCAGCCCTCCGCTAGAACTTTCTGAGCGGCGTCGCCTCCCGGCCGAAAAGCGTTTTTCGGGCGATGTTCCATATCTCGAAATGGGTTTTTCTCATGACTTCCGGCGATTCCGCCAGCCAGCGGACGAGCGCGCCGGGGCCTGTGAGCAGCGTGCAGCCGCCCGCAAGGCCGGAAGCTCCCGCCAGCAGGGATTCGACCTGCTCCGCGATGTGGTTCAACGCCTCGTCCGCCCCGCCTGCGACGTAGAAAGAACCCAGATAAGGATACGGCTCGAACAGGCCCATCCGCTCGGGGTTTGATTCTTCAGGCTTCACCTCCATTACGTCGCGCAAGAGGGGCGCGCCCCCATAGTCGACATGCAGCTTGAGTCTCAAGGACGAATATTCAAAATGCTCGCCCGAGGCGACCCGGCCGTGGTAGAGCGATTCTCCGTAAAGCAGCCTCGCCCCCTCGGCCATGGAGATTCGCGTCTCCTGCGCGTAGATGGAATCTTTATAGGGAATGATCGGGTCGGGCAGGAGCTCGAGGCCACTCCCCGCGCCCATCTCGATTTTCGTCGTGGATATCACAGGCTCGCCCAGGCTCTTGTAGACCTTGGTGGCGCCCTGCGTCGTCCACAAGACGCGCGCGCCCTCATCGAGCGCGATTTCGAGTTCCAGAACGTCGCCGCCCACGTGCCCGCCCGTCGGATTGATGAGCGTCATGTGGGCGGGGTACTCCCCCTCGGGATAATTGGGGCGCATCAACTGCAAGGGCACGCGGAAGAACGAATCCGCGAGATACGTCCGCTCCCCCGCACGCTTGAATTTTGCGAGAGCGACGCCGTGGCGTCCCACGCGGGAGGGCGCGCTTGCGCTTAAGAGCGGCATCAGGCCTCCACGAATAGGAGTTCGCGCTCGATCCAGCCGATCACCTCATCGAGACCCTGTTCGGCTTTCAGGTTGGTGAACAGAAACGGGCGCTCGCCGCGCATCTTGCGCGCGTCCCGGTCCATGACTTCCAGGCTCGCGCCCACGAGAGGCGCCAGGTCTATCTTGTTGATCAGCAGGAGTTCCGAGCGCGTGATGCCGGGGCCGCCCTTTCGGGGAATCTTGTCCCCCGCCGACACGTCGATGACGTAGATCGACGCGTCCACGAGTTCGGGGCTGAAAGTGGCGGCGAGGTTGTCCCCACCGCTCTCGACGAAAATGATGTCCAGCGGATGGAAATCGCGCGCGAGTATCTCCATGGCTTCGCGGTTCAGGGATATATCCTCGCGGATCGCCGTATGCGGGCACCCGCCCGTCTCCACGCCTGAGATTCGCTCGGGCGAGAGCGCGCCGCTGCGCGTCAGGAACTCCGCGTCCTCTTTCGTGTAGATGTCGTTCGTCACCACGGCGATGGCGTACCTGTCGCGCATCCGCTTGCACAGCTTGTCCACCAGGGCGGTCTTGCCCGATCCCACCGGCCCGCCCACGCCTATCTTTACGGGCGCCTTATCCATCATCGTTATCCTCCTCAAGAAACGAACAAGCGCGTGTGAAGTCTCCTGTGCGTCATGGCGCGTATCTCGTGCCCCGGCCCCCAGGAATGAGCATCCTCCAGAGAAAGCGCCGTCGCGGTCTCTACCGCCTCGCGCACTTCGCCTTCCAGGTTCGAGATGACGCGCTGGCCTTCGGTTTGGCCGAGCGGAACCAGCCGCACGGCGGCGGAAACCAGGCCGGATACGACGCCGTAGCAAAGCGATTCGAGGCCCTCTTCACAAGCCAGGCCTAAGGATTCTGCGACGCAGCCAAGTGTTATCGGGTAGTGGCCTAAAGTCCGCTCCCGCCTTGCCTCCTCATCCAGCTCGTCCAGCAAAGTATCCTCGATGAAGCCCCGCGCCGTGCGCAGGAACTGACGGCCCACGCTCCTGCTCGCATCGCGCAGCGATTTGACGGGCCGCGCGGCGTCGTAGGCGGCGTCGAGGGCCATCACGCGGGGAAGATCGGCCTCCTGCTTGGCTAGATAAGCCTCGCGCAGATAGACGCCGTCCAGCGTCGCGGCGCCGTGGCGCAGGACGGAAGCGATGAATTCCTCGAGCTCTGCAGCCGAAGTGATGCGTCCTTCTGTTACATAGGTTTCAAGGCCGTAGGAATGGGCGAAAGCCCCGCGCGGGAACGCGGAATCGGAAATCTGGAGGAGCCGGTAGGCGCTCATCTTCTAATGGTGATGAGAGTGAAAGGCGCCGAAATCATGCGTGAAGGGTTCTTTCGCCTTCTCGCATCTGACGCCCATCTTGACGAAATACGCCTCCAGCACGGAGTCATAGGGCGTGAGGACGCGGCCGTCCTGCACGCAGATCGGCGCGTGACGGTTTCCCACCTGGTAGCAGAGGCGGCCCATTTCGGTCTCGGATTCCGCGTAGAGGACGAGCACGTCTTCGGGGATCGCGGCCACGACCACCACGCGCTCCCCATCCTCGAAGAGAACGTCGCCCTCCTTCAAAGGCTGCCCGGTCGGCAGTTTAACGCCGAGTTCGGTGCCGGTATCGGTGCGCACCCGCTGGCGGCTCCTGAGCCTGTCCTCCCAGCCCAGGGCCACGCGCTCGACGCGCCTGCTCTCATCGGCGCAGAGCCTGCCCCGTATTTCTTCCACGAGGATCATCGCCGCCTCCTAGAAAAGAAAATACCGCTGCGCCATGGGGAGCACCTCGGCGGGTTCGCACGTGAGCGTTTCCCCGTCCGCCTTTACCACGTAGGTTTCGGGATCGACCTCGATATCGGGCAGGGCATCGTTCAGCTTCATGTCCTTCTTGCCGATGGAGCGGCAGTTCGAGACGGGCGCCACGATCTTGCCCAGACCCAGTGCGTCGCCCAGTCGATCCTCTGCCGCCGCCCCTGAGACGAAGGCGTAGGAAGTGGGTCCGATCGCCTTGCCCATCGAACCGAACATAGGCCGGCCCAGAACGGGCTGCGGCGTTGGGATGGAGGCGTTGGGGTCGCCCATCGCCGCGTGGGCGATGAAGCCGCCCTTCACCACGACTTCGGGCTTCACGCCGAAAAAGGCGGGCTTCCAGAGCACCATGTCCGCCATCTTGCCCACTTCGATCGAGCCGACGTAATCGGAAATCCCGTGTGCAATCGCGGGGTTGATGGTGTATTTCGCCACGTAGCGCCTGGCGCGGTAGTTGTCGTTGGCGCCGCTTTCCTCGGCCAGCGCGCCGCGCTGTCGCTTCATCTTGTCCGCCGTCTGCCAGGTGCGGATGACCACCTCGCCCACGCGGCCCATGGCCTGGGAGTCCGAACCCATCATGCTGAACGCACCCATGTCGTGGAGAATGTCTTCCGCCGCGATGGTCTCCGCGCGGATCCTCGACTCGGCGAAGGCTACGTCCTCTGGAATCTTGGAATCTAAGTGGTGGCACACCATGAGCATGTCGAGATGCTCGTCCACCGTGTTCACCGTGAAGGGCCGCGTGGGGTTCGTCGAGGAGGGCAGCACGCCCGCCTCCCCGCACACGCGGATGATGTCGGGCGCATGGCCGCCGCCCGCCCCTTCGGTGTGGTAGGTGTGGATGGTCCGGCCCTTGAACGCGGCGATGGAGGTCTCGACGAAGCCCGACTCGTTCAGCGTATCGGTATGGATGCACACCTGCACGTCCATATCCTCCGCCACGCCGAGGCAGCAATCGATCGCCGCAGGCGTGGTTCCCCAGTCCTCATGGAGTTTCAGCCCCACCGCGCCCGCGCGGATCTGCTCGATAAGAGGCTCCGGCCGCGAGGCGTTTCCTTTGCCCAGAAATCCCAGGTTCATGGGGTAGGCCTCCGCCGCCTGGAGCATCCGGGCGATGTTCCACGCCCCCGGGGTGCAGGTGGTGGCGTTCGTGCCCGTGGCGGGGCCGGTTCCCCCGCCGAACATGGTGGTGACGCCCGAGGAGAGCGCCTCGTCAATCTGCTGGGGACAGATGAAGTGGATGTGGGTGTCGATGCCGCCTGCGGTGAGTATCATCCCCTCGCCCGCCAGCACTTCCGTGGAGGCGCCGACCGTCATGTCCACCCCCTGCATCAGGTGCGGATTGCCCGACTTGCCGACCCCGACAATCTTCCCGTCCTTGATTCCCACATCCGCCTTCACCACGCCCCAGTAGTCGAGTATCAGCGCGTTGGTAATGAGCAGGTCGAGCGCTTCGCCCTCACGCGTCTCGGTGGGGGATTGCCCCATCCCGTCTCTGATGACCTTGCCGCCGCCGAATTTCGACTCATCGCCGTAGACGGTGCGGTCTTCTTCGACCTCGATGAAGAGATCGGTGTCAGCGAGGCGCACCTTGTCCCCCACCGTGGGGCCGAACATGTCGGCGTAGGCGCGCCTGTCCATGCGAAAAGCCATCAGTCCGTCCCCCCGTAGCCCTCGGCGCGGGCTTTCTCGAGTGCGCCCTCGCGCACGGCGGCCGAATCGAGCGCGCCCTCCGTCAGCGCGTTCAGCCCCATGGCGGTGCGCGCGCCCGCGAAGGCGACGAGCGTCACCTCCTTCTCATCGCCGGGTTCGAAGCGCACCGCCGTTCCCGCCGGAATGTCCAGCCGCATGCCGAAAGCCGCCTTCCTGTCGAAATCGAGCAGGCAGTTCACCTCGAAAAAATGAAAGTGGGAACCCACCTGGATGGGCCTGTCGCCTCGGTTCGCCACGATGAGCGAGGCGGTTTCGCGCCCCTCGTTCAGGACGATCACGCCGTCCGCCAGAATATATTCGCCGGGTATCATGCGCTCTCCTTCAGCCTCGTATCGGGTCGTGCACCGTCACGAGCTTGGTGCCGTCCGGGAACGTGCCCTCGACCTGCACCTCGTGGATCATCTCGGGCACCCCTTCCATGACGTCCTCTCGCGTGAGAATCGTCGCGCCGTATCGCATCAGCTCGGCCACGGATTTCCCGTCGCGCGCGCCTTCGAGCACCTCCGCCGTGATGATGCTGACGGCTTCGGGGTAATTGAGCTTGAGGCCGCGCGCGCGGCGCGCGCGCGCCAACTCCGCCGCAACGAAAACGAGGAGCTTCTCCTGCTCCCTCGGTGTCAGATGCATCGCCTGCCTCCTGTCAAAAAACTCCTGCGGGCGGCTACGCGGTCAGGCGGTCGAGCAGCGCTGTGTCGCACTCGCCCTGCGCTTGTCCGGTGGCCGTGAATTCCCCTTTTTCCATCACGTAATATCGATCCGAGAGCCGCCAGGCGAACTCCAGGTACTGCTCCACGAGGATGATGCCCACGTCGCCGCGTTCCTTGATCTTCCAAAGAACGCTCTCGATGTCCATGATGATGGAGGGCTGGATGCCCTCGGTCGGCTCATCGAGCAGCAGGAGCTTGGGTTCGCTCACCAGGGCGCGGGCGATGGCGAGTTGCTGCTGCTGTCCGCCGCTCAGCACCCCACCCTTTCGTCCGAGCATCTCCCTTAAAACGGGAAACAGCTCAAAAACGCCCTCGTCATACCTCCGGGGGCGGTCGGGGTGGGCTTCCAGCCCCAGCAGTAGATTCTCGTGCACGCTGAGCTGCGGAAAAATCTCCCGCCCCTGGGGGACGTAGGCGACACCCATCCTCGCGCGCGCCTCGGGTCTCGAAGCAGTGATGTCGCTCTCCAGGAATTCGACTTTTCCCGCTTTGGGCTTGAGCAGACCAACGATGGATTTCAGGAACGTGGTCTTGCCCATGCCGTTTCTGCCGATGATGCCGGCAATCTCGCCGGGACCAACCTCTATGTCGAGCCCACGCAGAATGTGGCTTTCGCCGTAGTAGGCGTGGAGTTCCTCAACCCTAAGCATGTTCCTCGCTTCCCCTGCCCAGATAGAGTTCGATGACCCGCTCGTCCTTATGCACGTGATCGATGGAACCCTCGCATATTACGGCGCCCTCGTGAAGCACGGTGACTCGCTCGGCGATCTCCCGCACGAATTTCATGTCATGCTCGATGACGAGAACCGAGCGATGCTCGGCGATGCGCCGCAAAAGCGCCGCCGTCTTATCCGTCTCCCTGTCCGTCATACCGGCCACGGGCTCGTCGACGAGCAGGAGATCCGGGTCCTGCACCACCACCATGCCGATTTCGAGCCACTGTTTTTCGCCGTGGGCCAGCAGGCCGGCCCGCCAGTTGCTCTTGGACGTGAGTCCGATGACGTCGAGCGTTTCCTCCACCCGCTCCCGCGCCTCGGCCGTGGCCCCGCCGAAAAGAAGCGAGGTCACCTTCTTGTGCTGTTTCACGGAGAGTTCGAGGTTATCGCGCACCGTGAGGTTCTCATAAATGGTCGGCGTCTGGAATTTTCTGCCGATGCCTGCGTTCGATATCTCTTCCTGGCGCATCCGCGCGAGGTTGGTTTTCTCCTTGAATACCACCCGCCCGGAATCGGGCTTCACCTTGCCCGTCACGACGTCGAGCAGGGTGGTTTTTCCCGCCCCGTTCGGGCCGATGACGCAGCGCAGCTCCCCCCTGTCCATGCTGAAGTTAAGCTCGTTCAGCGCCTTGAAACCGTCGAAGACGACGAACACGTCCTCCATATAGAGTATGCTTTTCGATGTCAGCGCCATGTTTTCCCCTAGCCTTCGCTGCGCAAGGCCGCGAGATTCTCATCCGCCGCCACGCGCTCTTTTCGGCGGATCCATCTTTCCAGCTTGCGTGGCGCATCGCGCACCACGCCGAGGATTCCGTCCGGGAAGAACTGAACGACCAGGACGAATATGCCGCCCAGGAAATAGAGCCAGTAATCCGGGTAACTCGACGTGAGGTAGCTCCGCGCCCAGTTCACCCCGATAGCGCCGATGACGGCGCCGATGAGCGACCCCCGCCCGCCGACCGCCACCCAGATGACCATCTCGATGGAGGGAAGCACGCCGATCCGCCCGGGGGTGATGATGCCCACCTGGGGCACGTACAACGCGCCGGCGACCCCCGCCAGCATGGCGGAAACGCTGAAGACGAACACCTTGTAGTTCGCGGGCGTATAGCCCGAGTAGAGCACGCGGTTCTCCGCGTCCCGGATCGCCAGAAGAATCTTCCCGGCGCGTGATTTCACTATCCAGCGGCAGAGCAGGTACGCGCCGCAAAGCGTAAGCGCGGTTACGATGTATAGCCCCCGCTGCGTGGACACTTCCGTGAGCGTGAAGCCGAGTACCTTCTTGAAGTTGGTGAGGCCGTTCGTGCCGCCCAGGTTCACCTCGTTGCGGTTGAAGACGAGCCAGGCGGAAAGCGCCAGCGCCTGCGTGATGATGGCGAAGTACACGCCGCGAACCCGCGTCCTGAATGCGAGGAAGCCGAAGACGGCCGCCAGCGCGCCCGGCACCAGCGCGACCGCGAGCGTGGTGAAGAAAAATGAGTGGAACGGTTTCCAGAACAGGGGCAGCTCCTTCACCTGGTTCCAGACCATGAAGTCGGGCAGCTTGCTCTGGTAGACCCCCTCGCCGCCGATCTCGAGCGTGAGGTACATGCCCATGCAATAGGCGCCCAGGCCGAAGAACACGCCGTGGCCCATGCTCAGGATGCCGGTGTAGCCCCATATCAAATCGAGGCCCAGCGCCAGGATGGCGTAGGCCAGGAATTTACCGAACAGGTTGAGCGTGAAATCCGAGACGTGGAAGAAAGAGCCTGGCGTCCCGAAGGCGTTCAGCGAGGGCATCGCGACGATGAACCAGAACGCCGCAAGCACGAGAATGACGCCGCCGACCTTTTTCTCCATCCTGTCCACCAGAGTTTCACCCGGCATAACGTATCAAGCCCCTCTCGTGCGGATGGCGAACAGGCCCTCCGGCCTTCTTTGCAGGAAGAGGATCACCAGAACCAGAATCACCACCTTGCCGAACACTGCGCCCATCGCGGGCTCGAGCATCTTGTTCATGCCGCCGATGCCGAAGCCCGCCACGATTGTTCCCAGAATCTTGCCCACGCCGCCCGTCACCACCACCATGAACGAATCCACGATGTAGTTCTGGCCCAGGTCGGGCCCCACGTTACCGACCTGGCTCAGGGCCGCGCCCGCCATGCCCGCCAGCCCCGCGCCGAAGGCGAACGTGCCCGCATCCACCCGCCGGGAGGGAACGCCCAGGCAGGTGCTCATGCCCCGGTTCTGGGTGACGGCGCGAATCCGCAGGCCCGCTCTCGTGCGGAACAGGAACAAATACGTGCCCGCCACGCAGAAAACGGCCAGCGCGATGATGAACATGCGGTTAAAGGGAAACTGGACGCCGACCATCAGGTGATACCCCCCGCTCAGCCACTCGGGGGATTTCACGTCCACGTTCTGCGCGCCGAACACCTGGCGGACGGCTTGCCGGAGAATCAGGCTGATCCCCCAGGTGGTCAACAGCGTCTCCAGCGGCCGGCCGTACAGGTAGCGGATGATGGAAATCTCCATGAGATAGCCCATCAGGGCCGAAGCCAGAAAAGCGACGGGTAGCGCCAGGATGAAATACCAGCCAAAGTAATTTTGCGGCATATAAGAGATAAAGACGCCCTGGATGATGAAGGTGGCGTAGGCGCCCAGCATCATCAATTCCCCGTGCGCCATGTTAATTACGCCCATGAGGCCGAAGACGATGGCCAGCCCCAGCGCCATCAGCAACAGGATCGAGCCCAGGCTCAAGCCCCGGAACAAGGTGTCGATCGTCGCGGTCCAGTTCAGATAGCCCTCTATCTCCTTGATGGCAGCACTGGATGCCGTCCGCACGGCGGGGTCGGCGTCCTTATCCGCCAGGCGCTTGAGTTGTGAGACGGCGTTCAGCCCATGAACCTCGCCGAGCACGGCGGCGGCCGAGCGCCTGTCTTCTGGACTCGGCGATTTGAGCCCTATCAGCGCCTTCGCCTCAATGAGTGCATGACGTCCCAGCCAGTGGGTTTCGCTCTTCAGTACCTTGTCGAGCAGCGGGATCAGGTTTTTATTCCCCAACCTCGCCATACGCGTCGCCGCCGCGCGGCGTACGTTCGGGTCGGCGGAGTAGAGTTGCGCCGAGCTTTGCAGCTGGTTGAGATAGGGTTTGATCGCGCGGCGGATTCTTCTGCCCGCGCGAATCTTGTTGAGCTTTCCCTCGATAACGAAAAAGGGATTCCCGTCCGGGGAGGTGAGAGGTTTTTTCCCGTGAATCGAGAAGAGGGGAACGTATTCTTCATCCCCGCGCGTCACGGCGTCTCCGCCGATGACGAACCGGGCCTCGCCCGATTCAGGCTGCCAGCGATAAAGGCTGCCCTCGCGAAGCGCCAAAAGAAGGGGTAGCAGCTTTGGCTCGAGGCGCTTCGCGAGACCGAGGGCAGCGCGTCTTCTTTTCTTTCTGTTCTTCGATCCTAACTGCGCGATCTCCGCCTGGATGGCCGGTGAAAATGATTCGGTTTGCGCTTCACCCCTCGCGGCCAAACCAAAGCCGAGCGCGAAAACCAGAATAAGGACGCGAGATATGAATGCTCTCGCCGACCCTCCACGAGGAATCGCCCTAACGCCGGCTTGCTGCATACCCCCTCCTTCGCCGTATTCTGGCCGGTATTTGCGATTCACATATTCTTTTTTTGGGCCGCCCATGAGGGAGCCGCGGCGCGGCTCCCCCCGGGCGGTTCTTGCGACTAGGTCGTCGTCTTCTTATATGTACCCTGGTGATTTACCCAGTCACAGCTCTTGTCCGGACTCGTGTACTTGCTCCATGGTTCGGGCTTCACGAGACCCTTCGTCTGCGAGACGATTTCGAATTGCCCGTTCTTGAGGATTTCCCCGATGAGCACGGGCTTGTGCAGATGGTGGTTCTTCTCGTCGATCTTCTTGAATCCGCCCGGCGCCTCGAAGCCCATGCCGTAAGCCGCCTTGCGGACGTCGTCCACCTTCGTGGTGCCCGCTTTCTCCACCGCCTGCTTCCAGATGTAGACGCCGAGGTAGGCCGCCTCGATGGGGTCGTCCGTCACGCGGCTGGCGCCACCCGGCAGGCCCATTTTCTTGCAGTAGGTCTTGAAATTCTTCACGAACTTCTTGTTCTGCGGCGTGTCGATCGACTGGTAGTAGTTCCAGGCGGCCAGGTGCCCGACGAGCGATTTCGAGTCCATGCCGCGAAGCTCGTCCTCCGCCACGCTGAACGCCATGATGGGCACGTCTTCGGAGCGCAGTCCCTGGTTCGCGAACTCCTTGTAGAAGGGCACGTTGCTGTCGCCGTTGATGGTGCTGAGCACGGCGGCGTCGCCGCCCGAGGCGAACGATTTCACCTTGCCCACGATGGTCTGGTAATCCTGGTGATGGAAGGGCGTGTACTCTTCCATGATGTTCGAGGCCGGTACGCCCTTCGCCAGCAGGAAGGCCCGGAGTATCTTGTTCGCCGTGCGCGGGAACACGTAGTCGGTGCCGAGCAGGTAGAACTTCTTGAACCCGCCGCCGTCCTCGCTCATCATGTAGTCCGCCGCCGGAATCAACTGCTGGTTCGGCGTCGCGCCCGTGTAGAAGACGTTCTTCGAGCACTCCTCGCCCTCGTACTGCACCGGGTAGAAGAGAAGGCCGTTGTTCTTCTCATACACGGGAAGAACGGATTTCCGGCTCACCGAGGTCCAGCAGCCGAAAGTCACGTCCACCTTGTCTTTCAGGAGAAGCTGCTTCGCCTTCTCGGCGAACAAATCCCAGTCAGACGCCGGATCGACGACCACGGGCTTGATGGGGCGCTTCATCACGCCGCCCGAAGAGTTGATCTCCTCCACGGCCATCATGACCACGTCGCGCAGCGAAACCTCGCTGATCGCCATGGTTCCGCTCAGAGAATGCAGAATACCCATTTTGATGGGTTCCGCCGCCCGAATCACGTTCGGGAACGGGAGCGTGCTCATCGCCGCCGCGCCGAGGCCCATCACTCCAGCTTTCTTCAGGAATTTTCTGCGGGACAGCTTTTCCGCGCTCATCAACTTCTTCTTGCTCTTCATTCTCTCAATCTCCCCTTCTTTTCTGTGTTGAAGCGGCCGCCTCGCGCAGCCAGAAAAAATGAACACTGAATATCTTCGATGACAGGATAGAAATATAAAGAGGTTTCTTTACGGGAATCTTGCGGTTCGGTTAAATTGTCGTTTCTGTTTTGTTTCGCCCATGTTTCGAGGATTGGCTACTTCATGACCAGAATTTGCGCTATCCACCCCCCGCAGGCCGGGCAACTCTTACTTTTCAGGACACATCCCACACCTTCGAGGAGGCCGGCAAGATGGCGTCAATAAGCCGCCAACTCGCAAGGTGGGCGGCGGGGCTTCGCTTCGAGGATCTGCCGGCGCAAGTCGTCGACCGCGCCAGGGGCGTCACATTACAAGCCATCGGCTCCGCTCTCCTGGGTTCTCGAACTGAAGACGGGCGGCGGGCCGTCGCCTTCATCACAGAAGAAGAAGCGGGTGTCCGTAACGGCGCGACCATCATGGTGAGCGGGGCCATGGCGACGAAAGGGGGCGCCGCATTCGCCAACTCCGAGATGGCCCTGGCGGGCGGCAAGTGGGATACCTTCCGCATGCTCACCCACCCGGGAACCAGCATCATCCCCGCCGCCTTGGCCGCGGCGGAAACGCGGGGCGCCTCGGGCGAGGAATTCCTGACGGGCATCGCCGCGGGCTATGAGGTCATGGAGCGTCTGGCGTCGAACTTCATCCCCACGGTGATGTCGCGCGGTTTTCACGCAGGTCCCGTCTTCGGGATTTTCGGGGCCGCCGTCGCCGCCGGGAAAATTATGGGTTTGGGCGAGGAGCAAATGAATAGCGCGATTGCGCTCTGCGCGAGTCTCGCGAGCGGTAACCTCGAAGGCCCGCGCAGCGGCGGACAGGCGCTCAGAGAAGGCGCCGCTGTGCGGAACGCTCTCCTGGCGGCGGACCTCGCCGAGCGGGGCCACGTCGGTGGGGAGACGGTGTTAGAGGGCGATGCCGGCTTCTATCACGCCTACACAGGCAACAACGAAGGACGCCTGACCTACAGCTTCACGGGCGATACGAAAACGAGCCTGGATAAAATCACCGAGAGGCTGGGGGAGGAGTGGCTGTTCCTCGAAACGCTGTTCCGCATCTATTCCACCTCGGGCTACAACCTCGCCCACATCGACGTGACGGCGAGCCTCTGCGAAGAGAACGACATCCGCCCCGAAGAGGTCGAGCGCGTGGAAACCCTCGTGAACTGGCTGGAGACCCAATACCCGAGCCCCGCCTTCGCGAACCGCAGAGAAGACGGCGCGCCCAGTCCGGGAAGCACGCACTACTACGCGGCCTTCGGCGTCGTGGAACGCGGTTATCCGCTGCTGAACAGACCGCCGGGCCAGGACGACCCGCCCGAAGTGCTCGAGATGATGAAGCGCGTGAGAATCATCCCCTCACGCGAGATGGGCCTTTTCGCTCCCAGAGTGAGCATCTACACCAAAGAAAGAGGCGTCTTCACCAGACAGGCCACCGGGCGGGAGTTCATCTTCAGCTTCGATGAACTCGCGGACCGCACCGGGGGTATCGCCCCCGGTCTTCCCATACCGGAGAATCGCTATCAGGAAATCATCGAAACCTGCCGCACGCTGGAGGCGCAAGTAAAAGCGGAAAAACTCATCCGCCTCACCGTGGCCGAATAGAGGATAGCTTCTGGAAGCGCCTACCAGAGCGTTTCAGACGCCAGGACGGCACCCTCTGTGAGAGAGGCCATCTTCATCCACACGATGCGGCGGTCCACCTGGACGCGGCCGGCGAAGGTGCCGAAGCCGCAATCGACGCCGGCTATCACGTTTTCGCGGCCCACCGCCTCGGCGTAGTTCACGATGCGCTCCGCCACCAGTTCGGGGTGCTCCACGAAGTTCGAAGTCGAATCGATCACGCCGGGGATGATGCTCTTGCCCTCCGGCAAATCGACTTCGCGCCATACCTTCCATTCATGGCCATGGCGGGGGTTCGCGCCGGGAAACGAGACGGCGCAGGGCTTTCCCTTGAGCACGATGTCAATGATGTCCTTGATCGGAACGTCCTCATGGTGCGGCCCCAGCGTGCTGCCCCAGCAGATGTGCATGCGCATGCGCTCGGGCACGATGTTCCGCACGGCGTGGTTCAGGGCTTCGACGTGCATCTCGATTTCCTTGCGAAAATCCGCAAGGCTCAAATCGCGAAACACGGTGTGGCGGCTCAGCGCGAGGTCGGGGCAGTCGAGTTGCAGGAGCAGGCCCGCATCCACAATCGCCTCGTATTCGCGTCGCATCACCTCTGCGAGCGCGAATATGTATTCCTCCTCACTCGGGTAATAGAGGTTCCTTAGGTAGCGCGAAATCTGGCCCGGCGAGGGGGAGGTCATGAACGCTTCTTCCGTATCGGTGCGGCCCAAAGCGCTCTTCGCGCGCTCGATGTCCGCCAGGGCGGCGGGCCAGTCCTTCCAGCCCACCGGGCCTGAGCAGGCCGGACGGTTCTGGAGGGGGGATGCGAATTGGGAGAGAATATCGGAGAGTTCGGGAAAACCTTCCTCTCCCGTGCCGAGCGGGGGCGAACTCGGCCCCTCGTAGCCCGTCAGCCTGTGCTTGACGTGGGAGGTGTAATCGGGCCGGCCTTGCTCGCCGTCGTTGATGACGTCGACTCCCGCCGCCGCCTGTTTCTCGACGACGTCCTCGATGGCGCGCGCCACGGCGGCCTCGAACGCGTCGGAATCCGCGCCGCCTTCCTCCTGGGCCAGCAACAGATCGACCACCTCCTGAGGACGCGGCAGGCTTCCCGTGTGGGTCGTGAGTATTCTTTGGGTGCTCCGCTTCATGGCTCGTTGCTCTCCTCTTCTCTCAAGAACCGGACATTGGCGTTTGCGTAATTTTCATTTGACGGCCTCTTCTTCCATCACAAAGGATTTCCCGTGTCCGCTCGTACCCTCCATCTCCCGGCGGGCGATGCGCATCTATGCCGAGGAAGGCTCGGCCGCCTTCTTGAGCGCTTTTTTCTTGACTCTCCACTCGAGAAAGAACGGCCAGGTAAAAGAGACCACTGAAAGGCAGAGGAAAACCAGACACCACGGAGAAGTGAAGAAAATCGAAACATCGCCTTTGGATGCGGCGAGGGCGACCCGCATGTGCTCCTCAAGTTGCCGCCCCAGCACGAGCGCAAGCAGCATGGGAACGACCGGGATATCGAGCCACTTGAACGATAGCGCTACGAGACCGAAGAAGAACATGACGTAGATGTCGAAGAAAGAATTCCTCAGCGCATACGTCCCCAACACGCACAGGGCAACGATAATCGGCAAAAGGAGCGAGCGGGGTATGGTCAGCAGTTTCACGATAAGCCTCAAGCCCAGGAACGCGACCGTCGCCGTACTGCAAATCGCGATGAAATACGAGAAGAGCACGGAAAACGCAAAAGGCCCCTGCTCCACGAAAAGAAGCGGCCCCGGCGCCATGCCGTGCACCAGCAAGGCGCCGATGAGGATAGCGGTTATCGGGTCGCCCGGAATCCCCAGCGTCATCATGGGAATGAGCGCCCCTCCGGCGATGGAACTGTTCGCCGATTCGGGCGCGGCCACTCCCTCCACACAGCCCTTTCCGAATTGCTCCGGCTCCTTGCTGATTTTCTGGGCGTAGTCGTAGCTCACAAAAACGGCTATCGGACCGCCCGCTCCCGGCAGGATGCCGACGAATGTGCCCACGATGGAGCCGATGGCAACCGGAAGCCGGATTTTCTTGATGTCCTCCCAACTCGGAAACACGCGGCCGAATTTCGAGGCGACCGAGCGGATGTTCCCCTCCGCCAGGTTCGCCACTATCTCCGGAATCGCGAACAGGCCCACGAGAGCAGCGATGAAGTGGATACCCGCGAGCATGTTCGCGTCCCCGAAGGTGAAGCGCGCCGTCCCCACGAGGGGGTCCATCCCCACCGTCACGATCATGAGGCCCAGAAAAGTGGATAAAAGACCCTTCACGAGCGATTTCGCCGCGAAGGCGGATATGACGGACATACCGAAGAAGACCAGCCCGAACAGGTCGGCCGCGCGGAACTGAAGAGCCACTTTCGTGAGTTGTGGAGCGATGAGCAGCAGGCAGAAGAAACTGAAAAGACCGCCGGTGAAGCTCGATACGATGGAAACGCCCAGCGCCCGCCCGGCTTCTCCCTTTTGGGTAAGGGGGAATCCGTCCATCGTGGTGGCCGAGGCCGACGGCGAGCCGGGGATGTTGATGAGAATGGCGGCGAAGCTCCCCCCCGTCATACCGCCCGCGAAGACGCCCAGCAGGAGCGCCACGGCGGTCGTCGGCTCCAGGATGAAGGTGACCGGAAACAGGATGATGATACCCGCGCTCGTCGTAAGCCCCGGCATCATCCCGCATATGAGGCCGTGCAGAGCGCCCAGAGCGGTGGCCAGAATGCTCGTCGGCGCAAGGGCGAGGTAGAACCCCTGTAGTAAGTCACCGTTCATATGGCGTCATCCGAAATAACTTCCCCTTGGCAGGGGAAGCTGAAACAGGTCGCGGAACAGGAAGAACAAGAACATGGGAACGGCAATCGCAAGCCCCAGGAGAACCAGCGGGCGGCGCTCGCCCGTCACCCACATGAGAGCGCCGAAGAAGACGGGCGTGGACCAGAAGAACCCGAATAAGGAAAGCGCGAAAAAATAAAGTCCCGTTAGCAGCAGGCCGGCCGCTGCGCGGGCGATGCTGAAATTCTCGTTCGAAGAAGGTCTTTCGGGTCTCAGGTCGGCGAGGCCGTTTGAGCCCTTAAGCCCCCTTACCCCCTGGAAGATGAGCATCGCGGAGAGGGCGAGTATCGAAATAGTGATCAAGTAGGGGAAAAAATGGGGTCCCGGCGCGTCGGTCGTGGTGCGCTTGGGAAGCAGGGTGGCGAGGCCGCCGTAGTAGAGCGTTAATCCGAATATGACCACCCCGCCGACTATGTTTCTGGGTCCCATTCCGAATCCGTCCGAAGGAGATGAAAACGGTTAGAAAAAGAAGGCCGCCCCCTCCTTGGAAGAGGCGGCCCCCGTGTGTCACGCGATTGGCGCGATTATTTCTTCGTCTTGGACTTGTATACTCCAGTGGCTTTCATGATGTCGGCGACAATCTTGTCGCGCTTGGCGAGCATTTTGCCGAACTCTTCCGGCCCGCTCGGGTCGATCGTGAAACCCTTCGTCTTGGCCAGTTTCTTGAAAGCCGCCGAGTTGGCTGCCTTTTTCATGGCGTCGACGAGTTTCGCCTTAACCGCGGCGGGCGTTCCCTTCGGCACGCTGAGGCCGCGGAAATGATCGAAGTCGATGTCGTGGCCCATTTCCTTCATGGTGGGCACGTCCGGGATTGCCGGGTTCCGCTTGCCCGTGATGTGGGTGATGATGCGGAACTTGTTTGCTTTCGCCAGGCGAATCGCCCCCGTGAGTGGCGCACCCATGGCGTCGACCTCGCCGCTCAGAAGCGCCGCGTTGCGCCGCTTGACGCCCAGGGGGACGAGTATGGCCTTACAGCCCGTCATGCTCGAGAAAATGACCGCCGTGAGATGCGTGGTGCTGCCGGTGCCCGCGTGGCCGATTTTGAGCGTGTTCGGCTTTTTCTTGCAGTCCGCCACGAAATCCTTGGCCGTCTTCCATTTCGACTTGGCGTTCACCGCCACCACCAGGGGCTGGAAGTGCACCCGCCCGATATGGTCGAGTTCCTGATAGCCCCACGGCACGTTGCCGATGTTCGTGGAGGTGAGGACGGAGGTGGAGTTCCAGGCGACGATATAGCCGTCCGGCTTGGAGTTCTTGACGAAGGTGTAGGTCACGGCGCCGCCGGCGCCCGGCTTGTTGATGGCCACCACGGGAACGCCGAGCTCCTTCGCCATGCCCTTGGCGAGCAGGCGCCCCTCGATGTCCGCTCCGCCACCCGCGCCGAAGGGAATGATGAATTGAATCGGCTTCTCGGGATAGGCGGCCGAAGCGGATTGCAGCGGCAATGCGGCAGCGAATACAGCTATCAGAATGAAGCTCAAGGTACGGCACGTTTTCATCTGCTTTCCTCCAGGTTGGAAAAGATAATGTCCCTGATTTTGGAAGGCCCTATTATCACTCATTTCGACGCGAGAATCCATCCCGGTTTTTCGGGATGCGGCTCCGGGCCGGTCGCGGAGGATACGGGTGGCGGAGAGCTTGCGGCGGAGGTGCGGGGCAAATCCGAACAGAGCAAGAAGATTTGCCTTACGCCAAGTTACCCCACCTGCGAAAAATACTGCTATTCGCTTTCCATAAATTGAAGAAGGCCGCGAGCCACCCTCTCTCCGATTGCGCGGGGCGGACCCATGACAAGCCCCGTCAGCGTTTCCTCGATTCGCGTCGCGAGTTTCTTGAAGGGCTTTGCCGCCTTTCCCTGCTTGAAGGCGCCGTCGTAGTGCGCCCGAATCAATTCGTGCACATGCCGGGCATTTTCCGGGTTCTCTGCAGATTCAGATTGTGCAGCGGTAGTCTCTCGTCGAAAGAAGACACACGTTGTGTCGACCGAGCGCTTGGCGGTCTCCGACGATTCGGCCAGACCTGCCAGGCCTGCGCAGGCGCGCAAGGTCCAGGGATTGAAATTGAAGATATGGGCATAGTGGAACATGTTGCCGCGCGATTTTTCGCGGCAATCGGTCTCGATGTTCGGTGTTTCGACGTAAAGCACGCCACTTGGATTGAGCCAGCATGCGATCTGGGCGATGTATTTCACCGGGTTGTTCAAGTGCTCCAGCACATGGTTCAGGCGAATCAGGTCGAACTGGCCGGGCGAGAACAGATCGGGGGCCAGGTGGGCCGTGAGGACGTCCAGTCCCAACTCGTTACGACAAAATGCCGCATAGGGGGTATTCGGTTCGACCGCCTTGACCGTCTTGCCGAGCCGCGTCATCACGAATGCGAACTCGCCCGAACCCGCCCCGACATCCAGCACTCGTGTCGCTGCACCGTAGACATCCCGAAAGGTGCGCACATGGGACGCAACGCGCCGAAAATTACGGAGAATCTGGCGGCGGCGGGGTTTCGCGGCGCTCTTATAAGCGATGCGGTAGTCCTCGGCATAGAATCGCGCCAACTCCTCATCGTCCGGTACCGGGTCATTGCGAACCAACCCCGTGTCCATGCAAATCACGGTTCTCAGCGCTCGACCACGGCGGTCCGTCTCGGAGACCACTTCGTGCGTGCCCTCGCCGCCGAGCGCCCACTGCAATGCCATTTCATCCGTAATCAACATGATAGGGCTATCACTCCAGCTTCGGCAGTTCGTTGATTCACGGGGTTTTCCATCCTGGTCCTTCGTTACTGGAAGCGACGTTTCGCTCGAATGTTTGAAAATCTATCCCATAGCCGGCGAGACCTGCAAACGTCGCCGAGTTAGTGTCATTGAAGACGGTCCCAACGGAAAGAGTTGGATTGCCGCCCGCTGGTTCCCGTCCCCCTCGTTACTCCATCGCTGAAGAAATGCTAGTATCACCGACGAAGTTGGAGCGGAACCGAAATCAACCACAGAAAAGGGGCGAAACGGTGGAAATTGCGCCGCGAGCTCAGCAATCTCAGAGAAGAGGCGCTCAAGCGCGTATATTTCTCTCGCAAGGTCAGGAGCGCCAGGAACGGCGGCGTTTCAGGGTGAGCAGAAACAAAACGGCGCGAACCGAGACTCTGGGGTGATGTCGATCGGCAGTTCGAAAGAGCATTGCTTCTCGACAATTTGTGATCGGAAAACCAGAAATGAACGAACCTGATGAGCCCCTGCGAATCGCCCTCGCCATTCCTCACTTGGGCGGAGGCGGAGCGGAGCGTTCCGCCCTGAAACTGGTGCGCGGGTTTATCGAACGAGGGTATCACGTAGACATTCTCGTATTCGAAAAAATAGACACGCTTGCGGATGAGATTCCCGCCGAGGCGCGCCTGATTGAACTGAAACCAGGACCGATACATGACATTCACGACCACATCCATCTAGTACGGCGCTTTGGTTATAGGATTCTCAAGTTTTTACGGAGAAGTTTGCTGCAGGACGCCCGCTCTATGGCCGCCTATATCGACGCAGAGCAGCCGGACTGCGTCCTTCCCTCGCTTCCAAGAGCGAAATCAGCGACATTGCTCGCTATTTGTTTCTCTAGGCTGGGACCGGTAGTAATCCCAACTATCCATAGCGTACTCATTAACAGAAAGCGGAGGTTTCGCAGCCTCTACTCGATCTTGTTTCCTATGGCTGATCGGCTCGTCACCGTGTCCGACGGCGTCGCCGACAATCTATCTACTAATCTCGAATTCCCCCGCGAAAAAATTTCCCGAATCTACAATCCGGCTGACACTGAGGAAATCACCAAGCTGGCTCGCGACGTTCCCGAACACCCATGGATGTCAGACGATGGCCCCCCGGTCATATTGGCTGCCGGAAGGCTGGCGCGGGTCAAGGATTACCCGACCCTCTTACAGGCGTTCCGGCAGGTTTCCCGGAATCGCGATGTCCGCCTGATCATTCTGGGGGAAGGGAGCTGGCGGCGGCGACTGGAGAAAATGATCCGCAAAATGGGGCTTCAGGAAAAAGTGTCCCTGCCCGGGTGGGTCTCGAACCCCTACGCCTTCATGAGCCGCGCCACGTTGTTCGTTCTCTCGTCCAGGAATGAAGGATTGGGCAATGTCCTGATCGAGGCGATGGCGTGCGGCTGTCCCTGCGTCAGCACGGACTGCCCTTCAGGTCCGGCGGAGATTTTAAATAACGGGCGCTTCGGCCCACTCGTGCCCGTGGGGGATGATTCCGCGCTTGCGGCGGCCATGGAGCGCGTTCTCGACTCCCCGCCGGGTAAGGAGGCGTTGCTCGCCAGGGCGCAGGAGTTCTCCTTCGACGCCTCGCTCGATCAGTATGAGCGCCTGATACTTGACCTTGTGCGCGAGCGCCGCCGGACGCTTTGATTATACGCGAGGTTATGCGTCAGAATCGTCCGGCGGGTGATGGAAAATATTCGCCGACACGAGGGGACCCGACCATGAAAGCGTTCGTCATCAATCTCGCCAGGGCTGTGGAGCGCCGCCGCCGGATGGAGGAGCAATTTTCATCGTTGGGCCTTAAAGCGACGTTTCACCCCGCCCTAGATTCTAAAGAACTCACGCCCGAGCATTACGCACAGGTCGATAGGGAAACCAGGCGGAGGCTGGGACTCTGGCCCCAGGCCGACGGCTCCATTGCCAACTGGATAAGCCAGCGTCAGGTGATGCAGGAGATCGTGGAGATCGGCCCCGAAACGGCGGCGATCTTCGAGGACGACGCCGGGCTGTCGGCGGACCTGCCCGAGGTGCTCGACGCCTTGGAGCGCAGGCCCTTCGCTTTCGACGTCGTGAAGCTGAACCGGCGCTCACAAAGAACCTTCATCTCCTGCGAACGCCTCGCGACGGGGCACCGGGTCGGGCGGTTGCGCTACCACGATTACGGCAGTGAAGGCTACGTCATCACCCGCGAGGCAGCGCGCCATTTTCTCGAGAACACGCCCATGATGATGCGCGAAATCGACCAGGCGTTATCCCGTTTCTGGGAGAACGGGCTGAACGTGTTTTACGTCGACCCGCCCGTCGTCTCGCACGATGAGCAGGACGATTCCCAGATCGAGCGCGCCCGCAGACTCGCGCGCAAAGAACACATGCGCGCCAACGGCGTACTGTACGTGACGTGGCGGCGCGTCATAAGCGCCGTCTCGCGCGAAATTCGGCGGCGCATCGCCTTCCGCCGTTTGATGCGCGGTGAAATCGGCGTCACCCCGCCGGTGAACAAGGGCGCATAAGGGTGTAGGGACGTCGAACTTCCCGAAGAGGAAAGTTCAACCGTGCCCGCCCATGTCATACATTGCAGGGCTAACACACGGTAGGGACAGGTCGCGACCTGTCCCTACGCAGTTACAGAGAAAGAAAGATTATCCCGACAGACCTGGGTTTTTAGAAAACCCGGAAACCCTAATACACCTCCGTTGCGCCGCCTTCGCCTGCGGCCTGCTGTTTGGGCCGCCATCGCAACAGATAGCGCTCCAGCCAGTTCACCGCCGTGTTGGCGATGAGCACGATGAACATGAGCAGGATGAGGCCCGCGAACGAGCCCGCGATGTTGAACAGGTTGCTCGTGTGCTGGATCATGAAGCCCAGCCCCTTGCTCGCCGCCATGAACTCGCCCAGGATGGCCCCGATGATGGCGAACGGAACGCCTATCTTGAGGCCCGTGAGTATCCAGGGCATCGCGGCGGGCAGCGTGACCTTCCAGAGAACCTGCATCTCGTTCGCGCCCATCACCTGCGCCAGGTTCTTCAGGTTGGGGTCCACGCCCCTCAGGCCCGAGTAGGTGTTCATGAAGGTCAAGAAGAGCACCAGGCTCACCGCCAGCACGATTTTCGACTCCACCCCGATACCGAACCAGATGATGAGAATCGGCGCCATCGCCACGCGCGGGATGCCGTTCACCGCGACGATGAAGGGGTCGAGTATCTCGGCCAGGGTTTCCAGCCGCGCCAGAATGAAGCCGAGCGCGATGCCGAGAGCGGCGCCCAGGATATAGCCTAGGAAGGCCTCGTACATCGTCGTCCAGGTATCGACGAACACGCTGCCCGAAAGCGTAATCTCCACCATATAGCTCATGACGCGCAGGGGCGAGCCGAACCAGAACGGGTCCACGCAGAGCCACTGTTTGGGGCCGATCTCCCAGGCGCTGAGCTCCCACATCGCCAGAAAGCCGCCCGCGAATGAGGCCCGGTAGACGAACATGCGCAACTTCTGGTTCTTGATGAAGCGCCCGGTCCTCGATATGGAGATGTCAACGAAGGCGATGGCGTGGAAGAACATGCCCGTGACGGAGCACATCATGTAGCCGGCCGCCGTGAGGAACAACAAGAGCGAGCCAATCAGGTAATCGCCCCGCCAGAGTTGCGGTACGCCCGGCAGGGGGATCGTCAGGAGGATCTCGCCCAGTTTGGGAATCCTGACGCGGCCGGAAGCCTCATGGGTGGTCTGTATTGCCTCGTCCGCTCCCTTGTCCCCGCTCGCCTCTTTATCGATCATGTCGACCATGGCAATCCCCTTCTTATCCGCTCGCTCTAACTCGCGGACCCGTTTTTCATCCAATCCTCACTGCGCTGGACCTCCTCGCGCAATTCCTGCCACAGCTGATCGTAGGTCTGCCGAAACTCCTCCTTGCTGTGGATGGTGAACACGTCGCGCGGACGCGGAATGTCTACTTCGGTGACGCTCCTGAGCTTGCCGGGCCGGCTCGTCATGACGACGACCCGGTCAGCCAGGGCGATGGCCTCGACGAGGTCGTGCGTGATGAATATCACGGTCTTTCGCGCCTCGCGCCAGAGTTTCAACAACTGATCCTGAAGGATGATGCGCGTCTGTGCGTCGAGCGGCCCGAAGGGCTCGTCCATCAGGATGACTTCCGGGTCGTATATAAGAGTGCGTATGATGTTGGCCCGCTGGCGCATTCCGCCCGAGAGTTCGTGGGGGTAGTGATCCTCGAACCCCGCGAGGCCGACGCGCTGGATCAACTCGCGGGCCTTTTCGTGCCTGGTCTTCTGGTCGACGCCCCGCATCTCCAGCGGGAAGGCGACGTTGTTGATGAGCGTGCGCCAGGCGTAGAGATAGTCCGACTGCGGCACGTAGCCGATGTCGGTATTGATGCCGTGCAGCTTTTTATCCTTGTACGTGATGGTGCCCGAGGTGGGGTGCACCAGCCCGATAATGCAGTTCAGCAGCGTGGACTTCCCGCACCCGCTCGGTCCCACGATGGTGATGAACTCGCCGTCTTCGATCTCGAGGCTCATATCATCGACGGCGATCACGCGGTTTCCACGCGAGAAGAATTCCTTATGCAGGTTCTTGATCGAGAGAATTGGAGGCACGGCGCATGAATCTCCGCCGCCGGGGAGAGGCTCTCCAAAGCCCCTCCCCGGCGGTTATTCAGAGTCGGAAATGATAGCTCACATCTTGCCGGGCAAATACTCGTCCGTGACGAGGGTGCTCCTCGGGAACGCCTTCTTGAGCTTGCCCGCCGCGATGAGCAGGTTCTGTGTGATGTCCACCGCACGCTGGGTGACTTTCCCGTCCAGCGATACGGCCTTCTTCACCGCCGCGATGCTGGTACGCAGCAGCCGCTTGTCGGTCTTGGCGAAGTAAAGCTGAATTTTCTCGCGAATCTGCTCGGCGGTGTGCTTGTTGATCCAGTTGTTGGCCTTGAGAAGCGCCCGGACCACCTTGCGGACGGTCTCGGGGTTTTTCTTCGCGTATTCGGGCCGCACGAGCAGGACCTCCATCATGAACTGGTCCATCTCCGGGTCCTCACCCGCCGAGTTCGTGACGAAGGGAATGCCGATGCCCTTGAATATGGCCGTCTCCGGCACGGGAATCGTCTGGATCGCTACATCGATTTTGCCGCGCTGAAGCGCGGCGATGAGCACCGGGCCCGCGCCCGCGCCGATTAGCTTCACCTCTTTCTGAGGGGTGTAGCCGGCCTGGCGGATCCAGTATTCGCCCTGGTTGTAGGTGAGCGCGCCGGGACGCGTGGCGCCCACGGTCAGGCCCTTCAGTTTCTTGATCTTTTCCTTGTAGGGCGTCTTGGCGGTGATGCCGAGCTTCTTCGCCACGTCCTTGCGGATGGCGGAGTTGACGATGCTGCGGTTCAGGCAGCTCATCACCGCGATGAGGGCGCCGCCCGCTTTGACGGCGTTGATCTGGTAGGTGCCCGCCGCGATGGAAAAATCCGCCTGGCCTGCGAGATTGGCCTTGATGTCCGGCCCGCCGCCCCGCGTGGAGATAACCTCTGCGGCCAGCCCCTCTTCTGCGAAGTAGCCGTTCGCGCGCGCCACGTAGTTGCTGACGAAGGCGAGACTCTCGACCGCCTGGGTGATGACGACCCGCTTGACGGCAGATTCCGATGGCGTGGCGGCCGTGAAGACGAGCGCCACTCCCAGGATAACCGCCAATACCGATTTGAAGATGAGACCCCGTACGTACGTTCTGGTTTCCACGATTTCAGCCTCCCCTCTGGGCCGCAGGATGCGCGGCTTGCGTCATGGACTCAATCAACGCCCCGAGAGCGGGGCGCACTCAGTGTACCGGGAAGATATGACTTTCCTTCGATTCCTCCTGCTCGCAACAAGACAATACCGAAAGAAACTTTATGCTTTTATGATGAAGAGAGAAAAGAATACCATGTTTGGCGAAAACGCCGCAAGACTCCGGAATCCTATGCAGGATTCCCGGCATGACCGCAAAGAATCACGAAGCGTACGGCGTAACCACCAACGGGGCTGGAAGCGTCAGCCCGCCCCGGATGGGGGCTGTTGAAAAGCCCTGATTTCGTGATTCGGGGTATGGAGCAGATCAGGGAGGGGACTGTAGGGACAGGTCGCGACCTGTCCCTACCATCCATCCGTCCACCCGGCTCTTTTTCGCCTCATTCGTCATTCCAACCTGCGCCGGAATGACGGCGGCGGCGCTTGGCGGACTCTCCGCGCGAATGAGGATGTCCGGAGTTATCGGCCGCGGGCAGAGCATTATTAACCGTTCGTTCAAGTATAGTCTTGACACCATACGAAACCTTATGAGACTTTGGTATTCTGTCAACGGGGGGAAGCGAAACGGCTACGGACCCCGATGGACGGAAAAGGCCGGACGGACGCAAAGTGACGTCCGTAAACGGCGCGGCGAAGAGGTGGAGAAAGGCGCATGACCTCGTATGAATCCTACAGCCTCATCGGGCAATACATCGGCCTCGGATTGATATTCTACGGGATCCTGCAGATGCAGCGCGGCACGGAATCCAGGGAGCGCGAGAGCATCCGCCGCCATGAAGAAAACATGCGAAAGATCGATGAAAACATAGAGGGGATAAAAGAGAGCAGGGATGCGCTCAAGGTTCTCATCAAAGGACATGAGGAAAGCACGTCCGCGCTCAGGGAAGGCACATCCGCGCTCAGGGCGCTCGTCGAAGAGCAGGGGGAAAGCAGGGCCGGGTTCAGGGCGCTCATCGAAGGGCAAAAGGTGCTCATCGAGCGAACCGGAGGCTGATGCCGGAACCCGCCGGTTTCATTCCCGCCTTTGTGATGTTCCTGTTTTCAAAGTGAGACGCTACCGGAATTTCTGCGGATGAACAATAAACCACCGGGCGCAACTCGCCTTGGCGGTGAAGCCTGCATGATGCGTCAGTCCGCCCCATCCTCCGCGCGCTCTTTTTCCAGCTTCCGAAGAGCGCCCCGTTGTATCTTGCCCGTGGCCGTGAGAGGCAGGCATTCCAGGAACTCCATCGCTCTCGGGTATTTATAGGGCGCGAGTTGCGCTTTCACGAAATCCTGAAGCTCCTGGACCAACGCATCCTGTGCGTGTTCAGAACCTGCTCCTGCGCCTCCCGTGAGAACGACGAAGGCCTTCACGATCTCCCCGCGCTCTGCGTTCGGCGAGCCGACCACCGCGCACTCGCGCACTATTGCGTGTTCGAGCAGCACGGCCTCGACTTCCAGGCCCGAGACGTTGTATCCCCCGGTGTTGATCATGTCGTCGGTACGCGCCTCGAAGGAGATGTACCCTTCCTCATCCACGCGGCAGAGGTCGCCCGTCATGTTCCAGCCGTCCCGCACGTAGTTCCGCTGGCGCTCGAGGTCATCGAGGTAGCGGCACCCGGTGGGGCCCTTGACGATCATCTGCCCCACCTCGCCGGGCGGCGTGTCGCGCATCTCCTCATCCACCACGCGCACCTTGTAGCCGGGCGCCGCGCGGCCTATCTTGCCGGGGCGAATATCCACACCGCTTGCCGAGATGAATATGTGCAAAAGCTCCGAGATGCCGAGGCCGTTGATGATCGAAACCCCCGTTCGCTCGCGCCATTCCCGGAACACCGAAGGCTCGAGCGACTCTCCCCCCGCGATGCAGGCGCGCAGGCTGCCGAGGTCGTATCCGTCTGCAAAGTCGAGCATCTGCTTGTAGCCCGATGGCGTGCTGAAGCACACCGTCCCCTTGTATCTCTCGACCGCTTCCAACAGGTCGCGCGGCGTTCCCCGCTCGAGCAAAACCGAGGAGGCCCCGAAGCGCAAGGCATCGGTGATGAAGGCGCAAAACCCGTATAAAAAGGCGATCTGCGGGCTGCCGCAAACGACGTCATCAGGTCCCAGGCCGAAGAGGTATTTGGGAAACGTATCCGCAACGGCGAGCAGGTCGCGGTGGAAATGCACCGTGCCCTTGGGCGTACCGGTGGAGCCCGAGGTGAAACCGATAAGGGCCACGTCGTCCGCCGCCGTATCGGCGTTTTGGAATTCGGGCGATGCTTCGGCCATCAAGGCTTCGAGGCCCTCCGGCTCATCTGCCCCGAACAAGACGACGTGTTCCAGGGATTCGGAAGACTTGGCAGCGGCGAGCAAGTCCTCGCTCAGTTTTTCGTCGCAAATGGCGAAACCGACCTGCGCTTTATCCAGCACGTAGGACAGTTCTCGCTCGCGCATGACGGGCATGGTCGGAATCACGACTCCGCCCGCCTTCAAGACGGCGAGACACGCGGCCACGAGGGTGGGATGGTTCGAGGCGCGCAGAAGCACGCGGTTTCCGGGCACGAGGCCGAACCGCTCCGTCAGCACAGAGGCAATGCGGCCCGCGTTCTCCAATAGCGCGCGATAGCTCCAAAGCGCCTCACCAAAATAAATCGCAGGACGCTCGGCCTGCGCTCCCTGGGCCATCTCGTCGATGAGTACGGCGCCTGCATTGATTCGCGCCGGATAGGCTGCAAGCTCCGGCAGAACGCCGTAGTCCATCTCCGGCCAGAGTGATCTCGGCGGCAGGTTGTCCCGCGCGAACGTATCGACGTGACCGCTCGCCTCAGTCGGCATGGCGCTTCACCTCGGGCAGTAGTTCCTGGGCCAACTGCATCATATGTTCCGCCTCCTCGCCTGCGGACGCCACCGCCTTGAAGATAAAGTGCCGGACTCCCGCCTTCCGGTACGCATCGATTCGCTCGGCGCAACGCGCAACCGAGCCGTGGAGCAGGTATCTATTCGCCGCCTCGCGCATATCCATCCCATACCGCATCGAGAGATTCCTCGCACCCTCATCGAGCGCTTCGTCTTCTTTTTCGCTCAGATTCACGAACAGGTGAAGCGCGGGTGTCCAGGGTCTTTGCGGGTCGTCGAGCGCGCGTTCCACCTCCGCAGCGAAACGGTGAATCTGGCTCAAGGCCTTCTCATATCGAGAGGGAGAATACAGATAAGGCGCGTAGCCGTCCGCCAGTAGAGCAGCGCGCCTTTGCGCGGCCTCGCTCCTGCCGCCCACCCAGATCGGCGGGCCGCCCGGACTTGCGGGCGGTGGGCTTTGCCGTGCATCCGAGAATCGAAAGTATCTCCCCTCGTGACTCACGGCCTCTCCCGACCACAATTTGCGCAACACCTCGATCGCCTCATCCGTGCGCGCGCCGCGCTCCGTCTTGGGCACGCCGCAAACCTCGAACTCCTTCTCTTCCTCGCCGCCTACGCCCACACCGAAGATGAAGCGCCCGCCCCCGCTCAGGTAATCCACCGTGGCCGCCGCCTTCGCCGCAATGGCGGGGCGTCTCAAAGGCAGGAGATACACAAGGCTTCCGAGAACGATGCGCTCGGTTCTGGCCGCAGCGGCGGCGAGAGCGGCGAGGCTTTCCAGGAAATTGCCGCGAAACGCGATGTGATCGTCCATCCAGAAAGAATCGAAGCCCGCTCCTTCCACCTTCTCGATGAAGCCCAGAAAATCGGAATGAGTGGGGACATCTCCCGGCTGCATTCCGTAGCCGTATCCGTATTTCACCGCTTCGTTCATGGGGATCCTTAATACAATTCAGCCCGATGCGCTCAGGTGGAGATGTCCACAGGCGTCCTGACTCGCTGTCCAGCCGGGGGGTACGAGGGTATTCGAGCCGTATTCCTCGATTACTGCCGGTCCGCCAATTTCCGTGCCCGAAGGGAGGGAATCGCGCCGGTAGACGGGACAATCGGGAACTTCCTCCTCGAACACGACGCATCTGCGCTCCACCAGCGCGTCATTCAGCCCGCCTCCGGGATTTTCCACTTTCACCCACTTGAGTTTGTCCACCATGCCCGAGACCCGCACCCGCAGGTTCACGATCTCCAGAGGGTCGTCGGGATGGCAATGTCCGTAGCGCGCCTCGTAGCGGGTGTGGAAATCCCCGCCAAGTGCCTCAAGCCAGCCCTTCGATTCAGTGACCGGAATCGTGAGTTCGAACGCCTGTCCGACATAGCGGACGTCTGCGAAACGGAACGTCTCGATTTCACTCAATCCGGCCCTGCGCAACTGCTCGGCGCAGGGAGCTTCAAGATTCTCGTAAATGTGACCGAGAGCGCTTTCCTGCGCATCTTCCAAAGCAACGAAGCACGTCCCGACGTTCTCCTGCACGGCGTCCGCCATGAGAAGACCGACGGCGGAGAAATTCCCCGGAAAGCGCGGCACGACGACGCTCGACATGGAGAGCTCCCTCGCTATCAGGGCGGCGTGCAGCGGCCCCGCGCCCCCGTAGGCGAGCAGGGTGTGCTCCCTCGGGTCGAAGCCGCGCTCGATGGAAATCTCGCGAATCGAACTCACCATCCTCATGACGGCGAGGTCGATCACTCCGCGCGCCATCGAAACGGCGCCTGAAATCCCCATCTCCCCGGCCAGCGACGAGAGGGTGCTCACCGCCTTTTCGGGGTGGAGTTCCAGCCCTCCGGCCAGCCGGGTGCGCGGCCCGATGCGCGAGAGGGCGACGTTCGCGTCCGTCACCGTCGGCTCCTCGCCGCCGAACCCGTAACAGGCCGGCCCCGGGCGCGCGCCCGCGCTCTTTGGCCCCACGTGAAGCGCGCCGTCCTCATCGCGCCAGGCGATGCTCCCCCCGCCTGCGCCCACGGTGTTGATCTGAAGCTGGGCGGTCTTGAGCGGATACGCGCCGATGGTGTTCTCCGTGCTGACGATAGGCCGGCGATCGCGGATGAGGCATACGTCCGTGCTGGTGCCGCCCATGTCGTAGGTGATGAGGTGATCGAGACCCATCGACTCCGCGACCGACACCCCGCCTACGACGCCGCCCGCAGGACCGGAGAGTATCGTGCGAACGGGGTACCGCGCCGCCCGCTCCGCGTCGAGCATCCCGCCGCCAGAAGCCATAATGAAAAGGGGCGCGCTGCATCCCTTATCCTTAAGCGCCTCCTCCAGGCGGCCGATGTAGTTCTTGATCTTGGGGCCGAGATAGGCGTTCAGGGCCGCCGTGGAGAAACGCTCGAACTCGCGATATTCGGGCACGACCTCGTGGGAGAGGGAGAGATAGACCTCAGGCAATAATTTCTCGAGATACGCCGCCGTGCGCTTTTCGTTCTCTCCATTGGCGTAGGCGTGCAGATAGCAGATGGCGAGAGCTTCCGCGCCCAGGCGCTTCAAGTGTTCGGCCTGCTCCTCGACCTGCGCTTCTCCCACATGGACTTCTATCCGCCCATCGGCCAGTGCGCGCTCTTCGATTTCGAGCCGCATCTCTCGGGGAACAATAGGCCTGGGCCGGATGAATTTCGGGTCGAACAGGCTCTGGGGAACGAGGCGCTGCGTCCGGCCAATTTCCAGAACGTCGCGGAAGCCGCGCGTCGTCAAGACAGCGGTGCGCGCGCCCGCGCCTTCGAGTATCGCGTTGGTGCCGACGGTGGTGCCGTGCGTGATACGCTCGATGCCGGAGAGGTTGAGACTCTCGACGCCTTCGAGAAAAACGGCGTCTTCTCTCCCGCGAAGCGTGGGAATCTTGGAAACCTCTATTCGCTTCTCGTCCTCATCGTAGAAAACGAGGTCGGTGAAGGTTCCTCCGGTGTCTATGCCGACGAGACTCAATGAAGCAGCCTTCCTTTAATAATAAAGCGAAGAAATAATCACGCCCTCATACGGACAAAAACGGAAAATTCATAAATCTGCTCATACTTTCACGGGAGACAGAAAGACCCCGTCTCCCTCCTCGGCGTCGAGTATGGCGATACCGTCCGCGCCCAGACCCGCCGAGTTCTCGGGAAGCGCATCGTCCGCTTCCATCCATGCGCGAAGCGGCACCCCCCACTTACCGCGCAACTCGACCAGATCCCCTTCGTGAAGACCCCGCCCCGCCATCGTCGCTGGATTCATATAGCACCTGCGGCGGGAATCTTCGCGGGCTTTTTCATCTCTGTGAACGAGAGTCATCGCGCGCCTCGCCGCCCGGGCGGCCTGCCTGCGCGCTTGCGTGGCCTCCTCATCCAGGGCGCCGTCTTGCACGATGACGGCGTATTCCTCCCTCGCTCCCTCCTCGCTCACATAGCCCGCACGCACGTCGGCGAGAACCGACTCGATATCCCGCTGAAACGGGTCGCCGAAACCGCCGCCGCCCGAGGTCTCCATGACGAAAACGTCGCCCCGCTCAAGCGGAAAACCCGCCGCCTTTCCCGGCGTCTCGGAAGGCGCCAGGGTCTCCCCTCCCCGCGCGACACTGAAGCGGTTGGGCTTCCCCGGCCCGCCGCCGAGGACGCCGAAGGGCGGGATGACGTTCTTATCCGAGGAAATCGAGAGCAACGCGTTCTCGGCCAGTACCTCCACCTCGCGGTGCAGGCCAAGCCCGCCTCTATGCGCACCGGCTCCGCCTGAATCCGCGCGCAGGGAGAGTTCCCTTATCCTGAGCGGCTGGCCCTGTTCGATGACCTCGACCGATTGAATGGAGGCGAAATCCCCTTCCGTGAAATTGCGCGTGGCGTTGTTGCCGTCGCTCTCGGCGAAACCGCCCGTGCCGCCCGCCGGAAACTCATAGAAGAGAAACGGCTCCCCGTTTCGCGCATCCCGCCCTCCGATATAGACGTGGTTCGAAGTGCCCTTGAGATCGCCCGTCACGACTTCTGACGCGAAGCGCGCTGTGGCGCCGATCAAAGCGGAGACCACGGCGTGGCTCACTTCCATCGAGCCCGCGCAACTCGCCGGGTATCGCGCCGATAGCAGCGAACCCGGCTCGACTTCGATGTTGAGCGGACGAAAGGCCCCGTGGTTGATGGCGCCTTTGGGGTCCAGGAACGCCTTGATGACGCTGAAAGCAGCGGATGGAGCCATGGCGGGACCCACGTTGTAGGCCCCTTTCGTCTGCGGGTCGGTTCCGTGAAAATCAACTATCAACTCATCACCCGTTTTCTCGACTCTTACACGGATGCGTATCGGCGTGAGCGAATGCCCGTCGTGATCCATGAAATGCTCATAAGTGGATTCCCCGTCGGGCAGGGCGGCGATTCTACGCCGCATGGAGGCTTCGGCGCGTTCGAGCAGGCGATCCTTCGCGGCGAGGATGACGCCCCAACCGTATTTCGCAGCCAGCTCCTCCAACCGCTTGTGAGCGGTGTGGCAGGTGGCCAGCATGGCAAAGAAATCCCCGCGCCGCTCCTCGGGAACCCGCATATTGTGGAGCAGGAGATCGAGAAGCCCCTCGTTGAGCTTCCCCTTCTCGATGATCCTTAATATGGGAATGCGCACCCCGTCGTGGAGAATCTCCGTGTTCTTCCCGGAAATACTCCCCGGCGTCGTGCCGCCCACGTCCCCCCAGTGGGCGCGGACGACGGGGTAGACCGCCATTCGCTCGCCATGGAACAGGGGCGAGATGATCGCCACGTCGTTCAGGTGCGTTCCGCCCGTATAGGGGTCGTTGTGGATGAAAACGTCGCCCGGGTGGATATCGCCCCCGAACCGCTCGAGCATTTCTCCGACTTCCATCGGCACCGGGAAGATGTGGACGGGGTTGTCCTCCGCCATGGCGACGAGCTGTCCCTCGCCGTCCACGAGCACGCAGGAGAAATCGTGCCCCTCGTAGATGATGGAGGAATACGCCGTGCGCACCATGTTCGCGCGCATCTCCCGGACGACGGCGACGAAGGACTCGTTGATGACTTCCAGGGTTATGGGGTCTATTTCCCCGCAAATTTCCCGGTACATGGATTCCCCGTTCATAAAGACGTGGCCGATGGCCTCATCTTAGCCCGAACGGGGAGGTTTGTTCACCCGGCTCCCGTGTACGGACAGAGTCCAGACAAAGGGTTTCGAGTGAAAGCGGAACGGCTTCCGGTGTTGTCGAATCTTTAGGGAGAAGCAGCAGAGTACCCGGAGATTAAACCGGAGTGAGTGAAGCGCGTTTCTCCTCGCGCTCGATGCGCACGGCGCAGCACTTGAGTTCCGGTTGGTGGGATACCGGATCGAGCGCGGGGTTGGTGACGCGGTTCACGTTCGTCTCGGGATGGAACGACTCGCCCCAGTGCATTGGCATGAAGAGAAGCCCCCGCCGGATGCGGCTCGTGTATCTGGCACGGGCGTATGTTCTTCCCCTGCGACCGATGAGGAAAATCCATTCTCCCTCTTTCACGCGGTGGCGGGCGGCGTCATCGGGATGAATCTCGATGAACGGCTCGGGCTCCTGGCTGACGAGTTGGGGCACCTTCATTGTGCGCGTCCCCGTATGCCAGTGTTGGGCCACACGGCCCGTGGTGAGGGTCATGGGATATTGGGCGTCTGCGGCTTCATCCGGCGGCTTGTGGGCGCAGGGCATGAACTTCGCCCGGCCGGATTCAGTCGCGAACCTGCCTCTCAGATAGCGCCTCGGCGTGCCAGGATGCCTCGGGTGGGGACACGGCCATTGCATGGGGGCCTGCCTCAGCCGCTCGTCCGTCATCCCCGCCATATCACAGGACGTGCCTGCGGTGAGGCGGCGGAACTCGTTCCAGACATCCTCGTGGGAGGCGAAGTCGAATCCATCGAAACCCATTTCCCCGGCGATTTGCGATGCGATCCACCAATCGGGCATCGCCTCGCCCGGCGGGTCGAGAAACTTCTCACTCCACACGACGAGGCGTTCGCTGTTCGTCATCGTCCCTTCCTTCTCGCCCCATTGCGCGACGGGCAGGAGAACGTCCGCGAACTCCGCTGTCTCCGTCGGGAAATAGCAATCCTGCACGATGACGAGTTCCGCCCGCCTGAGACCCTCGCGCGCTACTTTGACGTCCGGCATGGTGACGGCGGGGTTCGTCGCGGCTATCCACATAGCGCGAATCTCTCCCTCCTCCGCCGCCTGAAACATGGGCACGGCCGTCAGGCCCGGCTCGGTCGAGATGCTCCCCGGCCGGATTCCCCAGGCGCCTTCCAGGTAGGCGCGGTGCGCATCGTTCGCTACGAGGCGATGGCCGGGCAACTGGTGAGACAGGTAACCCACCTCGCGTCCACCCATGGCGTTGGGCTGGCCCGTCAGCGAGAACGGGCCCGCCCCTTTTTTCCCGATCTCTCCGAGTTGGAGGTGTAAGTTCTGAAGCGCCAGACATTTCTCCACGCCTTGGGTGCTCTGGTTCGTCCCCTGACAGTAAAAGCTGAGCAGTCTGCATGGCGTCGAAAGATATTCCACCATCTCGTCGACCCGGGCGGGGTGGATATCGCACGTCTTGAGGAGGACTTCTTCATCCAGCGCTTTGAGATGCGCGGCGTATGAGGAAAAGTCCTCCGTTCGCCTTCTGATGAATGGCGCATCCATCCTGCCGATTCCCAGGAGTCTCTTGGAAAGGAGTTGCAGAAACGCCACGTCGCTTCCCGGCGCCAGGCGTATGTGGACATCCGCGAACTCCGCTGTGGGGTTCGAGCGCGGATCGACGACGACCACCCGCACGTTTCCGCCCTTCACGCGGCGCTTACGGATCATCTGGAAAAGAACCGGGTGGTTCTCCGCCATGTTCGCGCCGATGATGAGGATGACTTCGGCGTGCTGGATGTCGTCGTAGCACGTCGGAGGCGCGTCGGAACCGAAGGATTGCGTATAGGCGGCCACCGCGCTCGACATGCACAGGCGGCTGTTGGTGTCCATGTTGTTCGTCTGGAGATAGCCCTTGAAGAGTTTCGTGAAAAGATAGGACGCCTCGGTGTCGAGTTGGCCGGATCCATAAAATCCGACGCTGTCCCGCCCGTGTTCCTTTTGTATCTCTAGGAGTCTTACCGCGGCGAAGTCGATGGCTTCCTCCCAGGAAACGCGGGTCGGCGCCATGCCCCGGTGGCGGCGAATCAAGGGGTATTTGAGTCTTCCCGATTCATCGAATACTTCTTTCAGATAAGCGCCCTTTGGACACAGCATGCCGAAATTGGGCGCTTGATCCTTATCGGCCCCGATTTTGATGATCTTGTTATTGCGCACTTTGGCCGTGATGACGCACCCCACGCCGCAGTAAGGACACACCGCCTTGCCCGAACGGATTGATGCGTCTATCTCATCCACATCCATACGTTGCACTCCCACACTTCAAAACGCGTTCATCGTCGAGCGGCAAGGGAAGACGCAGCCCGCGATGCCGACTGCGCATTCCTCATGACCGGGATACGGGGCGTCCGCTCTAGGCCGCCGGACGCATACCCACCTGCTCCCTCTCGTAGAGCGCAGCCGCCAGGGCTTCTTTCTCCCGGGCGATCACTTCGGGTGTGAACTGCACCGCAAGCGCCAGGACGGAACAGGCCGCCACCGTCGCGCCCAGGTAGAAAAGGGCTTCCTGCGTCGTCAGACCCTCGGCGCGAAACAGGAAGCCGGCCGCCACGGCGCCCGCGTTTCCGCCTGCGCCCACGATACCGGCCACCGCGCCCAGCGCCTTTTTATTCATGAATGGAACGATGCCGTAGGTGGCCCCCTCCGCCATCTGAACGAACAGGCTGAAGATGATCATCGCCGGAACCGCTAATAACAGCGTCTCCATGTTCGCGAAAATCATGAGCGCGATTCCTTCGAGAAGTATAACGATACCCATGAACCAGACCCGGCCCTTGAGGCCGCCGCGCACGGCCACCTTGTCTGAAAACACGCCGCCCAGCGTTCTGGCGAAGATATTCATGAGTCCGAAAAGGCCCGCGATGAGCCCCGCCGTTTTGATGTCCAGCTTGAAGTGGTCGAAATAATAAAGGGCGGCGACGTTGTTGATGGTGAGTTCCACTCCGAAACAGGCTGCGTAGATAACGAACAACGCCCACACACGGTAGTCTTTCGCCGCGAGTTTGAACGAAGTCCACCCCGAACCCCTGGCCGGCTCCATCTCGCCGCGTTCGCGAAGCTCCTTGTAGTTGCCGTCTGGCGCGTCCTGGGTGAGAAAATAGTAGGCGATACCCGTCAGGAACAGCGCGACTCCGGGAACGACCATGGCCAGACGCCAGCCCAGGAATTTATCCGCGCCGAAGGTGAGGGCCGCCGCGAACACCAGCGGCATGGCCATCTGCGTGACGCCACCGCCGAGGTTCCCCCATCCGGCGGTCGTGGCGTTGGCGGTTCCCACGCAGTTGGGCGCGAACATGACCGAGGTGTGGTATTGCGTGATGACGAACGAAGCGCCGATGGCCCCGATGGCGAGGCGGAAGAGCAAAAAGGTCTCGTAGCTGTTGGCGAGACCGATTCCCATGACGGGGATGGAACCAAAAATCAGCAGCGCCGAGTACACCAGCCGCGCGCCGTAGCGATCGCACAAGGGGCCGATGAGTAGGCGCACCAGAACCGTGATGGCGACCGAGGCGATGATGGTATTGCCGATTTGCGCTTTCGTGAGTAGCAATTCCTCGCGTACGACCGCCATGAGCGGCGCGATGCCGAACCAGCCGAAAAAGCATAGAAAGAAGGCGAACCACGTCACGTGAAATGCTCGCATATGCGGGGTCTTGAAGTCGGTGAGACGGATTCGAGTCGCTTTGTTCGTAAAATCCATTTCTGTCTCCTTTTTTAGACTTGGTTCGGCGTGTTTATTTTCTCGTGATGTACGGAACGACCCGGGACAACAGTTCCGGTAGTTCGTCACACGGCACGTTCTCCAGAAGTCTTTGAGGGACTTTTGAGTCCGGGCCGGTCTTTCCCTTCAAGAACACGTCAACTGCGTCGACGACCTCCTTGCCCCGGCGCGCCTTCTTGCCGAGCAGGCCAATGTCCGCCGCGGCGTGGTTCCCGCAGGCGTTGGGGCATCCAGACCAGTGGATCGTCACGGGCAAGGTTTGCCCCACCTGGTTCTCCAATTGCTTTCCGAGCTCAATCGCGTGTTCTTTGGTTTCGATGGTGGCGAAGTGGCAGTAGTCGATGCCCGTGCAGCTCACCATTCCGCGAATCACCTCGGGCGGGTCGTAGCGAAGCTCTTTCAGCAACGGCTCTTGCGTGAAATCGCCCACCCTGGCGTCGGGAATCCCCGCGATGATGATGTTCTGAGACGGCGTGAGGCGGATGTCCCCGCTTCCGTAGTCATCGGCCAGACGCGCCGCCTCGGAAAGTTGCCGGGAGGTGATGCGCCCGACGGGAACCACGAGGCCTGCGTAATTCAGCCCGGCTTCCTTTTGCCGGAAGATGCCCACATGGGGATTCTTGGCCTTCTTGTCCCTGGCATCTTCACCTGCGGTGACGAGTGGAGAGCCCGTCCGGTTCTCCAGTTCTGTGCGGAATTTCTCCGCTCCCCACTCCTGAATCAGAAACGCCAGGCGGTTTTTCTTGCGGTTGCCGCGAGAGCCGTTGTCTCTGAAAACGCGCGTGATGTTCGCGCACAACTCGGCCGCTTCTTCAGGCAGAACGAAGACGTCCAGTGGCGTGGCGACCGTGTATCCGCCCGAACCCATCTTCCCGCCTACGGCGACGTTGAAGCCTTTTATCTTCTCGCCGCCCATTTCCTTGAAAGCGGGAGTGAGAGAAATATCCTGCGCCTCGCCGTGGGTGCAGTTCTCGCAACACCCGGTAATCGTGACGTTGAACTTGCGCGGCAGGTTCGTGAATTCGCGGTTGCCTACGATGATCTCATCGAACTGCCTGACGACAGCCGATGCGTCGAAGAGTTCTTTGGGGGTCAGACCTGCGGCGGGACAGCCCATGACGCCGCGGACGTTATCCATCCCCGTCTGTCGTGAATGCAGGCCGACATCCTCGAGACTTCTCCAGATATCCTCCACCCGGTCTATCGCCACCCCGCGCAACTGAATCTGCTGGCGCGTGGTGATGTCCACATGGCCTGGACCGAACTCATCGCTGATGCGGGCGATGACGCGGAATTGCTCGGAATTCATCAAGCCGTTCGAGGAGCGAAGCCGCATCATGAAGTGTCCGGGCGTCTGCTTACGGAAAAACACCCCGCGCCATTTCAGACGCTCTTTGTCGTCATCCGGAATCGCTTCCCAACCCTCGCTCGCGAATCGCGCGATTTCTTTGGCGATGTCGAAGGGGTCTTTCTCCGCCTTGATTCCCTCGATTTTGTTGAGTTTCTGATCCGAAACCGCCCGCATCTGATTTCTCTCCCGAGTCGATGAAACCTGAAGCACAAACCCTGGTGGAGACCATGCTCATCTCCCTCACCGGGAGTATGAATAGCAGACGGGAGGCGGGTCGGTGGTTTCCATATTTTTAAATATGTGTTTCCTTTGCGTAAAAGTTATGTTGCCACCTTGTTACGTGATGCTTTGTTTCAGGTGTGTTTCAAGGCGGACATTCGTGCAGAAACACCGTAATGTACGGATTTCTTCAAAGGAGACCGCATGGATTCGGACGCTGCTTTTTTCTCAGACGTCGAGACGGCCACGCTCGGCGACGCCGCCACGGCCCTGGGGCTGAACCTCATCATGGAAGGCCCCCGGCCCAATGCGCCCGAGACTTATCCAAGGTTCGCAGGACCCGCCGCCACCATGGTGTTCGCGCCGGTGCGAAACCCGGGAGCCAAGGCCCTGTTCAGCCTCTATGATGCGGTGGAAGAAGTGCCCGCGGGATCGGTGGTCGTCGTCGACGCAGCGAGCTCTCCTCTGGCCGTCTGGGGCGGGGGCGCGAGCAGCGTCTGCAAACGACGCGGCGCCGTCGGCTGCGTGATCGACGGGGCGACGCGCGATCTCGAAGCCCTCCGCGATCTCGATTTCCCCGTGTTCAGCAAATCGGTGTGGAGCCTCGCCTTCCCGAAGCGCCTGGAAGTCGTGGCGAAAGACTCATCCATAACCTGCTGCGGGGTGCGCGTGGAACCAGGCGACATGGTCGTCGCGGATATCGACGGCGTGGCCGTCGTTCCGCAAAGCTCTCTGAAAAAGGTGAAACGGCAGGTCACCCGGATTCGGGACATCGAAAATGAGGTCAAAGGCCGCATCGCCCAGGGAGAATCGATGCGCGACCTCTTCCCCCGCCTCGCTCAGAAGTTCGACACCGATTAACGCGGCGCAAACGATTTACGGGAGAAGGCCATGACGCATGAGGTTTCAGCCGTCGTAGAGACGCCAGGGAAAATCAGCTTACAGGAATTCCCCCTGCCCGAGATTGGGGATGAGGACGGCCTTCTCCACGTCGACATGGTGGGCGTTTGTTCCTCGGATTATAAGTATTTCAACGGCAAGGTCGCCCACCGATGGAGCTACCCCATCATCATGGGCCACGAGATGGTGGGCCGCCTCGCCAGGGTCGGGAAAAACGTCCAGAAACGCCTCGGCGTCAAGGAGGGCGACCGCCTCGTGGTGGAGGCGCAGGTGGGCTGTAACCAGTGCTGGTACTGCCACACCGGCAACCGCCGCCTGTGCAAGGACGCGATGGTCTACGGCAGCGTCCGCTCCTGCGCGGAGCCGCCTCACCTGTGGGGCGCTTACGGGCAGTACGTCTACCTGCCGCCGGGCGTGGGAATCCACAAGGCGCCCGATGGTCTTACGGATGAATCCGCCGTGCTCATAACCGCCGTGCTGGCGAACGGGGTGCGCTGGGCGCACGATCTGGGCGGCATTTCGGTCGGCGACACCGTTGTGGTGCAAGGCCCCGGCCCCCAGGGTCTCTGTGCGTGCGCGGTGGCGAAACATACCGGAGCGGGACTGGTGATCGTCACTGGTCTCTCGCGCGACGCGAAGCGCCTGGAGGCGGCGAAACGCTTCGGCGCGGATCACGTCATCGACGTCGAGGCCGCAGACCCCGCCGAGGAGGTCCGGGAGCTCACGGGCGGGCGCATGGCGGACGTGGTGGTCGACGTGACGGGCAGCCCCTCCGCCGCGAGCCTCGCCCCCAGGCTCGTCCGCAGGCTGGGCACGGTGGTGCTGGCCGGGCTCACCGGCGGGAAAGATGGCTCTCTGGAACTCGACCCTCTCGTGTGGGGCGAAATCCGCATCCAGGGCGCATACAGCCACACGAGCGACGCCGTTCGGGGCGCGCTCGACTTCGCGGCGAACTCACCCTATCCCTTCTCGGAGATGGTGACCCACCGCTTCCCGCTCATCGAGGCGGAACGCGCCGTGCGCATCACGGGCGGGGAATTTCCCGATGAAGAACAGGTCAAAACCGTGCTCCAGCCGTGGCGCGACCTCTAGGCGGCCCGAAAACGCCCGGTTGACCCCGATTCCATGCTTCTGTACAAGGGATACATACTGAAAAAGCGGAATTCCGAGCACCGGGCACTCGCTTCCCCATAGGGGGTTATTCCGTGTCGGAGTGGATAGCTTTACCTTTCCAGGTGATATTCAAGATATCCTCATGGGTGTTCTACACCGTGGTCCAGCCGCCGCTCATCCTGATCGGCATCCCCGTTTTTCATTACATCGTCCCCGCCATCCTGCTCGCGGGCGTCGTCATTTACGCCTTCCGCCAGGTGAAGATGGAAGGCTGGGGTTTCCTGCTGCGCAATCTGGAGGAACTTCTGGCGTATCCCTTCCTGGCGGCCATCGGATATATCGTCTTCATGCAGGTGTATTTCAGATACATTCTGGACGATCCCATCGTATGGGCCGAGGAAGTTACGTTGCTCTGTTTCCACTGGGCCGTCTTCATCGGCGCTGCGCTCGCATACAAGCATGGCGAGAAGCTGACGATGGAGACCTTCGTCGGTCAGTTGCCGGAACATTGGCAACGGAAGATTCGCATCGTTATCGAAATTCTCATTTTCTTCACGCTGCTCCTGCTCCTGTACCAGGGAATCCAGGTGGCGATTCTGGAATGGACCTACCCTTCTTCGGCGCTCGAGTTCCCGCAAACCTACCAGAGCGCATCGTTTCCCGTGGGAATGACCCTGATGATCATCCACTCGGGACGCCAACTATTGGGATTGATCACGAATAAGATGGAACTGGGCCACCGGAGTTCCCCGGCGGTGTGAGCGAGAAGGAGCCTACATGAACGCATTGATACTCGTATTGCTGTTCTTCCTCTTCCTCGCCTTCAACACTCCGATAGCCCTGGCCCTCGTATTCACCTGTCTGTTTTACCTGACGTTCCTCTCCGAGATGCCGATCACCTTCCTCGCGAGCATCATGATCGGCTCGCTGGAGCATTACTCGCTCATCGCCATTCCGCTGTTCATTTTCGCCGCCCAGATCATGAACATCGCGAAGGTCACGGACAGGATTTTCGATTTCGCCAAAACGCTGGTGGGCCATTTCACCGGCAGTCTGGGACACGCGAACATCGTCGCCAGCATCATCTTCGCGGGCATGTCCGGATCGGCATTGGCGGACGCGGCGGGCCTGGGCCGCGTGGAGATCGAAGGCATGACCAAGGAGGGCTACGACAAGCCATTCTCGGCTGCCGTTACGGCCGCGAGTTCTTGCATCGGGCCCATCATCCCGCCCAGCATCATCATGGTGATATACGCGAGCATCGCAGAGGAATCGGCGGGGCGCGTGTTCCTGGGCGGCGTGGTTCCGGGCTTCTTCATGGGCGGCGCGATGATGGTTATCGTCTATTTCATCTCCCGCAAGCGGGGATACAAGAAGTATCCGCGCGCCTCGCTCGTCCAGATATGGAAGAGTTTCCGCTCCGCCTTTCTGGCGCTGTTGACGCCTGCGATCATCCTGGGCGGAATCGGTTCGGGCGCCACGACGCCCACCGAGGCGGCCGTGCTCGCCGTGGCGTGGTCGCTCTTTCTCGGAATGGTGGTCTACAAGGAGGTCCGCCTCACGGACATCCCCCGCATCCTATCGACAGTGATCATCTATACGGCGGTGGTGCTTTTCATATTCTCCGCCGCTTCGGTCTTCACGCGCCTCATCACCATCGAGCGCGTCCCCTTCATATTCGCCCACTTCCTCATGACCGCACTGCAGGAGAAGTGGCTCATTCTCTTCGTTCTCAACATATTCCTGCTCATCGGCGGCATGGTGATGGAACCGACGCCCCTGCTGCTCATCGTCACGCCGGTCATGCTGCCCATCGCACAGGCGCTGGATATCGACTTGGTGCACCTGGGCGTGTTCATGGTTTTGAATCTGGTTATCGGAAACCTCACGCCGCCATTCGCGCTCGCTCTATACGTGGTGTCGGACATTACGAAAGTGCCTTTCTGGACCATCGTGCGGGCCACTACGCCGTTTTATATTCCGCTCATCGTCACCCTGTTCGCCATGGTCTACTACTCGCCGCTCGTCATGTGGCTCCCGAACCTGCTGCTGCCGGTCAACTAGGACAACAAAAAACACCGCCGGCTCACCACAACCGGCGGTGTTTAATTTCTTGTTGCGCCGTGCAGCTTACCCGGCGCAACTATCGAAACTACTACCTTAGAACTTCGAGCGCGTCGCCTTGACTTTAGCGAAGAAGTCCTTGCCCCATCCCTTCGTGCCGATGGTCTCAGCAGCCGAGGCGGTTTTCTTGGCGAATTCATCCACGTTGATGTTGTAGATGTTCACGCCCTTTTTCTTGAACTTCTCGAGGTAGGCGTTCTCGAGGTCGGTGTAGATCTTCTGCGCGTGGGCGATGCCCTTGGACAGCGCGTCGTCGAACCACTTGCGCTGCTGCTTGTTCAGACCTTTGCGCCACTTGTCGTTCACCATGAAGTACGACGTCGAAGAGAGGTGAGACGTGAGCGTCAGGTGTTTGCCCACTTCGTAGAACTTGTTGGTATAGAGCGTCTCCAGGGTGTTCTCCATGGCGTCGACCGTGCCGAGGAGCATGGCGTTGTACACGTCCGCCCAGGACATCGGCGTGGGCTTCGCGCCCAGTCCGCGGAAGGCCAGTACCCAGGGAGGCGCCTGGGGAACGCGGATTTTGAGGCCCTTGAAATCGGCGAGCGTTTTCAGAGGCTTCTTGCGCGAGAGCACGTGCCGCGCGCCCCGGTTGATGACGCTCACCATGATGGTGCCGCGCTTTTTCAGGAACTCCTTGCGCCAGCGTTCGAACAGCGGCCCGTTGGCGACGGTGCGCACGTGCTTGGTGCTCTTCCAGAAATAGGGCAGGTTCAGGCTGTCATATGCGGGAAACTGCGTGAGTCCCTGGAACGTCGCCTGAATCGCGCCCAACTGCACCGATTGCAACTGGGTCTTGCCGTCGCCGACCTGGCCCTTCAGGAACACCTGCACTTCCATGGTCCCCTTGCTGAGCTTGTCGAGTATCTTTCCGAATTCGATGGCCCCGTAATGGGTGGGGTTCTTGTTGCTGTACATGTGGCCGACCTTGATGACGACCTTCTTGGCTCCCAGGGCGGGCGCCGCCCCCTGGGCGAGGAGAAACGCTGCGGCAACCAAAACGACGGGTATGATTCTTCTTGCCATTGGCACGACCCTCCCTGAACAGGAATGGAAGATATCCCCTTGCGAGGATACCGATGAGCACAACGGATAGAAGCGTGAAAACCAATGCAAAAAGATTCGAATGGATGGGGAAATTCTATCTTTCTTTTCCCCGGCTTACAAGGCACAATAATTCGCTCTCCTTCAATGACCTGCCAGAGGCGACAAGATGAACGAAGAATGGCGCGAACTAAGAACAAATCTCGCGGATTATCCCGATCTCGTATACGGGGAAGTCGAAGGGCTGAACCACGAGCAGATGTGCTACGCGAACGAGGAGCCGCCCTGGGCGCGCTGGTCGATGGATTTGCAAATCCGCCACATCGCCCTCATGACCCCGGTGTGGTTGTCCATGCGGGCAGGCGAGATGCTGAAAAGAGAAGGCTACACTTTTCCCGATACGGCAGGCCTCATCGCCGATCTCGTCGGGGCGGGCATCCGGCACGTCCCGCCCGAGGCGGCCTGCGACAAAAAGGCGGTGGTCGATTTCATGCGCCCCTGGGCCGCGCTTTGTTGTGAAATCATCGACAAGGAAAGCGAGGACAGGCTGCGCGCCTTGTCGTTCACCTACTACATGGACCCCGAAGCCTCCCGCCCCGGAGACCCCCACAAGCCCGTCGACTACCACAGGATGTCCGTCCGCCTTCATCCATTCGGATTTTATGAAGACGCGGAGCGCCCCGGTCTTTTTCGCCTGGAAATCGGCGGGGTACTGCGCCATATCTACTGGAACGTACTCGCGCACTTACGAACCGTCCAGAGGCTGAAACTAAGACAGGGCCTCCCCTTAAATGCGGAACTTCCGCGCGAGGGCTATCTCACCCTGCCTGAGTTTTACGACCCCTGAAGCGGGCATTTCGCCACCATTTGAAGCGCATTTGAGCGTGTTTGGGGTATAATGCGTTTCAGGGAGGCCGCCCCATCCCTATATCGCTGCCGCCGGTTTATCAGAGGATGCTGGAAAGATGAGAACAACGGATCAAACGCCATGCGCTCTACGCAAATTGCGGGTATACGCCGCCCTGTCGTTCTTTGCCTTTATACTCGCTCTTCCGGTTTCGGCTGCGGCCATCGCGCCCGTTTATTCCACTTTGCTGGGAGGCGCCATCCGGGGATACGACCCGGTGGCCTATTTCACGGAGAGTAAACCCGTCGAGGGGAAGAAGGCCTTCTCCCACAAGTGGAAAGGCGCGACGTGGTATTTCGCGAGCGAGAAAAACCGCGATCTGTTCCGCGCGGATCCGGAAAAATACGCCCCCCGGTACGGCGGCTACTGCGCATACGCCGTGAGCCAGGGCTACACGGCCAGCATCGTCCCCGAAGCATGGAAGATCGTGGACGGCAAGCTCTACCTGAACTTCAGCAAGGGCGTTCAGCAGACCTGGGAGCAGGACATCCCCGGCAACATCAAATCGGCCGACAAGAACTGGCCCGGGCTCCTCAAGGGGAAATAGCCGCCCACCGAGGGGGCGAAAATCTCCTCAGGCTTCACCCGCACCGGTTATTTGCAAGCGGTTTTGCCCAATGAGCGGCGGCTCCCTAGTGCCCCAGATCACTCGGTTCTTTTCCCTCGGCCTTGTCGAAAGCCCGTTTCGCCGCTCTGAGCGCGTGGTTTGTTTTGGGCAGCCCGACATAGGGTGAACACTGTACGATCGCCTCGATAATCTCATCTTGCGTGAGGCCCAGATTGAGAGCCGAGCGCACGTGCCACTCCAGTTCTCCGGGCAGATCCTGCGCCACCATGGTGGCGAGCACGATGATCTCGCGCGTTTTCAGGTCGAGCTTCTCCGACTGCGCCCACACCATGCCGAAGCAATACTCCATGATGGTCTGCGTGTGCGCCGGGGATATTTTAAGAAAATCGTCCGTTGTCTGCCCGCCTTCTCCGTAGATTCCCATCGCACGGCGGATCTCGCCCGCTTTTCTGAAGCGCTCCTGCACGTCCGGGTTTTTATCGACGTAATTTTCCATCATATCTTCAGCCATTGTATTTCTCCTGAATTAGAGCGGGTATTCGCTAACGCGTCCTCAGACGCGGGTCCAAGACGTCTCTGAGCCAGTCGCCTACGAGGTTGGCTCCCAGCACGGTGAAGGTGATGGCGAGTCCCGGGAACGTGACGATCCACCATGAGACATACAGATAGGAGCGGCCCTCGGCCAGGAGCCCGCCCCAGGTGGGCGTGGGCGGCGGGACGCCCAGTCCCAGGAAACTCAGGCCCGCCTCGATGACGATCAGCCGCCCCAGGTACAGGGAACCGATGATGATGACGGGCGCGAGTACGTTGGGCAGAACATGGCGGAAGATGAGGCGCAAATCGCTTCCCCCGACTGCGCGCGAAGCGATGACGAACTCCTGCTCGCGAATCGAGAGAACGTTGCCGCGCACCACGCGCGCGTACACCGTCCACTGGCGAAACGAGATCAGGGAGACGATCAGCCAGAGGCTCGGCCCCAGTATGGCGATTGTCGCCAGAGCCAGCAGAATGAACGGAAACGATAGGACGAAATCCACCAGCCGCATCAGCAGATAGTCCACCCGCCCTCCGAAATAGCCCGCCACCATACCGAGAATGAGGCCGATGCTCCCCGCCATGCCCGTAGCAGAGAGTCCGACGATGAGGGACACGCGCGCCCCGTATATCAGCCGGCTCAGGAGGTCGCGTCCGAGGTGGTCGGTGCCAAGGAGGAAGAGATGCCCCTCCCCCTCCCACATGGGCGGCTTCATCACCCGGGTGAGGGATTGCAAAGTGGGGTCCAGCGGCGCCAGCAGGGGTGCGAACAGCGCGGCAATCAGCACGATCAGCAAAATGACGGCTCCCGCCATCGCCGATTTCGTGGCGATGAGCGATCGCGCGAGCCGCCGCCACCAGGGAGTCTCGTCGAAGTGCTGGAACTCCTCGGACGTCATGAGGACTTCATCGCTTTCACCTCTCATCGGTACTGAATCCTGGGATCGAGATAGGTGTAGATGATGTCCACCAGTAAATTGATTCCGACGAAGCCCAGGGCGAGAAGAAAAACCGCCGCCTGGACGATGGGGTAGTCCCGGTGGTGGATGGCGGCGACTGTCAGGCGCCCCACGCCGGGCCAGGCGAACACGGTTTCGGTGATGACGGTTCCCCCCAGCGTGAGGGCGAGGTCCAGGCCGAGAATGGTGACGATGGGGATGGCCGAATTCTTGAGCGCGTGCTTGAACAACACGACCTTCTCATTCAGGCCCTTGGAATAAGCCGTGAGAATGTAATCCTGTCTCAGCACCTCCAGCATTTCGGAGCGCATCAGCCGCGCGAGGCGTGCCGTGTGAAAGACTCCGGCGGCGATGGTCGGCATGATGAAGTGCACCGGCTCCCCGTAGCCGAACGGCGGGAGCCACCCCAGCTTTACGGAGAAGAGGAGGATCATCATCAGCCCCAGCCAGAAATCGGGAACCGCCTGGCCCAGCACAGCCCCGAACATCAGGCTCTTGTCGTAGACGGTGTTTTCCTTGAGCGCAGCGATGCACCCGAACGGAAGGCCGATGATGACCGACATGATGAACGCGGCCGCGGCGAGTTCGATGGTGGCCGGCAGGTGTTCGAGTACGACCTTGAGCGCGGATTCACCGTGTTCGAAGGATTCGCCGAAGTTCCCGCGCAATACGTTGCGGAAGAAGATGAGGTACTGCGTCGACAGGGGCTTGTCGAGGCCCATCTCGTTTCTGAGTTCCGCGATGTCTTCTTCGGTGGCGTCGTCGGGCAGCATGATCCGGGCGGGGTCGCCAGAGAGATGCAAAAGCAGAAACACGAAAATCAGGACGAACTTCATGAGCACGATGGCCTGAAGCATCCGCCGAACGATAAATCCCGTCATTACGCCCCCCGTTGCAAGGCGAAACCCAAACCCTGTCCCTTACGCCCGCCCGAGGTCACACGTTTGTCATTCCCGGTGTGCTCGGGCTTTGTTCTCTCCCGGGCGCTCCAGACGACACCCGGGAGAGAGATGCGGCATCGCCTTTTATTTCCAGCCTGCGTCGGTTGCGATCACGAGGCCTGTGGAACGCATCTTCCAGTCGACGGATTTTTTCTTCCCGGAAATCTCGTCGAGGTGATACAAAAAGCCCAGGAAGGCCTGCTCCCTGATGTATGCGGCGAGCTTCCGGTATTTCTCCGCCTGCTTGGCCTCGTCCGGCTCGGAGCGGGCGCCCACGATCATATTGTCCAGCTTCTCGCTCCTCACGCCGCCATGCGTTGATTTGCTGTACAGGAGGCCTGAGTACATCCAGGCCGCGTGAAGCGCGAGGTCGTTGCGGCAGGCGTAATTCCAATAAGGCTTATAACCCTTCTTCCATTTCGAGCGGCTGTTCCTGCGCCAGGCGCCGTATTCGAGCGGCTTCACCTTGACGTTGATGTTGATCTTCTTGAGTTGTCCCGCAATGGCCTCCGCACCCTGCACGCCTTTGAGGTAACGCCCCAGGGGAACGACCAGCGGAACGGTGAAGCCCTTCTCGTAGCCGGCCGCTTTCATGAGGCTCTTCGCCTTGGCCACATCGTAGGCATAAGGTTTCAGGGCCGGGTTGTGGCCGAAACTGTTCGGGCCGACGACGGTGCCCATGGCGGCGGTCGCGTGTCCTTGAAGCACGTTTTTGATGATGCTGTCCTTGTCGATGGCGTGGTTCACCGCCTGGCGCACGCGCACGTCGGACCAGGGCGCTCCGTCCTTGAGAACCATGATGAGCGAGCACGCCTTGGGGCCGGGGCCGGCGACGACGTCGACGTTGGGATTGGATTTCGCCATCGGGACCGTCTGGGGCGGAATGTCCTTGATCATGTCGACCGCGCCCGACACGAGCGCGGAGACGCGCGTCGTCGGCTCGGGAATGACCTTGACGATCACTTTCTTCACGCGCTGGCGCGACTTATCCCAATATCCGGAAACAGCCTCGAACACCATCTCGGAGCCCTTGCGCCATTTCACGAGGCGGTAGGGGCCGCTGCCGACCGGCTTGCGCGCGAGTTCTTTGAGTTTGTTGCTCCCGTAATGCTTCGGCGGAACCACCGCGCTGAAATCCGCCAGCGGCGAGAGGAGATAGCGGTCGGGATGCTTGGTGTGGAGCCGCACGGTGTGCGAATCGACCACTTCGACTTTCGTGAGACTCCTGTAGAAATTGCGGATGCGGCTTTTTATCTTCTTGTCGAACAGCCTGTCGAGACTGTACTTAATGGCGTTTGCGTCGACGGGCTCTCCGTTATGGAACTTGACGCCCTTGCGAATCTTGAGTTCCAGCACCGTAGGAGAAACGTAACGCCAAGATGTCGCGATGGCGGGGATGATTTTCCCCTTGATGTCACGCGCCAGAATATTGTCGAACACGAGGGGCCAGGACTGAAGCATGGGAAGCCCGAGCCGGATGTGGGGGTCGAACGTCGTCGGGTCTCCGGGCATTCCGATGAGAAGCTGATCTTTTTTGGCAGAGAGCGCACTCCCAGACATCAGCGTCAGCGACATGAGAACGGCCATTCCGAAAATCATAAACTTTTTCATCATCTTCACTCCTCCTCTATTCGGTGTCCTCTAAACGTGTGCCTCATTCAGGATTCCACATGTTCTCAGTTGTTCCATATGCTTCACGCGAGGCGGCGGCATAAGCCCGCAGATGTTTGGAAAAACGATACAGAGGGGAGAGGATGGGAAGATGGCGACTTGATGGTGCGTCGGTCCACTATGCCTGAAAATACACCAAACCCTTAGCGATTTCCGGCTCGAAAATGCGAGTCCCTTCCCCTTCTGCAGAATTAAAAATCGCCCGCCTTCCAGCGGCGAAAATAAAAAACCGCGCACCGTTATTCTTTTTTCAAGATTGTTTTCATGATTAGTGATTGCCACTTGCGTGTCAACCAATAGCCGGAAAACAGACACAAATCTCCTCAGCGCGGCTTGTTGCCGGATGAACCGAACCCGTAGGGGGTCGTGAAAACCGGGAGAGGCGTGCTACATATGGTTTTATTCCAGAATCGTCAGCGGATGATAACCCAGGGAGGGCAATAGATGTTCGATAAGATCGCCGTGTTCGGAACCGGAGCCATCGGCAGCAGCGCCGCCGCAGACCTAACCGATGCGGGTTATGACGTCACCATCGTCGATCAGTGGCCGGCGCATGTTGAAGCGATGAGAAAAGACGGGCTCCACGTCCAGATGCCGGACCTCGATTTGAAGGTTCGCGTCAAGGCCCTCCACGTGTGCGAGCTGGCCTCGGCCAAGCCCGAATTCGACCTCATCCTCCTGGCGGTGAAATCTTTCGACACGCGCTGGATGGCTGAACTCATGGCCCCGCACCTGAAACCCGACGGCGTGCTGGTGGGACTCCAGAACAGCATGAACGAAGAAGAAATAACGACTTCCATTCTCGGCCGGGAGCGCGTGGTGGGCTGCTGCATCGAACTCTCGGGGGAGATATTCACCCCGGGTTTCGTGCAACGAAACACGCCGCGCACCGGCACATGGTTCGCCGTGGGCGAACTGGACGGCTCCATCACCCCGCGTCTCGAGGAGATCCAGAAAATCCTGAGCCACGTCGCCAAGGTGGACATTTCCACCAACATCCGGGGCACGAAATGGACGAAGCTCGTCGTCAACTCGATGAGCATGGGACCCTGGGGACTCATCGGCCTGCACAACAGAGAGGTCGCCAAGCTTCCCGGAATCTTCGATATTGCGGTGAGGCTCGGCAAGGAGACGGTAGAGGTGGGTACGGCGATGGGAATCAACATCGAGCCCGTCTTCGGGCTGAGCGCGGATGATTTCGCGGGCGATGAGGACAAGGTGCTGCTGAACGCCCTGACGACCATGACGGGACACACCGGGCCGCGCGCTCGCACGGCGCCCATTCACGATCACATCAAGGGCCGAAAGAACGAAATCGAATACGTCAACGGCCTCGTTTCTCGAAAGGGGAAGGAACTCGGCATCCCCACTCCCTGCAACGACGCCGTGAGCGAACTCGCCCGGGCCATCAACCGCAATGAACTGAAAATGGACCCCTCGAACTTCGAACTCCTGAAATCCAGGCTGGGTATGACAGATTGAGAAGTGGGAATCCGTTAAAGCCGCTCTTACTCGTTAACGAAAATGCACTGAAACACGGGCCGTAGACCGACTGCAGAATCACATGGAGCAGGAAAACCGGTTTATCGGTTATGAAAGGGACTACGTGAGTTCGCGTCTGGGGTTCCGGCCTTCGACCATGAAGAGGACGGCCTCTGCGATGTTCGTCGCATGATCGGCGATTCTCTCGAAATATTTCGAGATGAACGTCAGTCGGGTCGCGCGGCTGATGTTGCGCGGGTTGTCCAGCATGTAGGTCAGCAGTTCGCGGAACAACTCCTCGTTCATGTCGTCCACTTCGTCGTCGCTCGCTATGACCTTGCGCGCCAGAACGACGTCTTCCTTGATGAAGCTGTCCAGGCTCTCGCGCAGCATCTGGCTCGAAGCGCTGGCCATTCGCGGCAGTTCGATATAGGGCTTGAGCGGAGGCTCTTCGTTCAACTCCAGCGCCCGCTCGCATACGTTGACGGCCAGATCACCCACCCGTTCGAGGTCTGAGGCGATTTTGAGGCCCGTCGTGATGAAGCGCAGGTCCACCGAAGTCGGTTGCCTGAGCGCCACCATCTGCAGGCAGAGCTCGTTCACGTCGACTTCAAGCTGGTTGATTTCCGAGTCACTCTCGATGACGGTCTGTGCGATATTGGAATCACGCCTTATGAGGCTATCGATGCTCTTCGCCATCATCGCCTCCACTTTGGCGCCCAATTCCAGGAGAACGCGTCGGAGTTCCTGGAGTTCGCTTTCGAATTCCGAACTCGTGTGTACTCTTCCGCTCGTCAGTGCCATGCAATATCCTCCAGCGCTTAGCCGAATCGGCCGGTAATGTAATCTGATGTGCGCACGTTCATGGGGTTCATGAAAATTTTCTTCGTTTCTCCGTATTCAATCAACCGGCCCAGGAACATGAAGGCCGTGTTGTCCGAGACGCGGGCGGCCTGCTGCATGTTGTGCGTCACGATGACGATGGAAAAATGTTCTTTGAGCTGCGCTATGAGATCCTCGATCCGGGCGGTGGCGATAGGATCCAGCGCCGAGCATGGTTCGTCCATCAGGATGATCTCGGGCTCCGAGGCAATCGCGCGGGCGATGCAGAGGCGCTGCTGTTGTCCGCCGGAGAGGCCGAGTGCGTTGTCCTGCAGCCGGTCGGACACCTCATCCCAGAGCGCGGCATCGCGCAGGGAGCGTTCACAGGTTTCCTCCAGCAATCGCCTGTCGCGTATTCCGTCCACCCGCAGGGGATAGACAACGTTCTCGAATATCGACATCGGGAAGGGATTGGGCTTCTGGAACACCATGCCGAGACGCTTGCGAAGCTCGATGACCTCCACGCGCGGATTGTGGATGTCGGTTCCTTCGATCGCAATGGTCCCATCGCGGCGGATGCCGTCGATCAGGTCGTTCATGCGGTTGAATGAGCGCAGGAGCGTGGATTTCCCGCAGCCCGAAGGGCCGATCAGGGAGGTGACGAGCTCTTTCTGGATCTTCAGCGTGTTGTTGAACAGAGCCTGTTTCTCGTCATACCAGAAGTTGAAGTCTTCGATCTCGATAACACTGCCGAGCGCGCTCTCGACGGGATGGTATGCCGTCGCTTCGAACTCGTCCTGCAATCTGGTGGTTACCGCGTCAGCCGCCATTTCAATGCGTCTCCACTAAAATTGGCCTTCCACGAACTTCCGTCGAAGGCGGTTGCGAATCATGATGGCGAAAGCGTTCATGAGTGCGATGATTGTTATCAGAAGAAGCGTCGTGACGAAAACCATCGGTTTTCCGGCTTCTGAATTCCTGGACTGGAATCCCACGTCGTAAATGTGAAAACCCAGGTGCATGAAACTTCTCTCGGGGTGTAAGAACGGGAAGAAGGTATCGAAGGGAAGCTCGGGCGCGAGCTTCACCACCCCAACAAGCATGAGGGGCGCCACTTCGCCCGCGCCGCGCGCCATCGCCAGTATGAGGCCGGTCATGATGCCCGGCATGGCCTGCGGCAGGACGATGTTGCGGATGGTCTGCCATTTCGAGGCACCGCAGGCGAGGGAACCCTCCCGCATGGAGCGGGGTACGGCGGTGAGCGCTTCTTCGGTCGCCACGATCACCACGGGGACGGTGAGGAGCGCCAGCGTCAGGGACGCCCACAACAAGCCCCCCGTGCCAAACGTCGGATTAGGGAGTCTCTCGGGATAGAACAACTGGTCGATACCCACACCGATGGTGTAGGCGAAAAATCCCAGGCCAAACACGCCGTAGACGATGGAGGGCACGCCCGCCAGGTTGTTCACGCAAATGCGCACGATGGATACCAGAGCGCCCTCCTTGGCGTATTCACGAAGATAAAGCGCCGTGATAACACCGAACGGGGCGACGAAGACGACCATGAGCAGCGTCATCATGATGGTGCCGAAAATCGCCGGCAAAACGCCGCCCTCGGTATTCGCCTCACGCGGATCGTCGGTTAAAAACTCCCCCCACCGGGAGAAATAGACGCCAATCTTTCCAAAGAACGAAAGGTTGTTGGCCGGGTAGATGCGAACGATCTCGGAGAGCCTTAAGCGTTTCTCGCGACCACCAATCTCGCTTAGGGTAACCTTGTATTTCTCATCCTCTTTGTTGATCGCGGCGATTCTCTTCTTAAGCACAGCGAATCCGGCCCGCCTCTCCTTTGTCTGGCGTTCGAACTTCTCCATCTCGGCGCGATACTCCGCACTCTTCTTTCCGTAATCCAGTTCGGTGCGCCGCAAGGCGAGACGATCTTCTTCGATGTAGTAATTGATGGCGCCTATCTCATCCACCTCTATGGAACGAATCGCTTCCCGGCGGTCGACCGCATCATCGTGGGCCACGTACAACGCATCCAGGGATACCTTTTCGCCAGGGATACGGCGGCCATCGAGCGTCAGTGTTTTGATAAAACCGATGAACGGGCCCCATTCCCTGCGCTCGATGAAGAATATGCCGGGCGGCGTCTCGGTCTTCGCGACCTGATGCGCCACCGCCCACTTGAAGTCCTCGTTGTAGACGTCGAAATTCCCGATCCTGTAGAGCGTGCGATGCGCAAATCCGTCCGCTTCCCGGATAATGCGCCGGGTCTCCGGGTCAAGTCTCTTCATCTGCTCGGGGGAGGGGCGGAAACTCTCGGAGCGGAACGGTTCGCCGGCGATGCGCTGGCCGTTTTTGAGCGTCACTACCTCGACGGGCCCGGGATAGAACGTCACGATGCCGTTCCACAGAACGAGCGCGAGAAAACCGATAATCATCAATACGCCCAGAGCGAGCGCGCCGCCCATGATCCAGACGAAGGGCTCGCCCCTGGCCTTGAAATCAATTGATGCGCGAAGACCCGTCCTGCCGGGCGGGCTTGTTTCCACCTCGGCGGCCTGCGCCACTTCGGGCGGGGGCTCATTGTGGTTGCCGGAGTCGCCTTCGCGGATCAGTATTTCCGGTTCTTTCTTCTCTTTTTTTTGTTTCGGATCCTTCGCCTTCATCCTGTCCTCACAACTGCGAAGCGCGCTTGCGGAATCGGAGACGAACCACTTCTGCAACCGTATTCACGATGAACGTCATCGCGAAGAGAACGAGGGCCGCCAGGAACAACACCCGGTAAAGCGTCCCGTCCTTGACGGCTTCCGGAAGCTCCACCGCGATGTTCGCCGAAAGCGCCCTGAGGCCCGAGAATATGTTCCAGTCCAGAACCGGGGTATTGCCCGCCGCCATGACGACGATCATGGTTTCACCCACCGCGCGGCCCATGCCGATCATCACGGCGGCGAAAATTCCGCTGGCTGCCGTAGGCAGGATGACCCAAAGGGCCGTCTGCCAGGGGGTGGCGCCGCATGCGAGGCTCGCCGCTCTGAGGTGGCTCGGCACAGCGTTGAGCGCATCCTCGGCGATGGTGTAGATGAGCGGGATGACGGCGAAGCCCATCGCGAAGCCCACGACGAGGGAGTTGCGCTGGACGTAGGTGTCGATGACCCCGCCGCGCGCGTCCAGGCCGAGCGCCGTGAGCACCGCGGCCGTGAGCCAGCTGAGCAGTCCGGCGGAGATCAGCATCCCGCCCCAGCGAAGAAGCTCGAAGAGCGCACCGCGCGAATGATCCATCTGTCTGAGTTTTTGTCTCCATTCATATCCGAAAAACCGCTCGGCCGCGAAAGCAATAATGATAAAAGATACGGGATAGAAAATGATGAACAGCATGGGCGTCGCTATCCCGATGTTCCCGTTCGCCCAGGCCTTAAAGTCGCCGCCGAATAATAGTCTCTCGAACCCCGGTCCGATGAGAAAACCGAGCAGCGAGCCGAGGATAATTACGATGAACACCAGCCCGAGTTTGGGAAACCCCGACAGGGGGAGGGAGACGCGCGGCGGCATCACCTGCCATAAATAAGCCGAGAGCAACAGAAGAAACGGGATCAGCATGAACGTGAGTAAGACTGCGGCTATCCACGTCTCCACGATGGGCGCGAGAATCAGGGCGGCCACGAAGCCGAGGACCACCGAGGGGAGCGAGGCCATCATCTCCATCGCGGGCTTCACGACGGAGCGCACCTGCGGGCCGATGAATTCGGAGGTGAAAATTGCGCCCAGCACCGCGATGGGTATCGCAAAAATCAGGGAATAGACCGTTCCCTTAATGGTTCCGAATATCAGGGGGATGAGGGATATCTTCTCCTCGAACGCATCGTCTCCCGAGGAGGACTGCCATGTATACTCGGGTTTGGGATAGCCTTCGTACCAGACCTTGCCGAACAGCGTCTGGAAAGTCGTCTCGGGGTGTTCCGCCTCGAATTTCCAGAAATTCACGACTCCCTTATCGTCTGTGGCGACAATTGCGTCATCGCGCGGCGAGAGTCGGATGTAGCGCGCGGAGCCATTCGCCATCTCCTTCACCTTGAAGCGAAGCAGCGTTGACTCGCTCGTTGCATGGCGAAGCCAGATGTTTCCGCCGGAATCCATCGTGGTGAACATCCGGCTGCGCTGGGAGGCGGAAAAACCCGAAACGCTCGCGGCGTGCCTCTCCAGTTCGTGTCCGCGCACCAACACCAGCCCGTCCGAGGTGGCGGCGCCCGGTCTGCGCGCCTGGAAGAAGATGCTCAAAGACCCCTTGGAGCCTCCCACGATGATGGATTCCTCGCCGATGAGGGCTTTGAACACCGTCAGCTTCTCGTCCATGGGAAGCAGGTTGCTCTTTTCCACGAGGGTAATGGCGTCGAAGCTCCTGGTGTCGTAGCGAAGGAGAAACCCTTTCTCGACGCCGATGTACACCTTGTCGGCTTTTTCCGTGAGGAGTATGTCGACGATGCGCGTTCCGGTCGGCAAATCAGGCAGAACCACGGTTTCTACGGAAGAAGTGGTCTGCCCCGTCAGAAGATTGATCCTGGTCTCCGTCAGGCTCAGGCGCGCCACGCCCTTGGCGTCCACCGTGGCGAAGGAGATGCTCGGCCGCTCCGGAGTTCCGCCCACCTTGTAGTCAAGCTTCACGATGGGCGTGCCTTTCGGGGCTACCTGCTGCGGCTTCTCGAGTTCCGCCTCCAGCCAGATCTTTCGCATCTGGTCGCCCGGAATTTCCGAAAAGAGGACTTTTCCGTCGGTGAAATCGCGCGCGTCGATTTTGGTGAGTCCCTTCGGAACCCTATCCGCCGGCAATATTTGGGTTCTGAAATTGACTTTACCGAACCGGACCGTTCCATCGGGGAAGCCGAAAGCGACGTTTCCGCCCTTGAGCGTTCGCCCGAAAGCGCTCGCCGGCGCACCTCCAAAATCGAGTTTCAACGGCCTGAGCGCTTTTCCGGTTGATGCGTGCACGGGCGTCAACACGCCGTTTTTCGAAACCAGGACGGCGATGGTGTTATAATCATCAACCTCGACGCTGAGGAGAGCGCTCTTGGACGCACCCACCCGGAAGACGCCCGAGCCGGTTATCGTTTCTCCGGCGAACAGCGGCAGCGCCACTGCGACGAGAAACGCCATGATCCCGATAACGGCCAGAATCACAAAAAGCCCGCCGATCGTGATTACGTTGGTGGCGAGCTTATCGAAAATACGGACGGATTGTCTGGCGCTCAGGTCACGCGTCCGGCCCGGCTTCCTTCTTTCTTTATCATCTGCGTCTGAAACCTGGTTTTCGTTCATGTTTTTCTTTTCAAAAATGAAAGCGGGGGGACGGCGAATCCAATCCGCCGTCCCCGCCGCTGCGCTGCACCTGAAAAACTAGTTGCTTCCCATCCCGAGGCCGAGGCCGCCGAGGTCTTGTTTCGCGATGGCCGCGTTCACCGGGAAGAAACCGGCCTTGATAACGGCCTGCTGACCACCTTTCGAGAAGATGTACTTGACGAACTGGGCTCTCAGGGGATCGAGCGCCTGGTTCGGGTTCTTGTTGACGTAGATGTAGAGGAAACGCGCGATCGGGTAGTTGCCCGAGTAGGCGTTCTTCGCTTCGGGGCCATAGCATTTGGCGCCGGTTTTTTTGGAGACCGGGAGCGCGATAACGTCGGCGGTCTTGTAGCCGATGCCCGAGTAGCCGATGGCGAACTTATCGGAAGCCACGCCTTGCACCACCGCCGAGGAGCCGGGCTGCTCTTTCACGGAGTCTTTGTAGTCGCCTTTGTAGAGGGCTACTTTCTTGAAGTAGCCGTACGTGCCCGAAGCCGAGTTGCGGCCATACACGGAAATCGGCTTGCTGGCCCACATGCCCTCGAGACCGAGTTGGCCCCACGTGGCGACGTCGGACCTCATGCCGCCCTTGCGGGTTTTGGAGAAGATGGCGTCTACCTGCGGGAGGCTCAGGCACTTGAGGGGGTTGTCCTTGTTCGTGAAGACGGCCAGGGCGTCCACGGCGACGCGGATGCGGCCCGGCTTGTAGCCGAACTTCTTCTCGAATGCGTCCACTTCCTTGGACTTCATGGCGCGAGACATCGGGCCGAAGTTCGATGTGCCGGCGATGAGCGCCGGAGGAGCCGTGGAGGAGCCTTTGCCCTCGATCTCGATTTTCACGTCCGGGTAGGAACGCCTGAACCCTTCGGCCCAGAGCGTCATGAGGTTGTTCAGCGTATCCGAGCCGACGGACTTCACGTTCCCGGAAACGCCGCTGGTGGCCTTGTAGGCGGGCAATTTCTTGTCAACCATCAGGGCCGCGCCAGCGGGCTGCGCTACGAGCACGAAGCCAATCGCAACCGCGAAGGCCAAGCCACAAATCCTGGATAACCTGCTCATTTTCACTTCCTCCTTTGGATGGATAGAAACTACAGGAAAAAACGCAAGGTTTTGTTACATTTTCGTGACAAAATGATGAACATACCGCGACACGGACACTCCTCCGCTTCTAGCAGGCACATCTTTCATTTCCCACATTCCCCTTGGACTGCTCGCCTCTGCGTCCGGAGAGCTTCATCGCCTCTTCAGGGGGCTGCGAATTCGCAACCATGAGCAAAAACGCTCCGTCGCGCGATCCCTCTCCGAACGAGGTGGAATATAGAGAAAAAAGGGGCCGGGTATGTTACGAAAGGATGAAAATCATATGACTTTTTGGACAATTCCGGTTTTCAAAATATAATCTTCGTATAACTCATTGAAAAGACGTAAATTTCAGGTTTGCTTTCAATAAAGCGGGCATAAACGATGAAGGCAAAGCCTAGAAGGCGCTTGTCCCGTTTAAGGCGTGGGAACGGTGAAGCGGAAGGTGGAGCCCCGGCCCGGCGCGCTCTCGACCCAGACGTCTCCGCCCATCTCCTGAACGAGGTGCTTCACGATGGAGAGCCCCAGGCCGGTGCCCCCGTTCTCCCGGGAGCGGGCCGAATCCACACGGTAGAAGCGCTCGAAAATGCGGGGGAGGTGCTCGGGGGGAATTCCCTCGCCCTGATCGGCCACTGAAACCTCGACGAACCCGTCTTCGCACAAGCGCCCGGAAACCGTGATTTCGCTTCCCTCGAAACTGTAGTTCACCCCGTTTTCGGCCAGATTGATCAGAATTCTTTCCAGGGCGGCCGGGTCCGCCCGAACGTGGTCGGCCTCCTCGTGAATCACCGTTTGCAGAAGAACGCCTCTTTTCGCGACAACGGGAGCCAGGGTATGCGCCACCGAATCCATCGTGTTGCGGATGGAAACCTCCTCGGGCCGAACGTGCTCTTCCTTGGATTCGATTCTGCCGAGTTCGAGCAGGTCTTCCACCAGGGCCGAGAGGCGCCGGGCGTGGCGGTTGATGGTCGAGGCGAACCGGCGCGTCGCATCGGGGTCGGATTCTGCCGTCACTTCGAGCGTCTGGGCCGCCCACTGTATCGCCGTCAAGGGCGTACGCAGCTCATGAGAGACGTTTGCGGTGAATTCCCGCCGTATTCCCGCGAGTCGTTTTACCTCGGTAACGTCGTGAAACACCCAGATGAGGTTGGACTCTTCATCCGCCCTCGCGCGTTTGGCGTGCAGGGTCAGCGTGCGCGCGGGGAGGACTTCCACCTCGCGCTCCAACCGGGTGGCGGAGCGCGTGAGCATATCCCTCACCGCTTCCTGCACTTCGGTGGAGCGCACGGCTTCGAGAGGAATCGGCATACCATCTTCGAACTCAGGCAGGGAGGGAAAGAATTCCCGAAACGAGGAATTCACGAGAAGGATGTCTCCCGAGGCGTTCGTGACCATGACACCCTCGGTCATTCCTTCGAGTATCGCCTCCAGCCGGTCGCGCTCGTTGCGCAACTCATCGAGATGCGCCTCCACCTCCGAAGCGAGCCGGTCCATCGTCCGTGCGAGTTCACCCAGTTCATCCTGCCGCCTGGAGGCAATGCGGTAGCTGAAGTCTCCTCGGGAAATCTTCTCTACGGACTCGTATATCTCGTCGAACCCCCGACGCACGATAACGCCGGCCCCGAAGCTGACCGCGATGGCGAGCAAGAACGCGAAAGCGCCGGCCACCAGGAGAAGGCCCCGCATCTTGCCGATAGTCTCCTCGATTTCCCTTAAGCTCATGGCCAGGCGAATCACGCCGCCGGAAAGCGGGCCCGCATTTATCGGCAGAGCCAGATACAGCAAATCTCCATCACCCCTCGGACTCGCCCGGACGCTCGAACCGATTCCCTTTTTTCTCGCCGCGATGATTTCGGGCCGAGCGGCGCGGCTCTTTTCTCTGCCGGGCGCGCCAGGAGCGAGGCCGGAATCCGCGAGCAAACGACCGGGAGGGGATACAACCGTCACTCGTACGCCGAGCGCGCGGCCGATTTCATCGGCGAGTTCATCCATACGATGACTCTGCGGATTTTCCGGAATGGAGGAAACCAGCTGGCGGCGGGCAAGGCGCGCGTTGCTGGCGAGGTTCTCCTCCGCCTGCTCCATCAACTGGGCGGAGAGGCCGAAATGAAGATAGATCATCCCCGCCGCGAACACCACGGTAATGACTACCAGATAGCTCGCCGTCAGCTTCTTGTAGAAGGACCTGCGCATATGCGGGTCTCCTCCGGGTGTCGGGAAGAGCTACTATTCAGACATTTTCTTGAACCGGTACCCCACGCCCCGAAGCGTCTGGATCATTTCCCCCGCCGGGCCGAGCTTCTCCCGGAGGCGGCGGATATATGTGTCCACGGTGCGGGGGGTGACGAATTTGTCTTCTCCCCAGATGATGTCGAGCAGGTCGTCACGATTCTGGGCGTGCCCCGGGTGAGAGGCCAGATGATGCAAAAGACGGAATTCCGTCGCCGTCAAGGAGAGCGGGCGCCCGTCGACCGCCGCTTCATATTGCTCGGGGTCGATGGTGAGCGGCCCGCGCCTGAGCGCCTTGCCCTCAACCTGCGGCATTTTCGAGCGCGCGAGCACCGCTTTCACCCGCAGAATCATCTCCCGGATGTTGAAGGGCTTGGTCACGTAGTCATCCGCGCCCAATTCGAAGCCGACGATGCGATCCACCTCTTCGCCCTTGGCCGTCAGCATGATGATGGGGAGCCGACTTAAGGAGGAATCGCGCCGAATGTAGCGACAAATTTCGAGACCGGAAACATCGGGAAGCATCAGATCGAGAACGACCAACTGGATCGGCTCGCTCTTTAGCATTTTGAAGGCTTCTTCGCCGTTGGCTACACCCACCACATCGAATCCCTCACGGTCGAGGTTGTAGGTGAGGAGTTCACGAATGTCGGTCTCGTCTTCGATAATGAGTATTTTTTGAGCCAAAATCGCTCCCACAGTCACTGCATAAATCCATATAGCTTGAACGACGTTAAGTTTTACTAAACAATTATGCAGATAAATTCAACACGGGGGAAATGAAGTCTCGCAGAGCACGCCGCAATGAAGGCCCTAGGTGCTTGGGTTGAAAAAAAAGAGGAACCCGCGCATAATTCGATTATGGAATAATAATTTCTACCGCATCGTTCATTGCGTTCGGGATGATGTTCGTTGTCCATCCAATGTGAAGGGGATAATTGCGGTGGCCTCAATTACGCTTCAAAAACTCGTCAAAAAATTTGGTGAAACCGTCACCGCGGTCGCGGGCGTCGACCTTGATGTGAGCGACGGCGAGTTCATGGTGGTGGTCGGGCCTTCGGGTTGCGGGAAAACCACCACCCTCAACATGATCTCAGGATTCGAGGAACCCACGAGCGGCACGATGCTGATTGGCGATCGCGTCGTGAACCATCTCGAACCCGGAGACCGCGGCCTGGGCATGGTGTTCCAGGACCTCGCCCTGTTCCCCCACATGACCGTCTTCGAGAACATCGCCTTCGGTCTGCGCGTCGACAAGACCGCGGATACAGAGGTGAAAGAACGGGTTTCAAAAGTCGCCACAACCATGAAGATATCCCACCTGCTAACCAAGAAACCCGCCCAGTGCTCGGGCGGCGAGGCGCAGCGGGTGGCCCTCGCGCGAACGATCATCACCGAGCCGCAAGTCCTGCTCATGGACGAGCCGCTCTCCAGCCTGGACGCCAAGTTGCGCATCGAGATGCGTACCGAGCTCAAGCGATTGCATGAGGAGCTCAAATCCACCTTCGTCTACGTCACCCACGATCAGGCCGAGGCCATGACGATGGCGGACCGCATCATGGTCATGGAAAGCGGATACGTGCAGCAGATCGACACACCACTCGGCATATACAGAAAACCAACGAATCAGTTCGTCGGCACGTTCTTCGGGCAGCCGACGATGAACATTATCCCCGGGCGCATTGAAAACAGCGGCTCGTCGAACTTCGTCTCAGAACAATTCGAGTTAGGCATCGCGCCGGACTCCGTGCCCGGCTCCGCCCTAGGAAAAGATATCAACCTCGGCGTGCGCTCCGAGAACGTGACCATCGGAGATGAAGGAGCGTCCGGCGAAGTGAGGCTTATCGAACCGCTGGGAGACGAAACGCTGGTATTCTTCTCCTGCGGCAATGAGGATTTTCTGGTGGCCAAAGTCGACGCCGAGCGCGAGTTCAGTCCCGGCGATAATATCCGATTCAGCTTTCAACCGGGCGGCATGCACTTTTTCGACGCCGAAAGCGGGGGGCGGCTGGAGTAACACCCCCCAATGGCCAGGTAAAAGGTTTGCAAGACTGCATCGCATGTAAATTGCAACGCTGGAGGAAGACGGGAACTACTCAGTATCAGGGATTTTGTGTTCGATCTCGGCGATTCTGAAGCAAGTCATCGCCTTTCCAAACACGAAGGGAGGAGGAATCGAGATGAAGAGAATTTTTCTCGCAACAATGATTCTGATGGGCATCACGATATTTGTGGCCTCAACGGCCATGGCCGCCATGATGGTGCACCCGGGGAAGACGGTCGAGGAGCGGGCCATCAACGGAGCGAAAGCGTACATCAAAAAGCATAACCTGAAGAACCCGACCCAGACCATGCTTCTGATTTCGCTCTTCAAGAACTCCCAGCCGAAATACCTGAGAGAGTGGAAGAAGCTCACCGGCGTCACGATGAAGACCATCCAGTACGGCTACACCGACATCCCCGCTAAAATCATGGCCGAAGCCGTGGCGAAGACGGGGCAGTACGACGTCATCAACCACTTCCCCTACGTCATTCCCGACGCGGTGGGCGCAGGCACGCTGCAGCCGCTCGACGCCTACATGGCCAAGGGGAAACCCGATTTCACGGGCATCGACTCGGGCCTTCTGGCGCAGCAGACGTACAAGGGGAAAACCTACTGGTTCATCCTCGACGGCGACCACATCGCGCTGTTCCTGCGCTCGGACATCATGAAGGCGGCCGCGAAGGACTATAAGGCCAAATTCGGCAAGGAACCGGGATGTCCCGACACGATGGCCGAGTGGGAGCAGATGGCCAAGTACTTCCACACGAAAAAGGGCGAGACCCGCTGGGGCATGAAGTTCGACCAGCCGCTCTACGGCGCGCAAGCCTACAGGAGCATCAACTTCTCCTACAGGCACTTCCCGGCCTATATGGGCGGACTGCTCTTCGACAAGAACATGAAGCCCACCATCAACAGCCCGAACGGCATCCGGGCGATCAAGGAATTCACCTCGATCGTCAAGTACATGCCGCCCGACGTGCAGGGCTGGGGAACGCCGCAGCTCTATCCTCACTGGGGTAGTGGACGGGCCTTCTCGTTCATGTCCTTCCCCTCGGCGATGGGCTACGCCAACCGCAACCCGAAGAGCAAGATCAGCGGCAAGCAGCTGGCCTGCCCCGTTCCCGCCGTGAAAGGCGCGAGCGGCAAGATGGTGCGTCGCGCCCCGCAGGCGGCCGGCACCGGCTACATGGTGAACTCACACGGCAAACACCCCGAGCTCGCCTACTACTTCATCCAGTGGTTCACGGGCCCGACCAAGGGTGATGAGGCCATCGCCGACCCCGCTGGATTCTGGGATCCGATGCGCGCCTCGAACCTGACGAACAAGGCCGTGCTCGACAAGCACACCGAGCCTTTCGTCAAAATGACGATGAAGAACGCGAAAAACGCCATTTCCCTGCTCATGATCGAGGGTAACTACGAGTACTTCAACGTGCTCGACAAGAACATGGCGCAGGTCATGCAGGGCAACATCTCCGCTGCGCAGGCGGCGAAGAACGTCGAGAAAGGCTGGAACCGCATCACCGACGACATCGGTCGGAAAGAACAAATTGCGGCTTGGAGAGCGAGCGTCGCCAGCGGCGCTTACATCGACAAGTTCGCGCCGACCAACTAAACACCGCGCACAAGAGCGCCTGCTCCGGCGGCAACGCCGGGGCGGGCGCCCCGCGCGATACGCGTTGACCCGAATGAAGACGAAGGCAAGATGGCCCAAGCAACGATAAAAGAACGCAAGAGTCTTTCCGCCTGGCTTTCGCAGGAGAAGGTGTTCCGCCTGATACCGTTCATCATGGTGGAGGCGACCTTCCTCCTGCTGCTCGCCGTTCCTTTTATACTCACCATCTATATCAGCCTTCTTAAATGGCGCGCCAACAGGCCCTTCGAACAGGCTTATTTTCACGGCTTGTTGAATTACGTCCGCGTTCTCACCACCGAGGATTTCTGGTGGGCGCTCGGGCGGACTTTCTACTTCGCGGGAACGGCGGTCCTGCTCGAACTGCTCTTCGGTTTTCTTCTCGCCATGCTGGCCTACAGGCAGTTCCGGGGGAGGCGGATTTACATCACCATCTTCCTGGTCCCCATGATGGTGGTGCCGGTCGTGGGGGGCTACAACTTCTCGATGATCTACATCGACTCGGGACCCCTCAACCAGATTCTGTCTCCCATCACCGAAGCGATGGGCATAAACCCGCGCATCCGCTGGCTCTCGCACCCCATCGCCGCGCAGTGGGCGATCATACTCGCCGACGTATGGCAGTGGACGTCGCTCACGTTCCTGATCTTCCTCTCGGGTTTCGCCGCGCTCCCGCAGCAACTCACCAACGCCGCGCGCGTTCTGGGGGCGAACAGGTGGCAGATATTCTGGAAAATCCACTTCCCGCTGTTAAAGCCCGCGATCATGATCGCCGTCATCATCCGCTCGATGGAGGCGCTCAAACTCTTCGATCTGTCCGTGCTGCTTACCTTCGGCGGGCCGGGCACTTCGACCGAGACCATCGCGTTCTTCCTCTGGCGGCAGGTGTGGCAGTTCAACAAGTACAGCTTCGGCGCGGCCGCCTCGATTCTGTTGCTCTTCATGTTCGGAGCACTCATCTTCTATGGCATTTATCTGCTCGTGCGGGAGCGGTCCATCGTTGAAGAGGAGAGCATGAGATGACGAACGACGCCAACACGCGCGCGGAGATGTCCTTCGCCAAGCGATACAACCTCTTCTTCTGGTTCCGCCACGCAGCGCTTATGCTCTGGGCGCTCATGATCATGTTCCCGATCTTCTGGATGATATCGACTTCCTTCAAGGATTCGGGCGACTGGGTGACCTGGCCGCCGAACTGGTTCCCGAGCTTCATCGGCGGGGGATATGAACCCACCCTTCACAACTACCAGCAGATATTCACCATCGTCGGGCACGGCGAAAGCCTCAGCCGTGAAGTCACCGAACAGGCTTTCACGATTTGGGGAGCGGTGCGCGATTCGATGGTCGTCTCCTCCATCAGCGCGTTCATCGCGCTCCTGCTGGGCACGTTCCTGGCCTACTCGATTTCGCGCTTCAACGTGGGCGGCAAGTATTTCCGCTACATGATCCTGACCATCCGCATGGTGCCGCCCATCATCATCGCGATTCCCGTCGTGATGTACTACGCCATCCTGATTCCGTTCTCCACGCAGGCGGTCCTCGGCATCAGAATCAGCATGATAGACACCTATGTCGGCTTGTGCCTCCTCTACATAGCGACCACGCTGCCGTTCGTCATCTGGATGATGCTGAACTTCATCGAGGAGATTCCCAAGACCATCGAGCACGCCGCGCAGATCATGGGCGCGGGCCGCATCTACACGCTGCGCCGGGTCGTGATGCCCCTGGTCGCGCCGGGCATGGTGGTGACCTTCCTGTTCATCTTCATCCTGAACTGGAGCGAGTTCCTGCTCGCGCTCACGCTCACCCAGCCGAACGTCATCACGCTGCCCATCCTGCTCAACAAGTTCCAGAGCGCGATGGAGGGCAGGCTCTACGGGCCGCAGGCGGCAATCGGCACCGTCATCACAGTGCCGGTGGTCATCCTCGGCGTCCTCATCCAGAAGCACCTCATCACGGGATTCAGCTTCGGCACCATCCGCAAGTAGCCCCTCGCGCAATTGCGGATCAAGCGCGAGTGGGGAGCGAGCGTTCGCCGACAGGGGAGGGTTTGCGGAGTCATGCGGTGCGAGAGGAAATGCGGGCAGTTGCGGGCAAATGCGCGGGAGGCGAAAAACTTATTTTATCGCCGGATCTGAGTGCACATCGCTCAGGTTTATATGGCAACTCTTTTGATTACAACCATTTGCAGGGCGCATCCCTTTCAGTAATTTATCGAAAAACCCCGTGAATTTATCGATATTTATCGATTTTCCCGACAATTCGCGATTCCTGGCCGTTTGCTCCATACCACCCGCATGCGAGGCTGCGAAATACGCGAACGCGCTGACGGGCCTGCCCGTATGAATGGCTGTGAAAAGCGCGAACTCCCCGCCGGGTCTGCCCGTATGAATGGCTGCGAAATACGAGAACGCGTCGCCGGGTCTGCCCATATGAACGCCTTCGGGAGATTTCCTCATTTCATCGACTCCGATTCCGCCTGAAAGGCCGCAAGCGATATGTGCGTCTGCCGGGCCCGCCTTCATCAAAGGCTGCGTGAAGCGAAGGTGCGCCACGAGGACCGCCCATATCAGAGGCTGCGAGCAATACGGGCTTCCACCCGGCCTGCCCGCATGAAAGGCTACAGGAGTCTCCCTGAAAGACGCTTACGGCAAATGCGGGCAATTGCGGGCTGCAGGCCTGCCAAGGAGAAGATCGTGGTTTTTGTCGGGAGCGAAACGACAGGTCCTCCCCTGCGTTCAATCCCGGCCGATGGGAGGAAGCGTCTTACCGGCCCGCCGTGAATCAGGGTGGTGACTTCGCGCCTATCATCCTGTTATCGTTTCAGGATCAGCAAAGTTGCGGCACGAACGACAAAACGCATGAGAATATCCAGTCCATCCAGCAAGCCACGGCGTGGATGTGGAAGCCGGTGTGCTGAAAGCGCCCGTCCGAAAGGAGAGTTTCGTCATGATGCGCCATTTTATTCTGATCCTGTCGGCATTCTCTCTCCTGGGCTGCGCCGGAGGCGGGGGCGGCGGTTTCGCCGGAGAGGACCGGGTGGACTTCAAAAGGGTCACCCGTTTCGACGGCCGGGTCCTCGACGTGGAAGTAACGCCGGCGGACGGGCGCACGCTCAGGCTCAACACGGCCAGGGACGCCGCGTATTCCTCATCCACCACGCCGGCCCTGCCCGACCACTCCGGCCGCTTCTGGACGCTTTTCAACAGAACGAGCGAAAACACCACCATCGTTTACGCGCTCCTCAACTGGGACAACGACGTGCAGACCGACTATCTGGTCGCCGGGTGGTGGCTCCAGTTCGAGGGGCGGCCCCGATATCCGCGCTTTCCCGTTTTCGCGTCCGAGAGAGGCATATTCGTCGAGGGCACGGAACTCGACACCTCCAATCCGCCCGACATGCCCGTAGCGGGAGCGGCGACCTACACCGGTACCTCGGGCGGCCTCTACGCGTACCAGTACGGGAGCGGTTGGGGGCAGCTCGCCGGAACCGAGGTGTTCGAAGAGGTTCAGGGGGTCATCAACCTCCTAGCGGACTTTTCCAGCAATACGATTCAGGGCTGCATCGGCTGCGCGGGCGACATCGAAATCGGGCACTCTCATCTGCGGCTCGCCCTGGGGTGGAGGCAGGGCGAACCCCCGGCGGCCACCCCCACCGACTACGAGGTGCATCTCGGCCCCACGCCCTTCACGCGGGGCGGCGCCTTCCGCGCCGCCGACGTGCGGGTCGCGCATCCGGGGCGCAGCGTGGCGCAATCGGGCGGTTCCTGGGAGGGGCGCTTTTCGAACCGGCCCGACGGCGAGGGAAATCCCCGCCTCGTGGCGGGCACCAGCCTGGCCGAGTTCACGGAAGCCGACGGCAGCAGGGGATCCTTGGAGGGAATCTTCACCGCACTGAGCGAATCTTTCGGAAACCCGGGGCGAAGCCGGCGGCCTTGATGCGGAGCGAATAGCGGGTCGCCCTGGCGCGCTGCCAACGGCGCCCATCCGTCAACGGCTTGACATCTCCCGGCGCATCCTTTGCCGGGGATTGTTGAAAAAGTCCGATAAAGGAGGAATGGACGCAAGTGGCCGTAGCCGGACGACCCTTATCGGGGTTGTCCGGCCCCCGTGCCTGTCCGCTAAAACCCAACCCCCCCCTACCCCCCCTTGTCAGGGGGGCAAGAAAAAGCAAAACCACCTCGGTCTGGCGGGGGCGCATCGCCTTTTTATACCCCCCTGACAAGGGGCTGTTGAAAAACCCCCGGCATTGTGATTGGGTGTAATGACACTATCTCGCCCGAGATGGGAGTTCCCTCGATGATAGGCAGCAAGAGGCGCGAGCAGATGGATTTGTTCGTGGCGGGCTCGCTGGATCGGCTGATCCCCGAGGATCACGTCCTGATGCGCGTGGACCGCGTACTGGATTTGAGCTGGCTACGGGAGGAGGTGTCGGATTGCTATTGCGCGGACAATGGTCGACCGGGGATCGACCCGGAGGTGGCGCTCCGCTTGATGCTTGCGGGTATGTTGCTGGGCTACGTACACGACCGGCGTCTGCTTCGCGAGGCGCGGGCGCACCTGGCGATCCGGTGGTTCATCGGGTACGGGCTGCACGAGGAGTTGCCGCATCATTCGAGCCTGACGCGGATTCGTCAGCGCTGGGGGGAGGCTCGGTTCAAGGAGATATTCCGTCGCACGGTGCAGGCTTGTCTGGAGGCGAATGTGGCGAAGGGGGAAGTGGTGCACGTGGACGCCTCGTTGATACGCGCGGACGTGAGCTGGGAGAGTCTGGCGTCGCACCACGCGGAGAAGGTGATTCAGGAGAATCCCGTCGAGGATGAGGCTGGGAAGAAGGGAGGAGGCCGCGGCGGTCCGGTGAGCCGGACGGACCCCGACGCGCGGCTTGCGCGCAAGAGCGCGCGGGCGAGGTCCGAGCCGAGCTACAAGCACCACGCGGCGGTGGACGATGAGCGGGGTGTTGTTCTCGACGTGGCGGTGACGGAGGGGACTTTGGACGAGCGGAAGATGATGGCGTCCCATATAGAGGCGGTAAGCGAGTTGTCTGGCCGCGCGCCGGAGTTGGTGACGGCGGATTCGGGGTATGCGTACTCGAAGGTGTACGGCGCATTGGAGAGTCGGGGCGTGGAAGCGCTGATACCAGCGAAGAAGGAACCGAGCCAGAGCCGTGTTCCGCTGCAGTTGTTCCACTACGACGCGCGCAACGAGGTGGTGAAGTGTCCGGGGGGCAAGACGCTGCGTCCCCGGCAGGCGACGGAGCTGGGGCGCTACTATGGTTCGAGGACGCGGGATTGCGCGGGCTGCGCGCTCAGGTCCGATTGTCTGTCGAAGTCGCAAACGAGCAAGGCGGTGTTGATTCCCAACGAGTATCCGGCGCTGTTGCGCGCGCGTCGTCGCCATTTGCGATGGGGGGAGGAGGAGAAGCGGCTCTATGGCCGCCACCGTTGGCGCTCGGAGGGCTACCACGGCGAGGCGAAGAGTTGGCACGGACTGGGGCGGGCGGTGCGCCGCGGACTGGAGAACATGAAGATCCAGTCCTACCTGACGGCGATTGCGGTGAACCTCAAGCGGCTGGCCGCCGCTTTTGCGGCGCGTTTATTCGCCTTGTGGGGGGTCTGCGCCGCCCGGAGACGCCGTCTGCGCGCCCATCACGCCCTCACGCGCCGATTGGGCTTCCTCTCCGCTGCCGCTTAAGCCGCCAAAACGCCCGTTCCCAACACCGGGTTTTTCAACAGCCCC